>Ga0209810_1006121_pt1 | contig 10560 bp, 10 predicted proteins | sample Coa_R1_7_FD_187159 | JGI IMG/M metagenome (GOLD analysis project Ga0209810, IMG submission 187159) | Surface soil microbial communities from Centralia Pennsylvania, which are recovering from an underground coalmine fire - Coalmine... | ecosystem: Environmental > Terrestrial > Soil > Unclassified...
GCTTCTGGGTGCCCATGCGCAGGAGCTTGGGCGACAAGCGGCGGGAATTTTCGGCCGAGCAGATTCAACAGATCACCGAACTCTTTACGTCTTTCAAAGAAGGTGAACACTGCAAGATCTTCGAGACGACCGATTTCGGCTACCGGAAGATCACGGTCGAGCGACCGCTGCGACTCAATGTCCAAGCCAGCCCTGAACGCCTCGCCAAACTCTGGGGGCAGACCGCGTTCAAGAATCTGGCGGTCAGCAAAAAGAAGCAGGCGAAGGAGAGGGCCAAGGAGGAAGAGGAAGGTCGCATGAAACAACAGGCCATCGTGGCCATGCTGAAGCTGCTTCCCTCCACCCTCTTCAGAGATCGAGCGCGGTTCATCCAAGAACTCGACAAGGCCCAGGAAAAGGCTGACCTGAAACTCACCAAGTCGTTGCGCGAGGCGATTCTGCCCGCCCTGTCCGAGCGCGACGAAACGGCCCAGATCTGCCGAGATGAAGACGGTAATCCTGAACCCGATCCCGAACTGCGCGACACCGAGAACGTGCCGCTCAAGGAAGACATCCAGGCTTACTTCGACCGCGAAGTGAAGCCGCACGTCCCCGACGCGTGGATCAACAAAGCCATCGTGGATCACAAGGATGGAAAAGTCGGCAAGGTCGGCTACGAGATTAATTTCAACCGCTATTTCTACCAGTACCAGTCGCCGCGGCCGCTGGAGGCCATCGAGGCGGATATCAAGGCACTCGAACAGGACATCGTGAAGATGTTGCGCGAGGTCGCTGAATAGCGGTTGCAGAACAGAAGTCAGGATGCTAGCATTTTGCAAGCTTGACCCGTTGAAACGGGAAGGAGGCGGACGGATGGCACAGGTTCTTGTTCGGAATCTGGACGACAAAGTCGTGGCTCGGCTCAAAAAAAGAGCCGAAAGGCAAGGGCGTTCGCTTCAAGCGGAAGTCAAGACCATCCTTGAGGAAGCCGCCAAAGAAGAATCTGGGGACTTCTGGGAAGCAGCCCATCGTATACGGGAACGACTGAAACGGTCCGGCAGGAAGTTCAGCGATAGCGCCGCGTTGATCCGTGAGGATCGTGACCGGTGACGGCCTATGTGATTGACGCGAGCGTCATCCTCAAATGGTTCGTTCCGGAGGAGCACAGCGAACCGGCCTTGCGGCTGAAGCGCACCGACGCCCGCCTGCATGCCCCCGCCTTTCTCACGCTGGAGGTCGGCAACGTCTTGTTGAAAAAGCGTCGCCGCGGTGAGCTGGCTGCCCAGGACGTTGAGGACATCTGGCGAGCATTCCGACACGCACCAGTCCGCCGGCACGCCGATGAGACGTTGGTCCTGGCCGCCTTCGACCTCGCTCACCACACGAAACAGAGTGTGTACGATAGCTTGTACCTGGCCCTGGCCATGGAGTTGCGCCTGCCCCTCTTGACGGCCGATCGAAGGTTCTACCACGCGCTTCAAGCGACAGAGTACCGCAATCGACTCCATTGGATCGAAGACCTGTGACAGGTAGCGGATATTAGAGCGATGCTACGCGAGGTGGCGGGATGAGCTGGCTTAACGAACCAGGAAACATCCTGTCACTTATTGCCGTTGTGGTTTCAATAGTGGCCTGGGTCACGAGCTGGAAGACGCAGAAGCGACTCGTGGTGATCGAAGAGGCTCGAGAAAGTGACCGACTGCGGCGAGCGCGTAAGGCTAGCATTCGAGCCGAGCTAATTCGTGAGTCGACGGGATCATCAATGGGTGACCTCCTGCGTCTCTATAACTACGGCGAAGTTGAAGCGCGCGACGTGCGGGTAAGCATCAGCGGCAATCGGGCTCCGAAGATTCTTGGCGACACGACCAGTCCCGTTCGCATCGGACCTAGCTCTTACATTCAGTATCCTCTAGCGATAACATTCGGAATGTCTCCGCCATGGGATCTGGAGATCACATGGGTGGACGATTCTGGAGAGCCAGGCACTTACCGGACGACTCTCACGCTTTGACGCAGGTTCTAGAAACGGTGATTCCCACCCGTGCAGAAAGCCATCGCCGCTTGAAGCCCTACTCAGCCTACAAGGACGCCGGCGCCAGCCTGCGCCGCGATGATGCGCAGGACGGCAGGCAGATGGAGTGGCAGGGGACAATTCCGGAAACGGCTCGGTCATTCCCGCTTAAAGCGTGCGGGAATGACAAGAGGACCAGTCGGCGTCTGCGGAGTCCTGGATGAAGAGCAAAAACGGCATGATCCGCTTCAAGCCCTATCCGGCCTACAAGGACTCCGGCGTCGAGTGGCTGGGGGAGATTCCGGCGCATTGGGAGGTGAAGCGGCTGAAGTTCGTCGCACACATCGAGGCAGGTCAATCTCCGCCGTCCGACCTGGTGACCGATGGATCGGACGGGCTCCTGTTTCTCCAGGGCAATGCCGACTTCGGTCCCGTTAGCCCGATGCCACGGCAGGTGTGCGACTCTGCCCCGAAGCGCGCGCTACCTGGCGACATACTCCTTTCCGTCCGCGCGCCCGTCGGAGCCATGAACGTCGCCGACCAGGACTATGGGATCGGGCGCGGCCTCTGCGCCATTCGCCTCGGTCCCATGGCTGATCTGCGATATGGCTTCCACGCGCTGTCAACGACTCGCAGGCTGCTCGACAGCGTGGCCACCGGCAGCACCTATGACGCAGTCACGACCTCGCACGTGGGTGATCTGCCTCAGTTGCTACCGAGCGTCCCCGAGCAACGCGCCATCGCCGCCTTCCTCGACCGGGAGACGGCGCGGATCGATGCGCTGGTGGCGAAGAAGGAGCGGCTGATCGAGTTGCTGCAAGAAAAGCGCACCGCCCTCATCACCCGCGCCGTCACCAAGGGCCTCGACCCGACTGTGCCGATGAAAGACTCCGGCGTCGAATGGCTGGGCCAGATTCCGGCGCATTGGGAGGTACAGCCGCTCCGTTGGGCTCTTTCCGTGCGAAGCGGGGAAGCACTGGACAACAGTGAATTCGAGTTGACTCAAGAAGAAGGACTCGAAGTGGCCGTCATCGGCGGTAACGGGGTAATGGGCTATACGAATCGTGCGAACACCGATACGGCCTGCATTGCAATTGGCCGTGTCGGTGCTCTTTGCGGCAATGTGCATCTGGTGGAGCCGCCGGCTTGGATCACGGACAACGCGCTTGTGGCATCGGGCATTCGAGGTTTTGATCGCTGGTATCTTGCGTTACTGCTGCGAGTGCTCGACCTGAATCGGTGGGCGACCCAGAACGCGCAACCGCTGATCACCGGAGGCTTCGTCAAGGCACAGCGAGTCTGCGCGCCGCCAGACGCGGAACAACGCGCCATCGCCGTCTTCCTCGACCGCGAGACCGCCCGCATCGACGCCCTCATCGCCAAGGTCTGCAAGGGAATCGAGAAGCTGAAGGAATACCGAATCGCCCTCATCTCCGCCGCCGTCACGGGGAAGATCGACGTGCGGGAAGCAGTGTCCGGCGCCGAGGCTACTGGATAAAACTGTTGGCACTTGTGAGGATGTGCCAACGGTTTTATCCACCCTCGTTTTATAGCCTTGTATTCACCTCCAACCACTGTTACACTTCCTCGGCAAATGTTTGTAATTGCCGAGGTTTCGTAACAGTGCCAAGAACAGCCACCAGCGAAAGGGCCGTTGCTCTTGTCAGGCGCAAAGGGGTAGTGCGTGCCCGTGACCTCACGCGAGAAGGCGTTACGCGGGAACATCTTCGCCGACTTCTGCAACGGGGACAGCTCCAGCGAATCGGTGTGGGCCTCTATGCGCTTCCAGGAGCAGATATCTCCGAACATCGCAGCCTGGCAGAAGCGTGCAGCCGTGTCCCGCGCGGGGTGATTTGTCTGCTGTCGGCGCTGCGGTTCCACAATCTCACGACGCAGAACCCGTTTGAAGTCTGGATGGCTATTCCTCACAAGGCTTGGCGACCCAAGGCCAAAGGACCTCGACTTCGCCTCGTTCATCTTTCCGGTCAAGCCCTGACCAGCGGCGTCGAGGAACACCGAATCGAAGGCGTGCCGGTTCGTATCTATAGCCCCGCCAAAACAGTTGCCGACTGCTTCAAATACCGGAACAAGATCGGCCTGGATGTGGCACTAGAGGCCCTCCGCGACTACCGGCGTAAGTATCGGAGCGGGATGGATGAGCTCTGGCGATTTGCGAAAATATGCCGCGTCACCGCAGTGATGCGTCCGTATCTGGAGGCTCTCTCGTGAGTAGCCGTACGCAGGGCAAACTCCAGAACGTTGCAGAATCCGTGCGACAGCGTCTCTACGAACGTGCCAAGGCTGCCGGGGAAGATTTCCAACTCATCTTGATCCGATACGGATGCGAACGGTTACTTTATCGTCTCAGCCAATCGCCCTATCGTGATCGCTTTATCCTTAAGGGCGCGATGCTGCTGTCTGTTTGGAGCGTGACACCCTATCGCGCAACGCGCGATCTCGATCTGCTCGGCCATGGGAATAATGAAGTCGCCGCCTTGGAGGAGGTGTTCCGGGAAATCTGCCGCATCCCCGTCACAGATGATGGGCTACAATTTCTTCCTGATTCTGTGAAGGGTCAGGAAATTCGTGAGGATCAAGAGTATGAGGGGGTTCGGCTCTCGTTCGAGGCTCGGCTCGGCGTTGCTCGCATTCCCATCCAAGTCGACATCGGTTTTGGAGATGCCGTTGTACCGAAACGGGAGGTTCTCGACTACCCCACGCTGCTTGATTTTCCAGCCCCTCGTCTCTTGGCTTATCCTCAGGAAACAGTCATTGCCGAAAAATTTCAATCGATGGTCGAACTCGGGGTTGCCAATAGCCGTATGAAGGATTTCTTTGCTCTCTGGTTCCTGGCCAAACGATGTGACTTTCGTGGCGATGCGCTCTCGAAGGCCATCCGCAGCACCTTCGAACGCCGGAAGACTTCGTTGCCTACTCGACCACCTGTGTGCTTGACGGTAGACTTCTCCGGAGATCGGGATAAACAGGCGCAATGGAATGGTTTCCTCAAGCGAGCAGGACTTGATGTGCAAGGGCTCGCGCTTGCGCAGGTGCTGCCACAACTCGAGGCGTTTCTCATTCCCCCAACACTCGCCGTCGCCAAAGGTGAAACCTTTGCGTCACATTGGCCGGCGGGCGGTCCCTGGGCATAACTATGGTTGATATTTCCGAAAAGAACTTTGAGCAGACAATCGAGGCTGTGTTGATCGGGGAGACCCCACAACAATGGCCTGGTGGCGCAAGTCCCGCGAGAGAGCAAAGCGGGGAGTACGGCGTCATCAAGCCCGGTGGCTATCGGAAACGCAGTCCGGACGATTACGACAAGCGGCTCTGTTTGATTCCAGCCGATGTCCTGGACTTCATCTACGCGACCCAACCGAAAGAATGGGAGAAGTTCAAGAGGCACCATGCCGGCGACGCCAAAGAACGCGTGCTGTCGCGCCTGGCCTCCGAGGTCAAGACGCGTGGGACGCTGGAGGTGCTCCGTAAAGGGATCAAGTCGGATGGGTGCTCGTTTCGATTGGCCTATTTCCGGCCGGCGAGCGGGCTCAATCAAGAACTGCAGAGACTTTACGAGGCGAATCTCTTTACCGCCGTTCGCCAGCTCAAATACAGCGAAGCCAACGAGAAGAGCCTTGACCTGGGACTGTTTCTCAACGGCCTGCCGATCTTTACTGCCGAATTGAAAAATCCGCTGACCGGCCAGACCGTTCAAGACGCCATCCGCCAATACCAGCACGATCGCGACCCGAAAGAACCGCTCTTCGCGTTCGGCCGCTGCCTGGCGCACTTTGCGGTCGACCCGGATTTGGCGTATGTGACTACCCATTTACAGGGTGTCAGGACACGATTCCTGCCATTCAACCAAGGCCGGTACGGGGGTGCAGGCAATCCTCCAACAGCGAACGGGTTTGCCACGTCCTACCTTTGGGAGCGAATCTGGGCCAGGGATAGCGTCCTGAACCTGATCCAGCACTTTGTTCAGGTTGTCGAGGAGGAAGACGACAAGGGTCGCAAAACTGGTGAGCGGTCGCTGATCGTTCCCCGATATCACCAGCTTGAGGCAGTCCGGAATCTGGTGCGGGACGCGCAAATGTCCGGGCCTGGCCGCCGGTATCTCATCCAACACAGCGCCGGCAGCGGCAAGAGCAACTCGATTGCCTGGTTGGCGCATCAGCTCAGCGTGTTGCACGATGTGTCGGATCGACGGGTATTCGACTCCATCATCGTTATCACCGACCGGTGCGTCCTCGACCGTCAGCTTCAGCGGACCGTGCGTCAATTCGAGCAGACGCTGGGCGTCGTCGAAAACATTGATACGACGTCGCGGCAGCTTAAACAGGCGCTGGAGGACGGTAAGACGATCATCGTCACGACACTCCAGAAATTTCCGGTGATCGCCAATGAAATCGGCGCGCTACCAGGCAAGCGCTTCGCGGTGATCATCGACGAAGCCCATTCGTCCCAGACAGGGGAAAGCACCAAGAGCCTCAAGATGGTGCTCGCCGCAGGGAGTCTCGAACTGGCTGAGGAAGAAGACCGCGAGGAAGGCGAGGACCTGGAAGACCGGATTGTCGGAGAGGTCAAGAAGCGCGGACAACTGCCCAATGTCAGCTACTTCGCCTTTACGGCTACCCCGAAGCCGAAGACGCTCGAATTGTTCGGCTCGAAGCAATCCGACGGTCGCTTCGCGCCCTTCAGCCTCTACTCCATGCGGCAGGCGATCGAAGAAGGTTTCATCCTCGACGTGCTTCAAAACTATACGACCTACAAGACCTACTGGAACCTGCTCAAGACGATCTCCGACGACCCTCGGTATGACCGTCATAAGGCCAGCTATCTACTTCGATCGTTCGTCGATCTCCATCCGCACGCGATCGACAAGAAAGTGGCCATTATGGTGGACCATTGCGCCGATCAGGTCGTTCACCGGATCAATGGCAAGGCCAAGGCGATGATCGTCACCCGGTCGCGCCTCCATGCGGTGCGCTATAAGCGGGCGGTGGACCGGTACTTGAAGGAGAAGGGCTATCCGTTCAAAGCACTCGTGGCCTTTTCGGGCACCGTGCGGGATGGTGGCGCCGAGTACACCGAGGCGAATATGAACGGGTTCCCTGAAGCCCAGACGGCCGAAACCTTCAAGCAGGACGAATACCGTCTCCTGATCGTCGCCTATAAATTTCAAACGGGATTTGATCAGCCTCTGCTCCACACGATGTACGTCGATAAGAAGCTCGGGGGAGTCAATGCCGTGCAAACGCTCTCGCGGCTCAATCGCGTGGCGCCCGGGAAGTCCGAGACGTTTGTCCTGGACTTCGTCAACGACGCGGATGAGATCCAGAAGGCCTTTGAGCCTTATTACGATCGAACGCTCCTGAAGGAGGCTACCGACCCAAATCTTTTGTACGACCTGCAGACCAAGCTGTCGGATTTTCATTTCTTCACAACGGAAGAAATCAACCGATTCGCCACGGTGTACTTCGACCCCAACGGCACCCAGGACCTCTTGCATGCGGCGTTACAACCGGCGGTCGATCGCTATTCAAATGCGACTGAAGACAAGCGTGTCCCGTTTCGCGGGCACCTGAAGGACTTCGTCAGTCTCTACGCCTTTTTGTCCCAGATCATCACGTTTGTGGATGCGGAACTAGAAAAATTGTACCTGTTCGGGCGACTGCTCCTCCGCAAACTGCCGGTGACGAGGGAGCGGCTACCCGTCGAAATCCAACAACAGATCGACGTGGACTCCTATCGCGTTCAAAAGACCGGCACCGGCAGCATCAAGCTCAAGCGCGGCACCGTGGATCTCGAACCGGTCAAGCCGAAGGACGTGGACATGCCGCTGGGCGACCACATTGAGCCGCTTTCCCAGATCATCCGGGAGCTGAACGAGCGGTTTGGCACTGCCTTTACGGAAGAGGACCGTATCTTCATTGAACAACTGGAGACGAAATTGACCAACAACGAGGCGCTTGAAAAAGCGGTGAAGGTCAACACGCCTGAGAATGTGCGCCTGACCTTTAATCATGTCGTCAACGACAAGCTGCAGGAGACGATCGAGACGAACTTCAAATTCTATAAGCAGGTGACCGACGATCCGGATTTCGCCAAAACCTTCCTGGACTGGCTCTTTGACCGATATCTGCAGAAGGCTCGATAGCCTGCTCGGGTTCGGGTCTCGAAGAGGGTCTGTTCACAGCATCAAAGAACTTTCGTCGGTTCGGCGCGAACAGCTCACTCGCGTTTCACGAGCGAAACCGAATGTGCCACCCACCATTTCTCTCCGCCGTCGTCACAGGCCTCCTTGTGCTCGTCATCTCGGCCTGTAACGGTGGCGGTGACAGCCCGCAATCAGAACCGGCCGCTCCGCCCTCGTCTACTGGGCTCACCCTCCAGCCCGTGACGACTGCGCTCACCTTTCCGGTCTTCCTGACGAGTCCTCCGGGAGACGCTACTCGGTTGTTCGTCGTCGAGAAGCGCGGCACGATTCGAATCATCAGAGACGGGACGTTGCTCCCCGGCCAGTTTGTGAACCTCATGGGCCAGGTTTCGACAGGTGGTGAACAAGGCCTCCTCGGCATGGCGTTTGATCCCAACTATGCCGCGAACCGCCGGTTTTATGTGAACTACACGAACCCCAATGGAGACACTGTGATCGCGCGATTCCTTGCGGATGCCGTCGATCCCGATGCCACCCCGGCGACACTCGACCGCGTACTCCTCACCGTCACGCAACCTTTTGCGAATCACAACGGCGGCATGCTGGCCTTTGGTCCCGACGGACTTTTGTATATCGGTCTCGGTGACGGTGGGAGCGGCGGGGACCCGGACAACCGGGCGCAGAACCTCAACGACCTCCTTGGGAAAATGTTGCGGATCGACGTCTCACACGCCACTCCCCCTCTGGAGTATTCCATTCCGCCTGACAATCCGTTCGCGGTCGGTGGAGGAAAACCGGAAATCTGGAGCCTCGGGCTCCGCAATCCCTGGCGGTACAGCTTTGACCGTCAGACCGGAGATTTTTACATCGCCGATGTGGGGCAAGGCTCGCGTGAGGAGGTCAACGTGTCCCTGGCATCTTCCGGAGGTGGAAGGGGCCTGAACTATGGCTGGAGACTCATGGAAGGGACGGCCTGCTTCAATCCGCCGATGAACTGCAACCCAGGAACATTAACGCTCCCTGTCCTTGATTACGACCATTCAGGCGGCGCCTGCTCGGTCACCGGGGGATACGTCTATCGGGGGCAGGCTATTCCCAACTTACGAGGCACCTACTTCTACGCAGATTTCTGCGCGGGATGGGTGCGGAGTTTCCGATTCCAGACCGGTCAAGTGACCGAACAGACGGATTGGGCGCTTCTCCGTCCCGGCGGCAACATCACGAGCTTCGGGGAGGACGCGGTGGGTGAGCTGTATATCATGACGTCCCAGGGCGGGCTCTTCCGCATTGTTTCCAACTGAATTTGCACCGCAGGTCTGCCCTGGCCGGGAAACGCCTGGACGCCATCCAGTCAGAGTTTCCCGACCCATTAAAGCCGTAGTTCTCCACCCTTTCGTGGGGCTTGCAGGACACAGCCGCTTCCTGTAACGTCCCGTCCAGTCGTTGCCGTTCCTTCCTTTGCTCAGACTAGACCTAAGAGAGGAGCCACCCCGTATGCCGGCAAAGCGATGTCCCGCGTGTGGGACGGCGAAAGTTCGGCTGGCTCCTCGGCGGACTCTCCTCGACCAAGTGCTGGGGACCTTCACTGTCTACCCACTCCGTTGTCAACTCTGTACTTATCGTTTCCGGTCCTTCATCGGCAGGCCCAGTACAAACCCCCGGCGCAGCTACGAGCGGGTGGCCGTCCGGTATCCAGTTTGGTTCCAATCGCGTTTCACGCGCCCAGCGGAGGGTTTGGGGTATCCGGGCACGATCACCAACCTGTCCATCAGGGGTTGTCGCATTTGGAGCGCTACCCCGATCCCTAAGGGGCAAGCCTGCGGCTCGAGTTCCAGCCGTCGCCCTATGACCTGCCGATCACCATCGACGGCGCGGTCGTTCGCTCGCAGGCGGGAAACGCCGTTGGACTCCGCTTTGTGACGGTTTATCGGGACGAGGAGCGCCGCCTGAGGCACCTGCTCGAACCCCGGCTCTCCGGTTCCCGCCTCGACGAGCGCCGGCGCTGATCTCTCACCTCGAACAGCCCATCCATCGGTATCCCGTGCTATTCCCGTCGCAGCACGGCCAGCGGGCGCTCGCCGAGGATACGGAAGGTTGTGAGGAAACCGACCGTCAGGGTGAGACCGACGGTCAGGAGGAAGCCGACCGTCAGGACACCGGGCTGGAGGGACCAGGGAAGGTCCAGGATGAAATACAGCACCGCCCATGAGAGCGCGCTGGCCAGGGCAGTGCCGATCATGCCCGCAACCATGCCCAGGATCGAGTACTCGGTCGCGAAGGATCGGGCGATCAGGCCGCGCGTGGCGCCCAGCGCTTTGAAAATGACCGACTCGTACAACCGACGGTACCGCGTTGCCGCCAGCGCCGCCGCCATCACGAGCGCGCCGGACAGGATGCAGAACAATGCCAC
>Ga0209810_1006123_pt1 | contig 10557 bp, 14 predicted proteins | sample Coa_R1_7_FD_187159 | JGI IMG/M metagenome (GOLD analysis project Ga0209810, IMG submission 187159) | Surface soil microbial communities from Centralia Pennsylvania, which are recovering from an underground coalmine fire - Coalmine... | ecosystem: Environmental > Terrestrial > Soil > Unclassified...
GTCTTTGGATGGGACTGAAAAGATACATGACAGCATAAGAGGCGAAGGGTCATATGCAAAAACAAAGAAGAATATCAATGACTATATCGCAGGACCTGACAGAAATGGCAAGCCTGCTTGGAAGGACATCTGGCTCTCTATGACAATCAACTCTTACAACTACATGGCTGTTGAGCATTTGGTTGAAGAATGGCATGGCAGGGTCAACAAGATCGCATTCCAGTTTCATACTCCGTTTGCCAAGGGCGACCCGTTGATGCTGCCATTTGGAGAGCAGCGCGATAAAGTAGTAGATAACCTGATAGCGCTGCATGAAAAGTATCCTGAATTCGTAATTAACTTCAAAAGGCAGCTGCTGCTTATGAAGAAAAGCTGGGGAGGTATTGGCACTACACCTGTCCAATGTCCATCATGGGCTATACTTGCACTTGACCACATGGGCAGAGAAAAACACCCATGCTGCATTGGAAGTGCAGATGCAAAAGCTCAAAAACCCATTTGCGAAGACTGTGGGCTTGGTTGCTATTCTGTACTGGTAGCTCAGGGGATTCGGGGCAATTAATGCTCGTAAACTTGTCTGCAGTCCCTCAGCGCCATTTCGTCTGTACCCGCCTTACTGTCTCTCTGGCAATTTCCTCGCGCTTGATAGTTTCTCCTCTCCTTTCTGGCGTTCTCATGGCCTGCTGGTTTACCTGTATTCTTTCATCTGCCAGGCGTCTGTCTGTCATCTTTTGAAGCTCAGCTGCATATCTTTTCCTGAAATCGTATTCAAGATCGTTCAAGTTCTCCATATCAGTCTTCATCTGCGACCACCATTGCTAAATCCTGTATGCCTTGGAGAGCAATAACCGCAGTAATCTGTGTTTGGTCGTTTATGGCAGATACACTCACATTTACTGCCCGGCGAGCGGCTTGTGTTGAATTTCCTCATGTTCCTTATCCGCTTATCGGCTATATAATGTACTGACCATTCACACGCAACGTATCTCTCTTGCCAGGGACCACTCACTCAGATGCTGCCCTTGTAATACGGTAATCTTTTCTACACCTGTTAAATGTAATGCGGGCTCGTGAACTGAGAAGTGAGGAAATAACGAAGTATAAAGAACTTGACAGCTTGTTTTCCAGAAATTGCTGCTTTGAGGAACTAGGCTCGCTAGGCCTGAATGTAAAATCTGCAACTGAAATGAACGACTCAATCGAACTGGAAAGCCTTATCGACAATATCAAACAGACAATGTATCAGGATTACAAGACCGCTTATAACAGCAATAATCTGGCAAATGAGGTAGAAGAGTATCATTTTGGGCATCTCATCTAATCTAATCGCCGGGCCCACTTCTCCATGATTGATCTATATATTGTGGCTTTTCAGCCGTCCGCCTAGTTTCTCACTTCCAAACATGGGATTACTCCCCGTTTACGGAAATTCTCCATTTCGCCCATTAATCTAGCACAAATGGTAATGTTTACACAATAGTCACTGGAAAAACCAAAAAGCACCTGTATACAGAAATTTGTAAGCAAGATACACAATATAAAAGAGCACGAATTTATCATAGACTAATCTGAGGCTTTTGAACAGAAACCACAAATTCGGGATAGTTGCTGGTATAGCAGCAGCTCTTCTCATATCTATTCCAGTTTATCTATTCTCCACTCAAATGCGTATAGTAGAAATTGGCAACAATAATGAACGGCAGAATGGAACAAGCTTGGGTGGCCTAACCTTCTCAACAGGAACCCATATAATTGTGGATGTTGGCGGCACCGCAAGGGAAGGCCTAGCGCAAACTGGCACGGGCACTATTCTGCCGACACGATACTTGCCTGTGAATATAACTCATATCTTCAATCTGATCCAGCCGACCAAAAATATCACCCTCTATACAGTAAATGCAGATTGGGACGGCCTTGTCCTGCCTGACAACAATATGCGGTCGTTTATGTACAATAAATATAACAAACCCGTCAGCTTTACAGGGTTTAGCGACACTACCCTTTACAGCCTGTTTGCGACATGTTCAGAGCCCTATTTTGTCAAAGTGCTGGGAACTGATCTTGGAGCAGATGGAATAAAGCTTGTAAACACAACTGCACCTGTCCAAAGCTCAATCTACTGGGGCGCTCCTACGCAAATTTCATTTGATGAAACACAACAGGGCACCATCCGATACTTACAAACAGGATACGGGATTGTACCTGCAGACTACAATAACAACAATAATGGAATTACTTACCGCAACAATGGCGCCGGAAATAAGGTGATCTCAGGGACCTATCACCTAAGCTTTACAAGCTTTTATCAGGCAACAATAAACCTTCCGTCAGAAGATAATTTGACATCCTTTCACAAGATAAGCTGCAGTGTCAATGAGGATTCTAGCTCTAGTTTTATCCAGAAATCGCAGTTTCCACACATCTATGTTTATGATGTTTGGTTTGTAATCCCAACAAATCGATAGGTGCCTTGCCTGAAAGAAGAGAAGAAACCAAATATACCAATATAAAATGTCATGAACTCAACGGAACTCCTTCACGTTTCCCTTTTTGCGGTTACCAGCTGAATACTTTTCAGATGCTGACCTGATCCTAGAAAGCAATAAGAATAATGATTGAGTACAGAGAGTAGGTGTCTGTTCAGCTTCACTTTCCAACGATAAGAATGCGATATTCTACCATCGTGCTGATTCTTGTTTCCCTGTTAGCGCTTCCGTCATTTTTCAGTTCGCAAGTTCAGGTATGCTACAGTCCAAAGACTGCTGATGCTCAGCACTTGGATGACTCTATAGTGAATATCAATCCGGGAATCAAAAATGGTATGACCTTGATCGACACGTACTTTCCAAATGGAGGTCACATATCTTGTATGTGGGTTAATGTCTCTGCATATGAGGGATTATGGACGTTAATTACTATTCCTCACCAACTCTCATCAGTCGTTAGCCCGACACCGTATGCAGACGGCCAGATATACTTCCGCAATTTCGGTATTGCATATGATGGAAAGTACTACTGGACAGGGGTATCTGGCGATCTCTCCGCGGTGAATTTCATGTTGTATATTATTTTATTGGCAGGTTTGATAACTGCATTAATAGTCATGCCAAACCGCCATGTCTGGAAACACTGGTTTGGTTGACCTGTAATAGAGTCAGGCAAAAGTGTGAAATATTGCCATACCAAAAAGTGCCTGAATTTTCGAGCGCTTGCAGAAGTTTCTATGATTTCAATGCTATACTAACTGCCAATTCCCCGAGTGCTATAGCGAATTCATGAACATTTTGGTTAGAAAGCGACCGGACTAGCTTGAAAAATCTGCAGTGGTTGCCATATAGTTTCGCAATAATGTATACAAAAGAAAATCTCAGCCACCTGAATTGAAATTGTCTTCTTTTTGAGCAGGAAAACTGCATGTGAACATTCAACTCGACTGGCCTGCAGAGACAGATGATCGTTTACCTTCAGCAATGAAATTGCCTGATCCATTCCATAACTGTGTATTGCAACAAAAAATTGTTATAGATACTCGACAGTAAGCTACTTGCTGTGCAGTCTATCGAAGTAGACCATTCTTGGTCGTTCAGAGAGGCATCAAGAGCGGATACTTCGTATCTTACCCACGGCTACCACCGCTATCCTGCCAAGTTTATACCGCAGCTTGCAGCAAGGGTGATCAGAGAAAATACTGATGCAGGAGATCTGGTCTGCGATCCTTTCATGGGCTCTGGCACCACTCTGGTCGAGGCTATTGTAAATGGAAGAAGAGCCTACGGGACTGACATCAACCCTGTTGCTGTCATGATATCAAAGGCCAAGACAGCGCCAATCAACCCTGCAAAGCTGCGAAGTGAAGTAGATTCAGTATTTGATTACCTGCAGGCCGCCAAGCACAAAGAAAACTATGCACAGGTAGATTACAGCGCACTTGGCATTGCAGCGCCAAGCCGGGAAAGAATAAACTACTGGTTTTCCGAAAAACAACAACGCGACCTTGCCCTTATACTCCAGAGAATCAGGCTGGTTCAGGACCAGGCGATACAGAATTTCCTGCTATGCTCATTTTCTAATATACTGAAGGGTTGCTCAATCTGGATGCTCAAGTCTGTCAAGCCAACAAGAGATTGGCAGAAAAAAGTTGCGCCGGCATGTCGAAGCTTTGTGTTGCAGACAGAAAAAATGACGAGGAAAAATGCAGAGTTCTGGCAGGTAATGCAAGGTATATGCGTGGGCGCAGGTGCAGGTATAAAACCAGAACCAGAATGCATCGTGGATAGCAGAGATGCAAGACACCTGGCACTCAGGGATAGCTCTGTCGACCTTATCCTGACAAGCCCGCCTTATGTTACTTCCTACGAGTATGCTGACCTGCACCAGCTGACGGCTCTGTGGCTTGGCTACACTGACAGCCTGAAAGATTTCAGGTCAAAGTTTATCGGCTCGATCCAAAAGCAGGACATAGAGTGCAAGCTTTACAGCAAGCTTGCAGCTGATACGGTGAGCCGGCTAAAGGCCAAGGACAAGAAGGAAGGTTCAGCGGCAGAGCGGTATTTCTCTGAAATGCAGCAATGCTTTGAGGAGATGTACCGGGTTTTGAAGCTTGGCGGAAGAGCAGCCATTGTCATAGGAGACACCGATCTGAAAAAGGTGCAGATAAAAAATGCCGAAGTTTTTGTGCAAACGATGGAAAAGATTGGTTTTCTCACTCGCAACATCATAAAGCGGCCAGTGCCCAGCAAGATTCTGCCACTGACCCGTGATCTGCGGACCGGCAGATTTGCAAAAGTGGCTAGCTCTAACAGGCTGGCTTATCCCACAGAATATATCGTCATGATGGAAAAAGCTTAAGCTTCGCGATTGACCCTGGTTCTGCTACATGCAAGCAAGTATTTTTGGCATTTGGTCTAGTTAAGTTCAGTTCAATTCAGGCTCTTCTGCTCCTATAAAAGCGGGTGAACTACCCACGAATTAATTCGTGGGCTTCTTGCTTCCTTGACTGAAACTTGCTTATCTTTCGAATAAGTAGGGGTTCTGTCTCAGCATGGGCCAGTTCCTGACCCAATTTCAGAATATTCAGAGCTGCGTTGTGGTCTCTGTCGAGTACAAGACCGCACTTGCATTCATGAATACGTACAGATAGGTCTTTTTTCACCACATTGCCACATCTAGAGCATTTCTGCGATGTACCACTTGGATTAATGAGAATTACTCGTCCGCCACGCCTTTCTACCTTATAGGCAGTGTATTGACGTAGTTTGTACCATGTGGCACCCATTATTGCTTTGGCCAATGAGTGATTCCTGACCATGTTATCGATATTGAGATTCTCGAACACAACTGTGCCAAACCTGTCTGCCAAGTGTTTTGATGTTTTGTGACAAAAGTCATCCCGCTGTCTTCGGACAGTACGCCATGCTTTTGCTAGAGCAATTCTGGCTTTGTATCTGTTGTGGGAGCCTTTCCTTTTGCGAGACAGCGACCGTTGCAGTTGCTTAATTGTCTGTTCCTGTGCCTTGAAGTTTAGTGTGTTTGTTTGTATCTTCTCGCCTGTACTGAGGGTTAGCCAGTTGAAACCAAGATTCATGTCTATTCCGATAGGTGGTGTGCTGCTTGACTTGGCAGCCTCCTGCTGCTCTTCATCATCAGTAGCAGTAGTTATGCAGCAGTACCACTGGTCAACATCTCGGATTATCGTACATCTCTTTGGTATGCCAACCATCTCACGATGTAATTCAATGCCAATTCCGCCTATCATTGACAGCTTCAGCTTGCCATTCTTGACATTGATTTTCCAGCCCGATTGTGGATATGTAAATGAACTGTACTTGTGAGCTCGCTTTGGCTTTGGATATTTGGCTATTCTTTTAAAGAATGCTTGGTAAGCTTTGTCTAGTCTCAGCAAAACGTCTTGCAATACTTGGCTATGTACCTGCTTGTAGTATTTGTTATCTGGTTTGCGCAGTGTGAGCAGTAGTTTCTGGTTCCAAAAGTCAACGCGCCAATCCTTGCTTCTCTAGTCTAAAGAATCATTGTATAGATGGCGGCAAGTTTCAATTGTATTATTCAATAGCTTGACTTGCTGTTGGGTAGGATACAGACGGAATTTGTATGACTTCATCATCATTTCTTTTGTTTGAGCACCCTTTTTCTATTCCAGTAGGGAGAATGACATTTCGGACACTGCACTGGGATTGGTGTTCTTGGTATCCATTTGTAGTGGCAGCGATTGCACTGCAATGTTGGTAAGTCTATGGACACAGTCATATAGTATATTCAGATATCACTATTTAAGCTTTTGAATGGGCAACAAATTCATCCCACGATTGAAACCGTGGGGTTTCTTTGTTTCCCATACCCTTCAGAAGGCTAAAGCCTGGCTGATGGGCCATCAACTATCTGCAGCTACGGGTGACAAAGAGACAGTATTTATTAGCAAGCAGCAGCCCATAGACATGGGTCGTGCCTGACAATCATAGAATTATGGTTGTAGATGACGAAACTGATATTCTGCGCGTCGTAAAGACGTATCTTGAACGATGGGGTTTTGAAGTAGACATTTTTGACAACCCTGAAAAGGCACTTGCCCATTTCCAGCAAAATCGCGCTCTTTATTCTCTGGTTCTGACTGACATTCGAATGCCTGCAATGAGCGGACTGGAACTGGCCAATCATGTGCTCCGGTTAAAGCCGGGTGTAAAAGTGGTTCTGATGACTGCCTTTGGCCTAGAACCTGCAGATCTCTCGACAAGCTTGCCTGTTATGAAATGGCAGGATGTCTTGAGAAAACCATTCAAGCTTGCTGAACTGTGCAATGCTGTAAAAAAGCAGCTGGCAACGCCCTGATGCTTGGTTTGATTGAGTTGGATTTAGTCTAGTCTAGTTTGGCCTTGATGTATCATCTCATTATTATATAACAATTATCCATAGTCCTGATATAGTTGAATCCACCTTCTAAACAGGTTTGATAGTCTACAGATGCAAAAATTGCGGCAGGTTTTTCTCGTTTGTATCTAACCTGTAATTGCATATTTTGCATACTGGCCACGATGATTTTGAAGTCTTGGAGCCTGCATTCCGGGTAGACAGAGATGCAGCAGAAACTAATCCTGCCTAGCTTGTTGCGCCTTATCTGCGTCTGCGTGCTTACACCGCTCTTTCCAGTAGGCCCCGTCGCCGTTGGTCAATTTCTGCCAGATTACTGACGCTGTTTAACATCCGCCCGCTGCCTAGTGTTCTTCTGCGTATACTGGGCAACCAGTTTGCCGCTGCCCAGGTCAATTTCGGCTACATTGTGGTGATTCATTTTCTGCTTGTGATCTTCCAAGTCGCTGTGGAACAGCGAAACCAATCCGCAATCTGCACAGACCCACAATATTTCAAAGTCTTTTGCGTTCTCTTTTCCTCTGCTATTTCTTGTAGTAAAGGCCACCATCATGCAGGGAGAAACATTACAGGATTTAACAGCTGATGATGAATCTGACACAATTAGATTCTGGTACTTGCCCTGACTTGTGGCTCAATGCTTAATAGAGTGGCTTGCACCTTCGTTATTGTGAGACAGGAGCAGGTAAAAAATACTACAGATGAAGACGAGGTCGTCAGGTTGCTGAAGGAGAATAATCGGATACTGGCAGAGAATAGAAAAAGCATACTTGAGCTTCAAAGGACGTTTTCAGAAATGAAGGATATGCTTCATAAAATAGTGATAAACACAAGCTGACAACAGACTATTTCTCTTAGAGAAAGACAACGTACAGTTAGTTTGCTGGTCCAGGCTATGCTATACTACGCTATCAAGGTTGGCTTTGCCCTGTTCGGATTGACAAATTCCTGCTGCGTAAGCATAGCAAACATGTCCTCCAAGTCGCAGCATTGGCATTTTTCTTCCAGGCAACCTGCCCTGGAATTATGATTACAGCAGTGGCATTTGCACTTGAGTATCTCACGATCCACGCAGCTATCTTGTTTATATGGCTTAAAAGGGGCTCACAGGCAAATTCCGGTAGTTAACAAAGTGGGCTTGATATAGCGTTATTCAATAGAAGAAGAAACGAAAAAGTGCGTTCGCATAGACTTTGCAGGAGAGTCAACCGCCACACGCTAAAGCAACGTGGCTTGCAGTTGCCGTAAAAACTGGCACTGCCATAGGCTGATTGACTGCAGCCCTAGCTTTTGCTGCTATATTGCAAGCAGCAACATAATCAGCCATTGCCTCGAATCCACATTCTCTGCATTTGAACTGGCTTCTAGTCTTTCTGTTCCTTGCGTCAATACAATGGCATCTGGGACATTCCCTTGAGGTGTTGTACGGATTGACCATCTTCAAAGGGATGCCTTCTTTCTTTGCCTTGTATTCGATGAAAGAGCGTAGTTGTCCGAATGACCACTTGCTGTGTCTATCTCTTTCGTTTCTGCTCTGCCGAACCGTTTCTCTGGAGCGTCTGATTCCACTCAAATCTTCGAGTGCAATAGCCCTAGTTGTGCCTTTGGCTTTTGAGACAATGGCTTTTGATATTTGATGGTTAATGTCACGCTTGAAACGCAGCTCTCTACCTGACATTTTTTTCAACGTTCGTCGAGTTCTTGGTTCCAATCCTCTGTAGTGTACGCCTTCGCTGATTGTACTTTTTTCTAACTATCTCGACCCGTTTGCCACTGAATACATCACCATCACTATCAGTGGCGATATTTATGATACCCAAGTCAACTCCCAGGGTGCCTACAGGGTCGTATTCCGACTGTTCAGGTGCATCCACGATCGCAACGAGATAGAAAACTCCTTTTCTGTATATCAGGTCTGCTTGGCCTCTCAACCTGTCGGCTCTGGATTTCTGGTATTCCCCTATTCGAGTTTGAAATTTCATTCTACCCTTCGCTGTAATCATCGATACCCTATCCAGCCCCTTCCAAGACAGATTTCGCTGGTCATATTGAATGGCGCTAGTTCTCGGAATGCAGGTCTGATTAACTTGTTGCGCTTGTATGCCTCTACCACCTTGCTAATAACACGGATTGCAAATTGCGCTGATAGTTGAAATCTCTCTCTGATTTCGTGGTAGAATCTTTTCTGCAATTCGTACTTGTTTGCCAGTTTGAGCTGGAACGCCTTTTCCGCTATGAAATTGGCAGCCAGATTGTATTGCTTCATGGTTTCGAGAAGAGTAGTTTTCTTCTCATTTGATACTTCGAGTCGGACTAGCAGCCTGAAGCAATATCGTATTATTGACAATTTGCATCAATATAAGGTTAGCGTGTCGCATTCCTCCCGTCTCTAAGGAGAACGGGCTTCCTGCGACATATTACTGTGACGTCTGCTCTATCTGCATGATGGTCAACCTTGTTGATGCAGTGATAAGCAGTGTTTGCGATTGCTCAAAAACCAAGCTGAGTAGCTCTGTACGTGGCAGAATGCTCCAATCCAAACACCAGTGGGGCTAATCTTTACGGGCCGCATTACAATGTCCATGGACATACCAGAAACACTCGGATGGATTGCACTTGGGTTTGTGCCGACCCTTGTTGCAATGGAAGTCGCGTGGAGACTGAGGACAAAGGAAAGGCATACCGGCACCGTCATAGAGGGGCGAAGAGGAGCAAGAGAGGCCACAGGGAGAACAGTCTAGGGGGAATGAGATGTATTCAAGTGCAACAGAGGCATTGAAAGGCTTGATGGCAGGAACGGCTGCAGAGCTTGAAGAAAAAGGCCTTGAATGCCAGATCACCAAGCTAATCTCCCCCTCGTCAGGCCAGCTATCAAACGGCATAGACTATTGCTTTGTTGAAGTAACATGCGAGAATGGCGTGCAGTATGGCATTCCTGCATATGGCAAGGAAGCTGAAGAGCTGTACAGGCTGGCTATGCGATACCTTAGCAAGACAGAAAGGGAAAAAGAGCTCTTCCTCGGCTGCCTTGTCTCGGCTCGCAGCTGATGCAAGGCAGCAACCTTTCTAGAACGGAAAGAAAAGAAAGAAAAGATGTTGCTGTCCTTTGATTGATTAACTGACTGACTGATTTGCTGGGCGAAAGAAAGGAAGAAAAAGAGAGGCAGGAAGCAACAAAAAATACTGCCGCACCAAAGAGGCACCGCTATCTCGGGAATGTCGATATAGTTTCCTGTCGGTTCATTCATTACGGACTTGTCTGCTTCTTTTGGACCGCTTCTATTCTACTTTTGCAGCTGGTTTACAACTGCCGCCACTCAAGTGGCGGCTATTTCGCCTCTGCTTTGCACCCGAGGCAAGACCTCATTGGCTGGATCTTGTCTAGTATGCTTGCTACTAACTAACTAGCTAGCTAACTAACCAACTGAATTGTAAATGACATCCACTTGGCTGGTTGCAGTTGCCCATCTGCTGATTATTCTGATGATTGACCTTCCGCTGCGCGTCGTTGTCTGCTATCTGCCATTGTCATCAGGTCAACCCCTAACTTGTACAGCTCTTCAGCTTCCTTGCCATATGCAGGAATGCCATACTGCACGCCATTCTCGCATGTTACTTCAACAAAGCAATAGTCTATGCCGTTTGATAGCTGGCCTGACGAGGGGGAGATTAGCT
>Ga0209810_1006124_pt1 | contig 10554 bp, 8 predicted proteins | sample Coa_R1_7_FD_187159 | JGI IMG/M metagenome (GOLD analysis project Ga0209810, IMG submission 187159) | Surface soil microbial communities from Centralia Pennsylvania, which are recovering from an underground coalmine fire - Coalmine... | ecosystem: Environmental > Terrestrial > Soil > Unclassified ...
GGCCCCTGTAGGTAAAGGTATGGTCGCCGCTGAGGGCATCCCAGACCTGCACGGTATGATCCAGCGAGCCGGAAGCGATGCGCGGCGAGACGTTCGCATTGCCAGCAGGGGCGGGCGACCATGCCACCGTGAGAACCTGATTCGCGTGTCCCGTGTAGGTATAGAGCAGACTGCCCGGAGTGGGCGCGCGCGGCTGCAGCAGGTACCATGCCACGCCTCCGCCTGCCGCCGCGAGCCCCACCAGCCCGGCCAGCCCCAGCACGACCGTGCGTCGCGAGAAACGCTGCACATACATATCGGGGCGCGGCGGCAGGTGCTTATTGACATACGCCATCGATGGGCGCGCTGCCAGGCTGATCCCTGAGAGGGATGATGGCCTGTTGAACGCCGGATTGCCTCTCTTCATCTCTCTTGCTTCTGGCCCCACGTGTGCCGGTGGCGCGTTCCCTACGGAGCCGGTTGGCGGGCTGTAAGGCTCCTCGCGCACAAACGGAGCTGGCTCATACGGCATCACTCCTGCGAGCGGCGGCGTGATCGGCGTCGACAGGACATTCACCGGTACCGGTGACGGCTCTGGCCCCGGCGAGAAGGCAGGTGGCGTTGTCGGCAATGCTGGCTCTACATACGTTAGTATCGGTGCGGCTGCAGCAGGGAGCGCGTCTGCTGTTGGCCTGTCTGCCAGATCGGCAGGCTCAGCGGCAGCCAGGTGAGCAAGGACGTTGGAGAGCGAGAACGGCGGAAATGCCTGCGGCTGGCATGCTTTTTCAAAGGCGCGCGCGAAGGCCTTGACGCTTTCAAAACGCGCCTGCGGCTCCTTTGCCAGCGCCCGCGCAACCACCTGCTCGATCTGTGGCGAAAGCGCGGGAACTCTGGCGCGTAAAGATGGCACCGGGCTGCGCAGGTGCTGCTTACCTACCTCAATGAAGGTTCCCTGAAACGGACACTGGCCGCAGAGCCACTCGTAGACAATGACCCCAAGCGTATACTGATCGCTGGCCGGGCCTGCCTGGCCGCGCAACTGTTCCGGCGAGAGGTATAGCACGTTGCCAACAACATCCAGCGCACTGGCCGAACGCATCCCCTGCACCAGCAGCGTCAGGCCGATGCCGCTGACCAGCAGTTCGTAATGTTCGCCCAGCAGCAGGTTGCCCGGCTGTAAATCGAGGTGCAGCAGTCCCTGCTCGTGCGCGCTGTGCAGCACATCAGCGACCTGTTCAACATAGGGCAAGATTTTTTCCGCTGGCTGCGGCGCGCGCAGCAGATAGGAGAGTGTTCCGTGAGGTGCGTAGGTCATGACAAGATACGGCATATCGCCCACAATGCCATATTCGAGGATATTTGCAGCGTCAGGATGCTTGAGCATGGCAATACGTTGCATCCCGTCAAGGAATGCGCGCCGTTCTTCGTTCATCAGGTGCAGCAGAAGCACCTTGACGGCGGCCAGCGTCCCGGTTTGTGTATGCTTGGCCAGATAGACTTCGCCTGTGCGCCCCCGTCCCAGCGGGTGTAGCAGCCGGTAGTTGCCAATCATCCTTCCCGGCAGGCTAACCCCACCCCGGCCTTCCCCCTCGGCCCGGTTTCCCCCGTACATAACGACACACCCCTTCTCAGGTTACAATCAAGCAATTCCCCTTTTTCCCTCGTGTCATTCCTTTTCCCTGTATTATTGAACGAGCAACCGGCTAACCAGTAACAATAGTAGAGATTGGATGTATTATTATAATAGTAGAGAACACCCATCGTATCCCACAGGCCAGCCGCATGCAGGCTAGCCGCAAGAGGTGGCCCTCAGAAGCGTTAACTTAAGCCCGTGCGAGCGCGACGCAGGCCACCGACGCCGCGCCGGGCAGGCCAGCCGCAAGAGGTGGCCCTACTATATACGGGCGGCTCGTGCTGCCTGGAAAGGAGTCGTGGAGAGTAGGGCCAGCCCTGGCGGCTGGCCTGGCCCAGATTATACTTGGGATAAATGGCGCGGTAGACGGTCGCGTATAGTAGGGCCACCCCTTGCGGGTGGCCTGGGGCGGCCTGAAGTGAACGCTTCTGGGGGCCACCCCTTGCGGGTGGCCTGTGGGCGGCGTTCCCTGATACGGGCATTGACAACCGTCTTCCGCTCCGATTACACTTGTGATATGTTGTGATATGCGCGTAAAATTGCTCGGAGGGAAGGAGACAATGGAAGACGCGGAAAGGGATCGGTCGCCTGACGATCTGGACGTTGAGATGGTTTCACTGGAGGAGGGAGCCGATACCGCTGTTGGCGGGCAGGCTCCCTCGCTGCTTGCGAAGGCTTTGATGGCGCTGGCTGCGCGCTGGCGCGGGCCAGTGATGTCTGTCGCTATTATTGTGAGCGTCATCATCTTGCTGGTGATGGTCGCGCGCTCCAGTTTTCCTCTTCCCGGCGACTCTGCCGGAGAGCGGCAAGACGCTGTGCTGCCGCCGGGCTATAACGACTTCTTCCTGCGGGCAGATGTTCCCTGGACACAGGTTCTCATCGACGGCCACCCGCTTGAGCCGCCGGGGGCGGGCAGGACAGGTCCGCTCACCTTCAAGCCCGGCCATCATCTCATCACCTGGCGCGCCGCCCCGTTCCAGCCGCAATCTTGCCGCATCTCCATTCCCTACGCTGTTGGTGACTCCTGCAAGTTTGCCCGTGAAGAGATTACGCCGCCTGGCTCGTCCGTTGGTCTGCAGATCATCCTGTTGCACGAATCGCTGCTCACACTGTCTGCTGCGCAACAGCTTGCTTTGAAAAATGCTATTCAGGCCAGCTTCGATAGCATCCCGGCCAGCCAGAGGGTGCTGCCGGGCGAACGTTATTTCACCGGCAATGGCACGCTGGTGGCAACGCAGCCCTTGCAGGCGACGCTGCGCCTCTCGCTTGACACAGACAGCGATGCCAATTGTGCGCTGGACACAGAGGTCATGTTCCCGCAGACCTGTACGCTTGCCGAACAGAACTGCGCGCAACTCTGCACCATCCCCTGGAATGCGCAGGGCATACCACAGGAGCCAGGCTGGTTTGCATTCGCTCAGACTCATCTCTCCTGGGATTACACCACGCTGCAAGGTCAGCCCATCGCCAGCGATCAGCCCATCGATAACAGTTCGGTCAACTTTGCTTCTATGACTGACCAGCTTACATTGCTCAGCATCACGTGGCAGCATGATGGCTGGCACATTCGCCCGCTGCTCGGCTCTGACCTGCCTTCCCCCACCATCGTGGACAGTGGAGACCTGGGCCAGCCCATAGGCGAGAACATCCAGCTGGCCGACGATCCCGCCTGCGTGGCTGCGCAGAACATGTTCGTCCAGCTATCTGCGTATTCCTCTTCTCTGCTCAACGCCTCCCCGCAGCAGATCCATTACGTCTCCGGCGCGAACCCTGCTGCTGGCTGTGTCGTTACTCTGCCGCTCATCATTGATAACGCCACTTCCACTGGCGGGCAAACCGCCATCTTCCTCGAACGCTTCGGCGTCATGCTGGCCGTCAACGCTGCCGCCCATCACCTTCAGCCAGACCTGCCTCTGGCCGATAGCGAGGAAAAGACGCTGGCCGACCAACTGACAACCATCGTGGGCTGGCGCAGCAGCTTCTCACGGAGCGGCGACGGTCACTGACTACGGCGTCAGCCGGTTCAGGTCGCGCGGGAAGGTCGTGACCAGCTTAACGTTGGGCGCGCCCGTCAGTTGCATCAGCAGGCGTTCGAGGCCGATGGCGAAGCCGCCGTGCGGGGGCATGCCGTATTTGAACGCCTCAAGGTACGCCTCGAACGGCTCGACGGGCAGGTTGGCCTTCTCCAGCGCCGCCAGGTAGTCTTCGTAGCGGTGCAGGCGCTGCCCGCCCGTGACCAGCTCGGTGCCGCGAAAGAGCAGGTCGAACGAATTGGAATATTCTGGCCTGCCCGGCTCCGGGTGCGTGTAGAATGGGCGCTTGCGCATCGGATAGCCGGTCACGAAGAGGAAGTCGCTGCCATATTGCTGCATGGCCCACTCGCCGAGCCAGCGTTCGTCCTGCGGGGAGAGGTCTGGTTCGCCGCGCACATCCACGCCGTGCAGCTTGAAAATCAGCTCCTGCGCCTCGGAGAAGTGGATGTGCGGGATGCGTTCCGGCACGACCGGCAGCTCGACGCGCAACAGTTCCAGTTCCGCCGGGTACTGCGTGCGGAAGGTCTCGATCATGTCGGCCAGAATATCACGCAGCAGGGCCATAATCGTGAAGTGGTTCTCGATGAAACCCATTTCGGCGTCCAGGCTGACGTATTCGTTAAGGTGGCGCGTGGTGTCGTGCGGCTCGGCGCGGAAGACCGGCCCCACCTCGAAGACGCGCTCGAAAACGCCCACCATGATCTGCTTGTAGAACTGCGGGCTTTGCGCCAGGTAGGCGTCGCGCCCGAAGTAGCCAATTTTGAAGACGTTGGCCCCGCTCTCCGTTGCCGAGGCCACGATCTTTGGCGTCTGAATCTCGGTGAAGCCGCGCGCCGTCAGCGTCTGGCGGAAACTGCTCATCACGCCCGAAGCCAGGCGCAAAATGGCGCGCCGGGTCGGATGCCGGTTGGCCACAACGGCATGGTCGAGCAGCGTGTTGATGTGCGCGTTCAGCCTGCGCTTGTTGAGCGGCAGCGGCGTTGGCTCCTTTACGGGCGTCACCACCTCAATTTGCAGGTTGTGCAGTTCCACGCCGCCGGGGGCCTGCGCCTCGCTCACGACCTGCCCCTCGATCTCCACCACACTTTCCAGCCCGGCCTCGCTTTCGGCGAGCGGAGCCAGTTCGGCCTCGCTCTCGGCTACCGCCTGCACGCTGCCCCAGCCGTCGCGCAGCACCAGAAAATTGATGCCGCCCAGTCGCCGGTTCGATTGCAACCAGCCCGCTACGCGCACGCGCTCGCCCACGTGCTGGCCCACCTCGCCAGTACGAATTCGTTCCATCTCCAATCTCCTTTTCCGTTCCAAAAACAAAAACCCTCGTCCCATTGGAGGACGAGGGCAAAATGCCTGTCGTGGTGCCACCACCATTTACCCCGCGCCATACTGCCTCGCTCGCGAAAACGCGGCACACGGCGCAAGGGCCTTTATCGGTTCCGCCCCATATATATGGGGTAAACCGTCGCGCTACAACGGGCGCGGCCCGCAGCCTGCTACTGCACCCCGGGCTTACACGGGGTGGTTCACCGGCTGGCTCAAGGGGGTCATTGAGTGACCCGGCGGCAATGCTCGCAGCAGACGCATCGCTCTCTGAACGCCGGTAAGACACTCAACCTGTCCCTCTCATCGCCATTGCATCATCTTTTGCTTACTGCGACTATAACACCATACACGCCAGATGTCAAGCAAGCGTTTAGCCTGAAGAAGCCAGACATGCTCCTCTGGCCTGCCCTTAAGTAAGTGTTCAGACTTGGCCTTTAAGCCACCCTTGACTTTTGGCGCGTATTCGTGTACCTTAAGAGAGAGTTTCAAGCAATTTTTAGCAGATAAACCAGAGGTAGGTAGAGCGTAACATGATAAGCTTCCTGTAATTCCACTTTCCACGCGGAAAATACCTTGCGGACACCCGGCATCCTCGTTTCGATGCGTCGGCGTTATCTGCTCTTCTGGTATTTTGCCTCGTGAGAAGCGGTGAAGAGGCTATCATCGTTGGCGCTGACCGGAGCTTCTGGAAACCAGACGTTTGAATGCAACCATTTCCCCGTTCCATGCTCCCACAAAGCCGCATAACCAGCCTCTTCGCCCCCGTTCTTGCTATGAAAGACGGCCTGTTCGCAGATAAGGAGAATTTATGACAGGACAGAATAGTTTTGATATGAATATGAAGAGGCAGGCGCAGGCAGAACAGGAACGCCCGCTGAGCGGCCTGCTCGCGCGGGCGCCGGAGACGGCCATCCTCGTCGGCGTTAATATGCCGGGGCAGGACAGGGAGAACGCCGATTGGCCGGTGGAGGAATCGCTGGACGAACTGGAACAGCTGGCGATTACTGCCGGTGTGCGCTGCGTCGGGCGCGTGCTGGCGCGGCTGGCGAAGATCAATCCCGGCACGCTGCTCGGCTCCGGCAAGGTGCAGGAGATTGCCGATCTCGTCGCCTATCACGGCAGCGAGGCCGTCATCTTCGATCTGGAATTGACGCCGGGGCAGCACCGCACGCTGGAACGCGAGCTGCAGACGCAGGTGCTTGACCGCACCGCGCTCATCCTCATCATCTTCGGCCAGCGCGCCCGCACGCGCGAGGGCCGCTTGCAGGTCGAACTGGCGCAGGTCGAGTACGACCTGCCGCGCCTGGCCCGCCAGTGGTCGCACCTCTCGCGGCAGAAGGGCAGCGTGCAGCAGCGCGGCGAAGGGGAGAAGCAGATCGAGGTTGACCGCCGGTTGCTGCGCCGCCAGAAATCGCAGCTTGAAGAGGAACTGGAGGAGGTACGAGCGCAACGCCAGTTGCACCGCGACCGCCGCAAGAATGTAGGCGCGCCCGTCGTCTCGCTCGTCGGCTACACCAACGCGGGCAAGTCTACCCTGCTCAACCGGCTGGCGAACGTCCACAGCCTGGCTGAAAACAGGCTCTTCGCCACGCTCGACCCTATGACGAGGCGCGTCAAGCTGGCGGGTGGGCAGGAAATTCTGCTGACCGACACGGTCGGTTTCTTGCAGCGACTGCCCACCACACTGGTGGCAGCCTTTCGCGCCACGCTCGAAGAGGTGACGGAAGCTGACCTGCTCGTCCACGTTGTCGACGCTTCCAGCCCCTCGATGGCGCGGCAGATCGAAGCGGTGGAGCAGGTGCTGGAAGAGATCGGCGCGGGCAGCATCCCCATGATTCTCGCCCTCAACAAAGCCGATCTGCTGGCCGCCGACGCTTCGCCGGAACTGCCTCCGCTCGCCTCAACGCTGCCCTGCGTGCGCGTCTCCGCGCTCAACGGTACAGGCTGCGAAGACTTGCTGCGCTGCATCAGCGAAAACCTGGTAGCGCAGTTCGTCCCGCTCGATGTCCTCGTCCCCTACAGCCGGGGCGACCTGGTGGCCCTCTTCCATCAGTACGGCACCATCGACAGCGAAACCTACGATGCCGCCGGGACTCGCCTGCGCGGCCATATGCCTGCCAACCACAGCGGACCTCTGCTGGCGTTCCAGCAGAAGACGGCGGCAAAAAAGACGCGCGCCTGACCCGCCCCAGGCCAGCCGCGAGGAATAGCCCCAGAAGCATTAACGGAAGCCGGTGCCAACGCCAGGCAGGCCACCGACGCCGCCCCGGGCAGGCCAGCCGCCAGGGATGGCCCTACTAGAGACGACCGCTCCACAAGGGACACGGGACTCTCGTCTAGAGTAGGGCCACCCCCAGAGGCGTTAACTTCAGGCCGCCACAGGCCACCCCTTGCGGCTGGCCTGCTTCGCGCTCGCACGGGCTTCAAGTCAGGGCCTCTGGGGCCACCCCTGGCGGCTGGCCTGTTCTCTGGCATTACCCATTCTCTGTCCCATTCCAAAAAAAGCTTTCGCTGTTGCCATACTGCTGTCACACCGTCCGTGCATACTATGGACGTGAGGAAAAACAGGACTCACGCGATGAATGGATGCATAACAGAATGCGAAAGCAAAGGAGAAATGCCATGTTGTCAGGTCTGAACTTTGTCATGGTACACGTCAACGATATCGAAGAGGCGCGCAACTTCTACACAGAGAAACTGGGGCTGGAAGTAGAGGATGTGGCCCCCAACTTCGTGCAGTTCAAGCAGCAAGGCGGCGCGACCTTCGCCATCTCGCACGAGCCAACCATCTCGCCCGCGCAGGGCAACGATATCGAACTCTGGTGGTTCGTGGACAATGCTGACGCCGTTTATGCCGAACTGCGCAGCCGGGGCGTCGAGATTGCGCAGGAGCCGAAGGATGAGCCGTTTGGCCGCACCTTCGCCATCAAAGACCCCTCCGGCAATACGCTCTATATGCTGCAACTGCGCAGCTAAAATAGCCAGCAGGAGTATCAGGGTACAGCAAGCTACGCCCCTGTTAACTCAGGGGCGCACAGAACGGCTTCGTAGTTCATAGGGGCGCAGCTTGCTGCACCAGGGCCGACTAACCTGCAAGCGCACACCACCCTGTTCTGGTCATCCTTGCTTTATGTCAGTTCATCAGCGAAGAAGTGTACCCAGAGGACGGAGACGGCGAGACCGCCGATCAGCGTGAAGAAGCCTACCGCCCCGGCTGCACTGTTGCTGGGGTCTTTAAAGGGATAGAAAATAATCAAGGCCAGCCAGCACATAGTGAGAATACAGGTCAGACCCAACTTGGTCGAGAGGCCGTTGGAGCGGTAGAAAATGTTATAGAGAACGATGATGAGCAGGCCGATGACCACGACAGTCATCTTGAAATTCATGGTTATGCCCGCGCCGTAATCGATAATCAGCGTGGGAGAAATGAACAGGAAGCAACAAATCCAGAGGACGCCCAGGATGACGTTCCCCCAGATTTTGCTCCATTGCACACCGTTTGTCACGATACAAGGCTCCTTTCCGCGAGGAGTATATGATTCATGTGCTGATTGCATAGCAGTTCAACACAGCCTCAAGCTACTTGTATTGTAGCCCCTGTATCGCAAGAAATCAAGCCATCAACCGCTCGACGGTATCAAGAAACTCGTTCAAATCGAGCGGTTTGTGCATACCAACAATGCGACGCTTCGCCACCTCCTGTTCCGGCAATTGCGCGCTGGTCATAATCACCGGAACATCTTTGAAGCCATCTATCTGACGAATACGATCACATAGTTCGAGGCCGTTGAGGTATGGAATGCGATAATCCAGAATAAACAGATTCGGCTTCAGATACGTTATCGTTTTTAATGCCTTATAAGCATCTGTTACCAGCATGGCCTGATAGGGCGTTTCCAGCATGATCGATTCCACAAGAAATGGTCCAATATCAGGGTCATCTTCAACGATGAGAACGGACTTCACGCTGGTATCGCTCTGTTTCCGTGTCTGTATACCACGTTGCAGCATAGATACCTCCTCATAATAGTCTTCATCCACCGGCAACTCCACCTCCGGGTTGTAACTTCTAGGGTTAAAACGATTTACCCCGCAGGTCGGGTTTCACCTGGCCCTGTCCGTGAGACTTTTGCTGGATATGCGCTTCAAGCAGATCACTCTACGCCGATGTCCCAGGCCTGTTGCAGGTCGGCGCGGGAGTAGCACTGGAAGGCCATGAGGGTGTTGGTGCGGGTGATGGCCGGAATCTTGACCATGTGTTCGGTGACGACTTCGGCCAGGTCCTCATAGCGGTGCAGGCGCAGCAGGGCCACCAGGTCGTATTCACCGGTGACGGAGTAGACCTCGGCCACGCCGTCGATTTCCAGCAGGCTCTGGGCCGTCTCGTTGACATGCCCGCGCTGCACGTTGATTAACACAACAGCAGATACCATGTGCATCGCCTTTCTACGTGTTATTACAGCTATCAGCCTCCGCAGGCCTGCGGGCGGCGCCGCAAGCCACCCGCAGGCCACCCGCAAGGGATGGCCCTACTATATACGTCCCCACCCTGTGCGGCTCTCCGGTATGCGCCGCGATGGCCTGCGCGGCGTGGCCTGCGGCATCTTTTTTAGAACGGCGGCGGCGGCACGGTGGGCAGTTCCATGCTCAGGCCAACCACTTTGACTTTTTTGCGTAGCGAGTCCACGGCGTAGCGCGGCGTCACCCAGGGGTCCTGACCGGCGGCCAGGATGCCGGGAATTTCCTCCGGGCCGGGCGAGATGGCCTCAAGGGCGGTAGGGATGTATTTGTTAATGGCGTTGTACACCACCTGTGCGTTGGCCGCGTCGCGCTGGATCATATCGCGCAGGAATTTGACGCCAAAGACGACATGGCGCGATTCGTCGCGGGCAACGGCGGTGAAGCCGCCGCGAAAGGCGGGGAAGAGGTTGTACTGACGATAGAGTTCCAGAATGCTGCGCTGGCCTGCCAGCGCCATTGTTCCCTCAATGATGACGTGATAGAGCGTGACACCCTCAATCAGACTGGCAAGGTCGCCGGGGTCGCGCCGGATGCTGTCGGCGATGGTTTGCAGGGCCTCGATGAGGATGTACTTCATCTGGGGACCCATGTATTGCTCTGCCACGCCCAGTTCGGCCTCCAGCGACTCTTTCTCGATGCCGATGACCTCACGGAAGAAGCGGTCGAAGAAGACGGTGTGGCGCGCCTCGTCGACCGTCTGGGTGGTGACGAAGATGCGCATATCTTCGTCCGGCATGGCGATGGCGTAGGGCGAGAGGGTGTCGGTGACGGAGGCCTCGCCCCGGAAAAAGGCGGAGAGGCCATACATGCGCATCTCGCGCTCCTCCTCTTTCATGCCCTCCCACTGCTGGCGGTCGAAGCTGAAGTCGATCTCCTGCGCCTTCCACTGCTGGCGTTCCCAACGATAGTAGAGTTCGCGGTATGTTGGCAGATGAACCAGTCCCTCGTCGATGATGTGCAGCACGTTATCGATGGGGGTCTGCTGTAATTCGTGTAACGATGCGTTTTCAAGGGGCATATCAATGGACATGGCGTTTCCTTAGCTCCTTCTTGTCGATCTTGCCCACA
>Ga0209810_1006126_pt1 | contig 10553 bp, 13 predicted proteins | sample Coa_R1_7_FD_187159 | JGI IMG/M metagenome (GOLD analysis project Ga0209810, IMG submission 187159) | Surface soil microbial communities from Centralia Pennsylvania, which are recovering from an underground coalmine fire - Coalmine... | ecosystem: Environmental > Terrestrial > Soil > Unclassified...
GAAGAATGATGTTTTTTTGCCCGTTTCTGGTCGTCATTATTTCGTTTTCGGGATAATGACGACTGTCTTTATGAAATGGCTTTACAGGCGGATTGGCGAGGAGGGCTGATTTAGATTATATATCATAACTGTTTGCTAAGGTAAAGTATCGTAGAAGTTGGACGGTTCGGCTTGCGGTGTGCCTTTATATGAGAATGTTAATCAGTTTAGATAACATTTTGCAAGCCATTTCTTGATGCTGGTTCAAATTATTTTAATGTATCTGCTGAAACCCCAATTGTCTAAAAGTCTCTAAGAACTTCTTGGGTGTTGTATCTCTTCTAGTATTCTATTTATGGCTTTAACTGGTTCTTTTATATTTTCAATATAATAGCCCTTTCTATCGCCGTTATATAGTGATACGATTTCTTTGAAACCTAGCATCTCAAAAAGATGTTGTCCTTCTTTTGTTGCTCCAATTCCGTACCAATTTTTAATGCTGTACTGACGATTGAGTGATAGCGCCCATTTTATAGTTTGTCTGAGTAAAAAGCTTCCTCGTACGCCATCAATGACTTTCTTCTTTCCTTTGATACTTGGTTTCACTGTTAAGGTTGCAATGTAAACGGATAGATTAGGATCAGTCCATTGTTTGATTGCATTAAGAGGAATATCTTTTTCTCTGATTTTATCGTGTAATAGAGCAAGAAGTACATCTTCTTCCATTGGCATAAGACTGGAATAACCTACTACCTGTCCTTTGTCCTTGACACTCATATACATTTCATCGTTGATATCTCTCCAATCTAGTAAGGTCTCGAATGGTACTATGTCATCTTCTCCATAAAGATCTAGTCCAATTTGAACCTCATTCCAGGTATCCGCAGTGTTTGATGGCGTGAACATGAGATGTGATGGTCCTTTCCCTTTTGATTTTTGTTTGCTAGTTCTACGTGCAAGTGTATCAATTGCTTGTTTAGGGTAGCGTCTTCCTCTTTGTCGCCCTTCTTCCAATTCTGAAGGTATAAGGCCATTTTCAACTTCTTTGAAAAAAGTTGATCTTGGTTTCTTGAGTACCTTCATTGCTTCTTCTGCTGTGTAGTATTCGGTATCCATGTTAAACTCCATTTCTGTAACTATATTTTTGTGCTGGTTGTCTTATACCTATATTATACGGGTTGGATTTAGATTTGTATACCATTAGTCTTGGACTTATAAACTTAACGGTAAATATTTGTGTTTTCACGCTTGACATTGTGGACTTGTAGACTTATACTTAGATTAATGGACTTGCGGTAAGCAGTCCAGGAGAGCAATCGAATACGGGTTGGGATTGGCGGAAGAGACAAAAGAATACTGTACAGGCTCCACACTGGACCTCAAAAGAATACTGAACGCGATCTACAATGGCGTAGAGGTGACGCAAAAAGAATAGCCGCATAGGTCAAGACAATCAGAAGTCGTTAGCTAAGACGCCCTAAAGTAAAGGTAAGCAGTCATAAAGCGGGGCAATGCGGTAGGCTCTCATGAAAGAGCGGATATCAGACGTGCAAGTCTGCTCTAGGCACGCTGAGGAATGAGAAGCGGTCGATCTTATCAGACCACATGAAACTAGCGATAGGTTCATGCCTCCAATGACATTCATTGGAGGTTTTTTTATTGGCGCAATGCTGCGAGAAAGAAGGTGTTCCCCAACAGAAAGCCTTTCCTCATTGCTCCCCTCTTCTCCCTCTTCATTTCCTCTTTTGTTGAGCGTGTGTCTGTTTCTCTGGTCCAACCGGGGAGCAATCGACAGTGTTCAAAAATGTGTTTAAATGTATGCAATTGTAAAGAATAGGGCAAGGGTTGAGCATGAAAAAACCATCCTTACCGCTTTTGCAGCATGGATGGTTCTCTTTACCGTTGACTTAGTGCAGTTAGTAGTCAGTAACCTTATCTTCGTATAAAGCATCTGCAAGAGGTTTTCTTACGTTTCCTATTTTCCTCTCCAAGTTTTCCAGATACTTATTTGCAAGGGTAATGCGATCCAAGTAGCGAAGTACGCCAACGCTTTTAATTTCCTGTGTCACTTCTACCGCTATCTTAACGCCTGCTTCCATGTCACTACCCCTGATGAGTGCCATTGCTCTAGACGTAGCTATCAGTAGTTCCCAAAACTTCGTTTTCGGTAGGTTTGCTTGTGCTCGATCAAGATATTCTAATGCTTTGTCTGTTATCCCCAAATCGCCATAACTACGCCCATATTCCTCGTAGACAGTACCAGGACTGTAGTGACCTCTTGTGCTACTAGCCCCTTGATCGAAGCTGTATGACAGTTCCTCGGACTCTTTCATAGCCCGGTCAAAGCCTTTCATATCACCTTTTCTCAGGTAGACACGCGCTAACAGTTGAATGCCATTTCCTAATGCTGCACTGTCGGCATTAGGTGTTGTGTCCCTTGCTGCCTCAAGCAGAGTTGCTGCTTTATCCAGGTTTCCTAGTCTTCGGTGCATGTCGCCCTGGTACGTTAATGCGATGTTGAGCAGGGTGTCATCCTTGATCAAGCGTGCAATGGTTTCCATCTCTTTGTAGTAAAGCATCGCTTCGTAGGACTCACCTGCTTTTGTAGCCTCTGACACGATGTAACCAGCAGCATGATAGGTTTGTGCCAGGCTACGTAACAAGCCCGGATTTTCTGATGTGATTTGGGTTCGTAGATTGTGCGCTAATCGTTCAATGACGGCTCTGGCTTCTCGTAGGCGTGACTCTTCTACCAGTTCCCAGGCATGTTGAAGGGCTTCTTCTATCTCTTCGGGCGTTCTTGGGACATAGAGTGCTCCGGCAACGCCTAACTGTTCTGGCTCTACACCTAATCTATCCGCAATGCGATGTAACTCTTTCACGTTATTGAGCGGCCTTTCTCCGTTTTCGTATGCCCGTAATGTACGTGGTTCTATGTTGAGATCGTAGGCTAGTTGCTCTTGAGTCAGGCCGTGTTTCTCTCGATAGCTTTTGAGGAATTGCCCTGCTGGTGAGGTTTCTTTTCGATGCTGAGCCACAATTTTATCCTTCTTTGTTGCCGTAAGCTTTCGAGATGCGCCACAATTTGTACCTGTTGGAACTGCCCGATCTACTTCATACTAGTTGGTGAGGATAGGTGATGGTCTGGCGCATCGTCGGAAGAACTTGCCGCCTTCTTGCGTGGACCTTTCGGGCCTGGTTTGCGGGTTGTCTGCAAGAACTGGTTCAGTGAGTCAGTGTAGACAAACCAATCACGCCCCATCTGGAAGCCTTCAAGCTTCTTTTTCCTGAGCAAAGTTGCAATGTAGTTGGCGCTCAGGGAAGCTTGCTCAGCCGCTTGAGGTGTCGTGATATATTCTCGCTTCTCATCGGGTTCGGTAGTCATGGCTTATCCTCACTGGTCAATCTTTCTTAACGAGTGTAACACAGATAGTCACCCTTGACAAATTAATCACTCATAGTTTATAATTCATTTTAGAGTGATTGATTAGTGATTGTCAAGACTGAAAAACTGCACCTGAACAACTGAACAGCATTTCTTGTTTGCTTACGAGTTACCCATCTGTAGGAGCAGGGACAAGCGGCGTGTGCCGCGAAAGTCAAGCAGCTATATGGTAGGGGCAAGGCAACGAAATGTCACACCTTTCACTTGAATTGAGAAATCATTCTTACTGTACTGCGTCCCCGCGAACGAAGGGTTTTGTTCACGAAGGGAACGCTTACATGAAGACAACCTATTCCCCGAAGGATTTCGGGGCACTTATTGGACGATCAACGAACACGCTGCAACGGTGGGACCGAGAAGGCCGGTTACGTGCTCATCGGTCCCCTGTCAGCAATCGACGGTTCTACACGCATGATCAATACTTAGCGTACATGGGGATGAACACGGAGGATGAACGGCTTACTATCGCTTACACCAGAGTTTCAGGCGTGGCTCAAAAGCCTGATCTGGTGAACCAAGTCAAGGCGCTAGAGCAGTTTTGCACCGAGCAAGTCCTTGTTGTTGATGAGTGGATGCAGGATATTGGCTCTGGACTGAACTACAAGCGGAAACAGTTTAACCGCCTGTTTGAACTGATTGAACAAGGCCGGGTTAAAACCCTCATCCTCGCTCATCGTGATCGACTGGTACGCTTTGGGTACGAATGGTTTGAAGCCTTTTGTGAGCGGCACGGAACGAAAATAGTCGTTATGAACAATGAGAAGCTTTCACCGGAAAGAGAGATGGTTGAGGACCTCATCGCCATAACGACTATTTTCAGCGCACGCTTCCACGGCCTCCGCTCATACAAAAGGACATTAGAAAAGGCAGTTAAACATGCTGATCAGCAAGAAAATCCGGCTTGAAGTCAGCGACCAGGACGCTGCAACTCTGGAATTTATGCAAGGAAAGTGCAGGGGCCTCTACAATTGGTGGGTCATGCGCCTACGGGACGGTGAAAGGTGGCCTGGATGGGAAGAGGCAAAGAAGACACTCCAACAGAGCAAGCAGCATGACCCGGAACTGTGCTTTGTCTACGGCAAGCTTTTGCAAGAGGTCTATTTCCGCCTGGATGGCGCTATGAAAGCCTTCTTTCGGCGGGTGAAGAACGGTGAAAAGCCCGGTTTTCCGAGGGTGAGACCTCGACACAACTTTTTCACCTTGATCTATCCGGCAATGTACATCCAGGTGGAGGGCTTGTCGCTCAGACTTCCAACCGGAGGGAAGGGCAAGAACAAGCGCTACCCTGACGTGATTGCAAGGCTCACTGAAGAAGCGCCTACGGGCTACAAAGATGTAGCGATATCCAGGGATGGACAGGGACATTACTATGCGTCATTTGTCCATGATGAGCCGGAAGAAACGCATGAGCACGACGGGGTGTTAGCCATTGATTTAGGCGTGAAGACGCTGGCAACGGGCGTCAATGAGCAAGGCCGCTTCTATCACATTAATGGGTTCAAGGGTTCACGCTGGTACTGTCGGCAACTGGACAAAATCCGGTCAAAGCGTGACCGCTGCAAGAAGGGGTCACGGCGGTACAAGCACTTGAGCCAGGTCTACAAGCGCGTTTCACAGCAGAAGCGCAACAAGCAGCAGGACTCGCTGCACAAAGCTAGTCATCTGATAGCCCACAAACTGGTTGAGAGAACCGTTGTGGTTGGAGATTTAAGTCAGCGGCAAATGGTCATGAAAGAGCACAGGGAGCGGAACAAGCATCTTAATCGAGCAGTGTTTAACGAATGGGGCTTGTATACCTTCGTTCAGATGTTGCTTTACAAATGCCAATTGTACGGAAAAGACTTAGTGATCTTAGATGAACGGGACACAAGTAAGACCTGTAGTGGATGTGGACATAAACAACCCATGCCACTCTGGAAACGAACCTATCGCTGTCCTAATCCTGAATGTCGCTTAGTGATAGACCGTGATGAGAATAGCGCGGTGAATATCCTCAAGCGGTATCTTGCCCGGCTAGGGCCACACATGGATCGGATATCCATGCGGTGTGCGGACGTTTTCACCGCAATCGAAGATGTGAATACATTTGAACACATTTAGAAAGGCAGAAAAGATACATGCTCAACACTTCCTCTCGATGATGGTTCGATCTAGTTGCAGCGACTTACTAGCGACCTTAAATACTGCCAGTGTGTAGGCCCTGGAATGTCGCTTTAACGCGCCTTTAAGGTCGTTTTCTCCTCACCATTTGTTGTACTTGTTCAGGCTACATACCCCCTATTTGTGGTCTAAACGGGAAAAGAAAAAATGCAAGGTGTCTAGTCTCTTCGTGCATACCTTGTAGAGAGATCAACGCTTTCAAGTGTTAATTCACTCACAGCTACCACGCTCTAGTGGTGGATACGTGGTTTTGAGTGGTGGATACGTGGTGGTTGTATGGGCCGTCTGAGCACGATTTAGCCGCATTTTTTTGCGACCCATCCAACAATTAATATCACTCATCGTTATTTGTTCTCACCCATCCACAAAATGAAATGGCACGATCAACAAGGTGTTGCGTTCTTCTGGAAAAGAGATGCAATGCTCATCAGATTTTCCCGAAACGTGCCGCGTTGTTGGGGACAAAAAATGCTGATACATGACGCCAATCATGTATCAGCAAGAAGCCCCCTCCCTTATCAGCTTTCATTTCTCTGTGTCAGGTGCTCCCTCTCAGTATGCCTGTGATGGGTACCTGAAGTCAAGTTTTTGCTTCTCTGGAGGTTTTGCCGTGACAACAGGTTTTCATTCACAGGCTTTCTCTTTTGATCAGTCGGCAAAGAGGCAAGCGGCCCCATTTCATCCCGTCAAACGGGAGCGCTTGCGTCGAGCGAAGACACAAAAAGAGCTAGCGGATTTTGTTGGTGTTGGGGTACGAACGATTGAGCGGGTTGAACGTGGTGAACCCGTTGGGATTGTCACTATTGCCCGCCTCTGCAACTACTTTGAGAAAACGCCTCAAGAATTAGGTTTCACCTGGGAATAAAAAGAAAGGATCAGACTATGCTTGATTTCCAAACCGTCGCTACACCTGGGACTGGCCCATTGGCCGTTTCGTCCTCTGTTCAGTATTGCCCGCTCAAGTATCAACGCCTGTTGCGTGGATGGTCACAACAAGATATCGTTGACTATCTTTCCGATCGATGCAACGCAGAAGGGAAGTCGGTCGGCATTTCTGTAAACCTCGTCAGTCGTTGGGAAACAGGCAAAAGCAAACCCAGTCCCCTTTATCGCAAACATCTCTGTCTCTTGTTCGGTTTAACGGCTCAACAATTGGGGTGGATATAACGATCATTCACGTTTGAGGAGGATACAAATATGCTTCAACTTCAGCAGGTAAAAACGCCTCTGACTGGCCCGTTGCCTTCCCTCTCTCCTGTTGACTTTGTAGACGTTGCCTATCATGCTGGTTTCTTGTTGCCCGTTTCGTTTGATCGATCTTTGACCGATGTGCCAGCGTATTCAGAAGGCTGTGAGTATGGGTTTGAAGACTACTTTGAAGTGATGTATACAGGGGGAAGAGTTGCCAGTGATGGCGTTACGCTCATCGACTACACGTTTATTCCGCGTTACTATACCCGTCAAGAGGTTGCAGCATTTGTGCTCAAAGCATTAACCGAGGATGCTTCAAAAGAGCGTTCCTCTTTTGCTTGGTATGTTGGGTTTGTTCTTGGCTGGTTGTCTGCGCTTGCGCTCACTGACGACGATCTCTCGCGCTTTGGTCTTCAAGTTCTTACTCATCTGGTGCGATTGCAGCAGAGTACTCTTTACCAATAGAAAGGAAACATCTTTCATGTCCGACGATCTTCATTTTGAGCGAATAGCAGGAGTTGAGATAGCCCCTGATGCGGATTTACCTTTTGGAAAGCCCTTTGTAGCCGGGCAAGCCGGTTATATTATCCATGATCGAGCCATTGAAGAAGGCTATCAAGCCGGGATCGTGGCCCATTTTGACTGGCTCCGTTTTCAACACCTGGACACTCCCATAATGGCGAATGAAAAACATTTTGCGCTTATGTTCAAGGTGTTTTTACCAAAGGGTTTAACCAGGCGCGCATCAGAGTTGTGGCGTGCCAACTTCATAGCAGGATGGGCGAGCGTGTACCTGGGACTAGTACGAGAAGTCCCAAAGGAAGGATAACAGCACTTCACAACACCCTCGTCGTTTTCCCTCTGGTTCTTTTGCCCTGGGCAAATTGCCCAAAGAGATATATCCCCCCTCGTTCTTCGACCCTTCAGCTACTCCTGTCTGTGGGAGCGGGTGTAAGCATCAGTCGCACAGGAGAGAAACGGTGTCAAGCGGATTGGAGCGTGAGCGACAACTTGGCTTGACACCGTTTCTCTCCTGTGCAGAATGAGCGTCACCCGCTCCCACAGACAGGAGTAGCGTCAACACGCTTTCTGTTGTCCCCATGTTCCCCAACAAAGGAGTAAGGCATGAATGATCAAACACAAGCCATGCTCGATAGTGCAGAGCGATGTATGAGAACTGCGCTTCATCAGACACGTTCACGTCCAGCCGGGACGCGTGTTCTGCTTTCGCTGCTCACTGCAATGTCGTGTCAATTTCTCAACGTGGATCAACAACAGCAAATGATCACAATTGAAACGTTATTCGATGAGTGCGTTTCTCGCGATGGCGAGATCAAATAACAGACGGTTGTGGGGCCCCAAACTAGTAACACGGGGCCCCACACCTACAACAGATGAGTTAGCAAAGTAGTTATCAAGTAGCTTCTCAAGTGATTTGAGAGGCTATTTTGTTATGCGAAAGGAAAGAGAGCCTATGTGGTTTTTTGCTCCCATTGGCCCTTATGGGTATTCTCCCTTTGTCTGGTGTCTTGGCTTCATTGTCGTTTTGCTTCTCGCTGCTTTATGGAACACCATTCAGAGCAAGTAAGGCATGACTTAATAGAGCTTTGTACCCCAACAAAGATATGTTATACTCTTCATAAGAGAGAAAGGAAGTGCTACCCATGAGCACACAGTTACCACGTCTTGAGGCAAGGATAAGCGCACAAGAACATTTGACAGTGATGCTTCATGCACGCATTGAAGAATTGGCCCAAGATATGAGCGCAAGTTTTGATAAGCTGGCAAAATATCAAATCGAGACAGAGCACACTATAGAAGCCCGTTTTGATAAGATTGAAGCTCAAATGGCAACGAAAGAAGATATTGCCACTCTTGAAGCCCGGATAACAAATATGGAAGGGCGTATTCTTGACGCTTTTAAGCAACTCGTTGCTATGATCGATACACGTCTTCCACCTCAACAATAAAACTGACCGCCATCATAGAAAGCACCTGGATGTTACCAACAACCATCCAGGTGTTTTGTGTTGGGTAACATAAAATAATCTCAAACAAGAGGAAGAGGTAAGCATTTAGGTGCTTGCCTCTTTTGTGTTTCTTGGAGGTGTTTATGAATAGCGATACTGGCAAATATTGGAGTGATGGAGATGAAGAGGAAGGGAAGCAAGAGCGAACGACGCTACCAACAGCATTGCAAGACTTTTTCATGTTTCATGAAACAAACAACTCCAGTGAGCGTACAATTAACAATTATCGTGATAGAATCGCGTCTTTTGTAGACTGGCTCTGTACTGAATGCAAGCTTACGTATGTTGATCAAGTTCGTATAAGACATTTGAGAGGATACGTAAGCTTTCTACAAAACAAGATAACAAAGCGTGGATATCCGCTTGCTGACACAACGATTTCTCAATATACGCTGGAGGCTACGATTTTTTGTCACTGGTTGGAACGTGAGGGGTTGATGAGTAAGACGATAACAGAAAATTTTGAAATGCCGAAATATGAGAGGCGTGAAACACCAGCATTAACTTACAGCGATGTTCAAAAGCTATTGGCAGTTTGTGAAGAAGGGCCGAAAGGTCAACCACGAGTATGTAAAGCGTTAACTGCTCGCAATAAGGCAATAGTAAGCGTGCTCTTTGATGCTGGTATCCGTCGTAGTGAATTGGCGGGGTTGCGTTTAGGCGATATAGATCGTCAGATGAGATTGTTATATGTTAAAAGGAAGGGCCGAAAATGGCAGCAGGTACCTATTTCCTATGAGGGGTTCAAACCACTCCATGAGTACATCACGAGGTATCGGCCTATTCTTGCTGCGCTTGGTCCTGGTACTGGTTCAAAAAAAGATGATCCCGTGTTTTTGGATAGGTATGGTAAGCCAATAACGCCCGGTGGTATCGGTGCACTTTTTACACGTTTACGTGATAGATCAGGTATCACAGATAAGCCGGTACGCTCTCATCAAGGACGGCGATACATGGCAACAACACAATTAAGCGAAGGGCGAAACCCTTTAGATGTTCAGCGTCAAATGGGGCATACTTCCCTTTTGATGACAAACCGTTACTATTCTCAGACAGTGGAAGGGTTGAAAAAGTCTCATGAGCAACATTCGCCATTGCGTAAAAGATCGAAAGATGATCATTCCTCTGGTATGGGGGCCGGTTACTATGAAGAATGATGTTTTTTTGCCCGTTTCTGGTCGTCATTATTTCGTTTTCGGGATAATGACGACTGTCTTTATGAAATGGCTTTACAGGCGGATTGGCGAGGAGGGCTGATTTAGATTATATATCATAGGGGCATGCTCAGGAAGACTCGGGGCAAAAGAATTGAGCGAGGAAAAGACGAACGCGTTACCAGAGGGGGTCAGGGAACGCGCTCGTTGCTCTAGTAGCATTATAAAAACTGCCACGAATTGCGCATATAAGAGAAATTCACCTTTTCCTGGTCGGCATAGTTGCTGGAAGGAGCGAGCAGAGTGATGGTGAACAGGCGATTATTATGCACAGTAGCGAGGAGGGAAGCGTTGTAATTCGCCCCACTTTGTTGAGTAGTGCCTTGAAGTTGAGTCCATGAGGAATGAGCGAATGTTAGAGTAGTGGCAGATTTTGTGCCGGTGATCTGCAATTGTTTGGCCTGTTGAGAAAGGTACTGAGCCAGGTCCGAGCCAGTAGCAGAGGTTACAGTGACATTTACCTGAGCGGTATTACTGCTATCGGAGAAATGAGCAGTAGATTTTGCGTGGTTCACCTGTACTTGCCAGCCATTG
>Ga0209810_1006127_pt1 | contig 10549 bp, 8 predicted proteins | sample Coa_R1_7_FD_187159 | JGI IMG/M metagenome (GOLD analysis project Ga0209810, IMG submission 187159) | Surface soil microbial communities from Centralia Pennsylvania, which are recovering from an underground coalmine fire - Coalmine... | ecosystem: Environmental > Terrestrial > Soil > Unclassified ...
GACGGAGTCGAGCAGCTGTGACGCTGGGATACCGAGCCGGTCAGCGACCCCGACACTTTGCAGCGGCTCGATCCGTACGTTGCCGGTCCGATTAAGTCTCAGCGCGAAATACGCCGAGCGCGTGCACATTCCACAGGCACCGTCGAAGAAGAGAATTCCTGCCATGTGCCCATCCTTCACCTGGCGGCGTTGGCTGCCAACAACGTATCCGCCTCAGCGGATCGCCGGATGGCCCGAATACCGGCAATCCCGAACACGATGCCGGTGCCGATCTCCGCGACGGCGCTGAGCCAGGAGAACCACGTCACGTTGATGTGCGGTGGGGAGATGAAGCTGTCCTGGTAGCCGGGCAACACCGTGGGCAACAGGTGCGCATAGGTGAAAACCAGGGCACTGCCGAACCCGACGACGATCGCGGCCAGCGGCGCTCGACTGCGGCGCCCGAGCACCATGACAATCGCGGTGGCGACGAACAGGCCCTGAACCATGCCGCCCACCATGATGAACGGCGGTGATGCCGACATGCCGCGGCGCAGATGATCCAGACCATGCACGGCAAACCCGATGGCGAAGGCGATTGCGGCCCAGCGCAGAAACCGATCCGCGTTGTCTCTGGGTTGCTGGATTTGATCGGTCATCAGGATCACCGTCCCTGCACGTGGTCGACCTGTACCACTGTTCTTACTACTACGCTAGGTAGTAGTCAAGGACATCGATCGAAGTTCGCGGCGCAAACCCGCGCCCACACATCTAGAACACGTTCTAATCTGTCCCGCATGGGATTCCTCAAACCAGAGCTGCCGCAGATCGACATGGCCGAATGGAGCAAAGGCACGCGCAGCGAGAAGATCCAGCCGATGGCCAGGCACTGGGCCGAGGTGGGCTTCGGAACACCCGTCGCGCTCCACCTCTTCTACGTCCTCAAAATCGGTCTCTACATCCTGGGCGGCTGGCTGTTCGCGCTGACCACCAAGGGAATCGATGGGTTCACCGCGGTGGGTTCGTGGTGGTCGGAGCCCATCGTGTTCGAGAAGGTCGTGCTCTACACCATGCTCTTCGAGGTGGTCGGCCTCGGCTGCGGCTTCGGCCCGCTGAACAACCGGTTCTTCCCGCCGATGGGCTCGGTTCTGTACTGGCTACGCCCCAACACAATTCGGTTACCGCCCTGGCCCGGTCGGATCCCGCTGACGAAGGGCACTGCTCGCGCCCCGCTGGACGTCGCGTTGTATGCGGCCCTGCTGGTCATGCTGCTATGGGCGTTGTTCTCCGACGGCACCGGCCCCGTTCCGGCGCTGGGCACCGACGTCGGACTGCTTCCGCTGTGGCAGATCTGGGTGATCCTCGGCCTGCTCGCCGTGCTCGGCCTGCGGGACAAGGTGATCTTTTTGGCCGCCCGGGGCGAGGTCTACGCGTCGCTGACGGTGACATTCTTGTTTCCCGGTGTCGACATGATCGTCGCCTCGAAGTTGGTGTTCTTGGTGATCTGGATGGGCGCGGCCACGTCGAAGCTCAACCACCACTTCCCGTTCGTAATCTCCACGATGATGTCGAACAACCCGCTGATCCGAGCAAAGTCGATGAAGCGGGCCTTCTTCGAACGGTTCCCCGACGACCTGCGGCCCGGACGCCTGTCACGAATCGTCGGCCACGGCGGCACCACGGTGGAGATGTGCGTGCCGATGGTGTTGTTCTTCTCCCACGGCGGCTGGCTGACCGCGATCGCCGCTGCCGTCATGGTGTGTTTTCACTTAGCGATCCTGACCGCGATTCCGATGGGCGTGCCGCTGGAGTGGAACGTCTTCATGATCTACGGCGTTGGAGCCCTCTTCGTCGCGTACGCGCAGCTAGGAGCTTCCGACGTGAAACACCCTGTGCCGGTAACGATCCTGTTCGTCGTGCTCGCCGGCGTCGTGATTGCCGGCAACCTCTTCCCGCGCAAGATCTCGTTCCTGCCAGGCATGCGCTACTACGCCGGCAACTGGGACACCACGCTGTGGTGCGTCAAACCCTCTGCGGAAGAGAAGATCACCCGTGGGCTGGTCACGATCGCCAGCATGCCCGCCGCGCAGCTTGAGCGCTTCTACGGCAGCAAGGAGGCGGCGCAGATTCCGATCTACATGGGATACGCCTTCCGCTCGTTCAACACCCACGGCCGGGCGCTGTTCACCTTGGCGCATCGAGCCATGGCCGGGCAGAACGAGGAGGACTACGTCATCACCGACGGCGAACGCATTTGTTCCACCGCGATTGGGTGGAATTTCGGCGACGGCCACATGCACAACGAACAGTTGATCGCCGCGATGCAGGAGCGCTGCCGCTTCGAGCCCGGTGAGGTGCGCGTCGTGCTGCTCGACGCGCAACCCATTCACCGCCAGACCCAGGAATACCGGTTAGTCGATGCAGCCACAGGCGAGTTCGAGCGCGGCTACGTCAGGGTGGCCGACATGGTCACCCGGCAGCCCTGGGACGACACCGTGCCGGTACACGTGTACGAAAGCCGCATCGCCGGCTCCGACGAGGTGAGCCGGCCCTAGGCGGCTTCTCCTCGCACCTTCGCCGCCGCGGCGACCATGTTCTGGAGCGACGCTGTCACCTCCTCGACGGTGCGGGTCTTCAGCCCACAATCGGGATTAACCCAAAGCCGTTCGGCTGGAAGAGCCCTCAGCGCTGCGCGGAGCGAATTGGCGATCTCCTCGGTGCCGGGCACCCGCGGGGAATGGATGTCGTAGACGCCCGGTCCCACGCTGTTGGAAAAACCTGCGGCATTGAGATCGTCGAGCACCTCCATGTGCGAGCGGGCTGCCTCGATCAACGTGGCATCGGCGTCCAACTCGCCGATGGCACCGATGATCTCACCGAACTCCGAATAGCAGAGATGAGTCTGGATATGCGTCGAATCGGCGACACCGGAAGTCGCCAACCGGAACGCGCCCACCGCCCATTGCAGGTAAGCGTCCTGGTCGGCGCGGCGCAGCGGCAGCAGCTCCCGCAGCGCCGGCTCGTCGACCTGGATGATCGCAATGCCGGCCGACTGCAAATCGATGGTCTCGTCGCGGATCGCCAGCGCAATCTGGTACGCGGTGTCGGCCAGCGGCTGGTCGTCGCGCACGAACGACCACGCCAGGATTGTCACCGGCCCGGTCAACATGCCCTTGACGGGTTTGTCGGTCAGCGACTGCGCGTAGGTGATCCACTCGACCGTCATCGGGTACGGCCGCGACACATCGCCGTAAAGAATGGGTGGGCGCACGCAGCGGCTGCCGTAGGACTGCACCCAGCCGTTCTGGGTGGCGAAGAAACCGTCGAGCTGCTCGGCGAAGTACTGCACCATGTCGTTGCGTTCCGGTTCCCCATGTACCAGCACGTCAAGGCCGAGCCGTTCCTGCAGCGCGATGACGTCGGCGATTTCGGCCTTCATCCGGCGGACGTATTCGGCCTCGTCGATCTCGCCGGATCGGAAGGCGGCGCGGGCTTTCCGGATCGCCGGGGTCTGCGGGAACGAGCCAATCGTGGTCGTCGGCAGCGTCGGCAGATGCAGCCGAGCCTTCTGCTGTTCCCGACGCTCGGCAGCATTGCCGCGCTTGGTGCCGGAGGCCAGGATCGAGTCGATGCGGGCCCGGATCTGTTCATTGCGCAGCCGCGGATCGGATCGCCGAGACGCCACCGCGGCGTTGGAGGCCGCGATCTCGTCGGCCACCGCGTCCCGTCCTTTCCGCAGTGCGCGGGCGAGGGTTACCACTTCGTGCACCTTTTCGGCGCCGAATGCCAGCCAGCTGCGCAGGTTTTCGTCCAGCTCCGTTTCGAAGGTCAGCGAATACGGGACGTGCAGCGTCGAGCATGACGTCGACACCGCCAGCGTGCCCACCGACCCGAGCAGGGTGGCCAGCCGGCTTAGCGCTGATTCCAGATCGGTGCGCCACACGTTGCGCCCGTCGACGACGCCGGCCACGAGCGTCTTGCCGGCCAATTCCGGCACCGAGGCGACCGCCGTGTTGGCGCCGGTGACCAGGTCGACGCCGATGGCCTCGACGGGTGTACGAGCCAGCGCGGGTAGGGCAGCGCCCGGATCCCCGAAGTAGGTGGCGACATGGATCGCCGGCCGCTTGGCCACCGATCCCAGCGCGCTGTACACCCGCTCCGCCAGCGCGGGGGCGTCGGCGCTGATATCGGTCACCAGCACCGGCTCGTCGAATTGCACCCACGTTGCCCCGACGTCGGCCAGCAGCGACAGCAGCTCCGAAAACACCGGAATCAGCTCGTCGATGCGTTCGATCGGGGCACCCGCACCGTCCACCGCTTTGCTCAGCAGTAGGAAGGTGATCGGCCCAATGATCACCGGGCGCGCCGGAATGCCTTGTCGCAACGCGTCTTTCAGCTCGCCGACAACTTTGGCCGGGTTCAGGGTGAACCGGATGTCCGGCGAGATCTCAGGCACCAGATAGTGGTAGTTGGTGTCAAACCACTTGGTCATCTCCAGCGGGGCGATGTCTTCGGTGCCCCGGGCGGCGGCGAAGTAGCGGTCCAGGTCGTCGTGCACCGGCTGCACCCGGGCCGGCAGAGCGCCGAGCATCACCGCCGTGTCGAGCATCTGGTCGTAGTAGGAGAAGGTGCTCACCGGCACCGAATCCAGGCCGGCCGCAGCCAGATCGGACCAGGTGTCGCGGCGCAGCGTCGCCGCGACCGACTCCAGCTCGGATCGGCTGGTCCGTCCGGCCCAATAACCTTCGGTGGCGCGTTTGAGTTCGCGACGCGGGCCGATGCGCGGTGAGCCGGTGATCGTGGCGGTAAACGGTTGAGCGGTCACTGTTCGTCCTTCACTCGACGGGGGTGGTCACCGCCCGCGGACGCGCAGCCGATCCGGTCGCGGTGCATGCCCTGCAACCGTTACGGCCAGACGCCCATTCCACGAGGCGATGAGCCGCCGGACGCGGCGCATCCGGCACAGCCGGCAGGTCTTCGGACTCACAGGCGCGCACCGGAGGTGCTCCTAATGGCCGTCGCTTCCCAGTCGGGCGACCAGTGCTGATGACGGCGGTCGTTCCTGCATACCGCTGCGGGACAGTCCCGGATTCTCACCGGGTTCCCTCTCGCGAGGCAGATTCAACCTGCCTCACTCGATGCCGGCACTCACACCGGCAGACCAGCTGCGAGGTTGAGATTACTCGATTGATGGCGGCGACCCGCTGCGCCCGGCTTCACCGCGCTTGCGATCGCCGCTGCCGGCGTTAGCGTCCGGCAGCCAACGCTTCAGCGATGGGGACCTCACCGTTGTTGAACTCGATGGTGCGCCTGATCGTCGAATCGTCGGCCAGCGCGGCGGCGATCACCAGCGCGACATCCTCGCGGGACACCTGACCCTTGCTGGCCTCCGGACCCAGCGCGATCCGCCCGGTCGCCGGCTCGAGGGTGAGCCGGCCCGGCCCCAGAACCGTCCAGTCGAGGTCGCTGGCGCGCAGATGGGCGTCAGCGGCCGCCTTGGCCTCGGCATACGGGAAGAACGGATCGTCCTGCCGCACACCATGTTCCGGTTGAGCGCCGAAGTAGGAAACCATCACGAACCGCCGCACGCCCGCTTGCCTGGCCGCATCGATCACCCGGATGGCGGCATCGCGGTCGACGGCGTAGGTGCGGGAGGGGTTGCCGCCGCCGGCTCCGGCGGAAAACACCACCGCGTCATGCCCCGCCAAGAGCTGCGCGAGCGCGTCGGTATCCAGTCTTTCGATGTCGGCCACGACGGGTTTGGCACCGGTGGCGACGACGTCGCCGGCGTGATCCGGGTTGCGGAACACCGAGCTGACCTCGTCGCCGCGCTCGCTGAGGATGCGGCTCAGATGCAGGGCCACCTTGCCGTGGCCGCCGATAACGACGATGCGTGCCATCGCACCGACGCTACCGGGCGCCGGCGAAGTACCCCCGCGGTTAGCCGTCCAACGGGTTGGTCAACAATCGAGGCATTACCTCATTTGATAAGGAGAATTGCCATGGCTGAAGCCGTCATCGTCGAGGCAGTACGCTCACCGATCGGCAAGCGCAACGGTGGTCTGTCCGGCGTGCATCCCGCCGACCTGTCCGCGCAGGTCCTCAATGGGCTCGTCCAGAAGTCGGGCATCGATCCCGAGATCGTCGACGACGTGATCTGGGGCTGCGTGATGCAAGCCGGTGAGCAGGCCCTCGACATCGCCCGCACCGCGTTGCTGACGGCGGGCTGGCCGGAAACCGTTCCGGGTGTCACCGTGGACCGCCAGTGCGGCTCCAGCCAGCAGTCGATCCACTTTGCCGCCGCGGGCGTGGTCGCCGGCCACTATGACGTTGTCGTCGCCGGTGGCGTGGAGTCCATGTCGCGGGTGCCGATGGGTTCCTCGCTGGCCAATGGTGGGCGCCCCTTCCCGGACGAGTTTTTGAGCCGCTATGACGGCGCGATCCCCAACCAGGGCATCGGCGCGGAAATGATCGCCGAGCAGTGGGGCTTCGACCGGACTACGCTCGACGAGTTCTCTCTCGGTTCGCACGAAAAGGCTGCTGCAGCGCAGGATTCCGGAGCATTCGACGACCAGATCGTGCCCATCAAAGACCAAGACGGTAACGTCGTCCTCAAAGACGAGGGCATTCGCCGCGGCACCACGATCGAGAAGATGGCCGAGTTGAAGCCTGCCTTCAAAGAGGACGGTGTGATCCACGCCGGCAACTCCAGCCAGATTTCCGACGGCGCCGCGGCCGTGTTGTTCATGTCGGCGGAGAAGGCGAAGTCGTTGGGGCTCAAGCCACTTGCCAAGGTGCACACCGCGACGCTGGCCGGCTCTAACCCGGTGATCATGCTGACCGCGCCGATCCCCGCGACGCAGAAGGCGTTGAAGCGCTCCGGGCTGAGCCTGGACGACATCGGGGCGTACGAGGTCAACGAGGCGTTCGCGCCGGTGCCGCTGGCGTGGCTGCACGACATTGGCGCCGACGAGAAGAAGCTCAATCCCAACGGCGGCGCGATCGCGCTGGGCCATCCGCTCGGCGGTTCGGGTGCGCGCATCATGACGACGTTGCTCTACCACATGCGCGACAAGGGAATTCGCTACGGCTTGCAGACGATGTGCGAGGGCGGTGGTCAGGCCAACGCCACCATCGTGGAGTTGCTGTGACGGTCGCCGACGCCCAGCCCGCGGCGCTCATCGAGCGCCGCGGCAACGTCATGATCATCACGATCAACCGGCCGGAGGCCCGCAACGCCGTCAACTCCGCAGTCAGCACGGCTGTCGGCGACGCGCTCGAGCAGGCGCAACACGACCCAGACGTGCGGGCAGTGGTGATCACCGGTGCCGGCGAGAAGTCGTTTTGCGCGGGAGCAGATCTCAAAGCGATCGCGCGGCGCGAGAACCTGTATCACCCCGACCACGGTGAGTGGGGCTTCGCCGGTTACGTGCGCCACTTCATCGACAAGCCGACGATTGCCGCGGTCAACGGCACCGCACTAGGCGGCGGCACGGAGCTGGCCCTCGCCAGCGATCTGGTCGTCGCGGAGGAACGCGCGCAGTTCGGCCTGCCAGAAGTGAAGGTCGGTTTGATCGCCGGCGCGGGCGGCGTCTTCCGGATCGTGCACCAGCTTCCCCGCAAGGTCGCACTGGAGATGCTGCTTACCGGTGAGCCGATCACCGCCGCCGAGGCGCTCAAGTGGGGCCTGATCAACCAGGTCGTTCCCGACGGGACGGTGCTGGAGGCCGCGCTCGCGCTGGCCGAACGGGTCACCGTCAACGCGCCGCTGTCGGTGCAGGCCAGCAAGCGGATCGCCTACGGGGCCGACGACGGCGTCATACCCGACGAGGAGCCGGGCTGGAGTCGCACCGCACGGGAGTTCCGTGCACTGTTGAAGTCGGAGGACGCCAAGGAAGGTCCGCGGGCGTTCGCCGAGAAGCGCCAACCGGTGTGGAACGCGCGCTGAACAAGCTGTTCAGTGTGCGAGCGTGTTGACCGCGCGGCCGAACACCGCGGGTAGAACCGTGCAGGCCGGCACGATGGCGCGCCGGGCCGGCCGGGGTGTGCTGGCCAACACCAGTGCGCGGGTGAGCATTCGGTAGTCGCGGGTGATCCGCCGCCACGCCGTCTCGTACGACGACGGGGCGTCGTCGACGATGGCTGTCACCGCTGCGGCGGCTTGCTTGACTGCCAGGCTGATGCCCTCGCCGGTCAGCGCGTCCTCGTATCCGGCGGCATCTCCCACCAACAACACCCGCCCGGCCACGCGCCGTGAAACTATTTGGCGCAGAGGGCCGCAGCCGCGGGCGCGCCCGGGTGGGGCGTCACGCAGCCGGCATGCGAGCCACGGAAACCACGCCAGGTCAGGACGATGCCGCGAGAGGATCGCCACGCCGACCAGGTCCGGTTCGACCGGTGTCACATACGCCTCGCCCCAAGGCGACCAGTGCACTTCGACGAACTCCGACCACGCCGGTACACGGAAGTGCCTACGCACGCCGAAGCGCCGCGGTTTCCCGGCAACGCTTTTGATTCCCATGGCCCGCCGTGTCGGCGAATGCAGCCCGTCGGCGGCCACCAACCATTTCGCGCGTAACCCGGCCGCCGTGACGCCGTCGGCATCCTGCTCGACCGCGGTGACCCGCGTCTTAATCCATGCGGTGTCTTGCTCTTTGGCGCGTGCCGCCAGCGCGGCGTGCAGCGTGGTACGGCGCACCCCGCGGCCCGGCCCACTGCGAAACGACGCCTCGGCGCGGCGGTGCTCGCTGATGTAAGCGATGCCGCGGAACGGCAGCCCGGCCGGCTCGACGCCGAGCGATGTCAGCTCCTCCAGCCCACCCGGCATCAGGCCCTCGCCGCATGCTTTGTCAATCGGGCTCTCTTTCGGTTCGGCGACGATCACGGAAAGGCCTTGGGCGCGCGCATGTATCGCCGTGGCAAGGCCGCCTGGACCGCCGCCGACGACCAGCAGATCAGTGTCATAGGTTGTCAGCGCCGCTCCTCCTCATCGCTTCGCTCTGCATCGTCGCCGGCGCGGGCGGTCATGTGTAGCCCAGCGCCGCGTTCTCGACCCGGATCCGCACCCTGAGCAGCGCCGCGTTGGCAAGTGTGAATGCGACGGCGGTCAACCACGCGGTGTGCACCAGCGGCAGCGCCAACCCTTCTGCCACCACGGCCACGTAGTTGGGGTGGCGAAGCCAGCGATACGGGCCTCGTCGCACCAACGGTGCTTGCGGCACAACAATTACCAGCGTGTTCCACCGGCACCCCAGCGTCGTCACGCACCACCAGCGCAGCGCTTGGCTTAGCGCGACCACGCCCAGCATCGGCCAGCCCAGCCATTCGATAAACGGCCGGTGCAGAACCCAGACTTCCGCGACGCAGCCGAGCAGCAGTGCACTGTGGATGCTGACCATCAGCGGATAGTGGTTGTGGCCGAACTCCTTGCCGCCGTGGGCAAAAGCCCATCGGGCATTGCGCTTGGATACGATCAGCTCCATCAGGCGCTCGATGCCGACCGCCAGGATCAGCAGGTAGTACACGTCCTACCAGCCGAGCAGCACAAGTTCCGAGCAAAAAGCTGGGCCCATCGCGATCATCAGCCCGATGGAGCCCGCCGGTGGGGGATCGGCCATCGTGGCGCGAAGCACGTCCAGCACTGACACTGAAGACAAGTTTCCGTTGGTGCGTAACGAATTTCGGGTGTGGTCAAGGGCGTCCGCGGGCAGGTCCAACACATTTTCGACGGCCTCGATCACCCGTGGTCCGCCCGGGTGGCAAACCCATGTCGAGACGTCGGCGGTGGTGAGCCCGTGGTCTGCGAGGAAGTTGCGGACGTCTTCGGCCAGGTATTTCTCGGCGACGGTGGCGACTTCGACTGACAACACGATCTTGAATCCGTCGCTGCCGATCCGCCAGCCCATGACCTCTTCGGTGTCCGGGTAGATCCGGCTGCGCGTGTCCAGCACCCTCGGTCCGATCAGCGTCCGGTCGGCTCCGGTCGCGATGACCGCGGCAGCACCGTCGCCGAACAGGCTGGAAGCAACCAAATTAGCTACTGAACGGTCGTTGCGCTGAACCGTTAGCGTGCACAGTTCGACGGCCAGCAGCGCGGCAACCTGATCGGGGAACGCTCGCAGGTAGTCAGCCATGCGTGCGATGCCCGCGGCGCCGGCAACGCAGCCCAGACCGAACAATGGCACGCGTTTGACGTCGGGCCGCAAGCCGATTCGAGTCGCCAGCCGCGCCTCTAACGTCGGCACTGCCAGTCCGGTAACCGTCGTCGAAAAGACGATGTCGACGTCCGACGGCTTCACCTTTGCGGCATCGAAAGCGGACAGCAACGTCTGCTCACCCAGTTCCAGCGCGACCTCGACAAAGGCGTCGTTGGCCTCGGTGAAGCCATTCAACTGGGCATATCGTGACAGCGGCAAGGCGTGATGGCGGGCCTGAACCCCGCTACTGGCCGCGAACCGGCGAAATTCGGGACCAGCGAAACCCGCAAGCGTCGCGGCGATCTCATCTTGACTGTGCCGGTGTGGGGGGAAGCCGACGGAAACCGCTGCGACGGAGGGGGCTGCTGGCGTGC
>Ga0209810_1006128_pt1 | contig 10545 bp, 5 predicted proteins | sample Coa_R1_7_FD_187159 | JGI IMG/M metagenome (GOLD analysis project Ga0209810, IMG submission 187159) | Surface soil microbial communities from Centralia Pennsylvania, which are recovering from an underground coalmine fire - Coalmine... | ecosystem: Environmental > Terrestrial > Soil > Unclassified ...
CGCGTTTCTCCTCGCGGCGCAGGAGGCCGGCGTGCCGTGGAAGGCGACGGCGGGGCTGCATCATCCGGTGCGCGGCGTGCACGACGGCATGATGATGCACGGCTTCGTCAACCTGTTCGTCGCCGGCACGCTGCTCCACGCCGGCGCCCTCGATGCCGCGGGCGTCGCCGACGTGCTCGCCGAGCGCGACGCGCGCTCGTTCGTCGTCGATCCGATGCACGTCGGCTGGCGCGAGGTGCGCGTCGATGCCGAGTCCGTCGCAGCGGCGCGCGCGCAGTGCGTCTCGTACGGTAGCTGCAGCTTCGACGAGCCGGTGAACGACCTGCGCGAGCTCGGCCTCCTCCTGTGAGCGCGGCCGGCGCCGCGGGCGCCGCACCGCGCGCCGCGCTCGCCGATGCGGGCTTCGACCCGCGCGACTTCGGGCTCGACAACCTGCCGTTCGGGATCGGCGCGCCGTTCGGTGCGGCGCCGCGGCCGCTCGTCGCGTTCGGCGACGGCGTCGTCGACCTCGACGCGCTCGCCGGCGCCAAGCTTCTCGACGAAGAGACGCTTCGCGGCGCCACGACGCTGAACGGCTTCCTCGCGCGCGGACTCGGCGCGTGGCGCGCGGTACGCGCGCGCCTCCGGCACCTGCTCTCCGCCGCCGCCTCGGCGGACGAGCGCGCGGGCGTCGCGCGCGCGACGCTGGCGCGCGACGCGGTGGAGTTGCGATTGCCCGTCGCGATCGGCGACTACGTCGACTTCTACTCCTCGCTCGAGCACGCCACGAATCTGGGCCGCATCCTGCGTCCGAACGGCGAGCCGCTGCTGCCGAACTATCGCCACATCCCGATCGGCTACCACGGGCGCTCCTCGACCGTCGTCGCGAGCGGGACGCCCGTGCGCCGGCCGCGCGGCCAGCTCAAGCCGCCCGACGCCGCCGCGCCGTCGTTCGGGCCGTCGCGGCAGCTCGACGTCGAGCTCGAGATGGGCTGGTTCGCCGGCCCCGGGAACGCGCACGGCGAACCGATCGCCGCCGACGCGGCGCGCGAGCACGTCTTCGGCTACGTGCTGCTCAACGACTGGAGCGCACGCGACATCCAGGCCTGGGAGTACCAGCCGCTCGGGCCGTTCCTCGGCAAGTCGTTCGCGACGTCGATCTCGCCGTGGATCGTCACGCTCGACGCGCTGGAGCCGTTCCGGGTCGCCGACCCGGTGCGCGAGCCGGAGCCGCTCCCGTACCTGCGCGCGCGCGAGTCGTGGTCGTACGACGTCGAGCTGGAGATGCTGCTGCAGAGCGCGGCGATGCGCGATCGCGGGCTGCCGCCCGCGATCGTCTCGCGGACGAGCCCGCGCGCGATGTACTGGAACCTCGCGCAGCAGCTCGCGCACGTCACCTCGAACGGCGCGACCGTTCGCCCCGGGGACCTCTTCGGGACCGGGACGATCTCCGGAAGCGAGCCCGGCACGCAAGGCTCGTTCATCGAGCTCACGTGGCGCGGCGCGCATCCGCTGACGCTCCCGAGCGGCGAGACGCGCGCGTTCCTCGAGGACGGCGACACCGTCATCATCCGCGGCCGCGCGGTACGCGGCGCGACGCGCGTCGGCTTCGGCGAGGTGATCGGCACGATCGTCGGCTGACGCGACGCCGCGCGGCCGGACGCCGTCGGTCGTGTCGCCGCGTCCGTGAGGTCGTCTTCGGAGAGCTGCGTACGCAGGTGACGCGTCAGCCGGCGAGCAGCTCGGCGCGCGCGCGCGTTCCGCCGCCCGCGCGGCGCGTCGTGGTGAACGCGCGCGTCAGCGCGGCGACCAGGAACAACCCCCGTCCGGATTCCGCTTCGTGTCCCGGGAGCTCCGTACGCGCCGGCGCGTCGAAGCCCGGACCGTCGTCGTCGACGCACAGCACCGGCGTTTCGCCGTCGTCCCAGCTCAGCTCGACGTCGATCGGTCCCGGCGCGTGGCGCATCGCGTTGGCGGTCAGCTCGCCGAAGACGAGCGCGGCCGCCGAGGCGTCGGCGTGCGGCGAGCGCGCCGTCAGCGTCGCGAGCATCATGTCGCGCACGTCGTGCGCCCGCCCCGCCTCGCGCGGATCGAACCGCCAGCGCGTCGTCCACGGCCGGAGCCCTCCGGCTGCGGCGCCGAGCCGCAGCGTGAGCACGGCGACGTCGTCGCGGACGCCGTCGTCGAGCACGCGCGCGACGATCGCCTCCGCCGCGTCGGCGCGCTCGGCGATCTCCGGATCGGCGAGGGCGGCGGCGAGCCGCCGTTCACCTTCGGCGATGTCGCGCGTCGCCTCGATGAGGCCGTCGGTGTAGAGCACCACGAGCGACGAGGCGGGCAGCGTCACCGTCGTGGTCGGGCCCTGCGCGCCGTCGCGCAGGCCGAGCGGAAGGCCGCGGGCCGGGAGCGCGACGATCCCGCCGTCCGGCGTGCGGACGAGTGCGTTCGGGTGACCGGCCGTCGCATAGGCGAACGTCCCGGCCGCCGGATCGAGGATGCCGATGAGCGCGGTCACGATCGCGTCGGGATGCGCGCGTCGCAGCACGCGGTCGGCCGCATCGAGCAGCCGCATCGGGTCGGACTCGTACGTCGCGAGCGACTCGATCGCCTGACGTATCCGCCCCATGATCACGGCGGCGGTGAGCCCCCGGCCCGTGACGTCGCCGATCGAGACGACGACGCGTCCGCCGGCGATCACGATCGCGTCGTACCAGTCGCCGCCGATCTCGGCCTCGGTGGCGCCGGGCCGATACACGGCGTCGAAGGCGACGCCGTCGACGGCCGGCAGAATCGCCGGGAGCATCGCGCGCTGCAGCGTCATCGCGACGCGATGTTCGCGCGCGTACGCCTGCGCGTTGTCGATCGCCGCGGCGGCGCGCGCGGCGAGCTCGTCGAGGAGCCCTTGATCGTCGGCGCCGAACGGGCGCGCGCGGCGCACGAGGATCCGTCCGAGCTCGACGTCGCGGTAGCGGAGCGTGGCGCGAAGCTTCTCGCCGCCGTCGGACGGCGCGATCCCGCGCCGGACCGCGAGCCCGTCCTGCAGCCGAATCGTCGCTTCGTCACCCAGCTCGGCGACGAGCAGCTCGGCGAACGCGCCGAGCAGCGCGTCGAGGTCGAGCGTCGCGCCGAGCGCCTCGCTCGCGCGGTTGACGATCTCGCGCGTCCGCGCGATCCGCGCCATCGCGTCTTCGATCGCGCGGCGTTCCGTGACGTCGGTCATCATCCCGAGCGCGCCGGAGATGGTGCCGTCGGCGGCCGAGATCGGCCCGGACGCGACGAGGACGTTCACCGTCGAGCCGTCCTTGCGCACGAGCCGCGTCTCCTCGTGCACGGGCGTCCCGGCGAGGACGCGCGCGAGCCGCACGCGTGCCTGGGCGATGGCCTCGTCGTCCATGAAGTCGAAGGGCTGCCGCCCGTACATCTCGTCCGCTTCGTAGCCGAGGAGCGCGGCCATCCGCGGGTTGACGTAGCGCGTTCGCGCGTCCGCGTCGAGGATCCATACGCCTTCCTGCGCGGTGTCGATCACGCCCCGGTACAGCGCCTCGCTCGCGGCGAGATCGCGGTAGAGCCGCGCGTTGGCGAGCGCGACCGCGGCGCGGCGCGCGATCTCCTCGACGTCGCCGAGATCGGCGATCGAGAAGCTGCGCTCCCCGCCGACGACGGTCCCGAACGTCAGCACGCCGACGTGCTCGCCGGCGGCGATCATCGGAACGTAGGCGATCGAGCCGATCGGCAGCGAGCGCACGAACGCGAGATGCTCCTCGCTCCACGTCGTCGCGCGCTTCCACGCGTCGTCGACGGCGTGCTCGATCACCGCGCGTCCCGAGCGCAGGACGCGCACGATCGGGTGCGATCCGGCATGCGGCGGCGGCGCGAAGCGGAAGAAGGGTGCGGCGTCCGGCCACAACCGCCCCGCCTCCACCGCGATGCGCTCCAGCCGGCCGCGCTCGTTCATCACGTCGACGAACGCGAAGTCGGCGAAGTCGCGGCACATCGCCGAGACGACGGTCTGCGCGGTGCGCCGGAAATCGATCGACTCGGCGAAGGTCGCGCCGAGGCGGTCCAGGATCGCCCGGCGCTGCGCGGCGCGCCGGCGGGCGTCCACGTCGAGGATGGTGCCGTACCATCCCGATACGGCGCCGCGCGCGTCGAACGCCGGCTGCGCGTGCGAGGCGACCCAGCGGTACTCCCCCGCCGCGTCGCGGATGCGGAACTCCTCACGAAACGGCCGCGCCGAAGCCATCGCTTCGAGCCAGCGAGCCTCGACGGCGGGCGCATCGTCGGGATGGAGCAGATCGGTCCAGCCAAGGTCGAGAACCGCGTCCGCCGCGAGGCCGCTGAAGCGCGTCCACGCGGCGTTCGCGTACGAGATGGTCCCGTCGGGGCGCGCCGCGTACAGAATCGCCGGTGCGCCGTCGACCAGCGCCTTGAAGGCGTCCCCGACCGCGCCGTCCACCGCGGTCAGGTCAGCGTCCCGACGCTTCGTTCGAGCAACGCCCACGCCTCGGGCCCGAACTCCGCCTTCTCCTGGACGTAGAACGGCCGCAGCTTCTCGCGGAACGGCGCGGTCTCGACGGCGTTGATCTGCATCTTGTAGACGCGGCCCATCTTTTCCGCGAGGCTGTCGTTCGAGATCTGCATCTGACGGCGGTTCGAGATGGCGAAGCGGTTGACCGAGTCCCGCAGGATCCGCTGCAGATCGGGCGGCAGCTTGGCGAACGCGTCGGCGTTCGCGACGACCCAGAAGTTCGACCACATGTGGTTCGTCACGGACACGTACTTCTGGACCTCGTAGAGCCGGTAGGTCTCGAGGATCGTGAACGGGTTCTCCTGCGCGTCGACGACGTGCGTCTGCAGCGCGGTGTACATCTCGCTCGCGGCGATCGGCGTCGGCGCCGCGCCGAGCGTCTTGAACATGTCGACCCAGATCTTCGAGGGCGGCGTGCGGATCTTCAAGCCCGCCATGTCGGCGACGACGCGGATCGGGTGCGTCGAGGTGGTGATCTGCCGGAAGCCGTTGACCCAGGGCCGCTCGAACGTCACGAACGGGCCGCGCTCGTCCATCTGCTTGCGCACGAGCGCGCCGAGCGGGCCGTCGAACGCGGCGAGCGCCTGCGCCTGGTTCTTGAAGGCGAACCCCACGCCTTCGATGCCGGCGAGCGGGGCGACGCTCTGATAGATTCCGCCGTAGCCGGAGTAGAGCTGGATTGCGCCGCTGCGCACCTGAGTGAGCATCGCCGGATCGCCGCCCAGGACGTTGTTCGGATAGATCTCGATCGCCAGGCGCCCGCGGGTGCGCTGCAGCACGTCGTTCTTGACGCCGACCGCGTTCACGTGCAGGGGGTGGTTGAGCTGCGTCGCGTGCGCCCACTTGAAGGTGAACTCCGCGGCGTCGCCCGGCCGCCGCACGAAGGCGACGGAGGCAAGTGCGGCCGCCGAGCCGGCGAGAAAACGCCGCCGGTCAGATCGGGTCATGGAATCCCCTCGTGATCATCGCCTCGCTCTGCCGGCGCGCTTCGCGATAGAGTTCCTGCTGCGCCGGATCGTCCGGCGCGAAGTCCGCCAGCACGCGTTCCAGCTCCTCGTCGAAGAACCGGGTCACCTCCGCGGCGCCGTGCATGCCGTGCGCGATGCGCTGCGCGATCATGAGGCGGTAGATGCGGTCGGTCGCCAAGTCCTCCATGTAGCCGTCGAGCAGCGAGGCGCCGAGCCCGTTGAGGTAGCCGTGCCGGTAGCGGATGACCGTCCGCACCGCGGCGCGCGTCCCCGCCTCGCTGCGCGTGCCGACGCCCTCGACGGACGGCAGCAGCTCGGGCTCGGCGTTCGCGCCCGGCTTGCGCGCGAAGACCTGATTCGGTGCGGGGAACTGCGCGACGGCGATCGCGTTCTGATCGGGGTGGCCGGTCCACGCGCCGTCGAAGAGCGCATTCGCCTCGTTGCGCTTGTCGGATTCGAGCACCGCGAGCGCCCGCGCGTTCAGCTCGGCGTTCGTGCGGTCGGGGAAGAGCGCCGTCATCCCGCCGACCGCGAGCATCCCGTGGCGATGACACACCTCGGGGATGCGCTCGCGCAGGTTCTGGAAGAACGCGACGTCGTGCGGGATCGTGTTCCGGTCGGGCAGGATCCAGTTCGGATCGTCGAGGTTGAAGTGGATCAGCGAGGCCATGTAGTCCCAGCGCCCGAGATCGAGCGCGAGCAGATGCTCGCGCAGCTCGTACGCGAAGTTCTCGCACGCGTACGCCATCGGAAACGCCTCGACCAGCGCCATCGCCTTGATCGCGTGCGGATGCTCGCCCTTCGCGGCCGCGACCGCCTGGAAGACGTCGCGCCACCAGATCGCCTCGTCCGCCGACTCCGACTTCGGGATGTAGATCGCGAGCGGATGCTTGAGCCGCGAGAAGTCGAGCTTGTACACGAGGAGCGCGAGATCGAACAGCGACGCGGACGTCGGCTCCGCGTAGAGTCCCGCTTGCGAGAGGTGCAGGCCGCGCACGCGCGTCCAGAGCACGGTGCTCGACGGCCGGATGCCGACCGTCGCGTTGCCGCGCTTGCGGTCGACGTACGAGAGCTCGCCGTAGTACATCGCGACGATGTTGTCGATCCCCGCGAGCGTGTGGTCGAACTCGTTCGCCATCGAATCTTCGAGGTCGATCATCACGCCGGGCGCGCCGGAATTGAGCAGCTTCACGCACAGCTCGGGGTCGTCGGCCGGACCGGTCATCTGATTGCGCTGATCGGCGCACCAGTCGGGGAGCTCGATCCGCCAGTCGCCCTGCGCCGCGGACGGCGCGGGATATCGCGGCTTGCGCCCGGCGAGCGCGTCCGCCAGGACGGCCCGGCGTGCGGCGATCGCCGCCTGCTGCCGCGGCGTGAAGCGCTCGTGGAGCGGCCGGTAGAAGGCGGCGAATCCGTCGGGCAGGTCGCGCTCCATCGAAAAGCCCGACGGCGCGGTGCTCATCGGCGGGATGTGCGCGACCGCCGGCGTCGATGAACCGGTCTGCGTCTGCATCGGCCGTCCTTCGCTGCCCGAGCCGTCTATCCGTGCGAGCCGCCCATCCGTGCGAGCCGCCCATCCGTGCGAGCCCCGCGCGTCCGGCGTCGCGGTGCGAGCCGGTCCGCCCGGCGCTCTCGGCGCGGCATGAGAAGAAGACCCGTGCGCCGTCGCGAAACGCCGGCGAGTGCGCCCGTAGCTCAACAGGATAGAGCGAGGCACTCCTAAGGCCGAGGTTGGCGGTTCGAGTCCGCCCGGGCGCAGATCCCCGCGGCGGGCGTCGAGCAGCACGCTCGCCACGAACGATCGGCTCGCCGTCTCCGTGCGACACGCAGAGACGGTTCGTCTCGCGCGGCAGGGCCGTACGCGAGGCGCGCGTGAAGCGGTTCCCGTGACGGGCCTTTCGCTCGCGGCGGACGCAGCCGTCGGCCGCGTCGCGGTCGACGGCGGCGAGATCGCGTACGAGGTGCGCGGCGAAGGTGCGCCGTTGCTGTTGCTGCATTCCGCCGGCGCCGACCGCGCGATGTGGCGTCCCGTGGTTTCGCGTCTGTGCGGCCGCTATCGCGGAGATCGCGCAGTTCGCCGCGAGCGTCGCGCGGATTCGGTCTCGCTCGGCGCGTCTTCGCGCCCGGCTGAGCGCACGCGCTCGGCGCCGCGAGGCGCCCGTCGGCCTGCGACGTGCTCGCGCTTCTGCTTCGCCGAGCACGTCGGGCGTCCGTCGTGGGTCGTGCGCCGAGCAAAAGGTGCGAAGGTCCCTGGCCGGCTCTCCCTGCGGCCCTATCGACCCTCCTCCGAGCGGACTAGCATCCGCGCGCGGCGCGAATGTGCGCCGCCAAAACGGAGGATCCACGATGCTTCTCTTCATGCGCGCAGCCATGCGCCCGTGCGTCGTCGCGGCGTGCGCCGCGATGCTCTCCGCTTGCGGCGGCGGACCGTCGACGACCGGGATGCCGCCCGCGTCCGGGCCGTCCGGCGCGCAGCCCTCTTCGGTCGCGACGGCGACGTACAAGCTCTCGAGCGCGGCGGCGACGTATGCGATCCCGCCGTTCGCCGGATACAGCGGAACGATCGGCCTTCCGCAGACGACCGTCCCGCCCGGGGCGACGATGACGCTGACGACGTCGCTCAAGCCGCCGGCCGGCGCGCCGAGCGCGGCCGAGAAGCGCCCGGCCAACACCGGGACGTTCAACCTCTACATGACCGAGACGGTCACGTACTCGATTCCCTTGTCGTATCCGACGCTTCCGGCCCTCACGATCGCCTTGCCGTCGACCGTGAATCCGGCGGGGCTGCTGTTCTTCTACGCGATCTCGAATCCGACGCCGACGAACGGCGCCGGGACGCAGTTCCGCACCGAAGGGCCGGCGACGATCAGCGGACGCACGCTGACGTTCGCACCGTCGCCGATACCGTGGAACGTCGTCGCGAACCAGGCGTACACGATCGAGATCTACGCGATCTCGTCGCCGACCGAGACGACGGCGCTGTGGGTCGCGAACGGCACGAACGTGCTCGAGTTCGTTCCCTCGCAGCTCCAGCCGGGCATTACCGATCCGGCGCCGCACTTCGCGATCAACAGCACCGTGTTCGGCGCGCCGCAAGGCGTGCAATTCGACGCCGCGGGCGATCTGTGGGTCATCGACGGCGGAAACGGCGGCACGGCGAAGCCGGCGCTCTACGAGTTCTCGCCGGCGCAGCTCGCCGCGCTCGGCACGAACGCGAAGCCCACGCCCATGCGAACCATCAAGTCGGCCGCGCTGGTCTTCCCGCAGCAAGGCGTATTCGACGCCGCGGGCGACTTCTGGGTCGCCGACAACGGTGCCGACGCGGTGTACGAGTTCACGCCGGCGCAGCTCGCCGCGGGAGGCGCGAACGTCACGCCGAACACGACGATCACCTCGAACCCGGCGTTCAACGGACCGCTCGGGATCGCGTTCGGCCCGACCACCGGCGATCTGTGGATCGCCAACAACGCGACGACGACGATCTTCGGATTCGCGGCTCCGCTGCCGACCTCCGGGGCGCACACGCTCGTGCCGCACACGATCATCTCCGACGACGGGGCCGGCTCGGTCCAAGGGCCGTGGGCGCTCGTGTTCGACGCGTTCGGCAACCTGTGGTCGAGCAACGCCAACGCGCCGGACACGATCGTGGAGTTCCTCGCGACGCAGCTCGGTACGACCGGTAAGCCGGTTCCTCACATCACGATCTCGCCTCGGACGCTGAACGGCAACAGCACGCTCGCGGCGCCCAACGGGCTCGCGTTCGACAACCTCGGGAACCTCTCGGCGGTCAGCTCGGCGGCGCCGTTCGGGATCCCGGTCTACGCGCAAAGCCAGTTCACCGTCGGGCCGATCGCGCCGGCGGTGTTCATCGTCGGCGGCGCGACGACGCTCAACGCGCCGGCCGGCGACGTGTTCGGCCCGGCGGTCTACTGAGCCGATCTGCAGCGCCTTCGCGCCGGGCGAAGGCGCTGCACTCGCCTCGAGCACTTGCGTCGCAGAACGTGACGTCTCACGGCGAACGGGTACATCATCGGCGTCCCGTGGGCGCAGGGCGGCGACGCGCGCGCGATCGAATCGGGGTGTCGGGAACGTCTTCGGAAAGGAGTCCGCGGTATGGGCCGTCGCGCGGCGACGTACGTCTCGCTGCTCGTTCTCGCCGGCGCGGTGACCGCGTGCGGGGGCGGAGGCGGCTCGAGTCCGCTCGCGCCGGTGGGTCCGACGCCGGCGTCGGCGACGGCGCCTCCCGCCGGGTCGAGTCCGTCGACGCCCGTGCCGAGCTCCGCCCAGACGCCGCCGCCGACGGCTTCGCCGCGTCCCGCGCCCACGCCGGCCGCGACGCCGTCGCCCGCACCGACGGCATCGCCGCCGCCGACGACCGCGACGCCGTCACCCGCACCGACGCCATCGACGGCGCCGACGGCCGCACCGACCGCGACGCCGACGCCCGTTCCGACGGCGATGCCGACGCCGGTTCCGACGGCGACGCCGACGCCCGTTCCGACGGCGACTCCGACGCCCGTTCCGACGGCGACTCCGACGCCGCGACCGACTCCGACGCCGCGACCGACGGCGACGCCGACCGCGGCCTCCACGCCGACGCCCTCACCGACGCCGGCCGCGACGGCCGTGCCGGTCGTGAACGCGGCGGGCCCGGCGTTCCTGCTCGACGACGGGGCGAACGAGTACGTCGGCGACGCCGCCGGCTTCGGCACGATCGTCGGCGCGAGCGGCTCGGCGCCGGTCGACGGCCTCGCGTGCGCGGCGTCGATGGGCGGAGCGACGCACTATCACGTCCACGTCAGCGTGTTCGTGAACGGTCATCAGTACGCGGTGCCGGCGGGGATCGGAATCTACGAGCCCGCCGTCTATCAGGCGCCCTATCTCGTGATGACGTCGGGTTCGCCCGGTGCGTGCTACTACGCGATCCACACGCACGCGCTCGAAGGGATGGTGCACGTCGAAGATTTCAGCCCGAACGTCGTGCGGACGCTGGGCGAGTTCCTCGATATCTGGGGCCAGCAGCTCTCGCTCTCCGGCTTCGGCCCCTACGCCGGCGCGACGCGGTGGTTC
>Ga0209810_1006130_pt1 | contig 10544 bp, 12 predicted proteins | sample Coa_R1_7_FD_187159 | JGI IMG/M metagenome (GOLD analysis project Ga0209810, IMG submission 187159) | Surface soil microbial communities from Centralia Pennsylvania, which are recovering from an underground coalmine fire - Coalmine... | ecosystem: Environmental > Terrestrial > Soil > Unclassified...
CCTTTTGCCAGGTCTCTTCTGAGAGAATCTCGAAGATGACGTGCGGAGCTGGCCCCGTCTGGCCTACCGTCCAGCTACGAAGGTGTCGAAAAGGGACGCCCTTGATGACCGCCAGATCAGGAGCGAGGGGATATTCTCTGGGGTTGAGCGTTTGATAGAAGTTGAGGTTGTTGTAAATGCTGCATGTCTGTCCGCGAAATAGCCAGCGCAGGACGTCAAAGAGATAGTCAATGAGGGTGACGTGCAGCGAGGTTTCCCCCATCAGGTCCTCCTCGGTGGGGTGAGAATCGTAGTAGTATTGCACCTGATTGGTCATCTCTTGCGCCATCGTCTGCTCCTTTCCGGTCGCCAGCAACATATCGCATGCTCTACGCTCCCCCGATGTATTGGCCCCGACTTCACAACCGGGCTGCTCCTATCATACCATACGCTCATCTTGCTGTACAGGCCTCTTGACCGTCTGAAGGAGGGTACCAGCTAAAAATGCTTGACATATCGCATATGTGGTGAGTATAATAAACCCTGTTAGAGAATATGGCTGATACACGCCGATGTAGCTCAGTGGTAGAGCAGCGGTTTTGTAAACCGCCGGTCGTCGGTTCGAGTCCGACCATCGGCTTTTTTCGTGTCTGAAAATCCACTCCGGGCCGGTGTTTTACCGGACTTCCTCTTCCCACTCCTTTTCCTCAAAATCGGGTTTGAGAGTAACAGTGAGATGCTCGAACTTTTCGACGGCGTGCCAGGGGACGGTGTAGGGATGGAATTTGAGGTGCAGGACATGGGAGAAAGGGTAGAGGACGCCCAGGCGATAGAGCCAGGCCAGACGGCCATAGACGAGGGCGATCACCTCTGGCTCGCGCTCGCGAGTGACGTGGATATCGACGACACGGCCCAGTTTCCTGCCATCGGCGGTGACGATTTTACTGCCGATCAGGTCCTCAATGCGAATGATGTTGCGACTGGTGTGAGGCGGCTGCGGCGTTCCCTGGGGTGGCGTGACCAGGCGCCCGTGTTTCCTCTGTTCTCGTCTCAGCCGCTGTCTCAGTTTCTGCCGCCCCTGTTGCTGGTTGCTCAAATTGTTCATGCCATTCCTTCCATCCGCTGCCGGGAAGCCAGCGGAAAATGTGGTTCGCGAGCCAGCGTTCCGACTCTCCTGTGGCGTAATCGATGGCGCGCCCGCGCAGGCGTAGCGTGGGGTGAAAGCCGTTGATTTCATCGATGGGGATGCTGTGTTCAAAGTGATTGCGCAGCAGGAAGTGGACGATGGGGCGCAGGCGCGAGGAGATGCGCCCGGCCAGCGCCTCCGGGCCGGTTAGCAGTCTGGTGAGAACCAGCCTGCCATCGGGGCGCAGCTCGGCCTCAATGTCGGCGACGCGCCCGATCTCGATATCATCGCTGCTCTCCAGCTGGTTATCCATAATATTGCGCATGACCAGGATTTGCTCGCGCGGCGCGATCTCTTCCCGTATTTCTTCCCGCTCCTGTTCCCGAACTTGTTCCTGTTGCTGCTCCTTCATGCTGCCAATCCTTTCTAAACGCCTGTTTCCATTGCGCTTCATCCAGTCTAACCACCTCCCGTGATGATTTCAAGTGGGATAGAGACGATGGCGACGGCAAAAGCGATGAGAAGGATGAGAATGATGGCGGTATTGTCGAACCAGCCATTGGTTTTGTCCTTCAGATACGCCGGGTCGTTCATGATAAAGAGGAAGGGTGAAAGCGAGATGGGCAGGAAAAGCGCAATGACGGTCGAAGCGAAAAGCGCCAGTTGCAAAGGGTCAGTGCCGGTCAGGCCGATGATGACCGCGATCAGCAGGAACACGATCATGAAGGTATAGTAGCGTGCCGTCTGTACCGGGTTCTGGTTCTGGCCCCATTCCCAGCCAAAGCCCTGAGCGACGTTGTAGGAGACGGCCAGGGTGACTTCCAGAGCCGCGCCCAGGCAGGTGGCGAAGAGCGCGACGGCGAAAAGATAGCTACCAACGATACCCAGCGGCTTTGCCAGTGCCAGCCCGATCTCGCCCAGTGTACCGGCCTGCATGTTGAGCGGGCGCAGCACGATGGCGCTCAGGATGAGCAGGGCCAGCGAGCCAATGCTGCCGAAGCCCATACCGACGATGGCCGTCACACGGTTGAGTAGCAGCGACTTACCGGACCAGTGTTCCTCTATTGCCCCGGACGAATAAAAATACAGCAGGTACGGGCTGATGGTCGACCCCAGGATGGCCGCGACCAGATAGAGGTAATCGGCGAACTGCCCCTGCTGGACCGGCGGTTTCCAGAGCGTTTGCAGCAGGGTGAGCTTCGGCGGGCCGAGCAGGATGACGCCGACGAGGAAAGAGAGCGTGACAAGGCCGAGCAGGGCCGGGCCGTTTTCGATGATGTCGAAGGATGCGCTCCACACCAGTACCAGGACAAGCAGGGCCGCGACCGGGAAGAGATAGTGCCAGGAGATGCCGGTCAGCAGAGAGAGGGCGATGGCGACGCCGCCAAGCTCGGCAGCCAGCAGCAGGCTCTCGGCAATCAATTCGCTTGCCAGTGGGAAGAGGTAGAACTTGAAGCCGAATTTCTCGCGAATGGCGTCGGCGTAGGTCTTCTGTGAAACGGCGGTGAAGCGGCCCACCATTTCGACCAGCAGGATGATCTCGATGGTCGCGAGAATGACGGCCCAGATGAGGCCAAAACCGTATTTCGCGCCCGCTTCGCCCGATGTCGCTACCGTCCCGGCGTCGAGGAAGCCGCCGATGGCCGTCACAATGCCCAGTGCAATGGCAAAGACTTTTTTCACGAGCCACCCGCCTTGAGAAATGCCTGACTTGCCCGGTTGAGCGCCGCTACCTGCGCCTGCCAGTTGCATGAGGCCTCAAGGCAGGGATCATCCACTGCCCGTATCGCCACTTTATAGAGGGCCAGCAGTTGCTCAATACTTGCCCGACCTGGCGCGCCCTGCTGCGAGGGCAGTTGCCGGTCGAAGCCATCGAGCTGGCTGCGGTAGTTGACAAAGCTGCCCTGCGCGTACTGCGTGCTGATTTTGCCGCTATGGACATAGCTCAATGTCGTCGCGGCGGCAGCAAACTCCGCACCCGCGCTGCTGACTGCCAGCGCGAATGGCGATTGCGTAAACTGACAGCCTGCCAGCGTCCACATCAACAGCGCCAGCAGGATAGCGAGGGAGAAACCTGTTTTATTCATTTGCAGCCCGTGTACCTGCCTTTTCCGTATCGATTGCATACAACATGCCTGTGTACTATCGATACGTCCACACGCTGAAAAGAGATACAGGCCGCTTGCCTCTATAGGAACCTATGCCAGGGCGTCGGCAAGCTCGGTCAGAGAACTGACGATAAGATCAGGGCGGGGGCCGAGGGTATCGAAGAGGCCGCCGGAGCGATCAACCCAGGCGGCGCGCATGCCAGCGGCGTTGGCCCCGACGACATCGAAGGGATTGGAGGAGATCAGGCGCACCTCGCCGATGGGCCGCCCCAGCCGATTGGCGGCGAGCTGGTAGACCTGCGGCGATGGCTTGAAGACCCTGACCTCGTCGACGCTGACGAAGCCGGAAAAATAGGGGTTGAGGTTCGCGGCCTGCATGATGGCCGCGAGCATGGCCGGGCTGCCGTTGGAGAAAACGATCATGGGATGTCCCGCCTGCTGCAAGCGTTGCAGGCCCGGCTCCACATCGGCGAAGCGTTCCAGGTCGTTGTATTGAGCCATGAGCGCGTCTTTCTGTTCCGGGGCAAGGCTCTGCCTTGCAGCAGCCAGCGCATAATCGAGCGCCTTGCGCGTCACCGACTCAAAATCTTCATAGAGTTCCATTGCTGTCAGGCGGAACGTATATTCAAGCTGTTTCTGCCGCCAGACTTCGGCCACGCGCACGGCATCTGTAGAAACAGCCAGATACTGCTCCAGCTTTTTCCAGATGCGCACCGGGTCAACCAGCGTGCCATACATATCAAAGGCCAGTGCTTCAGGCGCGGACATCGGCGGCTCCTTTCACCAGTCTCTCTCTAGCTCTTGCGTGAAAGTATACCGCACGGGATAGCTTCTGGCAACAGATTTCCCGCCATACCATCCGATGAGCAACAGACCCGGACATAGCATGCCATGCCTTCTGGCAAACATTTGCAACTCACACGTGCTATACTGATGTATAATTTGTCCCTGTATGCCATGCTTCGCTCCCGCTCCGCATCCGGGGCCAGTGTTTGTCTGGCATGGGGCGCGTGGATGCTGAGCGGGAGCGAAGCATGACACGTGAGGGTGCTGGGTATCTTTTTTCTGAAATGGAGTAATTCTATGCCTGATAATAACTGGAACGCGGCGCTGTACGATCAGAAGCACGCATTTGTCTTTGAGTACGGGAAAGGGCTACTGGCGCTGCTGGAGCCGCAGGAGGGCGAAAAAATCCTTGATCTTGGCTGCGGCACGGGCCACCTGGCGCGCCAGATGGCGGAGGCGGGCGCGCAGGTGGTGGGCCTCGACAGCTCGCCGCAGATGATCGAGCAGGCGCGCAAGGCATATCCCGATATTGAGTTTCTGGTGGCCGACGCGCGCGATTTCTCGTTCCCCTACCAGTTCGACGCTGTCTTCTCCAACGCAACGCTGCACTGGATACCCGAAGCAGAGCGCGTCGTAGCGTGTATCAGCGCGGCCCTGCTCCCCGGCGGTCGCTTCGTGGCCGAATTTGGCGGCAAAGGCAACGTCGCCACTATTGTCAGCGCGCTGCAAGCGGCGGCGGTGGAAGTGGCGGGTGTCGCGGTAAAAGCCGACTGGTATTATCCCTCAATTGGCGAGTATACCCCGCTGCTGGAAAAATACGGACTGGCCGTGCAGAGCGCCGTTCTCTTTGACCGGCCAACAAAGCTGGAAGAGGGCGAAAACGGCATGCGCAACTGGATCGCCATGTTTTGCCAGGCCATGCTGCGTCCCATCCCGGTTGATCTGATGCCACAGGTGATCGAACGCGCCGAAACAATCCTACGCCCGAAGCTGTTCAAAGATGGCAACTGGTATGCCGACTACCGCCGCTTGCGGATTGTGGCATATAAAGAGTGATTCCGCTTTCCACACGAGTGAAGAAAACGGGCATAGAAAAAACGCCCGTGTGGGCGGGTGAGTCGGCGGCGTCCTGCTTTCCCACGGGGCTGCCCCCGCAGTATCATCGGAGCAGAAGAGCTTAACTTCCGTGTTCGGGATGGGAACGGGTGTACCCTCTTCGCTGTAGTCACCGACTCGCCCGCACATACGAGCGTTCTCTTTGACGAGGCGTATATTACTACACTTCCCTGATCCTGTCAACCCCTTTTTGCGGCAAATTTGTTCTTTGTGCCACCTCATCTTTTTGCTTCTTCGCTTCCAGTACGTCCTGTGTAATGAGGAACGCTCTTTTCGAGAAAAGGGGTTAGCTTTCGGCTAGCCGAACAGTCCGGTTTCGGACCAGAATTTGCACAGATTGAACAGAAGTACGTTTTTCTCATAGAGAAGGATGGAGAACTATCAATGTTCACCTGATTTCCTTTATTTGACTGGACAGTATGTGTGCAATGAAGCGCAACGTTACCATGTGGCAAGGGTTGGAGGTAATCGATGCCGATGGATGAACCCTTTTATGGGTGGTCTGACAAAAAAGCGTCTGTAAAGCTGAAAGGCTCTGTTATGACTATGCAGATAAAGCTCCGTAAAGCGGTTGAGACCGACTGGCCCGCGATTCTGGAGGTGGCAAACGCGTCTGTGCCAGAGTCGCCGCGCGAAAACCAGCAATGGCTCAGCAACCGTATGCGTTTTGACCAGACGGGCTATACGCGCCGCCATTATGTCGCGCTGGATGCCGCGACCGGCAAGGTCATCGGCTACGGCGCGGTAGAGGGCGGCCAGGAGACTGGCCGCTACCGCCTCTTCATCGTCATGCCACCCGACCGACTCACGACCGATGCGGGTGATCTCCTCTACAACCAGCTCATCGCTGACCTCTCCGCTCTGCGCGCCAGCAGCATCTGGGCGCGTGAAGCTGCCCGCGATACTGCCCTGCTCAGCTTCCTCTCACAACACGGCTTCCAGGAAACGAGTCGTTTTCCCCTGCCTGATGGCGGGGTGGAGGTGGTGGTGATGGAACGCAAGCTGGAATAGCTGTTGCTTATTCCAGCCGATAATAGAGCAGGGAAGGCCCGAATATCCATTCTTAACCTGTTCTTAACCGTATCTCAACCTCAGCAGCTTGACGATGGATAGAGGGAAATATATGCTTGGATGACGAGTAAGATACTCAAGCTTTTATAGACAATCATCGTCATGAAATAAGTTCCATGCTGTCTGCGTATGTCACGGTCACCTTACGAGAGGATGGAGGAGAAACGTGAGTATTGGAGCGCCCCAGCAGTACACACTGGCGCAGATGCTGAGCGAGATGGATAGCACCCTTGCTGATGAGATTAAGAAGCAGAGTACGAAAAGGACAGCCGATCATGTGGCAGTGGATGGCAAGCTCATTGCCGAAGAAAATGGCCGTTATGTGTACGCCTTCTCTCTGCAAGACCCCTGGGAGCCTGAAGACGATACCCCTGTTCGTGTAAAGATCAGTGGTAGCCCGGCGATACGAGGAGCCATTGTCACCTCTACGGGAACCATGATTACCATCGCTACGGAATCGAAACTCACAGCGGAGGGATTGCGGCGGGTCGAACTGGTTGATGATGCAACCGAGTTGCTGGAACGCTTGCGCGAAGCCCTGAAGAACAATGATGAAGGCCCGGCGCAACTGGGTTCAAAAGTATCAGGCTTAACCGGCTTTAGTGAGGGCAAACGCTCCCCATCTGTCTCTTTCGGAAAATTCCGGCCTGATGAAGCGCAGAAACGGGCTATCGAGATGGCGCTGGGAACCAGCAGGTAGAGAAATTGAGAGTATCATTACAGCAAGTCATGGAACAGCTTGCTCGCCTGAAAGGAGTTCAACAGCAGAGCAGTGGGCAGCGAGAGGCTGAGCGGGAGAATTTGAGCAGGCAATGCGAAGCGTTGAAACGAGGGATAGCCCTGTTGCAGGCGCGTGAGGCCCGGCGTAATTCATCTCTGATGACGCAGTTAAATGAGGTGGCTGAGCAATGGCGGCAGGCTGAACAGAGAATGAAGTCGGTGCAGCAAGAAGCCGCGAAAATGGTTTCTCAGCAGGTGCAGCTACAAACGGAGCGCCAGCAGCATCTGGCCCAGGTTGAGCAACTTTCCTCACAACTGGCGGCTGCACAACAGATGAACGCGCTCAAACGGCTGCTCAGGGGGATCAATCTGGAACGTACAGGGCAGCAACTGCTTGAAGTAAAACAGCAGGTATGGCGGGAAGAACAATGGCTGAATGATCTGCAGGCGCGTATAGAGGCAGCTCATCGCTGTTATGAAACGGCGATAGAGGAAACAAGGCTTGAGCAGCACCTACTCCGCGCTCAAAGCAGAACTGGATACCCCCTCGAACGATGCCAGACAGATAGCGCATTTGCAAGCATCTCTGGCTCCTCTAACAGAGCAGATCAAGACGCTGGAGGCCAGTCTGGAACGCGAGCGAGCGGAGAACGAGCGACAATGCCGTTCGCTCGACAGCAGAAGAGCGCAGCTTGAGGAAGAGATAGCCGCTATTGACCGACAACTGGCGAACCTGGAAAAAAGCATTGTTGCCAACGCTCGCGTTGTCGCCACCACATTGAGCAAAATCTACATGAGCCAGAGCTTGAGCGAGCGCCGCTTCGATAGCGTTATTCTCGACGAAGTATCCATGGCTCCTCTACCCACCGTCTACATCGCAGCCTCACGGGCCGAACAGTCGGTTGTCACCATAGGCGATCCGAAGCAGTTAGCCCCTATCATCAATGCGAGAGAATCGACACTGGCCAGGAAATGGTTGGGTACCGATGTGTTTGCTCTCAGAGAAATCACCCTGGAAAAAGCGCAGGCTAGCGGCGCGGGTAATAGCGCCGTTCTGACAAGCCAGTCGCGTATGCATACGGGCCTTTTTACGGATGTAAGGGATATTCTAGAGGTTGTAGGAACACCGGGGAAGTATCAGAGAAACATTTGAGTGGTTTGCCACAACTGGAAAATGTACGATGCGATGGTTGTAAAACAGGCGCTCTTATGCGTATCAAAACGCACCGTAAAGATGCCTGGTTAGAATGTGCAGCTTCTGCCCCTTGTGGCTATCGAAGAAATATCAAAATCCAGTGATAACGGGTAATCGCGTGTCCTGCTCGGCGACCGCTAAGCAGGACACGCGATTGTTTCATATTGCCCTCTCGCCTGTTCCTCTGACGAGGAAATACGGATGGGGGCGCTGTGTTAGTACGCCACCATCTTCGCAATCTGCTGGAGTGACCAGGAGGCGTTTTTGCAGGCGTTGGCGCAGTTGATGTCGCCCATCTGCTCGCAGACCTCGCCAGTACGCTGAGTGACCTCAGCGGCTGCGTTGACGACGTAGCCGTAGAGCGGGTTCTGGTGCTGCATGAAGTGGGCAGCCGCCAGGCATAGCTCAGAACAGTCGCGCAGGTAGGCGCCATGCTGCCGATCGCTGTTGCCCGTCGCCGATTGCAGGCAAACATCGGAGCATTTGATGCAATCCTGAATACACTGATCCATCTCCACCTGGCTCATCGGTTCCTGGGTCGTGATGCGATCCTGCTCGTTTACCGGATTTTGCCAGCCCATCTGATTGGTCTGGCCCGTCTGATTCTGGTTGTCTGTGTTCTGTTGCATAAAACTCCCTTCGCATTCTTAATCAAGGTGATCTACAAGGTTTCATAATTGTACACGTATTGCCTTATGCATTTGGTTACGTGGCTGACGCTACCCGTCTGTCTATGTGCCGATGTCTTGCGAGCCGGAGACGGGGATATCTGAGACGTTGATGGCCGAGCCAATTTTGTCGCCGGTGGTGGTTTGCGAGGGCCAGGTCTTGCCCTCGATCAGGTGCTGGAATGGCAGGTAGAGCGGTGAGGGCAATGAATCCCAGGTGAACCAGCGTACCTCGGATTCTTCGTCGGGCGCGTTGACTTTCGGCTCGCCGCCGTTGTATTGCGCCTCCATCCAGATGGTGATGAACTGTTTCCGCTCGTCCTCGAAGACATCATCGGTGATGCAGCGGAACGTGGGGTTGACAATGGTCAGGCCCGTCTCCTCTTTGACCTCGCGAATGGCCGTCTGCTCCGGCATCTCACCAAACTGCATATAGCCGCCCGGCGCTTTCCAGTAGCCAGGTTTGGAGACATTGGCCCGTTTGACCAGCAGGAAGCGGTCGCCCTTCATGACCAGGCAGGAGACGCCGACAAATGGCTCTGACCCGTATTTTCCTTCCTCTCGCATATTCGAGTCCCTCCCTGAACATCTATCCTGTTTTTCTACCCGAACGGATCAGGTGTGATTAACGATACACGTTGCTACTATGCTCACGTGTGAATGAGAGGGTATGAGGACAGAGGTTGCTGGCACCATGCTATGAAAAACTATCGTGGACCTGTCATGCGGAGCGGCAGCGAAGCATGACATGGGCGAGCGCCTACGGGTTCTGACGACGTTTTGCGAGCCTGTCGAGGATGATGGGGGCGATGACGCTGATGGCGGTGAACGCGCCGTAGGCGATTGAGGCCAGCGTCAGCGCCTTGCGCATGGGAGCTTTGTTGTTCTGGTTGCCGCTCATGATGGGTCGTTCCTTCCGATCTTTTTATCTGTTTGCCTGTTTATCTACAGGTTTATCTGGTTACTCTTAAGAAAGTATACAACATACCAGTGAATAGCCACCCTCCTCGACCCCAGGCCACCCGCAAGGGATGGCCCTACTATATACGACGGCTTCTCAAGGGGTACGAGATCCATCGTATATAGTAGGGCCATCCCTTGCGGGTGGCCTGGACGACGGCGGGGCAGTTTACTCCTCCCCCTCCCACAATTTCCTCATCTCTTCGCTTGTTGCCAGCAGCTCATCGAGGGTGCCGGTAGCGGCAAGATGACCGTTTTTGAGGAGAAGGATGGTGTCGGCTCGTTGCAGGATGGCGCGGCGGTGGGAGACGACGAGGCAGGTGCGTGTGCGCTGGCCGAACAGTTGCTCCCAGAGGGTGCGCTCGGTCTCCACGTCGAGGGCGCTGGAGATATCGTCGAAGACGAGCAGTTCGGCCTCGCGGATGAGCATGCGCGCGGCTGCTGTGCGCTGCTGCTGCCCGCCGGAGAGCTTGACGCCGCGCGTGCCAATCAGCGTGTGCAGGCCGTTTTCCAGCGCCGCCACGTCGCGTTCCATGACCGCGCCGCGTATGGCGGCTGTCAGGTTAACCGCCGCTTCCGGCAGGCCGAGCAGGATGTTTTCGGCCAGCGTCTCGCTGTAGAGGTGCGGCACCTGCGGGGTGTAGGCGCTGCGCGGCGGCACGAAGAAGCTGGCCGGATCGGCGATGGGCTGGCCGTTCCAGCGAATCTCGCCGCTCTCTTCTGGCAGCAGGCCGAGCAGAGCGCGCAGTAGCGTCGTCTTGCCGGAAGCCACCTGCCCGGTGATGACCGTCAGCGTGCCGCGCTGCAGCCGCAGG
>Ga0209810_1006135_pt1 | contig 10540 bp, 11 predicted proteins | sample Coa_R1_7_FD_187159 | JGI IMG/M metagenome (GOLD analysis project Ga0209810, IMG submission 187159) | Surface soil microbial communities from Centralia Pennsylvania, which are recovering from an underground coalmine fire - Coalmine... | ecosystem: Environmental > Terrestrial > Soil > Unclassified...
CCGAGGACGTCGCCAACGCCGTCCTCTTCCTGCTCTCCGATCAAGCCTCGTACATCACCGGGCAGCACCTGGTGGTGGACGGCGGCGTGAGCCTGAACGTGCTCGGCCTCCTGCCGCGGCCGAAGGCGGTCGACTCGGTGGGCTCAACGGAGGCAGCGGCGTGCGACGAGCGCTGATCCTCTCCGGTGGGATCTTCCACGATTTCTCCACTACCTCGGCCTTCCTGGCCGACCTTGCCCGCCACCGAGGCCTGGACGTGGAGATCACGGAGGACGTGGAGGCCGGCCTGCGGACGCTCGCAGGTGTCGACCTGCTGGTGGTGAACGCGCTGCGATGGCGAATGGAAGGCAAGAGGTACGAGCCGTACCGCCGGCGATGGGCCTACTCGCCAAGTGAGGAGGCGCGCGAGGCCGTGGATCGGCACCTTCGAGAGGGGCGGGGGCTGCTGGCTATCCACACCGCTGTGATCTGTTTCGACGACTGGCCGGAGTGGGGCGACCTGCTGGGGGCACGATGGCGGTGGGGAACGTCCTGTCACCCACCTCTGGGCCGGGTCCGCGTCCAGGTCCACAGGGACGCCCACCCGCTGGTGGAGGGCATCGAGAGCTTCGAGGTCGAGGACGAGGTCTACAGCTTCCTGGAGCACCGTGCCCAGCTGGCTCCCCTCGTCGTCGGTGAGCATGGCGGAGCCTCACAGCCGCTGCTGTGGGCACGAGAGGGACCGGTCGGGCGGGTGGTGGTCGACACCCTCGGGCATGATCTCACCTCGCTGTCCGTGCCGGAGCATCGGACCATCATCGACCGGGCGATGAGGTGGCTCCTGTCATGAGACCGGTGGCCGGATCCTCGGTGCTGGTGACCGGGGGCGGATCGGGCATCGGTGAGGCGACGGCCCGCCACCTCGTGGCCCGAGGCGCTCGGGTGACCATCAGCGGCCGGCGCCGTGACCGCCTGGAGGCTATCGCCGGTGAGCTGGGCAAGTCGTGCCTGGCCGTGGCCGGGGATGTGACCTCGGAAGCGGACCGGCGTCGGATGGTCGAGGCGGCGGTGGCTCACGGGGGGCGGCTCGACCTGCTCGTGAGCAACGCCGGCAACATGTACCGCGGCCCGGTCGAGGCTCTGGACGAGGGTAGCATCCTCGAACTCTTCCACGTCAACGTGGTCGCCGGCATGCTGCTCACCGGCCTGTGCGTGGGGCACTTGGAGCGGACGCGAGGGGCGGTGATCTTCGTCGGGTCGGTGCACACCCAGCGTGCCTTCCCCGGTGCCTCTCCGTATGCCGCCACCAAGGGGGCGCTGGAGACCCTCGCCCGCGTGCTGGCGGCCGAGCTCGGACCACGCGGCATCCGGGTCAACTGCGTGCGCCCTGGTGCTGTGCCCACGGAGATCAACATTCGAGCCGGGCTCGGCGATGCGGCAGCGGCCAGGAAGCGACTGGACGATCTGGCCTCGGCCCACGTCTTACAACGTATCGGGACCACGGCCGAGGTTGCCGAGGCCATCGAGTACCTGGGCTTCGCGGAGTGGGTTACCGGAGCCGTGCTCGCCGTGGACGGCGGGCTCGGGCTGGGCCTCACCGGGGCCTGACTCCCGAGCAGGGCAGGGAGGGCCCCTCGCCATAGTCGTGAGGGGTCTAGACACGCCGCTACCGACATGGCAGAATAGCCCCGCTTTGGGCGCATCGTCGCGGCGCGTGGGCGCGGTCCTCGAACGTTAGGGATGGCGCAGCAGGTCATCAGCGGACTCGCCGCCGGGAGTTCGTATGCCCTTCTGGCCTTGGGGTTGGTCGTGACCATGAAGACCACCAGCGTGCCCAACTTCGCAATGGGGGCGATGGGACTGCTCCCGGTCTACGTGATCAGGTCGTTGTGGTCGCAGTTGCATCTCCCCTATGGGCTGGCCATCCTTGCCGGCATTGTCGTTGCCTTCGGCATGGGTTGGGTAGTCGAGCGCCTCACCATCCGTCACCTGATCGGGCTCTCACACTTCACCACAGTGCTGATGACCATCGGCATCTGGTTCGCCCTCAACTCGATCGTGGGCCTGCTGTGGGGATACGAGCCCCAGCCCTTGCCAGGCCTCGTATCCGGGTCCTTCGATCTCGGACAGGTGGTCGTCACCAATGCCCAGCTAATGACCCTGGCGGTGGGCCTGGCCATCGCGGGATGGTTGATCGTCTTCTTTCGGACGACCTGGGGTGTCCGCATGAGGGCGGTCGCGGAAGATCCGCTGGTGCCACGCCTGCTGGGCGTGCGTGTGGCCACCATCTCCGGCCTTTCATGGGCGATCGCCTCGGGCATCGCTGCCATCGCCGTGCTGCTCTCCGCGCAGGCCTCGGTCCTTAATCCGCAATCGGGCGATGACCTGATCATCAGTGGGTTCGTCGCGGCCACCGCGGGTGGCTTCTCCTCAATCGGTGGAGCCGTGATCGGTGGGCTTGCACTCGGGGTGCTCGAGAATCTCGCCGGTGCCTACCTCTCGGGCGCGGCCGCTTCGACCGTCGCTCTGCTCGGGATCATGGTCATCCTGCTCGTTCGTCCCACTGGCCTGCTCGGGCCTGGTACAGGTCGCGAGGTGTGAGCCCCGCGGTCCGCTACGGTGCCATTGGCTTTGGGGTCCTCGCGCTGGGTGCCGGGTTCTTCTTCGCGCCCGCGTACCTGAACGCCTATCTGATGTACCTGCTGACCTGGATTGCGATCTACGCCATCGCGGGTACCGGGCTCACCGTGCTCATGGGCTGGACCGGCCAGATCGCGCTTGCCCACGCCGGTCTCTTCGGGGTCGGCGCTTACGCGACCGCCTACCTGGCTGGGCACGGCTGGCCGTGGCCGCTGGCCGCGCTCACCTCGAGCACGGCCAGCGCCGGGTTGGGCGCGCTGGTCGGGCTGCCCGCGGCACGGCTGCGGGGCTTCTACCTGGCCATCGCCACGCTCGCCTTCGGCGAGCTGCTTCATCAGGCCTTCGTGCAGCTCACACCTCTGACCCGGGGACCGCAGGGCATGGCCGTGGCGCCCATCCAGCTCGATGGCATCGATACACCGAGTCTCGTCTGGTACCTCGCGATGGTGATGCTCGCCGCCGTGATGGTGACGCTTACTGCCCTAGGCCGCTCCCGGATCGGGCGCTGCCTGAAGGCGGTCCGCGACATCGAGTCGGCGACTGGCTCGCTCGGGATCTCGGCCATGCGGTACAAGCTGCTGGCGTTTGCCATCAGCGCCTTTCTGGCCGGACTGGCGGGGGCCGTCTTCGGCCAACTCATCACCTTCCTCACCCCGGACCTCTTCGACCTCCCCTTGCTGGTGATCTTCTTGGTCCAGCTCTTCGTCGGTGGCGTCAATCGGCTCAGCGGGGCGCTCATCGGCGCGATCTTCGTCATCGCTGTTCGCGAACTCCTCCAATCTCACGTCGTGAGCTCGCTCGTGCCCGCCCTGGTGGGGAGCGGGCAGACGCTGGCCTTCGGCCTCACCTTGATCCTGGTCGTCCGTTACCTGCCCGGCGGCCTGACCTCCCTTCCCGGGCGGCTGCGCTCACGCCGCCCCCGGCCTGCCACCCTGTCGCAGGTGGAGTAGACGACATGCCTCCTGCCGGCGTCAGGCTTGTCGTTGAGGATCTCGTGGTCGGTTTTGGGGGCAACACCGTCCTACAGGGCGTGTCATTCTCGGTGGCCCAGGGCTTTACCGGCCTGATCGGCCCCAACGGAGCGGGCAAGACGACGCTCCTCAACGCGATCTCGGGCTATGTGCCCCCAACCAGAGGCCGTGTGCTCCTAGGCGACAGGTCTCTCGCCTCCCTGCGACCGCATCGGATCGCGCGACGAGGGCTTGGCCGGACCTTCCAGACGCCACGGCTGGTTCCGGAGCTGACCGTGTGGGAGAACGTGATGCTGGGCCTCGACGGTCACATCAGATGGGGCCGCAAGCGGAGCCGCGTGGTCTCGCTGGCCCGTGTCGAGGAACTGTTGCGTCAGCTTGGCCTGAACGACTGGCGGGATCGCCCTGCGGCATCGCTCCCCTTCTCCAGCCGGAAGGTGGTCGAGGTGGCACGAGCCCTCGCTGCCGACCCCTTGGTGGTGCTGCTCGACGAGCCGGCGGCGGGCCTCGGCCCGGCGGAGGTCGAGCACCTCATCGGTCCACTGAAGCGGCAGGTCGAGGAGCGGGGCCTGGCCGTGCTGATTGTCGAGCACGACATCGAGCTGGTCACGCGTCTCTGCTCACGGATCGTTGTCCTCGACTTCGGCCAGTTGATCGCTGACGGAGCCCCAGCCCAGGTGCTGAGGCTACCCCACGTGGTCAACGCCTACCTGGGAGCCGGGGTTGCTGCTGTCGGTTAGGGCGCTGGTGGCAGGGTACGGGGCCGCCCAGGCGCTGTACGGGGTTGAACTCGAGGTCCGTGAGGGCGAGATCGTCTCCTTGCTGGGGGCGAACGGTGCCGGAAAGACGACCACGCTCCGTGCCATCTCGGGCGTCATCCGGCCCTGGAGCGGTGAGGTCGTGCTCGACGGGCGCCGATTCGACCGCGAGCCACCGGAAGCACGCGCGGCCTGGGGTCTGGGCCACCTGCCCGAGGGCCGGGGGATCCTCACCTCGTTGACCGTGGGTGAGAACCTCATGCTCGGGGCAACCGTCCGGCGTGACGGGGCTGCCGCCGTCCGCCGCGACCGTGATCGGCTCCTGGAGCTCTTCCCGGCCCTGACGAGCAGGCTCGAACAGCCCGCTGGCATGCTCTCGGGCGGGCAACAGCAGATGCTCGGACTTGCCCGAGCGTTGCTTGCCCGGCCGCGCCTGCTGATGGTCGACGAGCTCTCGTTCGGTCTGGCCCCGGTCGTGGTCGAGGAGCTCCTCCAGCTCGTCCGCGAGGCTCGCGAGTCCGGCACCTCTTTCCTGCTGGTCGAGCAGAGCCTGTCGGTCCTCGCCATCTCCGACCGAAGTTACGTGATCGCCGGCGGCCGGACGTTGCTGGAGGGACGCTCGTCCGAGCTGCGCGCGCGAGGGGCCGAATCGCTGGTCCGCGTCTACCTGGGCGCCCACGTCCGGGACGCACGGACCAGCCCACCAGGGGGTATGTCATGAGAGGTACATCCACAGGAGGCTCGCGCCGAGCTTTGCACCTCATCGCCGGCACCGCGGCCGCCCTGGTTGCCGCCTGCGGGGGCACTGCTGGCGTCGGCCAGGCGCCGGAGCGGAATGCCCAGGGCATCAGTGCCCACACCATCGCGATCGGAACCACCCTGCCGCTGAGCGGGGGTGCCGCCTCCTCCGGCGCGGGCTTCAAGGCCGGTCTCGACGCCGCCGTTCAGGAGGTCAATGCCCGGGGCGGCATCAATGGACGCAAGGTCCAGCTCACGGTCCTCGACGATGGTTTCGAGGCGGCTCGGAGTGTCGCGAACGTCCGTCGGCTGGGCGACGAGGATCAGGTCTACGCGATCGTCTCGCCCGCCGGCTCAGCCAACCTCCCGGGCAGCTGGCCGTACGTGCGTGCCAAAGGCATCCCCGTGTTCGGGCCGGTTCTTCCTCCTGACCCCAGCCTCAAGAGCGTGTTCTTGCTGGGCACGTCCCACACCGACCAGGCCCGGGTCATCGTGGACTTCCTCAAGACTAGAGGGGTGAAAACGATCGGCTACGTGGGCCAGGACAACGACCTCGGCTCCTCTATCCTGGAGGGGGTGACGGAGCAGGCACGTAAGGATGGGCTCCAGATCGTGGACGAGGAAAAGACGGAGCCCAACTCGACCGACGTCAGCGCTGCGGTGCTGAAGCTCCGCGACGCTCGGCCGGAAGCGGTCGTGCTGGGTACCGATAACACCCAGACGGGCCTGATCATGAAGCAGTCGAAGGCCCTGGGCTTCTCGCCCATCTTCATCGGCGACTCCTCGACCGCCACCACTGGTGCGGCCTCGGCCGTCAACGTGGCAGGGAACGCCGCTGACGGTCTCTACGGGACGATGGCAGTGGAGCTGACCAGCGACGATACTCCAGCGGTCCGTGCCTATCGCGCCGCCATGGAGCGGTACGATCGAGGCCAGGTGGACAACGCTTTCGCACTCCAAGCCTATGCCACCTGCCAGGTCTTCTTTCACATCGTGAAACAGCAAGGCAACCACCTCAGCTGGACGGATTTCGTCAAGGTGGCAGAGACGACTCGGAACCTTCAGACCGGGCTGCTCCCACCGGTCAGCTTCGGTCCCCTGCCCGATGGTCACACCGGCACCCATGGGGCCAAGATCGCCCAGTACCGGGGTGCGGCCCCGGGCGGAGCGTGGTCGGTGGTGACGCCGACGTGGATCACCTTCAAGCGGTGACGGTCAGGGCAAGGAAGATAGAACGAGGAAGCAAAGAAAAGAGAAAGGAGGGGGAGACGCCCCGGATCCTGGTGGCGGAAGAGAACGTTGCCACCGGCGGCGTTCGAGAGAGGCCGACCTCGCCCGGAGACCGGCCTCTCTCCCTGCACCCCACCACCCTGATGGGGGCTGGCCCGCTCGAGGTGGTCGGGGCTGCAGCAATGGCCGGCTTCCCCATGGTTGGGGTACGTCTGACCCCTGCCCATCCCGGCGATCCTTCTCCTTGCCTGCTGAAGGACCGAGGGCTTCTCCGACGGCTATGCCGAGCGCTTCGGGACCACGGGCTGCGGGTGCTCGAGGCAGAGCTGATACGCCTCCAACCGGACACCGAGGGAGGCGGATTCGAGCGGCACCTCGAGTCGGCGGCCGAGCTGAATGCAGCCTTTGTCCTCACGGTGAGCCACGACCCCGACCTTGGCCGGGCGGCGGACCGCCTCGCCCAGCTGGCCGAGGGAGCCGCATCACGAGGGCTGCGGATCGGGCTCGAGTTCATGGCCTTCACCGAGGTGAAGACGGCGTCCGCCGCCCGCGAGCTGTTGAGACGCGTCGGTCACCCTGCCCTGGGCGTGCTCGCGGATGCCCTGCACCTGGCCCGATCCGGTGACGGTCCAGAGGCCCTGGCCGCCCTTCCTCTGCTCGCCGCCCAGATCTGCGACGCGCGCCGCCTCCCTCCTGCCGACCTCGCCTGGGAGGCTCGCCACGCACGGCTCCTTCCTGGCGAGGGGGAACTCCGACTGCAGGCCTTCGTCGCTGCCCTGCCTCCGGGGCTGCCGGTCAGTGTGGAAGCACCAGGGCGCTCAACCGAGAGCTGGACCAAGCGGGCGCAACAGGCCCTAGCAGCGGCACGAGCGGTGATCAAGGGGGGCTCCCGATCGAACCCATGAGCGGCGGCCAAAGGCGGAAGAAAAGGATCGGCTCCGAACGCACCGTGGCCAGATAGCCGGGTGCGTGCAGGGGTGACGTCGAGGTCTCCTGTATCGTGCGATTCCCACCTGTCGACGACGCCTGTCCCCGGGAAATCGAGGCGGTGACGGCATCTGCCGCGGTCCAGGCGGCACGCCGGTGCCCCTTCGGATCACTGGCTCCGGCTCGCGGGTCGGTGCCAGGTCTGGCCCGAGCGTACCCGGGCCAGGGCCGGATCGGTGTACCAGATCTCCTCCACCCGCTCCGGCCCCACTCGCTCGGCCAGGATCTGGATAGCGATGTCGTGGCGGACGTACTCCAGGGCAACCAGGACCACCGCCGGGTCCTCGCTGTAGATCCCCCACGCTTCTTCGTCGACCTCACCTCCGATGAGCACTCGCCGGCGGTCCGCAGCGAGTACCAGCAAACGGCAGCCAATGCGATCCAGGACCACCTCCGGCGAAGCGAAGCGATGAAGGAAGAAATTGCCGATCTGCTCGTACTCACCAAAGCTGATCAGCGAGACGTCAACACCTCGGGCCACGGCAGCTCGCAGCGCAGGCGCCAGCTCAGCGGCATCCTCGGGCCAGATCGAAGCATACACCTCGACCCGAGCGCTCTCGATCAGATCCTGCGCGCGTTCGCGCACTGCGGTGCGTCCTCCCAGGTGGTGAGTCGCGGCGGATGGGGGCGTTGGCCGAAGCCGGGCCAGACCGTCGGCCAGGGACTCCAGAGATCGGTCGAAGTCACGACGCAGACGGGAGACGAGCGCCGTGGGAGGCAGGGGCAGGTAGGAGGGAGAACCATTCTCGGTTCGGGTCGCGAACGCCGCACCGCGAGCGATGAGCTTGGCCAGGGTCTCGTAGACGGTGCTCCGAGGCACCCCCGAGCGCTTGGCCACCTCATAGCCGGTCAGCGCCCCCTCTGCGCACACCAGGGCAACGTAAGCCTTGGCCTCGTAGCCGCTCATCCCCAGGTTCTGGAGCTCGGCCAGGACACGATCGCGGGAGGTTGACATCCGACTCTCAATTGTCGCACAACCGAATGCTAGAGAGATAGCGACGAATGGCTGAAACGGCGACGGCAGTCGATATCCACGCCCACGCGGTCCTCGGCGAGTTGTTTGGGGCGGCTGGAACGGAGGGGCCAGAGGCGGGACGGGACGCGGAGGGGCGGCCCTGGGTTCGTGTCGGTGACTATGTCCTCCGAGGCGTGGACTACGAAGGGACCGCTTTCATGGACCCTGACCTCCGCATCCGTCAGATGGACGAGATGGGGATCGCCGTCCAGGTGCTCTCCCCCAACCCTCTCACCTACTTCTACACCCTCGATCCGGGGCCTGGGATCAACTACTGTCGACTCCACAACGACCTTCTGGCGGCGACCGTGGCGCGGCACCCCGACCGCCTCCGCGCCTTTGCTACCCTTCCCCTCCAGGACCTCCCTGCCGCCGTCGAGGAGCTGGAGCGGGCGGTGAGCCGACTGGGCATGCTGGGCGCCTGCATCGGCACCGAGTTCGGCACCGACCTCGACAACCCCGCCATGGACCTCCTCTACCAGCGCGCGGTTGAGCTGGACGTGCCCATCTTCATCCATCCAGCTCCGACCGGCCTCGGGCGGCGGCCGGCCGATGGCCGGCTCCGCCGTCTCGACCTGGATCTGCTGGTGGGGATGCCCGGCGAGGAGACCCTGGCCATTGCCACTCTGATCTTCGGGGGGGTCCTGCATCGGCATCCACGCCTCGACGTGTGCATCTCTCACGGCGGGGGCGCGGCTGCCTTCCTGTACGGTCGCCTTTGCCATGCCGCCCGTACACGTCCCTGGTCTCCGGGCTGGCTGCGGACAGATGGCTCATTCGAGGAGCTGTTCCATCGGCTCTGGTTCGACTGCGTCGTCCACGACCAGCTCTCCCTCGATCTGCTGCTGCGACGGGCTGGAGAGGAACGGGTGGTGCTGGGCACCAACTTCGCTGGCTGGGACCAGGAGCCGGTCCTGGCGCTCGGCTCGCTCGGCCCTGTTCTCACCGAGAACGCACGCCGGCTGCTCCGCCTCGACCGACGAGACCGTGGCGGGCCATTCGATGGCGTTGCACCCCCGGCCATGTAGGGGTCGATGGGCAAGGTGACCGCCGAACTCTGGCAGCACCCGGTCACTGCCTGCGCCAGGTCGGCCCACGCCATCCACCCGGCTCGCCGTCGGACCTGGACGGCCTTCGCCGGTCGCCCACACTTCCCATCGCCCGACGGCGACGATGGAAATGGTCTATCCACGGGGGACGGCTGGTTCTCGCCTGACCGTCCATAGCGGTTTTGGACGATCGGTGACCGGACGACCGGCTGGAGTTGAAACCGGCATTGTCGAAGAGGGGTTGCTGCCGGGCGGCGGGCCGGAGCCGGCGGGGAGAGCCCAGATCCGGTCCGCGACGATCCTCACCATCTCATGCAGCCGAGCCGGTCGAGGTCCCTTACCATTTGCTCTGGCGGCTGGAGGCCGACCTTCACCGTACTTCCCTTCACCGAAGAGACAGCACGTAACGCCCCAGTACTGGTGACGCACACAGGGAGCGGCGATGCCCTGGGCGCGAACCGCTCTGGCCACGGCCGGTAGCGCCGAATCCTGTTTCAATGTGGTTACGGCGTGTCGCCGCGGTACAACGTGCGGCCACGGCATGGGCTGACGGCGAGGGCTGGTTTCAACTGCAGTGGCCATGGCCCTTGCCATACTTCGGCGGTTCGGGTGGCACGCTTCAATCCCCTACTTCGCGGGGCGACCTCTGCAACCAGCGAGGGCCAGAAGTACGCCGTGACGGTCATCCTGGGTTTCAATCCCCTACTTCGCGGGGCGGCCTCTGCAACGGATGGTAGCCTCAGACAGCTACCAGCGTGAAATCCGTTTCAATCCCCTACTTCGCGGGGCGGCCTCTGCAACACAAGGAGGCAGAAATGGAACTCATCAACCTCACGTTTCAATCCCCTACTTCGCGGGGCGGCCTCTGCAACTGGGGCGTCGTGGCGGTCCACGGCGAGGAGGGGTGGAGTTTCAATCCCCTACTTCGCGGGGCGGCCTCTGCAACTGTCAGAGCATCGAGGTCCAGATGGCCTGCTACGGGCGTTTCAATCCCCTACTTCGCGGGGCGGCCTCTGCAACTTGGTCAACGGCCACGCGGCGGTGCAACGTGGCGTTTGTTTCAATCCCCTACTTCGCGGGGCGGCCTCTGCAACTTGTGCCCCCCACCGGGTCAGACCCTCGCCCCAGGTTTCAATCCCCTACTTCGCGGGGCGGCCTCTGCAACTTGTGCCC
>Ga0209810_1006136_pt1 | contig 10535 bp, 12 predicted proteins | sample Coa_R1_7_FD_187159 | JGI IMG/M metagenome (GOLD analysis project Ga0209810, IMG submission 187159) | Surface soil microbial communities from Centralia Pennsylvania, which are recovering from an underground coalmine fire - Coalmine... | ecosystem: Environmental > Terrestrial > Soil > Unclassified...
GAAGAAGCCGCGCACGATCAGCCGTTCCGCCTCGGCGCGCGAGAGGCCGCGGGCCATCAGGTAGAAGAGCTCCTCGCGGTCGATACGGCCGAGCGTCGCGCCGTGCGTGCAGCGGACGTCGTTGGCCATGATCTCGAGGCCGGGGATCGAGTCGGCGTGCGCCTCGTTCGAGAGCAGGAGGTTCCTGTTCTCCTGGTAGGCGTTCGTCTTCTGGGCGTCCTCCTCGACGCGGATCATCCCGCGCCACACGGCCGTCGCCCGTTCGCGCAGCGCCCCCTTGAAGGCGAAGTCGCTCTCGGTGCTCGGGGCGGCGTGCTCCTGGAAGGTGTCGTAGTCGAGGTGCTGGTCGCCGTCGGCGAAGTACGCGCCGGTGACGCGCGAGGTCGCGCCGGGGCCGACCAGGTCGTTCTCGATCCACACCTTGCCGCGCTTCGAGCCGAAGCCGCCGAGCACCCAGTCGAGCTCGCTGTCGCGCTGGAGGAGCGCCTTGTGGCGGCCGAAGTGCCAGGTCTCGCGCGAGAGGTTCTGCAGCGAGACGTACTCGATCTTCGCCTGCGGCTCGACGAACAGCTCGACGACCGCGTTCGTGTAGGCGAGCGTGTCCTCGCCGGCGGAGGAGAGGTCCTCGATGAGGGTGAAGCGTGCGCCTTCCTCGGCCTTCACGACCATCCGCCAGTAGAGCGAGCCGCCGTTCGAGGTCACCTGGACGTAGAGCGGCCGGTCGAGCTCGACCCCCTTCGGCACGTGGACGAGCAGCCCGTGCTGCCAGCGGGCGAGGTTCTCCATCGCGAACCGGTCGTCGTCGGGGACGATTGCCGCCGGGTAGTCGGCCGGCAGCGGCTCGAACGTGACGCCGTCGGGCGCGCTCAGGATCTCGATGCCGCTCTCCGTGACGTGTGCCCGGCCGGCCACGTCGAGGTCGAGCATCGGCTCGGTGTCAGACACCTCAGAGGTGTCTGACACCTCTTCAGGCACGCTGAAGCCGCGCAGGTCGGTGAAGCGCCAGTGCTCGTCGGCCGTCGTCGGCAGGGGCAGCTCCTCGAACCGCTTCGCGGCCTCCTCGCGGGTCAGCGTCGCCATCAGTCGCGCGGCGCGTAGCGGCGGTGCAGCACCATCTGGTTGCCGTCCGGGTCGGCGAAGAAGGCCATGTGGCAGACGCCCGTATCCAGCACGTCGCCGTTGAACGTCACGCCCTTGGCCTCGAGCTCCTTCCGCGCCTCGTGGACGTCGGGCACCCGCAGCGCGAAGCCGGCGTCGTGGGGCCCACGGAAGGCACCGCCGATCGACTCGAGCTGGAGCAGGTAGAGGAAGCCGTTGTCGCCGAGCTGGTACTCGGGAAAGCCGCCGTCGCCGGTCTGCACCAGGCCGAGCAGCTCGCCGTAGAACGACTTCGCACGCTCCATGTCGGTGACGGGCACCGCCCAGAAGTCGACGTGCTCGACGATCAACCGACCGACCCTTCCATCTGGAGCTGGATGAGGCGGTTCATCTCGACGGCGTATTCGAGCGGCAGCTCCTTCGTGATCGGCTCGACGAAGCCGCTCACCACCATCGCCGACGCCTCGGCCTCGGAGAGGCCGCGCGACATCAGGTAGAAGAGCTGCTCCTCGCCGATCTTCGAGACCGTCGCCTCGTGCCCGATGTCGACCTCGTTCTCGTCGATGCGGATGTACGGGTAGGTGTCGGAGCGCGAGTCCTCGTCGAGGATCAGCGCGTCGCAGACGACCTTCGACTTCGCGCCCTTCGCGTTCTTCGCCACCTCCAGGAGGCCGCGGTAGCCGGCGCGGCCGCCGTTCTTCGAGATCGACTTGGAGGTGATGACGCTCGAGGTGCGCGGGGCGGTGTGGACGCACTTGCCGCCCGCGTCCTGGTGCTGGCCCTTGCCGGCGAACGCGATCGACAGCACCTCGCCGTGCGCGCCCTCGCCGGTCAGCCAGATCGCCGGGTACTTCATCGTCAGCTTCGAGCCGAGGTTCCCGTCGACCCACTCCATCGTCGCGTTCGCCTCGGCGACCGCACGCTTCGTGACGAGGTTGTAGACGTTGGTTGACCAATTCTGGATCGTCGTGTAGCGGCAGCGGCCGCCCTTCTTGACGACGATCTCGACGACGGCCGAGTGCAGCGAGTCCGTCGAGTAGATCGGGGCGGTGCAGCCTTCGACGTAGTGCACGTACGCGTCCTCGTCGACGATGATCAGCGTGCGCTCGAACTGGCCCATGTTCGCCGCGTTGATCCGGAAATAGGCCTGCAACGGCAGCTCGATCCGGACGCCCGGCGGCACGTAGATGAACGACCCGCCCGACCAGACGGCCGAGTTCAGGGCCGCGAACTTGTTGTCGTTCTGCGGGACGATCGTCCCGAAGTAGCGCTTGAAGATGTCCTCGTGCTCGCGCAGCGCCGTGTCGGTGTCGAGGAAGATCACGCCCTGCGAGGTGAGCTGCTCCTGCAGCTTGTGGTAGACGACCTCGCTCTCGTACTGCGCGCCGACGCCGGCCAGGTACTTCTTCTCGGCCTCGGGGATCCCGAGCTTGTCCCACGTGTCCTTGATGTCGGGCGGCAGGTCCTCCCAGGACTCGGCCTGCGCCTCGGTCGGCTTGATGTAGTAGTGGATCGAGTCGAAGTCGATCTCCAGGAGCGACGGCTGCCCGCCCCACGTCGGCATCGGCCGGGCGAGGAAGTAGTCGAGCGAGCGGTGCCGGAACTTCCGCATCCAGTCGGGCTCGTCCTTGTGCGAGGAGATCGCGTCGATCAGCTCGTGCGAGAGCCCCTTCCCCGACTTGAAGAAGTAGTCCTCCGGGACGTGGAAGCCGTACTTGACCTCGTAGTCGGAGCCGATCCCCTGGACGATCTCGGACTCTGTCTGGGACATCAGGCAGGCACCTCCTCGGTCTCCCACTCCTCGTAGCCCGTCGCCTCGAGCTTCTCGGCGAGCTCCTTGCCGCCCTCCTCGACGATCCTCCCGCCGACGAAGACGTGCACGTAGTCCGGCTCGATGTAGTTGAGGATCCGCTGGTAGTGGGTGATCACGAGCGCACCCATGTCGGGGCCGACGAGCTCCTTGACGCCGCCCGCGACGACCTTGAGCGCGTCGATGTCGAGCCCCGAGTCGGTCTCGTCGAGCACCGAGATCTTCGGGCGCAGCATCGCCATCTGCAGGATCTCGACGCGCTTCTTCTCGCCGCCGGAGAACCCGTCGTTCAGGTAGCGTGAGGCGAGCTCGCGGGACACCTTCAGCCGGTCCATCTGCCCCAGCAGCTCCTTGCGGAACTCGGGCACCGGCATCGGGCTCTCGACGCCGCCGTTCCGCGCCTTGCGCACGGCGTTGATCGCCTGCCGCAGGAAGTTGGTGACGGTGACGCCCGGGATCGCGTGCGGGTACTGGAAGGCGAGGAAGAGGCCGGCCTGCGCGCGCTCGTCGGCCCCGGCCTCGGTGATGTCGTTCCCGTCGAGCAGGATCTGCCCGTCGGTGATCTCGTACGCCGGGTGGCCGGCGATCGCGTAGGCGAGCGTGGATTTGCCGGACCCGTTCGGACCCATGATCGCGTGCACCTCGCCGGTCGAGACCGTCAGGTCGACGCCCTTCACGATCTCCGTCCCGTCTTCCAGCGCGACGTGGAGATTCTTCAGCTCGAGTGTGGCCAAGCAGCTCCTCAGAGGTCAGTGGACAAGCGATTTCGCCCGTCCGGAACTGACTCCCATCGTAGCCAAGCCGACCCCGACGACCGCGGTTCCCACGAGCCACCGGCGCAGCCGGAGCGACGTCCACAAGGTGGAATCGCGCGACTTCCCGGAGAAGCGGCCGCGCGCGCCCTTGTCGCCCGGCAGCGGCTCGAACAGGTTGTCGGGCGAGCCGACGGGCTTGTCCTCGTCGGTGTGCTGCCCCTTCCACCCGTTGCGGCGCAGGACGAGGTCGCCCGCGCGGGGCGAGAGCTTCTGACCCCAGAGGAGCTTCTGCGCGCCCCACGTGATCGGCAGCTCCCGGATCGGATGCTCCCACGTGTGCAGCACGGCGTCGGCGTAGGGCTCCGGCTCGTAGATCGGCGGCACCGGCTGCGGCTGCTTGCCGATGTACTGACGCGCCTGGTCGAACTGCGGCGTGTTGATCGCCCCCGGGAGGACGAGCGTGATGTCGACGGGGATGCCGTGCTTCTCGTGCTCGACCCGCGCCGACTCGAAGAACGTGCGCGCCGCCGCTTTCGACGAGCAGTACGCAGCCTGCAGCGGGATGCCGCGGTAGGCGAGCGCCGAGTTGACGTGCGAGAACGTCCCCTCCGATTCGACCAGCCGCTGGAGCGAGGCCCAGTAGCAGTTGACCGCGCCGAGGAAGTTGACGTCGATCACGCGGCGGAGCTCGTCCGGCTTCAGGTCGCGGGCCTCCTGGTAGACGGTCACCATCGCGTTCGCGCAGAACGTGTCGATGCGGCCGAAGCGGTCGATCGTCTCCTCGACGATGCGGTGGCAGTCGTCGAGCGACGAGACGTCGGCCTGGACCGCGTGCGCGTTCGGGCCGAGCTCGGCGACGGCCGCGTCGAGGCCGTCGCCGCCGCGGGCCGCGACGACGACGCTCGCACCGCGCGCGGCTGCGGCACGGGCGATCGCACGCCCGAGGCCGGCCGAGGCGCCGGTCACGACGACCACCTGCTCGGAGACGGGCTTCTTCGCCATTCGAGAAACTGGGTACCCCGGCTGGAATCGAGACGAAACGCTGATACCCTCCCCGCATGGGAAACATCGGCGCCCCCGAGATCATCCTGCTCCTGCTCGTCGCCCTCCTCCTCTTCGGCGCGAAGCGGCTGCCGGAGATCGGGCGGTCGCTCGGCAGCGGGATGCGGGAGTTCAAGGACTCGGTCACCGGCAACACGCCGAGCCACACGCAGGTAAAGCACGAGTTGCCGGTCGGCACGCAGGACACGACCGCCTCCGCGCAGCCGCGCGAGAACGAAACCGTCCACTAGCACTCCATGCGCTACCGCCCACCGCGCCGGCTCGGCCACGGTGAGGAGGCGACGCTCGTCGAGCACCTCGAGGAGCTGCGGCAGCGGCTGTTCGTGTGCATCGGCGCGGTCGTCGTCGGCTTCGTCGTCGCCTACGTCTTCCACCGGCACCTGATCCACTGGCTCGAGCTCGCGCTGCCGCCCGGCAAGCGGCACCTGACGACGCTGACGATCGGCGAGCCCTTCATGACCTCCCTCTGGCTCTCGGTCTACGCGGGCTTCCTGCTCGCGCTGCCCGTCGTCATCTGGCAGGCGTGGGCGTTCTTCCTGCCGGCGTTCGAGCCGGGGCACGAGCGTGTCCTTCGCCTCTTCGTCGTGATCGCGGCGGCGCTCCTCGCCGTGGGCGTCCTCTTCGGCTACTTCGTGGCGCTGCCGGCGGCTGCCCACTACCTGACGAACTACGACAAGTCGGAGTACACGACGCTGATCCGGGCCCGCGACTACATCGGCTTCGCCTCGAAGGTCCTCGTCGCGATGGCGATCGTCTTCGAGCTGCCGCTGTTCGTCGTCGGGCTGACGCGGATCGGGATCCTGACGACGGCGAAGCTGCGCCGCAGCCGCCGCGTGGGCTACTTCGTCGTCTGCTGCGTCGGCGTCGCGCTGCCCGGCGTCGACCCGGTGACGACGATCCTCGAGACGATCCCGCTGCTCGTGCTCTACGAGGCGTCGATCTGGCTCTCCGTGGCGCTCGAGCGCCGGGCCGCCCGGCCCGAGACGTCGCCGGTCGGTACGTGACCGCCGTTTCGGCGGAGTGGGTGCTGCCCGGCGACGGGCCGCCGATTCGGCACGGCCTCGTCCGCTTCGAGGACGCCCACATCGCGGAGGTGGCCGCCGGGCGGGCCGAGCGGCATTTCGAGCAGGCGGTGATCGTGCCGGGGTTCGTCAACGCGCACTCCCACCTCGAGTACGCGAACTACGCCGGCTTCGCCGACGGCTCGCCGTTCGGGCCGTGGATCAGCACGCACGTCGCGCGCAAGGACCGTCTCGGCCCGGACGAGATGCTGGCGATCGCGCGGCTCGGCGCGCTCGACTCCCTCCGCTCCGGCGTGACGACGACCGCCGACTACAGCTTCTCGGGCGCGGCCGCGACGGCTGCGCGCGAGCTCGGGCTGCGGGCGATCGTCTACCTGGAGGTGTTCGCCGTCGACCCCGCCGGCGCCGAGCGCCAGTGGGAGGAGAAGCGGTCGCTCGTCGACGAGACGGAGCTCGTGCGCATCGGCATCTCCCCGCACGCCCCGTACACGTGCTCGGTCGAGACCTACCACTACTGCCTCTCGCTGGGCGTGCCCGTCGGGACGCACCTCGCGGAGAGCGCGAACGAGCTCGAGTGGCTGCTGCACGGCCGCGGCCCGCTGCAGGGGATCGCGCCGTTCCTCGTCCCGCCGAGCGGCAGGCGGCCGGTGGCGACCCTCGAGCCGGTCCTCGGCCCCGAGCTCCTGTGCGCGCACTGCGTGGAGGTCGAGCCGGACGAGGTGGCGGTGCTCGCCGCCCGCGGCGTCCCCGTCGCCCATTGCCCGCGCTCGAACGCGCTCCTCGGCTGCGGGATCGCTCCGCTCGCGGCCCTCCGCGACGCCGGTGTCACCGTCGGCCTCGGCACGGACTCGCCCGCGTCGACCCCCTCCTTCGACGTCTTCGAGGAGCTCCGCGCCGCCGTCTCCTTCGCCCGCGCCCGCGACCGCCGCGCCGAGGCGCTCACGGCCGCGGACGCGCTCGCCCTGGCGACGTCCGAGGCGGCGCGCGCCCTGCGACTCGACTCGGAGGTGGGTACGCTGAGCCCAGGCAAGCGTGCCGATCTGACGGTGGTGTCGCTGGAGGGAAGCCCCTACTATCCGATCGAGGATCCTGCGGCCGCCGTCGTCTTCGGTGGCTCGCCGGACAGAGTGCTCGAGACGATCGTCGACGGACAGACCCGCTACCGGAGGCAGGAAGAGGAGCAGTGGCGAGAGGTACGCAGCATCGCAAGCGCCGCACGGGCCCGAATGCTCGGAAGCCCCTAGCGGCGGCCGCCGTCGCGGCGCCCCGCAAGCAGCGGCCGCCCCAGTGGCAGGAGCAGCTGTTCTTCCAGCGGCTCCGCGTGCACGCGAAGTGGGCGTTCGTGCTCCTCGCCCTCGTGTTCGGGCTCGGCTTCGTCTTCCTCGGCATCGGCTCCGGGTCGAACGGGATCACGGACGCGCTCCAGAACGCGCTCAACTTCGGCAACTCGAGCGGCGGCACGTCGATCTCGAGCCTCGAGAAGAAGACCCAGAAGGACCCGCTGAACGCCCAGGCCTGGCGCGACCTCGCCACCGCCTACGAGACGAAGCAGCGCACGAACGACGCGATCGCGGCGCTCTCGTCGTACGTCGGGCTCCGCCCCAAGGACACGAACGCGCTCGCCGAGCTGGCGAGCGAGTACAACCAGCAGGCGAACAGCTACGCCCAGGACTACCAGAACACGCAGGCGACGCTCGCGAGCCAGATCCCGCCGACGTCGAGCTTCGCGCCGCCGTCGACGACGCCGCTCGGGAAGGCGTTCAACGACCCGAACGCGCTGCAGGACCCCATCTCGACGACGCTGCAGCAGCAGCTCCAGACCGAGCAGCAGACCGCGCTCGCGAACTACACGACCGCGCAGTCGAACGCCGAGAAGACCTACCAGAAGATCGTCGCGCTGACGCCCAGCGACGCGAACGCGCAGCTCCAGCTGGCGCAGTCGGCGCAGGCCGCGAGCGACTCGAAGGTCGCGCTCGCCGCCTACGAGAAGTTCCTGAAGCTCGCGCCGCAGGACCCGCTCGCGCCCGGGGTCAGGTCGCAGGTCAAGCAGCTGAAGCAGCAGCTGGCGGCTGCCACCGCCTCGAAGTCGCCGTCCAAGTAGGATCCACGGCGGTTCGACCGCAACGAGTCCCGGGGGGAACGATGAACTTCGACATCAAGACCGAGCAGATCTCCGACGACGCGTACGTCATCTCCCTGGCGGGCGAGGTCGACCTGTACACGGCGCCGGAGTTCAAGCAGCAGCTGCTCGAGGTGATCGGCCAGGGCGGCAAGCAGGTGATCGTCGACTTCACGTCGACGACGTTCATCGACTCGACGACGCTCGGGGTGCTCGTCGGCGGCGTCAAGCGCCTGCGCGCGAACGACGGCCAGCTGTCGCTCGTCTGCAGCGACCGCAACATCACGAAGATCTTCGAGATCACGGGGCTCGACCGGGTGTTCGAGATCCACGGCACGCGCGACGAGGCGGTGTCGAAGCTCGGCGGCGTCTCCCAACAGGCTTCGTAGCCCTGCGCCGCGCCCTCGCACCAGCGACCCTGCTCGCCGCCGTCGCGCTCGCCGCGGCGGGCTGCGGCGCGGTGGGCCGCGTGGGCAGCGGCGACCCGGCGCACGGCAAGGAGCTGTTCCTCGCCTCGACGCCGAGGGGGTCGTGCGCCGCGTGCCACACCCTCGCCGACGCGAAGTCGCAGGGGACGATCGGCCCGAACCTCGACAACGCCTTCTCCTCCGACAAGGCACAGGGCTTCTCGGAGCAGACGATGGCGGACATCGTCCGCGGCCAGATCGCCTACCCCGAGGCGCCGATGCCCGCGAACCTCTACACCGGCCAGGACGCACGGGACGTCGCGCTGTACGTCGCGAAGTGCGCCGGCAACCCGAACTGCGGCGTCACGGCCGAGCACCGGGCGGCGACGACCACCACCGCCCCGACGACGACCTCGTCCTCGGGCGGCGGCACGAAGCAGGCGGCGCCCAGCGGGAAGCAGGTGTTCGAGACGGCCGGCTGCTCCGGTTGCCACACGCTGAAGGCCGCCGGCGCGACCGGCAACGTCGGCCCCGACCTCGACCAGCTGAAGCCGTCGGAGCCGACGGTCGAGCACCAGGTCGAGGTCGGCGGCGGGGCGATGCCGGCGTTCAAGGGGCAGCTCTCGCCCGCGCAGATCAAGGCCGTGGCGCAGTTCGTCGCCTCGAACGCCGGCAAGTAGCGCTGCCTCAGAGCCGCTTGCCGAGCACGAGGTACGGCGGGTAGCCGGCCCCGAAGTCGACCTCTGCGAGCTCCGTCCAGCCGTTCTTCGCGTAGAAGCCGCGCGCCTTGCGGGAGCCACGCTGCGTCGAGAGGACTGCGCGATCGTGGGGCTGCCGCGTCAGCAGCTGTGCGAGGAGGCGGGAGCCGATCCCGCCGCGCTGGCGCGCCGGCCGCACGTGCAGCTCGACCACCTCGAAGTGCGCCGGGTCGAGCCACTCCGCCCGCTGCTCCGGCGTCAGGGCCCGGGCGACGTGCTCCGTCCACCACTGGCCGTACGTCCCCGTGTACCCGTAGCCGAACCCGAGGAGCTCGCCGGCCTCGCGCGCGACGAGGAACAGGAAGTCGGCCCGCGCAGCGTGCTGCGGGAGCCGCGACCGCGCCCACTCGTCCGAGAGCGCACCCGCGCCGAGCGCGGAGCGGTGCAGGTCGCGGAGCTCCGCCGCGAGCGGGAGCGGGTCGACCTGCTCGACTTCGACCGTCAGGGCCGGTCGACGGTGACGTGGGTGACCGGGAGCGCGAAGCGCTCGCGCGCCTTGTCCACGACGCCGCGCTCGAGCCAGTGCGACCGACCCTCCGGATGCGTCGAGATCACGAGCTCGTCGGGCCGGAACGTTCGGAGGGCGTCCTCGATCGCCTGGATCGGGTCGCCGTCGCCGACCTGCCCCTGCGCGTCGATTCCCGCCGACCGCATGGCCGCCAGGCTGTCGTCGAGCCGGGCCTGCGCGCCCTGCCGCGCCTCGTCCTCGTCGGAGGCCCACTGGCGGAGCGGCGAGTTGAGCGCCGGGCAGACGACGAGGACGCGCGCCGTGCGGCCGTCGACGCGCGAGCGGATCGTCTCGAGGAGCTCGCTGCCGCCCACCGTCTCGTTCGCGACGACGAGCACGCGGTGCTCCTCGGGCGGGCTCGGCGCCGGCGCCTGCCTGGCGGGCCGGGCCTCGCTGCCGCGGCGCGTCAGCACCCACCAGAGCGCGGCGGCCGTCAGCACCGCGAACACCGCCACCCCGAGCCACACGTTGATCACCGAGCCGATCACGATCAGCGCGAAGTAGCCGATCGTGACCCAGACGAGCCGGAAGGCGTCTGCCTCGCTCCGGAGCGGGTTCCGCATGCCTCGGTGGTTGCCTCCGGGCTAGAGGAGGTAAACCGTCACGTAGACGACGATCCACATCACGTCGACGAAGTGCCAGTAGATGCCGCCGATCTCGACGCCGTGGTGGTGCTCCGGCGAGAAGTGGCCGCGGAACGCCCGGATCGTCATCACGAGCAGGATCGTCAGGCCCACGAAGACGTGGCAGCCGTGGAGGCCCGTGAGGCCGAAGAACGTCGCGGCGAACGACGTGTCGCCGGTGTTGAAGCCCAGCCGGTGGTACTCGATGACCTGCACGATCAGGAACGTGAGGCCGAGCAGGAACGTCAGCACGAGCCCGGCCTGCAGCCCCGCCCGGTTGCCGCGCTTGATCGACGTGTCGGCCCAGTGCATCGACATCGACGACGTGACGAGGATGAGCGTGTTCACGCCCGCGACGAATGCCGGCCGGTGA
>Ga0209810_1006137_pt1 | contig 10528 bp, 13 predicted proteins | sample Coa_R1_7_FD_187159 | JGI IMG/M metagenome (GOLD analysis project Ga0209810, IMG submission 187159) | Surface soil microbial communities from Centralia Pennsylvania, which are recovering from an underground coalmine fire - Coalmine... | ecosystem: Environmental > Terrestrial > Soil > Unclassified...
GAGCGCGAGGTCCATCTCGATCCCGTCTCGGCGCCGGTCTATGCCGGGGCGACCGTGGGCACGGTGGAAGCCGTCGAGGAAGAAAGGGGGCAAGGGGTGGGCCAGGCGATGGGAAAGGTGGTCGGCTCCGTTCCGGTCGTGGCGGCCGAGTCGGACCTGCGCGACACCAACATCTTCTCGACTACCTCGGGCGGGCCGTGGGGCCGGATGGTCTTTGCGACTACCATTATGGGCATGGGTCTGGTATCCTTACGGTATGGCACACGGTCCAGACGATTTGCCGCGTTTGCAAAAAGTGCTCGCCGCCGCCGGCGTCGCCTCGCGCAGAGCCTGCGAGGCTCTCATCGCCTCCGGTAAAGTGTCGGTCAACGGCAAGATCGTTAGCGAGCTTGGCACCAAAGTAGACCCACAGCACGACGACATTCGCGTCGAGGGCATCCCCATCGGCACGGCCGCGAAGCCGAAGCCGGTCTATATCCTCCTCCACAAACCCAAAGGAGTTGTCAGCACCGTCACCGACCCGCACGCCAAAAAGACCGTGCTAGACCTTGTCTCCGAAGTCGAGGCGCGCGTCTATCCGGTGGGCCGCCTTGACGCCGACAGCGCCGGCCTGCTGCTGCTGACCAACGACGGCGAGTTCGCCAACCGCCTCACCCATCCTCGCTACCACGTTCCCAAAGTCTATCGTGTACGCGCCCGCGGCTTCGTCGACCGCGAGGCGGCCCAACGCCTGCAGGAAGGAATCGAGCTTCCCGACGGCAAGACCGCGCCCGCCGGCCTCTCCTTCGTCGAGTACGATCCGGCCACGCAGACGACGGTCGTAGACATCACCCTCTATGAAGGCCGCAACCGCCAGGTAAGGCGCATGATGGAGGCGGTCGGCCACCCGGTGCGGGATTTGACGCGCATCGCCTTCGGCAATCTGCGCCTGGGCACGCTGGCGCCGGGGACGTGGCGTAAGCTGCGCCCGGCAGAAGTGGACGGCCTTCTCAAACTGGCCCAACCGACGCCGACACCCAGGCGAGAGGCCCGCCGCCCCAAACCGGCAGGACCCTACCGCCCGCGCAACGCCCCGTCCGTTCCTCCGACCGAGGAGAAGAAGCCGTGAGAATCCTCCGCTCTGCCCGCGATCTTCTTATCGTCGTGGGCGTCGCGTCCGCCTTTCTGCTCCTCTATGCTGGATGCACGTCCACCCAGCATGAGGTCAACGGTCCGGTTCCCGCCAATATCGCCGGTTTTCCCGTCACCATCACCGACTCGCGCGGCAAGACACGCACCCTGAGCGCCCCGCCACAGCGCGTCGTCTCGCTGGCGCCCAGCAACACGGAGATCCTGTTCGATCTGGGAGCCGGCGACCGCATCGCCGCCGACACGACCGCCTGCGACTTCCCGCCGGAAGCCAGGCTCAAGCCGCACATCGGCGGCTATCCCATCGACATCGAGAAAGTCGAGGCGAAAAGCCCCGATCTGGTCGTCGCGGTCGAATCTCTCAACGCGCAGCCGGTCGCGGCGCTGGAGAAAGCAGGCGTGCCGGTGCTGACAGTAGACGCGAAGACCGTCGCGCAAACCTACGATGCGATCTTGCTGCTGGGCAAGGCGACCGGCACCGAGGCGCGCGCTCAGCAGATCGTTCAGGATATGAAGGCGCGCATCAAGGCGGTCCGGCAGAAGACGGCGCACGTCGCCAACCGGCCGAAAGTGCTCATCGCCTACGGCGACAATCCCATCTACACCACAGGGCCCGGCTCCTTCATCGACGACCTGATCACCATCGCAGGCGGGCAAAATATCGCCTCCATGCCACCGCCACTCAAAAACGATGTGATTACTCCAGAACAGGTACTCGTGCGGCAGCCGGATGTGATCCTCTGCAGTCCAGACCTCCAGCAGAAGCTCAAGCAGTTGCCCGGCTGGGCGCAGGGCGTGCCCGCCGTGCGCAACAACGGCTTTTTTACCTCTTCGCCGCCCGGAATCCTGGAGCGGCCCGGCCCTCGCCTGGCAGATGGTGCCGAACAGCTCGCTCGCTATCTGCACCCGGAGCTGTTCGCCGCAACGCCCACATCAGCGCACAAGACCGTATCAAAAAGCACCAAATCCGGCAAGCCCTGAAGGAGAATGCGCATGGCCGCCTATATCATCGTGGATGTGCAGATCACGGACCCGGAAGCTTACGAGCGCTATAAAGCTGCCGTGCCGGAAACGATCGCCGCTTACGGCGGCCGGTTTCTGGTGCGCGGCGGACGCGCCGAGACCCTCGAAGGCGATTGGGAGTCGGGACGGCTGGTCGTGCTGGAATTCGAGAGCGTGGAGAAGGCAAAAGCCTGGTGGAGCTCGCAGGAGTACGCGGCGCCGAAACAGATCCGCCAGAGCGCCTCGGTAACGCGAATGATTCTCGTGGAAGGGACATAAACGCCGCTTTGTCAACCAGGAGAATTTAGCGCCGTGTCTCTGTGGAGGAGAACATGAGCCTCTTTGGCCCTTTGCTCCTGATAGGCTATATCCTGATCGCCCTGCTGCTGCCGATCTATTCCGCCAACGTCTTCATGCGCCTTCGGGGGCTGCCGATCCTGGATCGCGTCGGGATGGCTTTCCTGGCGCTTTTGAGCGGATGTCTGGGTTTCGTTATGGCTATTTTCATCGTAGCGCATACCCGAAAACCGGGGCACGACCCGATCGATATGTGGGGGGTTGCGGCAGCCGTCTCCTTTGGTTTCCTGCTGGGGGTTCCGCTTGGAACCTGGGCGGGAGCGTGGACGACAGCCCTGCTCAAAGTTCGTTTCAGTCGGCACGGCTGACCGGACACTCCGCTGGAAAGGGAGAACGGTAGCCGCCATGGCCTCTGTACCCACCGAAGAAATCAGACCGCAGGAGCCTGCGGGGAGAAGGCGCGACCGGCGTCCGCAGATCGTGATGCCGCCTGCCAACCGGCATTGGCGCATGGCGTTCGGCCTGCTGCTCCTCGCGCTGATCGGTATGGCCCTTCTCAATGTGTGGATGGGCAGCGTTGAGACGATGGCGGTGGTGCGGCCCGGCCTCGTGCTGCAGGTGATCGGCCGGCACATTCCCCTGTTGGATGCGCACGTCCCGCCGCTGCCTGCCTCGCTGCCCTTTGTGGACAGCCTTGTGTGGGGCGAGCGTGTTCCTCGCGCGCTGGGCGGGGTGCTGGTCGGGATGCTGCTGGCGATGGCAGGCGTGGCGTTTCAGAGCCTGCTTATGAACCCGCTGGCCGACCCGTACATGGTCGGCGTCTCGGCGGGCTCGGCGCTCGGCTCGGTGATCGTGATCCTGCTGGGCGGCGCCGGGCTGCTCGCCGGGTTCATGCAGCCGCTGGGAGCGTTTGTCGCCGGTCTGCTGGCGATGACGCTGGTCTACTCGCTGGCCCGACTCCACGGACGGCTCTCCGCGCAGACGTTCCTGCTCGCCGGAATCGTGATCGGTACGTTCCTCTGGTCGCTGACGCAGTTGTGCGTGGCGCTGGCCGTGCGGAATCGCGATCCGGGAATGGCAGGACAGATCCTCTCGCAACTGCTGGGCTCGTTGCAGTACCTGGGCTGGCGGGAGGTAGGACTGCTGCTGCCCTTCGCGCTGGTGGGCGGGGTGGCGCTCTGGGCGAGCTGGCGCGAGCTGGACATGATGGCGGTCAGCGAGGAGAGCGCGGCGCATCAGGGGGTGGATACGGAGGCGTTCAAGCGGCGCGTCATCGTGGCCGGATCGCTGGTGACGGCTGCCGCCGTCTCGGTATCAGGCATCATCGCTTTCGTCGGGCTGGTCGTGCCGCACATCGCCCGCCGTCTGGTCGGTCCCCGTCACAATGTCCTGCTGCCTACGGCCATGCTGCTCGGCGGCCTGATGCTAGAGATGTCCGACTGGCTCTCGCGCGTGTTTCTCAACTCGCTGGAGATCGGGGTGGTGACCTCGCTAATCGGCGCTCCAGTCTTTTGCTACCTGCTGCGCCGCCGCATGACCACCCGCTGGTAGTGGACTCGATCAGCGTTCCGGCTCTGTCATGCCCAGGCATCCGCTTCCTGTCTCTTGCCGGGCGGCTTCCTCGCAGCCGAAGTGACCCAGCAGCATCTTATAACTCGGCGTACAGCTCTCCTGGCAGCGCTGGACCGTACACTCTCCCGGATGGATCGCCTCCAAATCCGGGCCGAAGGCGACACGGACCATCTCGGCCTCGATCCGGTCTATTTTCTGCGCCGCTTCCTGCCTACTCTCCGAATGGGCGGGAGAGGCCGTAAAGGTAAGCTTTCGCGCCACCTCGCGTCCTGCCTCCGTCTCGGAGATAACCGCGATCATGCGCTCGGCCAGGGCACAGCGCCGAATGGGAACGCGCAGAATGACGGTGCCCTCGGCGATGGTGAGCATCTCCACTTCGATCGAAAAATGTCCGCAACGCTTAGTTTCCATCGGTTTTACTTCTACCGGCTCAAACGACTGCTCCGATGGAGCGGAGGAGGAAGGACGCTCCCGGCTTTTTTTCGGCCGGCGGCGTTGCGCCACGCTTTGCTCCGCGTTCATGGTGTACCCGCCTTCGCATTGTCAGGCTCGGCGGCAGCGACAGCCTCGCCATCTGTTGTCTCTTCCGGATCCAGGCACGTAACCTCCTGCTCGCCGGGATCCTCCAGGCCGAAATGGCGCAGGTGCTGACTGTAGGCCGGGGTACACCGCTCCTCACACCGTCTCACCGTACAGGCCTGGTGAGCAACCGCTTCGAGGTCCGGGCCTACAAATGCAAAGTTTTTGTTGACTACGAGTTTCTGAGTCAGGAGGTTGCTTTCGGGCGTTTGACGTAAGACATGGATGAGGCGTTCCGTTAAAAGACAGTGGCGAATGGCTAAAAAAGAAGGGGGACCTTCTTTCGCCAGAGGCTCAGAATAGATCTGGAAGTGCGGGCAGCGTTTCGTGCTCTGCGACTCCATGCTTGCTCTCCTTGGCGGGATGTCAGCCTGTAGGGCTGACATCCCCACCTGCGTAGCAGATGACATCCCGCTATTTCTTGCAGGTCTTGCAATGCGTGTCGCAACTGATGTAGGTTCCCGGACCCAGCTCCATCTCGCCTTCCAGCCGGGTGTTCAGCACACGCAGAGTCTCCCGATGGAGCGTCAGCTTCCGGGCCTGCTTTTCAGGCATGTTATTGGGGGTTCGCTTCATGATCGTTTCTCCAGGCGCGTGAGCTTGCCGGCAGCGCGCCGCATCCTCTGTTCGCGAAATGGGGACCAATCACGCCTGCAGACATTCGGCGGCTCCGCCTGCCGGCAGGAAGGGGCTACATGCCGAAGCAGGTCGGCTGGAAGGAGTAGCAGCTCGCCAGGTCCGTGGGGCAGTTATGCGTGTTAAAGACCTGGCCCTGTCGCGGGCTGCGGCTGCTAAGCTCCCGGACGGTCTCCTTATGGAGGGTAAGCTTGCCTGCCTTGAGGATAGACGGCTCGGTCTTCTCTTGCTTGCGCACACCGGTCATTGTGTTGGCTCCTTTGCGTAGATTGGCTGCCGGTAGCGCCCGCCAGCCTGAGATCAGATTCTGCGCTCTGGCCTCGATTCCTCCCTTGCTGCCGGCCCCAAAACAGCAAAAAGCCCGGCGCGGTAGTCGCGCCGGGCTTGCGGAACGAGCTTCGAGGCGGCTTGCCGCCGATTTAGCCGTGCCAGTCGACGTCCGTGACCTCTTTGGCGTGGGCCACGATGAAGTCCCGGCGCGGCTCGACCTTGTCGCTCATGAAGATGTCGAACATCTCGACCGCCGCCGTCAGGTTCTCGGAGTCGATCTGCACCTGTGCCAGTCTCCGCTTGTCCGGCTCCATGGTCGTCTCCGCCAGGTCGATGGCATCCATCTCGCCCAGTCCCTTGAAGCGGGTGACGATGACGTCGCGCCTGTTGCGGATGGTCTTGAGGATCGCGTCACGCTCTTCCTCGTTCTTCGCGTAGTACTGGTCGTTCTTGCCGACCTTGATGCGATAGAGCGGCGGCTGCGCGATATAGACGTGGCCGCTTTCGATAAGCGGGCGCATGTAGTACCAGAAGAACGTCAGCAGCAGCGTGCGGATATGGTCGCCGTCCACGTCGGCATCCGTCATGACGATGACCTTGTCGTAGCGCAGCCTGGAGAGATCGTAGCTGCCCTTGCCATTTCCGTTGCCGTTGGCTTTGCCCTCGAAGAGGTCGCCATTTCCTCCGTCGCCGTTGCCGTTGGTCTCTTCCTCCTCACTACTGCCGTAGGAGATGCCGGTGCCGAGCGCGGTGATCATGGCGCGGATCTCCTCGTTCTCCAGCACCTTGTCCACGCGGGTCTTGCCGGCATTGAGGATCTTGCCGCGCAGCGGCAGAACGGCCTGCGTGCGCCGGTCGCGGCCCTGCTTGGCCGGACCGCCTGCCGAGTCGCCCTCGACCAGGAACAGCTCGCACCGCCTGGGGTCCCGCTCCGTGCAGTCGGCCAGCTTGCCGGGCAGCGAGTTGGACTCCAGCGCGCTCTGGCGCTTGACCAGATCGGCGGCTTTGCGGGCCGCCTCGCGGGCGCGCTGCGAGGTAAGCGCCTTCTCGATGATCCGGCGCGCGACCGGCGGGTTCTCCTCCAGGTACTCGGCCAGCTTCTCGCCGACGATGGAGTTGACGATACCTTCCACATCCATGTTCGCCAGCTTGACCTTCGTCTGCGATTCGAACTGCGGATTGGTCAGCTTGACCGAGACGACCGCCGTCAATCCTTCGCGCACATCGTCGCCGCTGAAGTTCGACTCTTTCTCCTTGAGGAGGCCGTTCTTCCTGGCGTAGTTGTTCAGGACGCGGGTCAGCGCCGTCTTGAAGCCCGACAGGTGCGTGCCGCCGTCCGGCGTGTTGATGTTATTGGCGAAGGTCAGGATCGTCTCCTGGTAACCCAGGTTGTATTGCAGGGCGATCTCAGCGATGGTCTTGTCGCGCACGCCGCCGAAGTAGATCGGCTTGTGCAGCGGGTCTTTGGTTTCGTTGAGGTGCTCGACGTACTCGGCCAGACCTTTCGCATAATGGAAGACTTTGGTGACCGGCTTGCCCGGCTCCGTCTTCGGCTCCTCGCCTTCGGCGCCTTCGATCTCGACCGGCTCCAGATCGCGCTCATTCGTAAAAGTAAGCGTGACCTCTTTGTTCAGATAGGCCAGCTCCCGCAGCCGCCGCTCGATGCGCTCAGGGTCGTACTGCAGGTTGCCGAAGATGAGCGGGTCCGCGTGCCAGCGCACGAGCGTGCCCCGCTCGTTGGGCTTGGACCGTCCGATCATCTTGAGCGGCGACACGGTGATGCCGCGCTCGAAGCGAATCTTATGGGTCTTGCCGTCGCGCCAGACGGTGACCTCCAGCCAGTCGGAAGTCGCGTTGACGCAGGAGACGCCCACACCGTGCAGACCGCCGGAGACTTTGTAGGCGCCGCTTTCGAACTTGCCGCCCGCGTGCAGCTTGGTCAGGGCCAGCTCGACGCCGGACATCTGGTATTGCGGGTTAATGTCCACCGGAATGCCGCGCCCGTTGTCCCGGACCGAGACACTGCCATCGGCGTGCAGGATCACGTCGATGCGATTGCAGTAGCCGGCCATCGCCTCGTCGATCGCGTTATCGCTGACCTCGACGAAGAGGTGGTTCATGCCCTTGGCATCGGTGCCGCCAATGTACATGGCCGGCCGATGGCGCACGGCCTCCAGCCCCTCCAGCACCTGTATCTGTGCGGCATCGTATTCGGCGGAGACATGCCCGACTTTCCCTAACTGCTCCAGCTCCACCTGCTCCGCGGCGATCTGCTCGGGCGTGCGCGCAGCGACGCCGCCTCCTGCCGTCTGGCCCGGCGAGGTGGGATCGTCCAGTCGGATTTTGGTTGCCGCTTTGCTTGCCATCTGTGGAATATCCTCCGTGCGCGCGAGGCTGCGCGCCTCGTCCTTGCCTGGTCGTCGGGCCGCCAACGGGAGGGCCGCGACGATTCGGCAATGAGTGTTAATGTCTTTTTAGTAGACACATTATTATAGCACAGAAGTAGACAAAAGTCAAGACATTTGCCGGGCGGGAATATGCCCTGACGCCTATTGTGCTACAATTTGTTGGCAGTTGTTGTGAAAGGAGAAATGCAGTCGGTGACGAGTACGCCGGGCGATCCAAGGATAGGACAGGACCCTACCACCGGGCATAGCTCTTATGGACGGCTTTTCGTGCTTTCCGGTCCTTCCGGGGTCGGTAAGGATGCCCTGCTGTCGCGGGTGCTGGGGACGGTGCCCGGCCTGACGCGCAGCGTCAGCGCCACGACTCGCCCGCCGCGCCCGCATGAGGTCAACGGCGCGGACTACCATTTTATCTCGCGGACCGAATTCGGGCGGGCGATCGCAGAGAATCGGTTCTTCGAGTATGCGGAATACGCGAATAACTTCTATGGGACCCTGCGGAGCACGGTAGAGGAGCAGCGGGCGCGCGGTCTGGATGTCATTCTCAAGATCGAGGTTCAGGGCGCGAAGAAAGTTCGCGAATTGGCGCCGGATGCGATTCTGATCTTCGTGCAGCCGCCTTCCATGGAGGAGTTGGAGCGGCGTCTGCACACGCGCGATACGGACAGCGAGTCCCGCATTCAGGAACGCCTCGCCGTCGCCCGCATGGAAATGGAGCATATCCCGCTCTACGATTATCTCGTCGTCAACGACGTACTAGAGATCACCGCCGACGCGCTGCGCGCCATCGTGATCGCCGAGCGCCATCGCATTCACTGTCTGATTCACGGATGATACGGATGTCGCCGATGGCACGGATTATCCGTGTCTTTCCGTGTTATCTGAATCATCCGTGATTCAGACAGATAAGGAGAAAGAATGTCCGCGTCCGCACCGCTGGTCACGCTGGATGATGTGAAAGCCGCAAGGGAGGTCATCGCCGGACGGCTGCACCGGACGCCGGTGATGCGCTCTACCTACATCGGCGAGCGGGCCGGAGTGCGCCTCTGGCTCAAGATGGAGCTGTTCCAGAAGACCGGCTCCTTCAAGCCGCGTGGCGTCCTGAATCGGCTGGGCCATTTGACGGCGAAGGAAAAGGCGCGCGGTGTCATCACGCTCTCGGCGGGAAACCACGCCCAGGCGCTGGCGTGGGCCGCCCGCCAGGCTGGAATCCAGGCGACGGTCGTGATGCCCGCCGGCGCGGTGCGCAGCAAGGTCGAGGCGACTCGTGGATATGGCGCAGAAGTCGTGCAGGTGGATGGGGACCTGATGGCGGCCTGCCTGGCCCTCAAGGAGGAGCGCAACCTGACCTTGATCCATCCCTTCGACGATCTCCATGTCATCGCCGGCCAGGGGACGGTCGGCCTGGAGATCGTCGAGGACGTGCCGGACATCGATTGTGTTTTCGTTGGAGTCGGTGGGGGCGGCCTCATTTCCGGCGTTTCCGCTGTCGTCAAGGCGCACCGGCCGGCAGCGCATGTCGTCGGCGTCGAGCCGCAGATCTCGGACGTCATGATCCGGAGCCTGGAGGCGGGCACGCCGGCTCACCTGCAGGGCGCGCAGACGATCGCGGATGGCCTGAATGCGCCGTTCGTCGGGCGTCACAATCTGGCGCACGCGCAGGCTTTTGTGGATGAGATGATCACCGTCTCCGATGATGAGATCGTGCAGGCCATGCGCCTTCTTATGGAGCGCTGCAAGGTCGTCGCGGAGCCTGCCGGCGCCGCCAGTGTCGCCGGCCTGCTCTCCGGACGGGCCAGCGTACCGTCCGGCGCGACCGTGGTTTGCGTGGTGAGCGGCGGCAACGTGGATCGCGACCGGCTGAAGCAACTGCTGTAAACGGCTGAGGGAGCTATGCTGACGATCCGCCCTGCGCAATGGCCGCATGATGTCGCGGTCTTATCAGGCCTGGACACTTCCTTTGTTACCGAGCGGATTTATCGCCCGATTCGAGAGGAGCTGTCCTTTCGGCTGATCGAAGAGAGAGTGAGCCCGCCCCACCACAAACAGTATGCCTTCCATCCCGATGACCCCACCGAACGCCAGAATTGGGACTATACGGCGATTGCCGAAGAAGAGGGCAAGCTAGCCGGCTTTATGGCCGCCCAATATGTCTCCTGGAACCGTCGGGTGGTCCTCTGGCATCTGTATGTCACGCCTTCCTATCGCCATCTTGGCGTAGGAACCCGATTGCTGGCGGCGCTGGAACCCTTCGCCCGTTCTACGAAAGCGCGTTGTCTGTGGCTGGAAACGCAGAACACCAACTACCCGGCCATCCAGTTTTACCGGCGGTGTGGCTTCACGTTCTGCGGCTTCGATGAAACTCTCTATGATCCCGAGATCCTGCCGAATGAGGAAGTGGCTCTATTTTTCGCCCGTCCGATAATGACTTAAGCGCAGAAAGCCTGCTTTAATTCGGGCGATCTATACGTAAAGAAGAATAGGCATTATGAGCAGAGAGCGAGAAAACGAAGAGCCTTCCCAAAGCCAGGAGAGCGGTCTTCCTCTGGCAGACCGGCAGATCCTATTGGGCGTGAGCGGCAGCATCGCCGCCTACAAGGCCGCGGACCTGTGCAGCCAGCTTGGCAAGCTGGGCGCAG
>Ga0209810_1006138_pt1 | contig 10523 bp, 9 predicted proteins | sample Coa_R1_7_FD_187159 | JGI IMG/M metagenome (GOLD analysis project Ga0209810, IMG submission 187159) | Surface soil microbial communities from Centralia Pennsylvania, which are recovering from an underground coalmine fire - Coalmine... | ecosystem: Environmental > Terrestrial > Soil > Unclassified ...
CTGCCATGCAGGGAGCGGGCACGGCATGCCGTACCCCTGCGAAGTCTGTGGCCGGCGAGTTGAGGGGCGCATTGCGGCGGGATTCTCATTGTCCGCGTTCCATCGCAGGGGGTTCTCGTGGATATACCGCGCGGCGTTTGCGTAGTCGTCGCCGGTTCGCAGCACGCTCTCATGGAAGCCGCGCTGCCATACGTGCAGAGCAGGATTTCCCGTAAGACGGTGTACTCGACGGGTCGTCTCCGATTTAAAGGACCTAACAATGGTTGCCACCGATCCGGGAACTGGACTGCCAAATGCTTCGCCGGCGTTTTGCTCCTGTATGGGCATGGCATGCATGTGATTGCTGAATGCATCTGGGCGTTGCCGCTCCGGTAGGGGCACGGCACGCATGGAATCGCCAGATGCCTCTGGGCGTTGCCGCTCCAGTAGGGGCACGGCACGCCGTGCCCGCGGCTTGATGGTCAGGATTCCGTGGATATGATTGGGCATCACCACGAAGGAATCCAGGCCAACCCAGGAAAAATGCAACGGAATCTCTATCCAAACATCCTGAATGATCCGGCCAATGCGAGAAAGTCTTAAACGACCATCCGTGATGCTCCCGAAAAGACACCGCTTCTGAAACGCGCAGACCGTGACGAAGTATTGGCCGGGCTGCGAGTAATCAAAACCAGGCAAACGCACGGATCGCCGCTGGGGAAGGTTTTCCGCCATAGCGAAGGCAATTCTATAACAGAGTACGTATCTAGTGAATAAATATAGAGAAGGACCGGATGGGCATGGCCTCGATGGAACCACCGAATGCGCTCAAGCATTGCTGCTCTTGTAGGGGCACGTTCGTGCATTGCTGCTCTTGTAGGGGCACGGCATGGACCGGATCGCCCAATAGTTCCGAGCGTTGACGCTCACGTAGGGGCACGGCACGCCGTGCCCACCCTTGGACGGTCACGTCAGCCCCTCTACCCCTCCTTCTGCCGCTCCCCACCCGCCCTCACTCTCCCCTCGCCGCCGCTCCCTGCAGAAACGCTCTCTGCCTAGTCATCCCTCGGTATGCATACTATGAAATAATATATTGACTAAGATAACATTCCATGCTATCATTGCGCATGAAATTCGCTCCTCTTCCGCCTTTGCGACCCACCTCCCGCCCCTTTCTTCCGTGCTCTCTTCCGTCCAACTCGTTTCGTTTCACATCTATACGCATTCGCGCCTCGCAACTCCTTTCCTTTCATATCCTTACGAATCTCGCGTTTTCTAACCCTCGCCAAATCACATCTTTACAGGAAGACAGGGGGCCCTCCCCGGCTCTCGCCCTTTTCTGTTTCCTCGCCTCTTTACAGCTCAGGCCCTGAGACTCCTATGAAACCGAACCGTTGTTCTCATCGTGACGCCCTGAATCACCGTTGCCGCGACCTCGTCGCGCCTTCGCACTCCTTTCTCTGCTATCGCCACGCCAGGAACCAGCAGGCCGCCGAGCGCAAGCGCCAGGAAGCCGAACGCAAGGAGCGCGAAGCCGCCCGCCTCGGCGCCGAGCTCGCCTCCCTCTCCGGCGAATACAAGACCGCTTCGGACATCAACCGCGTCCTCGGCAAACTCTTCGATCTCCTTGCGCAGAATCGCATTGACCGCGCGAAAGCCCACACGCTCGCCTACATCGCGCAGCTCATGCTCATCACCTTGCCCACCGTCCGCAACGAAATCCAAATGGTCCAGGGGTTCGACATCTGGCGCCGCTCCGTTTTGCGGTCCCTTGCTCTGAATCGGCCTCCGGCGAACGAAAGCTCCCAGGCCGTTCCGCCACAGTCCGTTTCCTCGGCTGGCGCTCCTGCACCGGTGGAAGCTCGCCTGGCAGGCTGAACCCCCCATCTCCGGATGCCCGGCGTCCGCTCCTGTGGCGGCGGCCACGCCGGCTCGTGTACGATGAACAGGCTGCAGCCAAGGAGAATGCATGAGCAGACCCGCAGGAACGTATGCGATTTTCGAGACCACACAGGGAAACATCGTGGTGAAACTGCTGGAAAAGGAAGCGCCCAAGACCGTCGCGAATTTCATCGGACTCGCCGAAGGCACCAAGGAGTTCACTAACGAATTGACCGGCCAGAAGGAAAAGCGGCCTTACTACGACGACCTTACGTTTCACCGCGTGATTCCGGACTTCATGATTCAGGGTGGTTGTCCGCGCGGAGACGGCCGCGGTGGCCCGGGCTACACCTTCGCGGATGAATTCCACCCCTCGCTCAACCATTCCGCCAAGGGAAAACTCTCCATGGCAAACGCCGGGCCGAACACCAATGGCAGCCAGTTCTTCATCACCGTGGCGCCGACGCCCTGGCTGGACAATCGTCACACCATCTTCGGAGAAGTCGTGGAGGGCCAGGACGTGGCGGACAAAATTTCCAAATTGCCGCGCGACGGCAACGACCGGCCGAGAACCGCCGTCGTCATCAACCGCCTGAAGATTGAACGCGTGCCCTGAGAAAGTGATCGGGGATCTGCGACCGGCGATCAATGATTGGTGACAAGACCCGCGGTAAGTTTTCAAAAAAGACGCTGACACGCTCTCAAGGAGTAATTCCGGGCAAAGCGGTCTTTTTTATCTCGGGCACGGAACACGGGACGCGAAACACGGAAGATAAACCCAATGATTTCGTATCGCCGATCGCTGACTACGGGTCGCTGACGTTCACATGTTGACCGCCGACAAAATGCTGCGCCTCTTCGTCGAGCTGATCTTCGTGCTGCTCGGCGGACTGGTGGTGTGGCTCGGCGTGACGGGAATCTTCATCTACCGCTTCAACCGTCATGGAGTTTCTTGGCTGATTCTGAGCCTCGTACTGATCGCCTGGGGCGCGCGCGCTCTCGCGCAAAAGAAGCAATTCTGGCTGCTGTGGGAGAACCTCACGCGAGGGCTCTCCCTTGTGCTGGTCGGGGGCGTGATGCTGGCGATTGCCTACGTTCCCTTCCCTTGGGTAGGCCCGCTGCTGGCCGTGACGGGAATCCTGCTGGCGCTTCGCGGATTCGCCGGCGCGGTGCTGCTCCTGGTCCGGGCCCAATAAGAAACTCGAAATTCGAAACTCGTGCCTGCGCGGTAACTCGGCTGGGATATAATCCGCGCACGAACGGCGCTTGCCCTTGTCGGGCCCGGGCGGCCGAATCCTCAATTTCAAACTACAAAAGGAGAATCCCCATGCTGAAGGAATTCAAGGAATTTGCCATGCGGGGAAACGTCTTGGACATGGCGGTAGGCATTATCATCGGCGCGGCCTTCGGAAAGATCGTCGCCTCGGCGGTGGATGACATTCTCATGCCGCCCATCGGGAAGCTGCTGGGCCACGTGGATTTCTCAAACCTGTTTTTCAATCTTGGCGAGAAATCCTATGAGACGCTGGCCGCGGCTAAGGCGGCGGGAGCGCCTACGCTGAATTACGGCGTATTCCTGAACACGATTATCAACTTCGTGATCGTGGCCTTCGCGGTGTTTCTGGTGGTGCGCAGCGTAAACCGCTGGACGGCCAAGCCCGCGGCAGCGACGGCGCCCACGACGAAGGACTGCCCGCAGTGCGCGATGCCGATCCCCATCGCGGCGAAGAAATGCGGGCACTGCACTTCGGCGGTGTAGGAAAAGGAAGCAAGAGGGTAAAGGAAGTAGAGGAAGTAAAGGAAGTGAGCGGTACGTGAAGCACAGGGGGCGGGGGGATTATGTTAACGGGACGGATGGCCGGGCGGGGCGGAGTGGCTGAGCAGCGCGGTGCGGGCGGCGTGGAGGAGTTTCCAGTTGTCGGGGAGCCAGGCGTCGAGGTCACATTGCGGCTCGCGTAATTTCGCGTGGGGCAGGGCGCCGAGCAGCGGCGGCAGGTTCAGGAGCAGTTGCGTGAAGTAAGGCTGCGGATCGACCTCATGCCGCCGGCAGGTCGAGGTCAGGCTGGCCAGGATCGCCGCGGTTCTTCCGCCGCGCGGGTTGCCCACGAAGAGCGAGTTCTTGCGGTTCAGCACCACGCGCTTCATCTCTTGTTCGCTGACATTATTATCGATGGGCACGGCGCCGTCGCGCGTGAACACGGTCAGTTCCGTCCACTGGCCGAGCGTGTAGTTCACCGCTTCGGCCATGGGATGCTTGGGCAGCAGTTGCTCCTTCCAACCCAGCAGCTTCTCACGCAAGGTGGCCAAGACCGGCTGTGACTGCGCCTGGCGCAGCGCCAGACGTTCCGCCACCGAAATTTCCTTGGCTTGCTTTTCCACAGCAAACAGCACGCCGATTAAGGCGACCGCCTCCCGCGCGATCTCCGGCGCCGTTTTCTCCGCCTCTACAAACTTCAGCCGCGCATGCGCCCAGCACCCCGCGCGCGTGATCGCGTTGCCCGCCACGACCCCGTTGTAGCCGCCATACGCATCTGCCAGCAGAACTGCGGTGTAATCCTTCAGAAATTGTTTCGGCCCCTCGCGCCCGCGGTCCAGCGTGAAGTCGAACACGTTGTAGGGATTTGCTTCATCGCCCACGTACACCCACATGCGCGCCGGCCGCGTTTTCCCCGCGCTTTGCATGGGGAACGTGGTGTCGTCGGTGGCCACCACGTGCGACTGCCGCACCCGCTGGACCATGCGCTCGCAGAGCGGCTCGGCCAGATCGGCCACATCCCCGCACCACACCGCCTGCGTGGCCCGCGAGATCTCGAAGCCCTGCCGCGCAAACAGCGCCTCCAGCCGGTACAGCGGCAGATAGTCGGCGAACTTGCTCGTCACGATGAACGCCAGCAGCCCTGGCCCCGCCAGCCCTTTCTCGGGGATCGTTTCCGGCTTGTTCGCCACGGCGATCTGCGGATTCCTCGCGGCGGCTTCGCATTGCGCGCAGGCGTACTTCTTCCGCACATGCTCGATGCGCTCGAAGTGCCCCGGAACGTAGTCGATCTGCCAGCTCTTCTCCGCGCCGATCTCCTGGCGCTCTTCTCCGCAACACGGACAAGCGCGCTGTTCGGGGCCGAGTTCGTACACCTGCGTGATGGCCGGGAGATTTTCGAAATCCGCCAGGTTCCTGCGCCCTGCACGCCGTTTCACTCGCCGCAGTTCGCAGGCCGGCTCGCTCTGGGCCAGCGGGACATCCTCGGGATCGAGCGGCTTCTGCTCCAGCTCTTCGCCGAACTTCAGCAGCGCTTGCAGCAACTCCCCTTCACTCAGCCGGTCCGCCCGCGGCCCGTAGGTCCACTTGCGATAACGCGCCAGTTCCATCTGCAAGCGCAGCTTCTCGATATACAGCTCGTCGGCGCGCTTCGCGAGTTCTGCAATGCGTCGGCTCTGCTGCGCCGCCAGCGCGGACTTTTCTTGCGCTAAGGCTTCCTGTTTTTCCGCACGCTGCTGCTCGCGGTCGCGCTCAGCCATCACCGCGCACAGCAGCGCTTTCAGCGACGCGCTGTCTTTGGGCAGGTTGTTCAAGGAATTTTCGGCGGCGGACACATCCCCTTAGACGCAGACACACGCACGAGGTTGCACGACAGCAAATCTTTTTTGATTTCTTCCTTCGCTTTCTTTTTTTTTGCCGCGCTGTGGCGCGCGAGAGCTCTTCTTCACACCGCGCGTTCATAGCGCGCCACGCGCTGCAGCTTCGAAACATCGATCCCGTCCAGCACCATGGCCAGCTCGCTGGCCCGCAACTCCAGCGCCCGCGCTCCCTCTTTCGCCCGCGGCAGCTTGAACACCCCTTCCTCCAGCCGCTTGTACCACAGCACAAAGCCGTCGCGGTCCCAGTGCAGAATTTTCAATCGGTCTCCCCGCCGCGAGCGAAACACGAACAGATGCCCGCTCAGCGGGTTCTCCCCAATCACCGTCTTTACCCGCTCCGCCAGCCGGTCAAACCCGCAGCGCATGTCCGTCGCTTCCACCGCCAGCCAGATGCGCGCGGCTTGCGCCCCATCCAGCGCCCGCAAACTCGGCAGCCCCATCACGCCGCTTCCACCACCGCCAGCAACGCTTGGAGATGCCCGGCGTCAAATCCCGGTCCCACCACCAGGCTCCGCCCGTTGTGCAGCCGAATCTCGATCGGTGCGTTGCCCGGCGCGTCTGGCGCCGCCGCCACGTTCACTTCCACGAACCTGCCGACGCCAGCAGGCTTCGCCCGGGCCGTCTCCCGCAGCCGCTTCTTCCACCAGTAAAAGTGCGGCACGCACAACCGACGCTCCCGGCAGAACGCCGCCACACTCCGCGCGCTCCGCCCCTGCTCGCAAACCAGCCTCCGCCACTTCGCTCGCGCCCTCCTGCTCCGTTCTCGCTGTGTCACTGTGCCTCCCTCTCCGCCATCACGCACAGTGCTCCACTCCACCTCGCCCAAACAAGATGCCCTTCACGTATCGCTCACTAAAGGAAGGGGAACGCCGGTCAGGAGGCCGGCGTTTTCTTTTTGCGAATGGCCGCGAGATGCTGGCGGAGGCGCGCGATGGCCTGTTCTTCGTTGCCGTTGTCCAGCTCGCGCTGTACTTCCTCGAGGGCGAAGTGGACAACGTCGTGGTGATGCAGTTCCTCGGGAGCGACGCTGTCGCTCAAGCGGAGCCAGAGCCGGTGCAGCAGATTGACCTCGTTGGCGGTAAGGTTGGGAGCGTGGGGGCCGAGCACCTTGAAGATCTTGTCCCCGGTGGGCATGTGAATTTCGAGGTTGAACTGCGGCTTGGGATCGGGGAGGCGCTCCCAGGCTTCGCCAATCTGGCGGGCCTGTTCCTCGCTCTGCCATTTGCTGGAAGTGCCGACGACGATGGTGGAGGACTGGAGGCTGTTGGCGGCGCGAAGGATGCCGTCCCAAAGATCGTTGGCGGCGACGACGGCGAGGCGGATGGATTTGCCGCGTTTTTCGGCCATGGAAAGAGCTTGGGAAAAGAGGTGTTGCTCGATGCTGCCGAAGAGCTGATCCGCTTCGAATTCCTGCTCGCCGGCGGCGGCGCGGCGGAGGAGGCGGACGTGGAGGACGACGACGTCGCGGCGGCCGGGCTTGACGCGGTCGAGAACATTTCCCAGGTGATACATATTATAATGGTTACTAACAGGGACGAGGATGCTCCCCGCCCGGGTGCCCACGGCTTCCGGAGTGAGCTCGCTTTCAATCTCCAAATTGAACTGATCCATCTCCACGTGGGCGACGCCGGCTCCGCGCGCGCGGCGTTCGGAGATGGTGAAAACGATAAAGAGCAGAACGGAAAAGACGCCGCCGGCCATGGTGGCGACAGGCTTGGTGAAAAGGTTGGTTACGGCGATGAGAAAGAGCGTGATGGTGATGAGGCCGAGGCCGACGGGGATCTGTACGCCACGAATAGTGAAGTTAAGAGGAACCTGAAATTCGCGGGGGGTCGGGTTGGTGTAGCGGAGAACGAGAACGGCGAGGCCGTTCATGGTGAAGCTCCAGATGACGCCGAAGGCATAGAGGTTGGCGAGGAAGGTGACATTGCCGTGACTGATGACGATGGTGGCGATCTGGAGAGCGACGACGATGTTGATGATGCGATAGCTCGTGCCGAAGCGAGGATGGGGTTGGCGGAACCAGGCGCTCAGGACGCCGTCCTCCGAAACGCGGTTGAGCACGCCGTTTGAACCGACGATAGCGGTATTGACGGCGCCGGCGAGGATCAGCGTGCCGACGGCGACGACAAAGATGTGGAAGGCGAGGCGAGCGAGAAAGGGACCTTCGAGATTCATGGCGAGGCCGCCGATGAGGTTTTCGAGGAAATTCTGGCGGACGCTGTCCGGAATGATCATTACGGCGAAGAAGGAGACGAGGGAGGTGAAGACGAGGCTGTAGATGAAAATGACGAGGCCGGCCTTCTTGAGATTGGGGAGCTTGGGGTGCTTGATTTCGCGATAGACCTGGGCGAGGGATTCTTCTCCGCTCATGGCGAGGACGGAGTGGCCGAGGGCGATGAAGATGGCGACAACACCGAACAGGTGGGGAAGCGAACTGTGGGCGAGCCAGCCGAGGGCATTTTCCGTGAGGTGAAGATTGCGCGGATGAGGCCAAGGCGGAAGCGGGGAATGGCGGATGATGATGGTGTAGATGCACCAGACAATGAGGATGACCACCATGACGGTGACCAACTTCATGATATGGAGAGCTTTTTCGCTGGACTCCGGGATGCCCTTGGTATTTTCCCACCAGAAATAGAGAGTGACGGCCACGGCGAAAGTGGCAGCGATGACATCCATGGTGGCGGTGGAATAAGGGCCGCTCAGATGGAAGTACTGGGAGAGTTCGCTCATAAGACCGGCGAGATACTGGCCGGCGGCGACGCCGCTGATGGGGCCGGTGAGAATGTAGTCGAACATGAGGGCGGAAACGCTGAATTTAGCAAGGCCGCCGCCGAGGGATTGCTTGACAGCGCGATAGACGCCGCCACGGACGAACATGCTGCAGCTTTCGACGTACACCGCGCGAACGGCGTAGGAGAAGAGCATGATGGCAAGGATGAACCAGGGGGCGGTCTTGCCGATGTAGCCTTCGGCCTCGCCGCCCGCATAGTAGGCGGAAGAGGCGAGGTCGTTGAGCACGATTGCGGCGGCGCGCCAGAAGGAAATGAAGGTGAGAAGGGCCGTGGTGGCGACGATAACACGGGGAGCGGTGATGCCCCGGCCGCTCTGAGCGGCGGGATTGTTGGGGGTCGCGCTCATGAAAGGGTTAGACTGACCAGCAGGATAAAATGCTCGCATTTTTACGGGGGGAAGTCCAGCCAGCGGGAATGCCGCAAATGGCGACGCCACAGGCGGCGCTACGTTCAGAGCTTGGAAGAATCGGAGCGCGGGTCAAGGGAGAGTCTGGCGCGGAGAAGATCCTCGATATCGGCGATCTGATCGCCGAGGAGATGCAGTTTGCGGGCGAGTCCCTGGATTTCGGATTCCGCGCGGCGGTTGACGTCAAAGTCGAGCTCGCTGCGGAGGCGATCCTTCGTGTCCTGACGATTCTGGCTCATCATGATGACCGGCGCCTGAATGGCGGCAAGCATGGAAAGGAAGAGATTGAGCAGGATGAAGGGATAGGGGTCCCAGGACTTCCTTCCGAGGTACAGGCTCAGGCCTGCATACGCGAGGAGAACGAGGATAAAGGCGATGATGAAAGTCCAGGAACCGCCGAAGCCGGCGACGGCATCGGCGATGCGTTCCCCGAAGGTGGCTTCCTGCTCGATAATTTCGTTGGGATTGCGATTGGCGCGGATGCGAACGAGCTGTTGGGCGGCGTGAAACTGGCGGCCGAGGACGGTCAGCATGTCCATGCCGGCCATCGGCTTGCGCTCGAGAAGAACGGCGATGTCGCTTCGGTCCACCTCGATGCAAGTGGTTTCCTCGAGGGCGACGGCGGTGGTTTGGTGGGGAGTTTGCTCGAGCATGGAGGCGAAGCCGAAAAACTCGCCGTGGCCGGGCTCGTCCACGACGACCTCCTGCTGGTCTTCGTCCACGGTGGTGACACGGACGCGGCCGGAGACCATGACGTAGGCGTGGCCGTCGGTGTCGCCGATTTTGTAGATGCGCTGGCGGGGAGCGAAGCGCTTCAATTCGACTTGACTCGCGAGGACCGCGGTTTCTTCCGCGTCCAAAAGGGCAAAAAGAGGGACATGCCGGAGTTCTTCGGGGTCACATGCCATGGAACACCTCGCCTGGAAAGGATGGATACAGCGCAACAGGGAAGGAGCATTCCACAAAGTTGAATGGCCAACAATCCCCCGGTGGATGGCAAACGGAAAGCGCATGAGGATCGAACGGGAGAACATCGCCAGGCCGGGCTAGGCTTCTCGAAAGGGCGATGGGCAGAACGCCGGCAAGATTCTCCGTCGCTGCGGAAGCGACGAGTTCCAAAAAGAACGCCAAAAGTTGCTGGCCAATATCCTCCGGTTCCAGCTCGCGAAACCAGGCGCACACTTCCGTATATGTGCGGTGGATCGTGGGTGCGAAGGCAAGCACGAGGATCGAGTGAATTAGCTCGGAATCGCATGTTGTTGCCCGTGCGGCGACCAGGGCGCTCAGCGTCAGACCTGCGTCAGACCAGTCATAATCGCGCGTGCGAGGTGAATGGAGGTAGGCGAGTAACTCCGATATGTTTGTGAATTTCGCGCGCACCAGGGAGTTGGCGGCCAGTGCCAGAAAAGGCAAAACCTCACTTGAAGCCTCGCGAATGCCAATTGAAAGTCAATGGGTTCTAAACGCCGAAGGCATAACAATACCGGAAGTTTGCTATAGTGCCAGCGCCAAGATAAGGCAGATGCGGACCTGCCAGCTTGTAACTTCAAGAGCGGTACGGAATCGGAGGGAGAGGCGGAATGCCGGAACAGGAGGCGGCTCAGATGAAGAAAAAGTGGAATTGGCGAATCTGGGCGGGGTTGCTGACGAGCGTGGCGGCGTTCCTCAGTTATCTTGTGCTGTTTTCCCGGTATCCGCTCACGCGGGATGTGCCGTGGGTGAATTTCCTGCTGTTTGCGGCGAGCGGGGTCTTGCTGTTTTTGGGGTTGCGGAAGGCATACCGCGAGCCACAGGTTTACCGGGGGAAGATCTCCGGAGCCATTGCG
>Ga0209810_1006140_pt1 | contig 10519 bp, 9 predicted proteins | sample Coa_R1_7_FD_187159 | JGI IMG/M metagenome (GOLD analysis project Ga0209810, IMG submission 187159) | Surface soil microbial communities from Centralia Pennsylvania, which are recovering from an underground coalmine fire - Coalmine... | ecosystem: Environmental > Terrestrial > Soil > Unclassified ...
GAATGCGCCGGCGCGGCTGCGATCGGATTGAATCGGCACCGCCATGGCGAGAAGCCCCGCGACGGGCGAGGAAACCGTCGGGGGGCGAACTCCATCGATGTCCGGCCTGTTTTGCCGCGCGCGCGGTCACGGGCCGACATCATCGGCACCCGCGTTAAGGCCTGACCGCCCTCGCGCCTGTTTTCGGCAACGCGAGATCGGCGCGCCTTGCCTGCGAGCCGGCGCAGATCCTGGCGAGGTAGGGAAGGTTCTGCCGGGCGCCGGTATTGCCCAGCCTGATCGCGGTCTCCCCGCCCGCGCTCGCGGTCTCGATCATCATCGACTGCGTGCCCGCGGCGGCAAACAGATCGATCATCGCGGCGGGCACCGCGCCCGTTGCGAATGTGACCAGCTCGTCGGAGTTGCGCCGCCCGGAGGAGATGACCGTGAGCTTGGCCAGCGTATCGTGCACGCTGACGTCGACCGAGCGCACCGCAGCAGGCAGCGGGCTGCGTGCAGCGGCATGCCGATGCTCGATATAGCTGAGCTCATAGCTGCCCGCGGCGCTCCCGCAGGAAAGGATCAGATCGAAGCTGCCGATCTCCTCGCCTTCGACCGTCAACGGGTGGCTGCGTGCGAGCGCGGCGCTGCCGGCCCGATCGATCACGGTCCACTGCCGCTCGCTGATCGCGGCGCGACCCGGGACCTCGCCCTGTGTGGCCGGCGGCCCGACGCGCGCAGCTTGCGCGGGAACGGCGCTCGCCGCGACCGCGTCGACGGGACGATTGGCGGCCGGAACGGTCTCGACGCGCGCGCTGCGCAGTTCGCTCGTGCTCAGAACATGCATCGGTTCCCAGGGCGGAATGCGAAGCGCAAGATCGAGCAGTTCGATGGACGCGCCCATCTCCATGGTGTAGCGCGCGAGCCGGCCGATATCGCGCTGCACCAGCGCCAGATCCTCGGCCGAATAATTCGCCGCCATCGGATCGTCGCGGCGATCGCCGAGCCAGATCTGATGCACCATCACGCGCGCGCCTTCCGGCACGAAGCGACGCACGCCCGCAAGCAGCACGAAGGCACACATGGATTGACAATCCGCACGCGGCGAGAGAGCGGCGCGCGTCGCGTCGGAGTCGAGCGCGACGAGCGTCCCGACCGTGGTGTCAAGCTTCAATCGGCGGATCTCTTGTCCGAGCGCGATCGCGCCGTGCACCGAGCCGCCGTCGGAATCGAGCACGACGAGGCCGCCCGTGAGATCGTGCGTCTGCGCGAAATAAGCGAAGTCACGGGGCGTGTCCGCGGTGATCGAACCGCTCGCCGCTATGAGCTTGCGGCAATGCGGCCGACATACATCCGCCGGACCTTCCGCGCGCAGGTCGAAGCGCATCGGCAGCTCGCGGTCATAGGCCGGCGACGGCGACGGCCACAGGCAAGCTGTCGCCGCCAGTGCGAACGCAGCACCGATTGCACGCCGTCGAGACAAGTGGACCCCCGTGCTCGCCGCCTGGTTCTTGGTGTCGGTGCGCGGTTGACCCGCGTTCTGCAATGACATTGGGCAACCGGAATCGCCCCCCGAGACGCAAGCGAATTTAGAGACGCGGCAGAGTCGGGTCCAGCGCAAAATAGTCGCGAGCGGCGCCGATTCTCTGCGCATGGCCGAGGGAACTTTTGCGTTCCGGCCCTCCTTCCTACATTGCCCGTCATGGATCAGACCCCAGGGGGGATCAAGACCGTGCCGCGCCGGTTCGGACGCGGCCTCGTGGTCGGCTATCGCCATACGCTGCGCGCGCTGATCGGGCCGCGCTGCCGCCACCTGCCGACCTGTTCGGACTATGCCGAGGAGGCGATCATGCGTTTCGGCCTGTGGGCGGGAGGCTGGATGGCGCTTGCGCGCCTGTCGCGCTGTCATCCCTTCGGCACCTCGGGCCTGGATTTTGTGCCCGACCATCCGCCGCCGCGCGCGCGCTGGTATTGTCCTTGGCGCTACGGCCGCTGGCGCGGCGTCAATGATCGCCCCGACGCACGATAGATCCGGATTTCGCGGCCCCCTCATTCGGCCGCCGTGCGAGCCAATGCGGCGCGCGCCGAGCGGCCGGCATCGACCAAGGAAGCCGGCGGCCGCACCCCGCGCCGCCGGCGCCCGAATCCTCGCCGCCCGCGAGAGTCCAACGGCGGCAGAAACCGGTTGCGCGGCGTGATTCGCCTGTTATATCGGGCGCGCGCTTACCTGCGTTCGTAGGCAGCGAGTGAGCAAGGAGACGGTCATGGTCACGCTGACCTTACCCGACGGCGCGCGTCGGGAATTCCCCCAGGGCATTACCGGTCTCGAGGTTGCGAAAGCCATTTCGCCTTCGCTCGCCAAACGCAGCGTGGCCATGGTGATCGACGGCCAGTTGGCCGACTTGAGCGATCCGATCGCGCGCGATGTGAAAATCGAGTTCATCTCGCGCGAGGATCCACGCGCGCTGGAATTGATCCGGCACGACGCCGCGCACGTCCTGGCCGAGGCGGTGCAGTCGCTGTGGCCCGGTACCCAGGTCACCATCGGACCGGTGATCGACAACGGATTCTATTACGACTTCTTCCGCGCCGAGCCGTTCACGTCGGAGGACCTTCCCGCAATCGAGAAGAAAATGCGCGAGATCATCGCGCGCGACAAACCGTTCACGAAAGAGATCTGGTCGCGCGAGCAGGCCAAGGAGACGTTCAGGAAGATGGGCGAGACCTTCAAGGTCGAGCTCGTCGACGCCATTCCGGCGGACCAGCCGATCAAGATCTATCGGCAGGGCGACTGGTTCGACCTTTGCCGCGGTCCGCACATGACCTCGACAGGCAAGATCGGCACCGCCTTCAAGCTCATGAAGGTGGCCGGCGCCTATTGGCGGGGGGACTCGAACCGCGAGATGCTGTCGCGCATCTACGGCACCGCCTTCGCCACGCAGGAGGAACTCGCGGCCTATCTGAAACAGCTGGAGGAGGCGGAACGACGCGATCATCGCCGGCTCGGGCGCGAAATGGACCTGTTCCATTTCCAGGAGGAGGCACCCGGATCGGTATTCTGGCATCCGAAAGGCTGGACGCTTTTCCAGCTGCTCGAAAACTACATCCGGCGACGGCAGGCCGAGTTCGGCTTCCTGGAAGTGAACGCGCCGCAGCTCATGGATTCCTCGCTGTGGGTGACTTCGGGCCACATGGCGACGTTCCGCGAGAACATGTTTCTCACGCAGCCGCGCGATGACGACGCGCGGGTCTTCGTCGTCAAGCCCATGAACTGCCCCGGCCACGTCCAGATCTTCAAGAACGGGCTCAAATCATACCGGGATCTGCCGTTCAAGATTGCCGAGTTCGGCAAGGTGCACCGTTTCGAACCCTCCGGTGCGCTGCACGGCCTGATGCGCGTGCGCGCCTTCACGCAGGACGACGCGCATATCTTCATCACCGATGCGCAGATCGCCGAGGAATCGCTGAAGCTCAATGACCAGATTTTGTCGATCTACGAGGATTTCGGCTTTTCCGACGTCACCATCAAGTTCTCCGACCGGCCGCAGAAGCGTATCGGCGACGACGCCGTGTGGGACAAGGCGGAGGCCGCGCTGATGGCGGCGCTCGAGGCTTCCGGCCGGCCTTGGACCCTCAACAAGGGCGAAGGCGCCTTCTACGGACCGAAGCTCGAATACGTCCTGCGCGACGCCATCGGTCGCGACTGGCAATGCGGTACCGTGCAGGTCGATCTCAACATGCCGGGACGACTCGGCGCCTTCTATATCGACGAGCATTCCAACAAGGTGACGCCGGTCATGCTCCACCGCGCCATGTTCGGCTCGCTCGAGCGTTTCACCGGCATTCTGATCGAGCATTATGCCGGCCATCTGCCGCTGTGGCTCGCGCCGGTGCAGGCGGTGGTCGCCACCATCACCGACGAGGCCGACGCCTATGCGGGAGACGTCGCGGCCGCGGCGCGAAAGGCGGGCCTGCGCGTCGAGGTCGACCGGCGCAACGAGAAGATCAATTACAAGGTTCGCGAGCACTCGCTCGCCAAAACGCCGGTGCTGCTCGTCGTCGGAAAACGCGAGGCGGCGGAGCGCACGGTCTCCGTACGCCGCCTCGGAGGCGAGAAACAGGAGATCATGTCGCTCGAGGCCGCGCTCAACGCGCTTGTCGATGAAGCGACACCGCCCGACATTAGGCGGGCGCGCCGTCTGCCGCGCCCGGCAACCGCCTCGGCCGCGGAAGCGGCGGGGCGGTGACTTCCCATTCACGCGCCATCAAACACCCGCTGCAAGGCGTGCCGCGGCCTCCGGCCCTGCCTCCAGGCGCGCAGCGCGCGGCGCCCGGCACACAGCCCTCTGGTCGATGAAGGATCGCGCTTCAGCGCGCTCCGGCCGAGCGCGCGAAAAGCGGCGTCTCGGCGGCGGCGCAGGTCTCGTCCAGTCTGTCGAGGAAGCGTTCCGCCCAATGCCGGATATCGTTCTCGACCAGCACGCGGTAGTTGTGGGCGTGACGTTCGCGCCTTTCCGAGAGCGGCATCGCCAACGCGCGGTCGATGGCGATGGCGACGCCTTCGGGATCATAAGGATTGACAAGAAGCGCTGCCGTGCACTCATGCGCGGCGCCGGCAAAGCGCGAAAGAATCAGCACGCCCGGATTGTCGGGGTTCTGCGCCGCGACATATTCCTTGGCCACCAGGTTCATGCCGTCGCGCAGCGGCGTCACCAGCGCCACGCGCGCGGCCCGATAGAGCCCGGCGAGCGCCGTCCGGTTGTGCGCCTTGTTGATATAGCGCAGCGGCGTCCATGAGGCTTCGCCGAACGCCCCGTTGATGCGGCCGACCGCTTCGCCCACCTGGCGGGCCATCGCCGCGTATTCGGGAATCGAACTGCGGCTGCGCGGGGTGATCTGGATATAGGTCACCTTGCCGCGCCAGTCGGGGAAATTGGTGAGGAACCGCTCGTAGGCGCTCATGCGTTCGGCGATGCCCTTGGTGTAGTCGAGTCGGTCGACGCCGATGATGAGATCGCGGCCGGAAAGGCTCTCGATCACCTCGCGCACGAAGCCCGAGTCGATCGCCCGCCTTGCAAGGCGCGCGAAGGTCTCGGTCTCGACCCCGACGGGAAACACGCCGATCTCCACCGTGCGTCCGTTGACGGCAAAGCGATCCGTCCCGAAGCGGTCCGAGCTGACGCGGCGCAACTTGCACTCATTGGCGAGGTAGCGGGAGAAATTGCTGGCATCGGTTTCGGTCTGAAATCCGATCAGATCGAAATGGCCGAGGGTCGGGATCAGCCGTTCGTGGTTCGGCAGCGCGGTCAGGATTTCCGGCGGCGGACAGGGGACGTGGATGAAAAAGCCGATCCGGTTCCTGTGGCCGCGGTCGCGCAGCGCCTTGGCGAACGGGATGAGATGGTAGTCGTGCACCCAGATGGTGTCGTCGGGCGTGAGCAACCGCTCCAGATTGCGCGCAAAAAACTCATTGACCCGCAAATAACCGCCGAGGTCGCGCCGGCTGAACTCGGCGAGATCGAGCCGATAATGAAGGATCGGCCACAGCACCCGGTTGGCAAAGCCGTTGTAGAATTCCTCGTAGTCGTCCTTGCGCAGATCGACGGTGACGTAGGCGATATTGTCCTGGTGTATGGTCCGCGGCGGCGCGGGCTCCTCGGCGATGCGGCCGCTCCAGCCGAACCAAATGCCGCCGCGGCGACGCAGGGCGGCGCGTATGGCGACTTCCAGCCCGCCCGCGCGCGCGCTGCCGTCGGGAACACCGACTCGGTTCGAAACGACGACCAGCCTCGACACGTCGACCTTTCTCAGCGACGCCAAGGGCCCCTCGTCCTCGAATGGGATTCGACCCAATGCACCGCAATTCCCCTCGCCGGTTTGCGCGACCGGCCACGTCATCTCCAATCCCGGCATGATTTCCGGCATTCGTCCACCCTCCCGCAATTTTTGCAATCCGCTCGGCAATCGGCAATGCTTGATGCGATAGAAAACCGCCCCGGCCCCGCGGCGGTCATGGAACAACGCCCGAGAGCCGGGGAAGTTTCGCGATGCCGGCGCGTGAGGGATGCGCCGCAGGCTCAGGCCCTTCGTGCCAGATTTTGCAGCGCCGAACGCAGCGCGGCGGGCGCGTCGAAGACGCCCGCGACCCCGGGAAGCGGTCGTGCCACCGAAAAACCGATGCCGCCGAGCGCGGGCAGGACCGCGAACACCGATTCATCGGTCACGTCGTCGCCGACGAAGACCGGACGGCGGCCGGCGAAAGGCGGCTCGCCCGCCAATCGTCGCACCGCCTCGCCCTTGCTGATACCCGGCCGCTTGACCTCGAGCACGGCCTTGCCCGGGAGTATTTCGAGCGGCTCCCCGGGAAAATCCGCCCGGACCGCTTCGACGAACTGTCTCAGGCGCGGTTCGGCGCCGGGTGCCTTGCGGTAGTGCAGCGCAAGCGAGAAGCGCTTGTCTTCGATCACCACGCCGGCCGCGACGCCTTCGGCTTCACGCAGGGCGCACCGCAGGCGGTCCGGCAGCGGTTCGCTCATGGCGATGATCCTGCCGCGACCCGGTCGGATCTCGGCTCCGTGACTGCCGATCGCCGGCAACACGAGCGGCGCGAAGAGGCGATCGAGGTCGGCGACCGCGCGCCCGCTCACGAGGGCAAGCGCACCGTTCGTCCGCGCGGCGAGGCGCGGCAAGACCCGGCGCAGGTCGGACGGCACCTCCACGGCATCCGGTTGCGCTGCAAGGTCGACGAGCGTGCCGTCGACATCGAACAGCAATGCAACCTTGTCCAGATCGAGCCTGCTGAACGCGTCGATGGCGGCAGTCGCGCCCCTCACCGCGCCAGCACCTCGACGTCGCCGTCGACTCCCGCGACGACCTTGAACTCGCGTTCGAACACCCGGCCCTCGTTGCGGGCGATGGCGCGATATTCGCCTTCCGCCAGGATGACGCGCGGAAACGCGCCGAGCGCTTCCTTGATCACGTCGCCGCCGGGCGTGAGGACAGACCAGGCGGTATTGGCAAGTGCCTCCCCGCCCTTTTCGGTCACGAGCTTGAGCGTGATGGCCGCCGCGCGATGATTGACCGTGATGTCGGTGAGCTTGCCGGCCTGCACGCGGATATCGGAGCGCACCACCGCATTGGCATCGCCATAATTGGAGATGACGTAATAGGTCCCCTCGGGCACCACCAGCACGTCTCCCGTCAATAGGTGCTCGGCAATGGGTCGCCGGTCGCCCGGCTCGAACTGGCTGCCCTTGTAGACGTCGAAGGAAATCTGGCCCGCGGGGATGCGCGCATCGCCCACGCGACCCTCGAGCCGCAGCCCGCCGGCCGGAAGATCGAACACCTCGTGCACGGTCGGACCGGACAAGGTCACCGGCTTGACCGCGGTCGCAAGTCCGAATCCGACATAGACGATATAGGTGCCCGAGGGCAGGATCAGCGTCGGGCTTGGCGATTTCTCTTCCTTGACGAGCCTGAAATTGCCCTTCGCGTCGGGCTTGGCGGCATAGACCCGCCATATGAGGCCGCCCGGGATGACCGGCAAATCCCTCCCGAAACGGGCCGACAAAGCGAGGGCAACATGGCCCGCCGGCACCATGGGAATGTCGTGCGACAAGGCGCCCGGAAAAACGGCGAGCGGCGCGTTCGGCGGCGTCCGCAGCGCCGCACCGGGGGAGAGGAGGTTGCCGCGGGCCTCGGCATTCGGTACGGCCAAACCGCCCGAAGGGGGCGTCGCGAACAGTCCGCTCTGGCCGCGCGCATGCGGCGCAAGCACGAAGGCCAGGGCGATCGCCGCACCGAGCGCCCGCTGCGCGGTCTTGAGGTTCATTGCAAAGCCTTGTCCTCGCGTCGCCCTTTTCCGCCGAAATCGCGGCGATTTCAAGCCGCCGACCCCTTGGGCGGCCGAGGCTGCCGTGCTAGGCGCTGTGCCTTCGGAGAGCACGAGCATGCCGGACGCCTTGCATCTGCTCAGGACGCGCCGCTCGGTCAAACCAATGGAGCTTGCCGGGCCTGGGCCCGACACCGCCGAGATCGAGACGCTGCTCACCATCGCCGCGCGGGTACCCGACCACGGCAAGCTCGCGCCGTGGCGTTTCATCATATTCGAGGGCGACGGCCGGACCGCTGCCGGCGAGATCATCGCCGGGGCTTTCCAGGCGGATCGGCCCGATGCGACCGCTGAGCAGGTCGATTTCGAGCGCAAACGGCTCGCGCGGGCCCCGCTCGTCATTGCCGTCGTGAGCCGGGCCGCCGAGCACGTGAAGATTCCGATATGGGAGCAGCAACTCTCCGCGGGCGCCGCCGCGATGAACCTGGTGCTCGCCGCCCACGCCCTCGGCTATGCCGCGAGCTGGATCACGGAATGGTACGCCTATGACCGCCGGGTGCTCGATCGGTTCGGACTCGCGCCGCACGAGCGCATCGCCGGCTTCATCCATATCGGAACCCCGCTCGCGCGACCGGCAGACCGCGAGCGCCCGAAGCTTTGTGAGATCGCGACCCGCTTTACCGGCTGAACCCATGATCTTCTACCAGCCTGACAAACGGGACCGAGACCTCCTGCCGTTCGATCCGTTCAAGGCGATCGTCGCTCCGCGACCGATCGGCTGGATCACATCGATCAGCGCCGCCGGCGAGGTCAATCTTGCGCCCTATTCCTTCTTCAACGGCGTCAACAGCCGACCCCACGTCGTCATGTTTGCGAGCGAAGGGCCGAAGGACTCGGTGAGCTTTATTGCGGAGACGGGGGAGTTCGTCTGCAATCTTGCGACCTGGGAGCTGCGCGCGCAGATGAATGCGACGTCGGCCCCTTTGCTGCGCGGCGTCAACGAGATGGAGCGCGCGGGGCTCGCGCCGGCGCCCTCGCGCCTCGTCAGGCCGCCGCGCGTGGCGGCCGCGCCGTGCGCGCTCGAATGCAAGCTGCTGCGAATCATCCGCCTCGAGGCGCTCGACGGCGCGCCGACCGACTGTCACGTCGTGTTCGGTCAGGTGGTGGGCGTCCATATCGAGGAGCGCTTTATCGTCGGCGGCCGTCTCGACACCGCGGCGATGAAGCCGATCGCCCGTTGCGGCTACGACGACTACGCGGTCGTTGAAAGCGTCTTCGCCATGCCGCGGCCGAGCGAAGGCGCCTGACCCTCGGCGCCGTTAACCGAGTGCAATATAAAGTCATCGCCGCGGGATACCCCCGCGGTCACGTTTCCGTCATAAGATTCAGCCAGCGATGCGTGTCGCATCGGGGTGAATTCCTGTCCCGGGGGCGAGGCCGGCTCGACCTTCGCCGCGGCCTGAAGGAGCCAGTTGTGGTGTTTGACGGCCTTTTCGCGCGGGCGCGCAACGGCGATCGTTCCGCCGAGGCGACGTCGGCGCCGTCCAAACCGGCCGGCGCGCGCCCGAGCATCGGCCTTGCGCTCGGCGGAGGCGCCGCACGCGGCTTCGCCCATATCGGCGTATTGCAGACGCTGGTCGCCAACGGCATCGTGCCCGACGTCATCGCCGGCACCTCGATCGGTGCCGTTGTGGGCGGGTGTTACGCCGCGGGACAAATGGACAAGCTCGAGCGGTGGGCGCGTGCGCTGACGGTGCGCGGCGTGCTCGGCTACCTCGACATCAGCCTTTCGGGGTCCGGCCTCATCCGCGGCGAGCATCTTGCGCACCAGTTGGAAGTGGCGCTCGCCGACGGCCGCATCGAGGGGCTGCCGATCCGCTTTGCCGCGATAGCCACCGAATTCAACACCGGCCATGAGATATGGCTGACCCACGGGCGGCTCGCCGAGGCCCTGCGCGCCTCCTACGCCTTGCCGGGAATCTTCCCGCCGGTGCGCATCGGCGGGCGCTGGCTCGTGGACGGCGCGTTGGTCAATCCCGTGCCGGTGTCGACCGCGCGCGCGCTCGGCGCGCGGCTGGTGATCGCCGTCAATCTCAACTCGGACCTGCTCGGCCGTGGCACGATCATCATGAATCACGGCTCCGACGAGAACGAGGAGGAGCCCATAACGCCGAGGCCGAACGGTCTGCGTCGCATGTTCAGCCGCGACCGGCTGCTCCGTCGCCAGTTCCTTGGGCGCCGCGGCCGTCCCGGCATCCCCACGGTCATGGTGGAAGCCTTCAACGTGATGCAGGATCGCATCACGCGCGCGCGACTTGCCGGCGATCCGCCGGATGTGCTGATCAGCCCGCGCCTGGGAGCCCTCGGCTGGTTCGATTTTCACCGCGCCGCCGAGGCGATCGCCGCGGGCGCGGAAGCGGCCGAGAAGGCGCTGCCCGCGGTCAACGAGGCGATCGCGGTGCTCTCGCGCGTGAACGGCGCCTTCTAGCGCAGGGTCCGTTCAAGGCGGATTTCGGGGGTATCGAGCCCGCGTCACGAGCCCGAGCGAAACCGGGGCAAAGCCATCAGCAATCGCATGAGCCTTGCCCGATTGCCTCGTCGCTCGTCGCGCGGCTTGCCGCCGTGACGGCGCCGGTCTCCTCCCGTGGGGGCCGGCGCTAGGCGCTGCGGATATATTCGCGCATCGCGTCGGTCTCGCGCTCGATCTCC
>Ga0209810_1006141_pt1 | contig 10519 bp, 7 predicted proteins | sample Coa_R1_7_FD_187159 | JGI IMG/M metagenome (GOLD analysis project Ga0209810, IMG submission 187159) | Surface soil microbial communities from Centralia Pennsylvania, which are recovering from an underground coalmine fire - Coalmine... | ecosystem: Environmental > Terrestrial > Soil > Unclassified ...
TACGAGAAAGGCGCGCGCATTCGGACCTGGATCGTAAGCAATACGAACCTGAAGTTGGGCCTGACAAACTGGATGGATTTCGAGGTCGTCCCGCAATTTTATGTGAACACGCGCAGCAGCGGACCTGGCTTCGGAAAACCGATCGTGCAGGATGGGTTTGGCGACACGACTCTCCGCCTGAAAATCAATCTCATCGGCGACGACGGCGGGAAACTGGCAATCGGATTCATTTCGTCAATAAAAATACCGACCAACACCGGCCACACAGCAAACCATGTTTGGGAGCCTGGTTTCGGGTTGCCGCTGAATTATTCGCTGCCCTGGGGCTTTACCCTTTTTGGCCAGACGCGGCTCGACATCCTCGATCAACCCGGCAGCGGCAACATGCGTGTGCAGTGGCAGAATCCGATCGGGCTTTCTCGCGGCATCATTGGAAACCTGAGCAGCTACATTGAATTTTACAATGCGGTGAGCAGCGGCCGCGGCCAGAAATGGGTCGGTACGCTCGATACCGGTTTGATTTATCAGGTCACGCCCAACTTCTCAGTTGATGTGAACTCCTTCTTTGGCCTGACCGACAGTGCGCCCGATTACAATGTCTTCATTGGTTTCGGCCGCCGCTTCTAGCGTGCGCCGATTGGGCGTGCGCGCTACATTCCCGCCATGAGCGAGGGCGAGCGGCCCAACCCGGACGCATTGCTGGCGCGGATGAAACGCGAGGAAGAGGCATCTGCGCGGGGAAAACTGAAAATCTTTTTCGGGATGTGCCCCGGCGTCGGGAAGACCTACGCCATGCTGCAGGCTGCGCGGCAAAAACAAGCGGAAGGCTGCGAGGTGGTAATTGGGATCGTTGAGACCCACGGCCGCAAAGAGACGGAGGCTTTACTCGAGGGAATGCCGATCATCCCGCGTCTCCAGATCGAATATCGCGGCACCGCCCTCACGGAAATGGATCTCGACGCGATTCTCACCTGGCATCCCGGACTTGCGGTGGTTGACGAGCTCGCGCACACGAACGCGCCTGGCTCGCGTCATCCCAAACGGTACCAAGACGTTCTCGAGCTGCTCGATGCAGGGATCAACGTTTATACGACGCTCAATGTTCAACATGTCGGCAGTCGCAGCGACACGGTTCGCCAAATCACAGGCGCGCCAGTCAGTGAAACTGTTCCCGATTCTGTCCTCGATCTGGCCGACGAAATCGTTCTTGTTGATCTGACGCCGGAACAGCTGCTGTCGCGGCTGGCCGAAGGCAAGGTGTATTTCGGCGAACGGGCCGAATGGGCGGCAGAAAATTTTTTCCGCGAGAGCAACCTCACTGCTTTGCGTGAAATGGCGCTGCGTGTTGTGGCCGAGCACGTCGACCGCGATCTGCGCGAGATCATGTCGGAGCAAAGGATCCCGGGCCCCTGGAAGAGCGGCGATCGCTTGCTTGTGGCAGTAAGCGCCAGTCCGTATTCGGAGCGTCTCATTCGTTACACGCGGCGGCTGGCATCATCGATGGAAGCTTCCTGGATCGTGGCAAACATCGAAGGTCCACGCCCCCTTTCCCGGGAAGAGCAATCGCGTCTGACTCGTTACCTGGCGCTGGCGCGCCAGCTGGGGGCGGAAGTGATTTCGACACCGGGTCGAGACGTGGCCGAGGCGCTGCTGCGCGTTGCGCGGGAGAACAACGTGACTCAGATCGTCATGGGTAAACCGCTCCGAAGGCGCTGGCTTTCCTTTTGGAAACGCGATCCGCTGCGCTGGCTCATACGCAACAGCGGTCCCATCGATATCCATATGATTCCTTCCGAAGAAGGGGCGCAGGCGCTGCGGCAATCCCTTGCGGAAGGACTGACTCGCGCGCCGTGGAAAGATTTTGGAGTGGCGCTGGGCATTGCCGCCGGCGTCACCGGTTTTTCGTTGTTAGTTTTTGATTACACCGGCTATTGGGCGGTCGCGCTGTTCTATCTGTTTGCTGTTGTCCTGGCGGGGATGCGGTTGCGGCGATGGCCGACCCTGTTTCTTGCCGCGCTCAGCGCGATGCTCTGGAATTTCCTGTTCATTCCCCCGCGCTTCACGTTTTACATCAGCAAATTCGAAGATTTCATGATGTTTGGCGCCTATTTCATCATTGCGCTGGTCATTGGACACCTGGCAACGCAATTGCACGAACGCGAGCAGGCGGAGCGCCGGCGCGAGCAACGCGCGACCGCGCTGTATCGGTTGACACGCGCGCTGGCCGCCAGCCGGGATTTGGATGAAGCGCTGCCGAAGGTTTTCGCGCTGATCAAAGAATCGTTTCAAGCCGACGCGGCGGTGTGGTTGCCGGATGAAAACGGACTCGCCCGTCATCGGGCGAGCACATTCACGCCCTCGAGCAAGGACGAAAGCGTGGCAGTCTGGGCGTTCCAGAAAAAACAAGCAGCTGGAAGATCGACCGACACGCTGCCCGACGCCGAGTCGCTGCATGTGCCCCTGGTCACCGGCAACCGCGCTGAAGGGGTGCTCAGCATACGGCTTGATGCTTTGCCGACACTCGAACAGCGCGAACTGCTCGATGCCTTCGCCGCACAGCTTGCCGTATTCGTCAACAAGGAGCGCGCTTTGCAGGAAAGCCGCGAAGCCCAGGTCGCAAGGCAATCGCAAAAGCTGCAGAAGGCGTTGTTCGATTCGGTCTCGCATGAACTGAAAACCCCGCTGGCCGCGATGTCGGCGGCGTTACAGCAACCCAGACCGGATCGCTGCGAATTGCAGCAGGCAGTGCAGAGGTTAACTCGCACCGTCGATCATTTACTCGACGCGACTCGATTGGAATCGGGCCTGCTCCAACTGACCCGGGAATGGTGCGATCCAGCGGAACTGGTGCGGGAAGCCGTGGCATCATCCGGATTGAATGCCGACGCACTTCGAATTCATATCGAGCCGGAGTTGCCTGCTGTTTCCGTGGACGCGCGGCTGATTCATCAGGCGTTGCATGCGTTGCTGTTAAATGCCGTGGCGCACGGCGGAAACAATCATCCGATCGACGTGAATGCCGCACGCGACGGCGACACGCTTATGATTTCTGTCGCCGATCGCGGACCCGGCCTTGCTCCCGGCGAAGGGAAAAAAGTGTTCGACAAGTTCTATCGCGGCCCGAGGACGCATCCCGGCGGCCTCGGCCTCGGACTCTCGATTGCACGACAACTGGTAGAAGCGCACGGCGGCGAGTTGATTGCCCAGAATCGAGAAGGCGGCGGCGCACGATTTTCTATCCGCATTCCCTTGGGCGAACTGGTTCGGCTTCCGGGCGAAGTGGCCGTGTGATCGACCGAAGCAGCCGAGCTCTGGACAACTGAAGCATGAAGCCGCTGGCGCTAATCATTGATGATGAAGTGCAAATCCGCCGCCTTTTGAGAGTCGCGCTGGAAGCCGAAAATTACCAAGTTCACGAAGCTGAGAACGGTCGGCTCGGTCTCATCGAAATTGCCAACCACAAGCCGGCTGTAATCCTTCTCGATCTCGGCCTGCCCGACCTCGACGGCCTGGAAGTGTTACGGCGATTGCGCGAATGGAGTGAAGCGCCCGTGGTCGTTTTGACGGTGCGCGACGACGTCCAAGAAAAAGTAGCCGCTCTCGACACCGGCGCCGATGACTACGTCACGAAGCCGTTCAGTACGCCCGAACTGCTTGCGCGTCTCCGCGCCGCGCAACGCAAAGCCCGGCCGGAAGAGGAGGTTTCCGTCTTCCGAAAAGGCGATCTGGTCATCGATCTGGCGTCCCGGACGGTGACGCGCGCCGGACGCGAAATCAAACTGACAGCGACCGAGTACGCCTTGCTGCGCTTGTTTGTCAGGCATCCCGGACGCGTCCTGACTCACCGATTTATCCTGCGCGAGATCTGGGGGCCCAAATCGGAGGAACATCGGCAGTACCTGCGCGTTTACGTCACGCACCTGCGCCAAAAAATTGAGCCAGACCCTGATAAGCCATCGCTGATCACTACGGCGCCCGGAATCGGTTACCGATTTGCGGATTGATGGTTTCGCGCGTGCTCCAGCAGCTTTTCCACAGGAGAAAGCCCCTCCCCACCAGAGGACGTGTGAGAAAGAACTTGCTCGCACACGGGCGCGCAATGAACAGTCCCACCGATACGCGATGGCGCAGCTGGCAGAGGATGTTGTTCTCGATACGAGAGCGGGGGTACATCGCCCGCGGAATCTGGATTGGAAACGCGCGGCGGCCTTGCTCTATGGCGACTGGGGCACTAGCAAGGCCTACGTCATTGGGCTGGCGTTTGTCGCGGCCGGCTTTTCATCGCTGCCGATCATCCTGGCCGTTTGTGCGCTGACCGGGCTGGTGGGGATCAATTACGCAGTGATCTGCCGCCATTTCCCCGACGGCGGCGGGGTGTACTCCGCGGCGCGCTCGCAGGGAAGACTGCTCGCCGTGGTGGGCGCGTTGTTGTTGCTGGCCGATCTGACCGTCACCGCGGCATTGAGTGGCTGGTCGGCTCTGACCTACATCACTTCCGGGGCGGAAAACGTTCAATGGATCAAATTGGCCCGAGACCACATCGCGCTGACCACGATTGTCGTGCTGCTGTTCATGGGGTTGATCAATTACTTTGGCCCGAAGCATTCCGGGAGTGTGGCTGTGGTGTTGTCCTTGCCGACTGCGGTCATCGTCATTGCGCTCATCGCCCTGAGCGCACCGCATCTTACCACGCGTTTTCTCGAGCCGCGGCATGCCAGCCTGGGAACAGTATGGGTGCAATTTGTAGGCGTGATCCTGGCGCTGTCGGGCGCGGAATCCATTGCCAACCTCACCGGTGTGATGAAACTCGACCCCGGATCAACCATGGAGCATCCAAGCGTCGCGCGAGAGTCGCTCAAGGCGATCGCCCCAGTGGCGATCGAAGTGGTTTTCGCCACCGCGCTGCTGGGCTGGGCAATGCTGTCGCTGCCTTCAGTGCTCGACAAGACGATGCACCTGACCAATCGGGACGAAATCGCGTCCGTTTTATGGCAACGCAGCGAAGACATGCTGCGCTTCATTGGCGAACAATTTGCCGCGGCGACTTTTTCGCCGGCGGTGGGGCAGATGTTTGGCTGGATCGTGGGCGTGGTGTTCTTTCTTTTGTTGTTGAGCGCTGCCAACACAGCGATTGTCGCAACCATCGGTTTGCTGTACATGATGGCGCGCGACGGCGAAATGCCGCGCCAGTTCCGTCGCCTCAACCGTCACGGGGTGCCTCTTTGGCCGCTGATCATTGCCATTGGTTTGCCGGTAGCGGTGCTGCTTTTTGTGAAGGATTTTACGGCTCTGGCTGGCCTGTACGCCATTGGCGTTGTGGGCGCCATCACTGTCAATCTCGGATCGTGCGCTTTCAATCGCACTGCAGGTTTTACCTGGTACGATCGCCTGCTTTTTGGCATTACCTTCGTAATCCTGGCTTTGGTCGAGCTGACGCTGGCCCACACGAAACTGGACGCGCTGCAATTCGTGTTGGTCGTGCTGCTGGGCGGCTTGGCATTACGCGCCTACACCCTCAAACGCCAGGGTCTGACAACAGTCACCGTGTCACGGCAGGTGGCCGCCATGGTCACTCCCGACTTGGTTTCGATGATGCGGCCCCGATTGCAGGAGGGTCAAAAAATCATGGTCGCGGCGCGCGGAATTACGCCGGTGTTGAGCTTCGCCCTGGACGAGGCGCAGCTGCGGCGAGCCACGCTTTTCGTTCTCTATGTGAAGGAAGTGGCGGTTTACTACACGGCGGCCGGAACGCCGCTGGGGCGCTCAAGATGGCAGGACGATCCCGAGGCCAACGCCATCATGTGCTCCATGCTTAAACTGGGCAGCGAACGCGGTATCAACGTGGTGCCGCTCTATGCAGTGAGCCAGGATGCCGCGGCGACGATTGTCGATCTCGCCGCCACCATGGGCATCGATTTTCTGATAATCGGCGCGTCGCAACGCAGCGCCATGGCCAAATTGCTTCGTGGAAGTGTCGCCAACAGTGTGGCCCAACAGTTGCCCGATTCCATCCATCTGGTGATCTACGGATAAAGCCCTCAAACCCTTCGATTGGACAGGAGCACCGCCGTGCCTGACTCGCTTGATTTGATGCGCACACTGATCGAGTACCGGCAGCAGAAGGCGTTGCATCACCAACTCATGAAAGCCGCAGAGTATTCGATGCTCGGCATCGACGCCATTGTGATGCTCTACCATTTTGCCAAGGTCTGCGCGGGCGACATCCTCGAAATCGGTTCATACATCGGCGGGGCAACCATCGCCATGGCCATGGGCGTGCGCGATTCGGCCGCCCAAAAGAAAATTATCAGCATTGAGCGAGGCTGCCGTGTCGAGCACCCCCGAGTGGGCACGGAGGACAGTTTCAAAGATTTGAAAAAAAATCTGAAACGCTTTGGGTTCGTCAATCAGGTTACTTTGATCAATGGCCGTTCCTTCGATCCACAAACAATCGCTGCGGTGCGGCAAATGTGCGGGCCCGGCCAAATCGGGTTATTCGTTTTCGACGCCGACGCCAACGTGCGGCGCGATATCGATTGCTACGCGGATCGCTTTGCCGACCGCTGCTGGATGGCCATCGACGATTACCTGGGCGGCGCAAACAAAAGCGAACGTCTTCGGATGCAGGTGGACGAATTAGTCGGCGCCGGGCGGTTGGAACCGCTGGGCTTTTACGGGTTCGGCACATGGGTTGGTCGCTGGCTGGGCCATTAATCGCATTTTTGGATCCAGGGAGCCGCGCTTGCCCAATCCTCCGAACCCTGGCGATTTGGAAATCGCCCTTCCTTGATTAACACTAGACGATCGATGCCGCTCAAAGTCCTGATCGCCGATTCAATTTCTCAACGCGGCATTGACGAGCTCACGCGCGACGGCGCGCTCGAGGTCCGCGTGCAAACCGGTTTGAGCGAAGGCGACCTTGTCCGTCTCATTGCACCGTTCAGCGGCCTGGTGGTGCGCAGCCAGACAAAAGTGACCGCCGAAATCCTGAACGCCGCGGCCAACCTGCGCGTAGTCGGGCGCGCTGGCGTGGGCGTGGACAACGTGGACGTGGAAACGGCAACGCGGCGCGGCATCCTCGTGCTGAACGCGCCCGGCGGCAACACTATCTCCACCGCCGAACATGCCTTTTCGCTCCTGCTTGCAGTAGCCCGCAAGATTCCGCAGGCCGACGCTCATGTTCGCGGCAAAGCCTGGGACAAAAAAATTTTGGAAGGCGTTGAGCTGTACAACAAAACGCTGGGCGTTATCGGTATGGGCCGAATCGGCAGCGAATTGAGCCGGCGCGCGATTGCCTTCGGCCTGCGCGTCCTTGCCTACGATCCGTACCTCTCTGCGACGCGGGCGCGCAGTTTGCAGGTGGAACTGGTGGATGAGCTGGATGATTTGCTCGCCGCCGCCGATTTCATTTCGCTGCATACGCCGTTGACGGCCCAGACGCGCCATATCATCGACGCAGCGCGCCTGCGTAAGACAAAACGCGGCGTGCGCATCGTCAATTGCGCGCGGGGCGGTTTGATCGATGAAACGGCGCTGGCCGAGGCGCTGCGCGACGGGCGCGTGGCCGGAGCGGCGCTGGACGTTTTCGAGATCGAGCCTCTTCCCGCCGATTCGCCCCTGCGCAGCGCTCCGAATCTGGTGTTCACCCCGCATCTGGGCGCGTCAACCGCAGAGGCGCAGGAAAGTGTGGGCATTGAGATCGCGCAATCGATCCGCGCCGCGCTATTGGACGGAACCATTCGCAATGCCGTGAACATGCCGAACCTCGACGCGAAAACGCTGGCCGTCATCGGACCGCACCTGCGTTTCGGCGTTAAGCTGGGCAAATTCCTCTCACAGATCGGGCCCAAACGCGCCGACTCGCTCAACATTAATTACAGTGGCAAAGTCAACGAAGTCGATACCGCGGCGATTACGCGCGCAATATTGAAAGGATTTTTGCAGGCAGCCGGGGGCAGCGAAGTCAACGAAGTCAACGCGCCAGCCTTTGCGGAGACGCTCGGCCTGAAGGTGAGCGAATCGCGCCTGAGCGCGCCGGGCGATTACACCGACATGCTTGAAGTGTCCGCCATCGGCGAAGGTAAAACTGTATCGGTTGGCGGCGCATTTTTTGGCGCCACGCCGCGCATTGTGAGCATCAACAGTCGCCCGGTGGAAGCGCGTCCGCACGGCGTGGTGCTGGTGTTGGAAAACACCGATCGCCCGGGCATCGTGGGCCGCATCGGCACGCTGCTCGGCCAGCATGGAGTCAACATCGCCACTATGTCGCTCAGCCGAAACCAGGCCGGCGGCACCGCCTTAACGGTGCTGAATCTCGATTCCGCTCCCGGCGAGCAACTGCTGAACGAAATTCGCGCCGGCGAAGACATTCACTCCGCGCACGTTATTTACTTGTGACGGAACAAAATTTGGAATTTGTGCGTGGAAAAATCTTTGCGCCATTGCTTTCATAAGTGTTGCCGCCCGTGAGCCAATCAGATATAACCGCGCATTATGGATTTTGGTGCACACTCGATTATTTGGATCATTCTGATGGGGCTGGTCATTGGCGCCATCGCTAAACTGTTGATGCCGGGCAAAGACCCCGGCGGCTGCATCGTGACGATTCTGCTGGGCATCGCCGGCGCGCTTGTCGGGACCTGGATCGGTCGCATTTTCGCGGGCGAAAATTATGTTGCCGGTTGGATCATGTCGATTGTGGGCGCCATGATCCTGTTACTGCTGTATCGTCTGTTTTTCCGGCGCGGCGCCTAACAATTTGGGAGCGCCGGCATCTTGTTTGCAATCTTGCCGCGGTGCATCGCAGGAGCTCTGCGCTTCACGCATAAGCCCTCTGATGCGAGCGAAGCTTGCCGGGAAATGTTGTACAGAGTGGGTGGAATGCCCACTTGAATGCTTCAAAGGTTTTAACGCTTTAACCAAAGCAGGGTTGCTATGCCGCCCGACCCCGGCATTGTGGTTTTTTATGGCTGCGCCAAAAAAGATTTCGGTCATCCTTGCTTTCGCAGCGCTATATCTGATCTGGGGTTCGACGTATCTGGGCATTCTTTTCGCCATTCAATCTATTCCGCCGTTCCTGATGGCCGGTGTGCGGTATTTTCTCGCGGGCGTCATCATGTACGCCATCGCCTGGGTCCAGGGCGCGCGCGGGACGGCCTGGGTTAACTGGAAAAGCGCGCTGGCCGTAGGTGCGTGCTTGATTCTCGTTGGCAACGGCGGAGTGACCATTTCAGAAAAGTTCATTCCCAGTGGACTGGCAAGCTTGATCGTGGCGACCGTCCCGATCTACATGGTATTGCTCGGCTGGGTTTCAGGCATATCCCCGCGACCGCGGCCGATCGTCTGGTTGGGTTTGATCGCCGGATTTTGTGGCGTTGCGGTTTTGCTCGGGTCGGCGTCGGCCACCCGCGTAACGCCGCTCCAGAGCGCCAACCGCCCTTTCATTGGCATGTCGATCCTGCTCTGTTCATCCTTTATTTGGTCGGTTGGTTCGCTCTACTCGCGGCGGACGACGCATTTAACCGCTTCGCCGTTTTTGGCCGCCGCGCAGCAAATGCTTTGCGGCGGCATCCTTTTGTTTGTGCTTGGTGTATTGACGGGCGAACTGCGCGAGTTTCATCCCGGGGCAGTGAGGGCGGTGTCTGTGATCGCGTTCATTTATCTGGTGCTCATCGGCGCGGTCGTGGGGTTCACCGCGTACATCTGGCTGTTGCACCATTGCGATCCGGCGAAGGTCGCCACCTATGCCTACGTCAATCCCATTGTGGCTGTGTTGCTCGGCGCCATTTTTGCCGGCGAAACTTTGACTTTGCGAACGCTGGTCGGAGCAGTCTTAATTATCGGCTCGGTGGCACTCGTGATTACAGTGCAACAACTTCGGCCCGCGGAGAAAGCGCAATCCCTTCCCGATGTCGCGCCGCAAACCGATTGCACGAGATGAAAGGCGAGAATCGACAGCCCCATCCGAGGGCGCCCGCGCCAAGGGAGACGATTGACGTCGTCAAACGCAACTGGCAGGCCGAAATCGAGACAGCCCAAACATATCGCGACCTGGCCGGGCGCGAGCGCGACCAAAAACGCAAGGAAATCCTGCTGCGCATGGCCGAAGCCGAAGAACGCCACGCCCGCCGCTGGGAAAAAAAACTCACAGACCTCGGTGCCGAGCCGCCGGTTTACAAGCAAACCCTCGCCCGCCGCCTGAATCGCTGGTGGAACAAGATCGCCGGCGCCGAGATCGCCATTCGGCGCATGGAAGCCACCGAGGAACGCCAGGAAGCCGAATTCCACGAGCAAGCCGAGCGCGCCTTCGCAGGCGAAACGGAGATACAGGAGTTCCTCCGAAAAAGCGCCATCGAAGAAAAAGCGCATGCCCGCGCGCTCAGCGCCATGGCTCCGCCGGTGAGTCCGCGCACCGCGCTGGAGGCAATTCTCAAGCGCGAACGCTGGCATGGACGCGGGGGCAGCTGGGTGGCCGACGCCATTTATGGCGCAAACGATGGCCTGGGCGCCGTGTTTGGAA
>Ga0209810_1006143_pt1 | contig 10515 bp, 13 predicted proteins | sample Coa_R1_7_FD_187159 | JGI IMG/M metagenome (GOLD analysis project Ga0209810, IMG submission 187159) | Surface soil microbial communities from Centralia Pennsylvania, which are recovering from an underground coalmine fire - Coalmine... | ecosystem: Environmental > Terrestrial > Soil > Unclassified...
GAGCCGCGCATTGCGGAGATTCTGGGGCAGGATGGAGATTTGCAAAACCTCTGTCAGCAGTTGGTGGATGCGGCCAACACAGCCGGCGGAGGGGACAATATCACGGTGGTTGTGGTGAAAGTGGAGTAGCGCGGCGCCTGCGGAGTGTTGGCCAAGATGCGGTCAGCGCGCCTTCGGCGCAAGCTAAAAGGCGGCCAGCGATAAGGCGGTCAGCCTGAATCCTGCAATTTCTGTGGGTGGCCGCTTGTTTGAAGCATATTTCGTTTCACTTTGATGCGCGATTCTGTACGGCGCGGAAAATCTTGTGAGGATTGGCTGGAGCCCTGACCTCGCTATGATTCTTCTTCCCCTCGGTCGTTAGAATGACGGACTCTACGTATACGACAAGCGCTATAGCTGACACGCCGAAGGCGCGCTGACTCTCTCCCTGATACACTCATCTGTTTTGCTGAGGTGATGCGAATGAGTGAGATCAAAACCGTAGGTGTTCTCGGCGCGGGGACGATGGGGAATGGCATTGCACATGTTTTTGCGCGCAGCGGATTCGACGTGAGACTGTGCGAGGTCGAGCAACGGTTTCTGGAGCGCGGGCTGGACACCATCAAAAAGAACCTTGACCGCGAAGCTGCGAAGCAGAAGATCACCAGTGAGGAGGCCGCAGCGGCGCTCCGGCGCATTGAGGGAACGCTCGACCGGAAATCTCTGGCTGATTGTGATTTTGTCATTGAGGCGGCCACGGAAAAATTCGATATCAAACGCCAGATTTTTGCCGATCTGGATGCGATTCTTCCCAGACACGTGGTCCTGGCTTCCAACACCTCTTCCATTTCGATTACGAAGCTCGCAGCGCAGACGAAGCGCCCGGAACACGTCATCGGAATGCACTTCTTCAATCCTGTTCCGGTGATGAAGCTGGTGGAAGTGATCCGCGGACTGGCGACCTCGCAGCCGACCTATGACACAGTAAAAGCGCTTGCGGAAAAGCTGGGCAAGACCCCGGTGGAGGTGAATGATGCTCCCGGGTTTGTTTCCAACCGCGTGCTGATGCCGCTTCTGAACGAAGCCATGTATGCGGTGATGGAGGGCGTAGCCACTCCGGAAGCGGTGGATGAAGTTTTCAAACTGGGGATGGCGCATCCCATGGGACCATTGACGCTGGCGGACTTCATCGGGCTTGATGTCTGCCTGGACATCATGCGCGTTCTGCACGATGGGCTGGGTGACCCGAAGTACCGTCCCTGTCCTCTGCTGGTGCGGATGGTAGATGCGGGATGGCTGGGGCGCAAGAGCGGGCGCGGGTTTTACAAGTACGAGCCGTGAGATGGCCCCAACCGCGAGATCAGTATGCGCGCGCACCCACTGGCGGAGTCAATCCAAAGGCCGGATAAAGCGCGTCCAAATCAGACTGCACTCGTGCCCAGGCCGGTGCTGCCGGAGACTGCTGGCCAAACTGGCGGACGAGAGCGTCTAATTGCTGCGCAGTGCCGACCACTGTTTGAAATGCATTGTCGGCCTTTTTCTTCTCTTTAAATGTGTTCAGCATGGCTTCTGTCTGTTTTTCAAACTGCCTGGCCAGTTGTCTTGCGTCTTTTTCCTGGCTGGTGCCGCGAATGGCGCTCTTTTTCAGAGCGGAATTAAATACCGGACGGAATGATTTCACATCGCTGTGCAGATTGCTCATGAGGTGTTCGACGTCTTTGTCATTGAGTCTGGACTGCGCCGTTGCCTGCGGGATTGCTCCCATCAGCAAAAACGAGGCGATCAGAAAGATAAAGAGCGGCATTCTTCCTACAGCACTTGCTTTCATGTTCTGGCTCCTGCTGGATAACTGTATTGGATGGCGCAACATATGAATCATTTGTCCTCTTCTGTTTCAATTTTTGCCTGGATGGTCGGCCTATAATATTCCGACTATGTAGGAAATGTATGTTATATTAGGTAGGGGAGGTAAGATATGGGTCTGAATGAAGAAGTTCAACGGCTTGTAAAAGTGGCATATATTGAACCAGCCAGGCGGCGGGGCGAATCCATCATTCGCATTAAGGCTGGCGATGTTCATCGAGAGCTGCGTTGGGTCAACCGCGTGCCCTCTGTGTGCACAACGCTCTCTTCCAGGAAATTTCAGGAAGAGACGGGACTAAAGCTTATTCAGAAAGACACTCCGCCTTCAGGCATGGGAACAAGGGCAGTCTACGTGTACCGGCTTTCTGAGCACGGTACCGGAGGCCAAGGGCAAAAGCCTGAGAGGGGCCGTCTCGAAGCTTTGTATGGAGCGCTTTCCGGTATTTTTCATGAACTTGGAGGGGCGGAAAAGTTCATTCGGGACGAACGGCAAAAACTGCACTTTGTAAAAGGTGAATACAAGGAAGAGCAATGAGCCTTGTCTATTGGGACACCATGCTTTTTGCGTATTTTCTTGAGGGAAACCCGGAGTTTGGTCCGCGTGTGCGAGACATCTACCGGGAAATCATACGAAGGGGAGACACTCTTTGTACGAGCGTCTTTACAATCGGCGAAGTCCTGACTGGGCCGCAGAAACAAAAAGCGACTGAAAAGATCCAGAGCGTGAAGGAGTATTTCGAGAGCGGCGAAGTAGAACTGGTCCCATTCACCGCGAGCACAGCAGGAATTTATAGCCAGATACGTGCGGAGAACTCAGTTCTGCCTGCCGACGCAATTCATCTTGCCAGTGCGGCAGAGGCCAGGACAGACCTCTTTCTGACAAACGATAAACAACTCCAGCGATTCAATATTCCCGGAATCAAGTTCATCGCTGGTCTGGATGGGAAGTTGATTTAGCGAAGAGTTGTCCTGCACGATCGAGATCGGCATCGGTTTTGGCTTCTTTACAGGCCAGGTGCCAGAAGTCGTAGAGACCTTTGAGTTCGCCGAGCGCATTCAGTACGCCCTGGGCCAGAGGTGCACGGTTGATGGCGGAACAGGCAGATTGCGGATTGGATTATTGTGTAGGTTTGGCTTCTTCATTGCCTTTATCGCCGCGAAGGATTGCTACATCGCATTTCGTTGGAGACCACTGCACAAAATTATCGGTCCCTAATAAAGCAGTAGGGATGTCAAATTCGGTATATTCACCGGTAGTCGTATCGTAGGCATACAGAGAACTGTTGCGGAAATCCCATGTACCATCTTCGTACCGTTTTACCGTCATCAGCACAATGTAGTGCCCGTCGCAGGACCAGAGACCGAGTGACCAGTTACGAGCAGTAATACCATCCGTGTCTTTCATAGGTCCATCCCGATCTTCTGCATCATCTCCAATCACCCACCCATTTGTTTGTATCGTGACTGGCGGGCGTCCCTGACGCAATATCTCTGCTTTCTCATAGAGATGCTCGCTATCTGGCTTGGCAATCATGCCATGGCTCAATTTGAGAACAACTCCATTCGGGCCTGGAAGGACTATGTCTGGTGGTGTATGTTTGTGAACTGTAGCTTCTGCTATACCGTGCATAAAGATAACGCTCCATAGCAAAATAAGGCAAATAAGCGACCTTCTCATTGCATACTCCCTGGCTGATCAGACAGACACTTGCTGTTCTGAATTCTCTTCCATCGGTCATCTCCATCCGTCATCGTGACCTGACCCCGTTGTTCGTCCGATTCGGTGTATGAAATCATACCCCACATTTTTCTGCTTTTCTTTCTCAGTTAGAGATCTCTTGGTCGCGGATCAGCCGTGTCAAGGCCGGAGCGAAGCGGAGCCCGTCAGGGTCGCCTTGATGCGGCTGATCCACGACCATACTCTTTTCTTCTGAAAGAGAAGCAGCCTGCCACTGCCGCGCGAACTCATCCGGCGTTCTGTAGGCAAGCGAGCTGTGCGGCCGGCGCGAGTTGTATTCCGTCTTCCACGCCGACACCTTTCGCCGTGCATCGAACAGATTCCAGAACCAGCTTGTGTTCAGGCACTCATCGCGCAGCTTTCCGTTGAAGCTCTCCGTGCCTCCGTTCTGTGTCGGCTTGCCTGGTTGGATATGCACCAAGTCGATCTTCCATTCGATAGCCCACGCCAGATAATGCCGGGAAGCTAGTTCGGGCCCATTATCACTTCGAATTGATTGCGGCTTTCCGTATGCCGCGATCGCGCGTTCGAGCACGCGAGTGACGCGCCTACTGGGGAAACTCGTCGCAACTTCTAACGCCAGGCACCGACGGGTGAAAGGATCGATCACACCGAAGACTCTGAACCGTTGCCCTGCCGAGGTCACATCGCTGGCAAAGTCCAGGGCCCATTCCTGGTTGGGCGCCGTCAGCACAGGCCGCGGCTGGAGCGTGCGCCGCAGATGCTTGCGCCGCGTGCGCTTCACGCTCAGACCAAGCTCGCGATACACGCGCTGCACCTTCTTATGGTTCACTCCCATCTCCTTGTGCAGGTACAAATGCAGGCGTCGATAGCCAAAGCGCGGATGTTCCCGCGCCAACTCGCGCAGCCGCTCCTCAATCTGGCTATCGTCTCTCCGGCTCCGATAACGGCCGCTCGATCTCGGCACCGCCAGCAGCTCGCAGACGTGGCGCTCGCTGGACTTGAACTCTTCCAGCAAACGCCGTACTTCCGATCTCCGCTCTACGAGCCCAGGGAGTTTTTTCGGATCACCGACTGGAGCATATCCTTGTCCAGGCTCAGATCGGCCACCAGCTTGCGCAGACGGGTGTTCTCATCCCGCAGCCGCTTGGCTTCCTGCGTCTCACTCACATCCATCCCGCCGTACTTCGCCTTCCAGGCATAAATCGTGTGCGCGCTTACCCCAACCTCGCGGGCCACATCCTCGGCCTTGCGCCCGGCTTCCATCTGCTTCAGCGCAGCAATCATCTGCGCCTCCGTGTGCTTGCTCCTCGACATCTTCCCGCACCTTCTTGAATACGAAAATCGTACTCGCTTCTGTGCGGAAAACGGGGTTCAGGCCAATAGTGCGCGCCGGATTGCAGCACAGGCCGCACTTTTGCAGCGCCGGAGAACTCCATCAGCCCGTATTCGCCTTCACGCCACGGAAGCGTGGGCCCGGACTGGAAGCTGGTCTGCGTCTCCAGACACACTCATGGCTGCGGCCTGGCTTCTTCATTGCCTTTATCGCCGCGAAGGATTGCTACATCGCATTTGGTCGGAGACCACTGCACAAAGGTACCATTATCAATCAAAGAAGTAGGGCTTCTGAAGTCTGCATATTCTCCAGTAGTGGTATCGTATGCATCCAATGAACTGTTGCGAAAATCCCATGTACCATCTTCGTTCTGTTTCACCGTAGACAGCACGATGTAATGTCCGTCACATGACCAGAGGCTCAGTGACCAATCTTTATTGATAGTGCCATCCACAGATTTGCGGGCAAGGTTATTAGTTTCTGCAGTATCCCCATCAACCCATTTGTCAGAGTCCAAGTCAATTTTTACCGGGGTATTCTTGGGACGAATAACTTCTACCACCTTGTACAGGCGCTCTTTACCTCCAAATGCGGGCACGACAATTCCGTCACTCATCCGAAGTTGTATTCCGTCAGGTCCAGGTAAAATTAAGTCTTTAGCTGGTCTTTTAGCGTGCATATCATTCATGCTGATCAAATTTCCAATCATCACTATTATCACGGCAATTTGTTTCACGTTTATAAGCTCCCGGGGTCATCTGAAAGACATTGACTCTGCTCAATTCTCTTCCATCGGTCTTCCCCATCTGTCATCGGGCTGCGATGCTCTCGGTATAACTGAATCAACTCAGGTTCAAACTCATTTCTTTGCTCCGGTGTCCACGTGTTAGGGTCAGAAGGCGCATTTGGGTTTTGCTTATAAAACAGATCTACTGCACGCCCTATGCTCGAATGAGGCCCATTAGGCCCGGCATTGACAGATTCATCTGTAATTTGCGCCATGCCGCGGCTGGAAGTAATGAAATCACTGATCCGATAAAAAGCTTTACCAATTTTGAACTGTGCATTCCTTGTATCTTAGAAGCCAGTTTACTTGCCCAAGATTGATTCTCTTGAAATAGCTGACTTTGTTGGACTTGATCATCAGGTACGTAGTCAGGAGAAAATTTATCCTTTAGATCCTTCCATTGATTTCGGGCAGAATCAGAAATTTTATCCCCATCAAATGTCTCCACATCATAGCCTTGCTCAGCGAGGCCTTGGGCGTACGGGTTTACGGCGTCGTTCATGCTGCGGCCAATTACGGCGACCTTGCCGTTGGTTCCAGGGCGCACCCGGACGGGTTTGATTCCGTTGATTTCTGTGTTGGCCAGAACGGATGCATCTGGAGTCCGGAATCGTCCGGCCGGGACTTCTTCTTCGACGGGAGGACGTGCTCCTTTCAATCGGCCGAGCCCCTTTGCGTCGAGGATTGCCAAGAGAGTATTGACGCCGACTTTGGCGACGGAATCGGCGAATAATTTGCCCGCATGATCGAGATCGGCTTCGGATTGCGCTTGCTTGCAGGTAAATTGCCAGAAGTCATAAAGACCTTTGAGTCCGCTGGCAATTTCTGAGCCGGCGACGGCCAGGCCAACGATCATCAGCGCGCCTGCTATGTCGGCTGCCCATCCTGCGGGAGTGACCTGTGAGACGGCCCATGCTCCGGCCATGGTGCCCAGAGCGATGGCAATTCCTTTGGGTCCGCCGAGCGCATTCAGTACGCCCTGGGCCAGAGGCGCACGGCTGATGGCCCGCTCCATCTTTTCTGTGCAACTGCCGGTCAATGGCGGAGAACTGGGCGGCAGAACGGCAGCAACAGCACCGTTCGTTCCCACTTCCTTCGACTGCAGTTTGCTTTGCAGGTGGATTCTGCCCTTCGGGGCGGAGAGGATGATATCGCCGTCGGTGTGCAGCACCACGGCGGGGCGGCCGGTTTCGTCTGCTTTTTCGGTCATGACCAGGCGGTTGCTCTTCGGGGTGGAGAGAGCGATGGTTTCTACTCCAGCCATGTCGCTGATCTGCAGGCGATGGCCGCTCTTGGTCACCAGACGCTTGATGTCGTTGTTCGGGGCCTCGTCTCCGCGCAGAGTGCTGGCTTACTTGTAGTCGCCCCAATCGAATGGGATATCTTCCCATTTCTTTCCATCAATAATTGGTTTGAGTTCTCCTGAAAGGAGTTGATCCAGCATGGATAGAAATGTTTCACAATACTTTTCAAAATCTGGAACATTTTCCGTGTATGTAAATAGAAGCCGTTCCTTCGTAAGCCCATGTAAGAGAAGATATTTTCCGACATTTAATCTTTTTCCTTCAATGTTAATAATATACAGAAGGAAACCACCGTTAAACCCATTTGCAGCATGTGCGAAGTTCAGATCGATCTGCATCCCTGTAATTTTGTTGGAAAATAACATAGTCAGCATATTTCCGCTGGCGCGAAAATTTATGATTTTACTCTGTTCATAGTTGAAGCCATGCTTCTGGAATATATGTAGGTGAGACTCGACTAGCTTAGTGACTAAAGCAAAAGCATCTGATTCTGTGATTGGCATATACTAATTCTTCCCGAAGAGAGTCTGTTGTTCCATGTTATAGAAAACGCTGGGTCCCTTGCCCGTTGGATTCCCTGTATCTACGACCATATATCCCTGAGATGCCAGCTTCTGAGCCCACGCCTGATTCTCCTGATATAGTTGGGTCGTTGGAATGACATCATCAGGGATATAGCCATTAGGATATTTCTCAGCTAACCGGTCCCAATCCTTTTGCGCTTGTTTAGATATTTGAGTGCCGCTAAATGTTTCTACATCGTAGCCTTGGTCAGCGAGGCCTTGGGCGTAAGGATTTACGGCGTCGTTCATGCTGCGGCCAATCACGGCGACTTTGCCGTTGGTTCCGGGGCGTACCCGAACCGGTTTGATGCCGTTGATTTCTGTGTTGGCCAGAACGGCTGCATCGGGTGTGCGGTATCGTCCAGGCGGGACTTCTTCTTCGACGGGAGGGCGTGCTCCCTTCAGCCTGCCGAGTCCCTTTGCATCGAGAATGGCCAGCAGAGTGTTGACGCCGACTTTGGCAACGGAATCGGCGAAGAGTTGCCCAGCGCGGTCCAGGTCGGCATCGGTTTTGGCTTCTTTACAGGCCAGGTGCCAGAAGTCATAGAGACCTTTCAGGCCGTGGGCAATTTCTGAGCCGGCGACGGCCAGGCCGACCAGCATCAGCGCGCCTGCTATGTCGGCGGCCCATCCTGCGGGAGTGACCTGTGAGACGGCCCATGCTCCGGCCATAGTGCCCAGAGCAATGGCAATTCCTTTGGGCCCGCCGAGCGCATTCAGTACGCCCTGGGCCAGAGGCGCACGGCTGATGGCCCGCTCCATTTTTTCTGTGCAACTGCCGGTCAATGGTGGAGAACTGGGCGGCAGAATGGCAGCAACAACACCATTCGTTCCGACTTCTAACTACTCTCCGGCGTTTTGACCGTCTTCCCAGAAACCCTGTAAGGTTGTTGCGGGCAGAACATGCAAGTGAAACCTGAGTAATCTCACTTACACCTCTAATGAGAGGGGCACTCAAATCCTATCTTGCAGAAGAAATCTCCTTAAGTAACTCATCAATACCTTGTCCATTGTGCTTTAAGGCGTAATCCAGGGTCATAATTAGATGGGCCAGTTGAGGAGCCCAATCGTCGAGGTTTCGAGCAGCATACGGGCCGATAAAGATATCAGACTTGATATCTCTGGACAAAGGCCACTGTTCTGCAACCCGATCTCGTAGGTATTGGATGCTTTCTATTTCTTTAGAGACTGAGACAGCAAAGTCTTTACTCTGCGAGTCGCGGCAAAGATCGAGAATGCGATCCATGGCTTGTAACATGAGAATTTGCGTATTTTTCTCTGTCATTTTAAGGACCTATCTTTGTCGCAAACTGTTGCCAATCCAGGGGGCAAAATGTACTGCGTCCCGCCGCCGGAGCCTCCAACTTTCGGAATATTTATGAAACCAATTAGCCAGTTCTATGTTTCTGCAAAGATAGGTGCTGTTCCTTTTCCATCATGAGTTAATCGATAGTCTAATTTCATCAGTACATCCGCAATATATGGGTGCACTTCCATGATTTCTCGCATTGCGTACAGACCGATATTGATCTCTTTTTTGCTCTTAAAGCCCAATGGCCACTTTGTACGGACATCATCTAGTATGCTCCGTAGTGCAGGAAGGACCGTAGCAATTCGGTCGTCAAAGTGCTTTTGCTGCGCCTGTTCACACAATTCGATTGTTCGAATCAAAGCTGCAATCATGTCTGTCTGGTTCATTGTCTCTGCCATCGTTAAGGACCTATCCTTTGCACAGAACTTTGCCAGTTTGGAGGGAGAATATATTGCTGCCCTCCTCCGGTTCCTCCAACTCCTGAAACTTTCCCGCTTGGAAAATCAGCAGCAGTCGATTCAGTGACATTCAACGGGCTTGTAACCTGATAGGTTTCGAGATGTCTTCCAGCGGTATTAATACCGAGTGTACTGGGGTCAGTACCGGGAGGTGTTGCATGCATTCCTGGCTGGCCATTATCTCTGACCCACATTTCAAATGTATCGCCTGGTTGTAATGTTCGCGGTGAGACAGGCTTTCCCAGATTAGTGCCTCTTACCATACTGGGGAGATTATCGTCGTTTACGGTTGGATGTTCCGCATATGCTCGACCCACTGTATTCGCTCTGCTCAGTCTTTTTGCTCCTTTTGCATCGAGGGCTAGCAGAACTCCGTTGACTCCAATTTTGGCTATCGCATCAGCGAAAGCAGCACCTGCACGTTTAAGATCATCATCGGTTTTAGCCTCTCTGCAGGCAATATGCCAGGAGTCATAAAGTGCTTTGACACCGCTAACTATCTCTGAGCCCGACGTTACAACACCGATCGCCAACAATCCTGCTGCTATATCTCCAGCCCACCCTACGGGGGTGAATTGTAATACTGCGAACGTCAGCCCAGCCGTTGCCAATGCAGATGCAATTCCTTTCGCGCCACCTAATTCAGAGAGAAGTGCATGGGAGATGTTTGCAGTACTAATGGCTTTCTCCATTTTCTGAGAACAACTCATGCCTGTCAGCGATGGCGCTGATGGGGTTACTACAACAGGTGAAGGTGTGCTAGCTCCACTTCCACCACTCCCCACTTCTTTCGATTGCAATTTACTTTGCAGGTGGATGCGGCCGTTGGGGGCGGAGAGGATGATGTCGCCGTCGGTGTGGAGGACTACGGCGGGGCGGCCTGTTTCATTGGCCTTTTCGGTCATCACCAGGCGGTTGCTCGTCGGGGTGGAGAGGGCGATGGTCTCGACTCCCGCCTTGTCGCTGATCTGGATCCTGTGGCCGCTTTTGGTTACCAGGCGTTTGATGTCGTTGTTCGGGGCCTCATCTCCGCGCAGGCCCTGTGTAGGGGCCAGATGCACTCCGTTCCAGACTGAGCCGAGGATGTAGGGGCGTTCGGGGTCGGCTTCTTCAAAGCGCACGGCGACCTCGTCGCCGATTTCGGGCGTGGTAAGTAATCCGCGGCCTGCTCCGGCATGGCTGGTGATGAGGCGTGCCCAGGTGGTGGCGTTCTC
>Ga0209810_1006144_pt1 | contig 10514 bp, 10 predicted proteins | sample Coa_R1_7_FD_187159 | JGI IMG/M metagenome (GOLD analysis project Ga0209810, IMG submission 187159) | Surface soil microbial communities from Centralia Pennsylvania, which are recovering from an underground coalmine fire - Coalmine... | ecosystem: Environmental > Terrestrial > Soil > Unclassified...
GGAAGTGAAGGCGGGCGACCGCGTCCTGTTCGGCAAGTACGCCGGCACGGAAATCAAGATTGATGGCGAAGACTTCGTCATCATGCGCGAAGAAGAAGTGCTCGGCGTTCTGAAGGGCGCCACGAAAGAAAAAGAGCACGCCGCTTCCCGCCGCTAATTTTTCGTGAGCCGATCGCGTACCCCGCGAACCTCGGCTCGTGTCATCCCGAGCGCGGCGCTTTGCCAAGCGAGGGATCTGCATTTCGCGGCCTCGGCCGCACACAAATTGAATAGGAGATAGCAAATATGGCTAAGCAGATTGTTCATGGCGAGGAGTCGCGGCAGGCGATTCTTCGTGGCGTCAACCTTCTCGCCGACGCGGTGAAGGTAACGCTGGGCCCCAAGGGCCGTAACGTCGTCATTGAAAAGAAATTCGGTTCGCCGACCATCACCAAGGACGGCGTCACCGTCGCAAAAGAAATTGATCTCAAAGAGCCCCTCGAGAACATGGGCGCGCAGATGGTTCGTGAAGTCGCTTCCAAGACGTCCGACGTCGCCGGCGACGGAACCACCACCGCTACCGTCCTCGCCCAGGCCATCTATCGCGAGGGCGTGAAGACCGTCGCTGCCGGCGCCAATCCCATGGCGATGAAGCGCGGTATCGAGAAGGCTGTCAACGCTATCTGCGGCGTCCTCGACAAAGAGGGCAACCGCTCCAAGGGAGAACTCGACAAGCTTTCCAAGCCAGTTACTGGCGACATGATCGCCCAGGTCGGCACCATCTCCGCCAACAACGATGAAACCATCGGCCGCATCATCGCCGAAGCGATGAAGAAAGTCGGCAAGGATGGCGTCATCACGGTGGAAGAGTCCCGCACCATGGAGACCCAGCTCGAAGTCGTGGAAGGCATGCAGTTCGACCGCGGCTATCTCTCTCCTTACTTCGTCACCGACCCCGAGCGCATGGAAGCAGTGCTGGAGAACGCCTACATCCTGATCCACGAAAAGAAGATCAGCTCGATGAAGGACCTGCTCCCGCTGCTCGAGCAGATTGCCAAGTCCGGCAAACCGCTCCTGATCATCGCGGAAGACGTCGAGGGCGAGGCGCTGGCCACCCTGGTCGTCAACAAGCTGCGCGGCACGCTGCAGGCTATCGCCGTTAAGGCGCCTGGCTTCGGCGATCGCCGCAAAGCCATGCTGCAGGACATCGCCATCCTCACCGGTGGCAAGGCCATCACCGAAGACCTGGGCATCAAGCTCGAGAACGTTCAGATCCAGGACCTCGGCCAGGCCAAGAAAGTCACCATCGACAAGGACAACACCACCATCGTCGAGGGCAAGGGCAAGCACGGCGAAATCGAAGGCCGCGTGAAAGAAATTCGTGGCCAGATTGACAAGACCACCAGCGACTACGACCGCGAGAAACTCCAGGAGCGCCTGGCGAAGCTCGTGGGCGGCGTTGCCGTGATCAAAGTCGGCGCAGCCACCGAGACCGAAATGAAGGAAAAGAAAGCTCGCGTTGAAGACGCCATGCACGCTACCCGTGCGGCCGTCGAAGAGGGCATCGTGCCCGGCGGCGGCGTGGCTCTCGTTCGCTGCATCCCGGCGCTCGAGAAGCTGAAAGTCGAAGGCGACGAGCAGATCGGCCTCAACATCGTGAAGCGCGCTCTGCAGGAGCCCATGCGCCAGATCGCCGAGAACGCCGGTGAAGAAGGCGCCATCGTGCTGGGCAAGGTCGAAGAGGCGAAAGAGCCCACCTTCGGCTACAACGCTCAGACCGGCACCTTTGAAGACCTGGTCAAGGCGGGCGTGCTCGACCCGACCAAGGTCGTCCGCACCGCGCTGCAGAACGCCGGCTCGATCGCGGCGCTCATGCTGACCACTGAAGCTCTTGTGGCGGAAGTTCCGGAAGAGAAGAAAGCTCCGGCAGCTCCCGGCCACGGCGGCGGCATGGACATGTACTAAGAACAGCTAATAGCTGCTCTTTATGAGCTGCTAGCTTGAATCAAGGCCCCGCGTCCTGCGGGGCCTTTTTCTTTTCTCTACCGCAATCTGTCATCCGAGCGGAGCGACTGTGAGCGCAGCGAGCAGGAGCGCAGTCGAGGGACCTTGTGTTTCCGCATGAAGGCGTTTGGCGCGCTCCGTGATCTGGGGTAAGATTCCCCTCAACATCAGCGTTCCCCAGTGTCCTACAACTGCTCTCCGCGAGGTACTTGAATGGCGGAGTTCCAAGCTCACGCGAAGGCGCCCGTGCCCGCTTCCGATCCCCTGGTTGGCAGTCTGATCGGCCGCTTCTTCATCCGCCAGCCTTTAGGTTCCGGCGGCATGGGCGAGGTCTATCTCGCCGACGACACGAAATTGAAACGTTCCGTCGCCGTTAAGCGTATCGCCCCTGAGCTGAACTCCGACGCGTCGTATCGCCTTCGTTTTCTCAAAGAAGCAGAGCGCGCTTCGGGTGTGACCGGCGCTCACATTGCCGCGATCTACGACGTACTCGAATCGGACGGCCAGATTTTTCTCATCATGGAGTACGTCGACGGCGAGAACCTGCGCCAGCGCATGCGCCAGCCGATTAGCCTCGAGCAGTTCCTCGCCCTTGCCACCCAGTGCGCCGAGGCCCTGGTTTCCGCCCATGCCCGCGGCATCATTCATTGCGACCTCAAGCCCGAGAACATCATGGTCACGTCCAGGGGAGACGTCAAAGTACTCGACTTCGGCGTGGCCAAGCATCTTCCCCGCTCCGACCAGAGCTCAACCATGGACAAGGCTCAGTCGCTCGGCGGCACTCCCGCCTACATGGCTCCCGAGGTCTTGCTGGAGAAATCATTCGACGAGCGCGCCGATATCTTCTCCCTCGGCGTGGTCTTCTACGAAGTGCTTACCGGGCAGCATCCTTTTCGCACCGCTACATTCGTCGAAACCTCGCACCGCATCGTCCACGAACAACCGAAACCACTCAGGAACTTTAATCGTGAGGTCCCGGCGGCGCTTCAGACCATCGTTAGCCGCATGCTCGCCAAGGATCCTGCCGCGCGCTTCGCCAGCGCTTCAGAGTTGCTGGCTGATTTGCGCAAGCTGCAGCACGCCTCGACCACCTTGCGCCCTGTCATCGCGCATCCCTGGCGTGCGCGCACGATTTGGGCTGTGCTGGCGCTGGCGATTGTTCTCGCGTTCCTCGCTGCCCCCGCATTGAAACGATCGCTTCACCTGACGCCCGTCCCCGTCGAAAAACATCTCGCCGTGCTTCGATTTGTTTCTTCCGGTACCGACCCGAACGAGCGCGCCTTCACCGATGGACTCACCGAAACGCTCACCATCAAGCTCGCCCAACTCACGGATAAATATCCCTTGCAGGTCGTTCCTCCGAGTGAAATCCGCAACGAAAACGTGACCACCGTGGATCAGGCCCGCCGCGAATTCGGCGTCAACCTCGTACTCGAAGGCAGCCTCGCCCAATCCGGAAATACCGTGCGCATCAACTACGCGCTCGTGGATGCGACCAGGCTCCGCCAACTCCGCGGTGACGTCATTACTGCTCAAGCCGGGGACCCCTTTGCCGTCGAAGATAAAGTTGTGGACAGCGTCATCAAAGATCTCGACCTCGAGTTGCAGGGCAAGGATCGACAGGCACTCGTTGCCCGCCAGACCAACGCTCCCGCGGCTTTCGATTACTATCTTCGCGGCCGCGGCTATCTTCAGGATCCCAAGCCCGAGAATCTCGACAACGCTGTTGCCGTCTTCAGCCACGCGCTCGACCAGGATCCCAACTTTTCGCTCGCCTATGCGGGCCTGGGCGAGGCCTACTGGCAGAAGTACGAGCACACCAACGACGGCGCATGGGTCCAGAAAGCACGCCAGGCTTGCGAGCGTGCCGCCACACTCGGCAGTGAACTTGCCGCCACGCACACCTGCTTAGGCACGGTCTTCGATGGAACCGGAAAATACGAAGAGGCTGTCCTGCAATTTCGTCGCGCTACCGAACTCGATCCCACCAGCGACGACGCGGTTCGCGGCTTGGGCTCCGCCTACGAACACCTCGGCAAACTCGCCGATGCCGAAGCTGCCTATCGCCATGCCATCGAACTTCGTCCCCAGTCATGGATGAGTTACAACATGCTCGGCAACTTCTATTTCCGCCACACCCGCTATGACGACGCGGCCAAACAATATTCACAGGTCATCCAGCTAGCGCCCGATAGTTATCGCGGCTACAGCAACCTCGGCGCCACATACCTCGCCTTGGGACGCTACTCTGATGCGATCGTGCCCTTGAAGCACTCGGCCGAAATTCGCGCTACTGCGAGTGCGTACTCCAACATTGGAGTCGCGTATTTTTATCAGAAAAAGTACGAAGATGCGGCGCGCATGTACGAGCAGGCGATACAGGCCGAAGAAAGTGACGAAAATCAATGGGGCAATCTCGCCGAGTCCTACTACTGGATTCCCCAGCAGCGCGACAAATCCGCCGCCACTTACAAAAAAGCGATCGCTCTCGCCGAGGATAAACTGCAGGTGAACCCACGGGACGCTTCGGTGCTGGCCGATGTCGCCCTTTACCACGCGATGTTGAACGAGGAAGCTGCCGCCTTCGAATATCTGAAGCGTGCCTCTGCCGCCGATCCCAACGACCAGGAAGTTCTCTATAAATCCGCCAAGGTCTACAACCAGTTTGGGGATACCACTCAAGCGCTGAACTACCTCGAAAAATCCATTATTGCTGGCTATTCTCGCGTCTGGCCGCGCGATGACCCCGCATTCGCGAATTTGTATAAGAACATTCGATTCCGCAGGATCGTCTCGTAGACACCCGTCTATTTATCAACTCCGACCTGTCTTAACTTGAGACTTACTTCCTGATTGACACCTTCGTGGAAGCAGACTATCGTCCGCCTCCCATACGACATAAGAAAACATGTCGGTCAGGGAGGGAATATGAAGAAGCTCGCCACTTTGCTCGTGCTCGTGTCGCTAATAGCGGGTGTGTATGTGCTCGGGTATGCGAAAAAGAAAGACAAAAAAGACAAAGATGATAAATATAGAGTCCATGTACTCGGCTATCCCAATGCGTACCCGGTTACGTTTCGCACCCTGGGTACACGTTGTTATGCAGACCTCGAAACCGTTGCACTCAACCCGAATGCGGGCGGAACCGGCAAGTCAGACACAATTACATTTTGTGCCGGCGACGGTGTCACCTACACGTTTCAGGGCTTTACCACCAGCCCACCTCCTATAAATGTCACAGGGAGTACAATCGCTCCGAACGTCTGCCTAGGACCTTACCCAATTACCTCTGGTACTACACCAAATACTTACGCTTACAACGTTAAGGGACTTAACGGTAGCCTTTGCGACCCGAACGTGATCGTCAAATGATTGTTGAACCTTACGGTGTTCGCACTCGACGGGTCGGCCCACCTTTCGCCCGCTTTCGGCGAAGGGTGGGACAGTTAGCAATGGTCGGAGTGGAGACGTACCGATTATAAAAATCGAAGTGCGGAAACGGGATTACGTCAGGTAGTCGAACAAGCTCATCTGCGACATCTTCCCAACCGCGGTGACCGCTGCATTCCGTGCGCCCGTCGCATTCGCCAGGCGGCTCGCGGCCTCTGCCAGATCAACCCCCACCAGCGAATTCTGCTGGCTGGCCAACTGCAACTGCTCGCTCTTAAGAAAAGTTTCCTGCGCGTCCATCTGGTTGAGCGTGTTTCCGTAAAACACCCGCTCTGCACTGACGTGGTCGAAGGCGGCGCGTACGCTCACCACGGTCGCACCCACGTCGCCGTTACTCTCCAGCGCGTTGATCATGTCCTGCACGGACTGAAACACATCCGCCCCTGGCGCCGTAAAGATATCGGACCCAGGCTGGTTCATCGCAACCTGGAATCCGTCGCCGATGGTGACTCGATTGACGCCCTGGTTTCCGTCGTAGCGCACTCCCGAGGGCGTGCTCGCGTCCGCCACAAACGGTTGCGTCTGCGTTGCCGTGCCCGCAAACACGTAGCTCCCCTGAAAACTTAAATTCGCCAGGCTCAACAACTGCTGCTTGATCCCGCGCAGCTCTTCCGCCAGCGACTGGCGGTTCGCGTCGGAAAGCGTCCCCGTCGATCCTTGTACCCCGAGGTTGATCGCGCGGGTCAACGCCGACACAACCGAGCTCAGCGTGGAATCCGCCGTCTGCTGCAGCGCCGTGATCGTGCTGATGCTGTGCACAAATTGATCGGTCTCAGCGCTGCGGGCCTGGTTGTCCACCATGGCCGCCGCCGCCGCGGGATCGTCCGACGGCACGCTGACCCGCCGCCCCGACGCAAGCTGAATCGCCGCCCGCTCCTGCTCCTGTTGTGTGCGCGTGAGTGCCGCCAGAATGTCATTCGACGGATCAGGGTTCACGCGCATGCTCAGTACCTCCCCAGATTGATGGCTATGCTGGTGAGTTCACTGATGGTCGAAATCACCCGCGCCGAAGCTTCATACGCCCGCTGGTAACGAATGAGGTTGGTCGCTTCCTCATCGAGCGAAACGCTCGACACCGCCGCTCGCTGGTTCTGCAGTTGCGTCAGGATCAGGGTGCTGGCGTCAGCTTCACTCGACGCGTTCGCCACATCGCTGCCCACCTGAAACACGATACGGGCGTAGAAATCGTTCGCCGTGTGCCCGTCGGCAATGGCCTGGTCTGCCACGGCCGACAATACCGCGAGGTTTCCGTTGCTCCCCGGACTCCCATCGGAGCTCGCCGCCAGCAGCGACGGATCGCTGATCTGCACCTGAAACGTGGACGCCGCGCTTGCTCCCAGCGCCGTCGGCGTGAACAGATCGCCTCCGGGGTCGCCGTTCACGTCGAACCCTTGCCGGTGCGCCGTGTTCAGCGCGCTGATCAATCCGGACGCGAGCGTGTCCAAGTTACCGAGCAGCGCCGGCAGGCTCGTGTCACGCGTCTGCACCAGCCCGGCGATCTGGCCGCCCTTGATGGTGGACGTGATGTCGGTGTCGCCGTCATAGATGTGCGTCATCCCATCCGTGCCCAGGTGCGTGCCGAGCGTGAATGCCTTGTTGTCCGACACAAGGAACGTGCCCTGATTCGTGGTGAGCGAAATTGAGCCTTGCCCGTTATCAATGACCGACACGTCGATCAGGCTCGATAAATTGCGGATGAGCAGGTTCCGTTGATCGAGAAACGCGCCGGCATCCTCTCCGATGCGCTCCAGCGAGGCCACTTCGCTATTCAGTTGCGCGATCTGCCCGGTCAGCCGGTTGACCTCGCTCACTGCCTGGACGACGCCGAGATCGAGATTGTTGCGCAGCGCGCTGACATTGGCCGACGTGCGCCGAAACGCCGTGGCCATATTGGCCGCCGCCTGTAGCACGCTCTGCCGGATCGGAATGTTGGCCGGGTCCGCAGAGAGCTGGTTCAGGCTGGTAAAGAATTTGGAAATCGTGTCGCCGATTTCGCCGTCGTTGCCGCTGAACATCGTCTGCACCTGCTGCATGGCGTTGACGAACGCGCCCAGCTGGCCCTGTCGTTGCGTTTCCTCGTCGAGCCGCAGTTCCAGTACGTTGTCGCGCAGGCTTTCGATCCCCTTCAGCGTCACCCCTGACCCCATCAGGAACGAGCCTTCCCACGTGGGCTCGGACTCCATCATGATCGGCCGCTGCCGCGAGTAGCCGGGCGTGTTGATATTCGCCACGTTGTTGCTGGTGGTCGCCAGCGCGCCCTGCTGCGCCAGCAAGGCGCGGACTGCGATCGACATGCTCGCAAACAGGCTCGACATCGTTTACTTCCTCGCCCGCAAGGGGGCGCCGGGCCACCCGTTCTCCTCGAGCGGCGCATATAGCGGAAAACAGAACGCCAGCACATTCGCCATCACTTGGGTCGAACGATACGCCCGGCGTAGCAATGCCTGATGAACCCGGCTCAGCCGCGCAATTTCCGACTGCAAGTTGGCCATCTCCCGCCGCAGCTCTTCGGCCTGTAATTGAACTTCGTGCGGGAAAGCCGTTTTTATATCCGATGACGCATCTTGCACTTCAACTCCGGCCAGCTCGCCGTTTAATGTGCGCAGTTCCTCGCAAAGCTGCCGCTGCCGCTCGCTGACCCGCTCCAGGCGCAGCACGTCGAGATTCACCACCGCGTCCGACGACTGCCGCAGCTCATCAGCCAACGCGCGCATCGTCTCCAGGCGGCGTTCGACGGCCGGAAGGACGCGCGCGGAATTACCGTGTACGGGGTTTTCGTTTTGCTTGGAAATCATGCCAGGCTGTCCACCTTGTGCGGGATCGGTTCGGCGGGTATTTCAACCTCCGGGGTCTTCGTCACGGGCTCAGCCTCGCGACGCGCTCGTCGCAGGGGACGCTTGGCCCCGTCCTTCTGCGGACGCTGCGGTTGCGTTGTGGGAATCCCCGCGGCAGGCTCAAGCCGATCGCTGGAAATCTCGTCCACCGCATCTCCTCAGCCACCCTCAACGGCCTGCGCGACCCAGCAACTCCCCGAACATGGATTGCGCGATGTCTTCCGGACTCGCGTTCCATGTGCCCTGGCGCAGAGCGTCCGACAGCGCGTTCACCCGGTCCTGCCGCACGTCGGGAAGCTTGCTCAGCTCCGCGTGCAGAGCGCTGACCTGATCGCTCGTCCCGGAAAGATGTGCCTCGTCGGCCGGCCCGATGAATTCCCTGGAAGAATTCACGTCCACCTTCTTGCTGGCCTCTTTGCTTCGTCCGCTCTCGGGCGCATTGCTGGGCGGCAGATTGCCATCAATTCTCATCACAACCCCCTGCACTTACTTGCAATATCGGCAGAAATGAGAAAACCTTAATGAAGAACGGTTCCCCACCTCTCCCCAGCAAACCGAGCGCCCTCTGCCCAGAAGCAGTCCGCGGCCCGCGACACGAAAGTCTGGTCCCCGGAGCCGGGTCCACGTTCAATTAACTCATCGGCGGAAGGAAAGAAAACTTTAGGGTACGTCCTTAGCCGCGTCCTTGGCCGGCGCCCCTGCCGCCGGCGCCCTCAGCTGTCGCAGGATCATGCGCGCCACTCCAATGCCGCCGGTTTTTGCCAGGGCCCCGGCGACCGCCTCAACCCCCAGGCTGCGATAGCTGTCCGCGCCAGCCGAGTCCGTGGGTGAGGCGAACGACTCTTGCACTTCCTTGAGCCAGGTGCCGATAAGAATTGCCTCAAAATCCTCGGCCGCCCGGCGCAACTTGGCATCGACCGTCTGCTGCGCTGGACCGGGCGCGTTCAACACTGAATTGATGTTCATGCGTTTTCCCCGAATTGGAAGCTCTGGCTGCCGTACGTTTTTACGAGCGTGGGAGGCAAGGGTCTCGGCAACTCAAATCACTTCCAACTCCGCCTCCAGTCCACCCGCAGCCTTGATCGCCTGCAGCACAGAGATCACATCGCGCGCGGTGGCCCCAATGGCCTGCAGCCCGCTGACTAGCTGCTCCACCGTCGCACCCTCCTGTAACTCCACGCGGCGCGCCGGCTTCTCCTCAGCCTGGGTCGTCACCTGGGGCACAACTGCGGTCTGCCCGTTCGAAAGCGGCGCCGGCTGCACCACTTCGTATACGGTCGCAATCTCGATCGACAAGCTTCCCTGCAAAATCGACACCGCACCCAGCCGCACTTCCTTCCCCATGACAATCGTTCCCGTGCGCTCGTTCACCACCACCTTCGCTTTTATGTGAAGCGGGACCTTGAGGTTCTCGACTCGCGCCAACAACGCCGGAATCGGGTCGCCCGTGGGAGCGATATCAATGCGCCGGCTATCCACGGCACTCGCTATCTTCCGCTCGAAATCGCGGTTGATGGCGGCAGCCACGTCTTCCGCCTGGCTGAAATTGGCGTCGCGCAGCAGCAGACACAAGCGCGGAAGCTTCGCCAGCTCAACCATGGCATCGCGCTCCACGATCGCGCCATCGGCAACCCGACCCACCGTAGGATGGTTCACCTGCTTGCTCGTACCCGACGCCCCGGCCGTGTACCCGCCGATGGTCAGCGGTCCCTGCGCCGCCGCATAGGTTTGTCCGTCCGGTCCGAACAAGGGCGTGAGCAGCAGCAGGCCGCCTTCGATGCTCTTGGCATCGCCCGCCGACGATACGGTTACGTCCAGCCGCATCCCGGGCCGCGCGAACGGCGGCAGCGATGCGGTGACAAAAACCGCGGCGATATTGTTGACACGCACGGCCGAGGGCGGAACCTGTACCCCCATGCGCTGCAAAATGTTCGACAGTGTCTGCGTGCTGAACACCGTCTGCCGCCGGTCACCCGTGCCGTTCAGCCCCACCACCATGCCATAGCCGATCAGCTGGTTGTCGCGCACGCCTTCCACGGTCGTGATGTCCCGGATCAGAACCTGGTGGGGTGGAGGCGCGGTTGCGGCACTCGCTAACGCAGCCGTTAACAGCCATACGAGTAGGACTCGACGTGCAGACATGATGTCCTCAGAATCCGATCAGCTTGAGCAACCAGCGGGTGAAGAAGTTGGGCGGCCGGTTGGCATCGCTGATCACCCCCTTGCCCTTCAATTCCACTTCCAGGT
>Ga0209810_1006146_pt1 | contig 10508 bp, 11 predicted proteins | sample Coa_R1_7_FD_187159 | JGI IMG/M metagenome (GOLD analysis project Ga0209810, IMG submission 187159) | Surface soil microbial communities from Centralia Pennsylvania, which are recovering from an underground coalmine fire - Coalmine... | ecosystem: Environmental > Terrestrial > Soil > Unclassified...
CGCCGCCGCTGCGGGCGCGGCCGGCAGCGGACCGTTCAGGCGCGGGTGACCCGCTCGGCGAAGCTCGCCACCAGCGCGATCGTCTCGTCCTGGTCGAGCTCGTTGAAGACCTCGTGGCGGGCGCCGTCGAGGACGTGCATCTCGCTGTCGGGGCCCGCCAGGCGCTCGATCACCGGGCGGGCGAGCCGCACGGGCACGAGCTGATCGTCGGCGCCGTGGACGTAGAGCAGAGGCAGCTCGCCGAAGCCCGGGCCGGCGGCGATGGCCCGGTCGGCGGCCACGAAGGCCTCGAGCGTGGGGCGCTTCCAGCCTCCATGCCAGACCAGCGCGTCATCCGCGTAAGCCTGGCCGACGGCCGGATCTCGCGAGAGCGTGGCCACGTCGATCGGGTCGGCGGGGAGCTCCGGCTCTGCCAGCCACCCCTCCATGACCGGGGCGAGGCCGACCGCCGGGCCGCTCAGCACCAGCCCGGCGAGGTCCTCGCCGTGGCGCTGCGCGTACCGCGTGGCAATCAACCCGCCCATCGAGTGCCCGACCATCACCACCGCGAGGCCGCCGCGCGCGTCGAGCACGACGGCGCGCAGGTCGTCGACCACCGCTTCGAAGTCCTCCACCAGAGCCGGCTCGCCGGGTGAGCGCCCGTGACCCACGTGGTCGGGCCCGACCACGGCGCAGCCACGCGCGACGAGCGCCCGCGCCACGTGGTCGTAGCGGCCGATGTGCTCGCCGTAGCCGTGGACCAGGACCACGAGCCGGGCGGGATCCTCGGCGGGCCAGCGCCGCACTTGCACCCGGCCGACGGTCTTCGTCTCCTCGTTCACGCCGGTGATCCTATGCCCTCGCCCGACCGCGGTACGTGCGGGCACTGCCAGGCGCCGAAGCGGCGACCAGGGGGCCAGATCGCCCGCAATGGCGGCTAACGTGAGCTGTGCATGAATTCCGATGACCTGTACGCCTGGGTCGAGCGGCTCGCCGCCATCGACCGCAGCAGTTGCTCGGGGGGTGAGCACCTCGCCGCCGAGCTCATCGCCGACGCCCTGCGCCAGCTGGGCGCAGAGGCGAGGATCGAGCGACCCCGGATCCATGGGACCTATTGGTGGCCGCTGGGCATCACCTCGGCGTTTGGGCTGCTCTCGGCGCGGGCCGGCGCCCGCGGGCGGAGGCTGTCGGGCGCAGTCCTCGGCGCGCTCGGGACCGCGCTCGTGTTCGACGAGCTCGGCGCGGGCCGGCGATGGCTGCGGCGACTACTGCCGAAGCTGAGGACGGCCAACGTCATCGCCACGATCGGCGACCCGCAGGCGGAGCGGACGCTGCTCATCGTCGCCCACCACGACGCCGCCCACACGGGGATCTTCTACCACCCCGCCGTCGCGCGCCTGCTCGGCCTGCGGCTGGCCGCCCAGCAGCCCGGGAACAGGCGCGGGGGGCTCTCGCCGATGCTTCCGATCGCGGCCGGTCCGGCCCTGGCGGCCATCGGCGCGCTGGCCCGGATTCCCGTGCTCGGCCGGCTCGCTCGCCTCGTGTGCGGCGGGATCATCGCCTCCTTCGCCCACATCGCGCTCAGCCCCACGGTTCCCGGAGCCAACGACAACGTCAGCGGCGTGATCACGCTGCTGGGGGTCGCGGCGGCGCTGCGCGAGCGGCCCGTGCGGGGGCTGCGGGTCATGCTCGTCTCGACCGGGGCCGAGGAGACGCTCATGGAGGGAATGCGCGCCTTCGCGCAGGCCCATTTCGGCGAGCTCGATCCGCAGCGCACCCATGTCCTGTGCGTGGATGCCGTCGGCTCGCCTCACCTCGTGCTCGCCGAGGCCGAGGGCATGCTGCGCGTGCGGCCCTACGACGAGCGCTTCAAGGAGCTGATCGCGGGTTGCGCGCAGGAGCTCGGCGTGGAGCTTCGCCGCGGCGAGACCATGCGCCTCGGCACCGACGGCTACCTGGCGCTGCGCCACGGCCTCCCCGCGGCGCTGCTCATGTCTCTCAACGAGCACGGTGCCGCATCGAACTACCACTGGCCGACCGACACGGCTGATCGCGTCGATTACGGCACGCTGGGCGACACGATCGCGCTGTGCGAGGCCGTGGTCCGCCGGCTCGCGGGCGCCGCCTGAGCAGGCACGGGCGCCGCGCGGGCGGGCCGGGGGCTCCCGGCGGCCGGGACGCGCGGGCAGATATCGTCGCGGGCGTGCGAGGCCAGCTGCGGATCCGACCCGTCGTGGCCTCCGCGGTGGCGCTGGGAATCGCCGCCATCGCCGTGCTGCTGATCGCGCGGGTGACGGGCGCGGACAAGGTCGGGCGCGCCTTCGACAGCGTGCATCTGGGCTGGATCGCCCTGACCGCCGGCGCGGAGCTGTTCGCCTATCCCGCCTACATGGTGGCCTACCGCTCGCTGGCCCGGGTGCATGGCCATCCCGCCCTGGCGCTGCCGCTGGTGGCGCGGGTGGTCATCGCCGGTTTCGGCCCGTTCACGATCGGGGGCGGGTTCGGGGTCGATCGCCAGGCGCTCCAGGCCCTCCACGAGGACGAGCACAGCGCGATGGTCCGGGTGCTGGCGCTCGGCACGCTCGAGTGGGCGGTGCTGGCCCCGATCGCCTGCGTGGTGTCGATCGTGCTGCTGGCCAAGCGAGCCGACATCATGGCCTCGCTACTCTGGCCGTGGGCGATCGCGGTGCCGCTGGGCTTCGCCTTCGCCCTGTGGATCAGCGTGCCCGCCCGGGCCAAGCGCATCTCCCACGTGGGCGGGGCTCCACGCCGGTGGCTGGCGCGCACGCTGGAGGGGGTGGGCGTCCTGCACACGCTGCTGCGCTCGCCGCGCGCCTACATGGGCGCCTGGCTGGGCACCGGGCTCTACTGGGCGGCCGACATCGCCGCCTTCTACGGCGGCCTGCGCACATTCGGCCTCGACCCGGGCTTCAGCAAGGTCATCATCGCCTACGCCACCGGCTACGCGGCCACCCGCCGCTCGCTGCCGCTGGGCGGGGCCGGCGTGACCGAGGCGCTCATGATCTACGCGCTCTACTGGGTGCGCCTGCCGCTGGCGCCCTCGCTGGCCGCCGTGGTCGCCTACCGGGCGTTCAACTTCATGCTCGCCGCCACGCCCGGCCTCATCGCCTACCACCAGCTGCCCAAGGCGATCGGGGCCCACCGCGGCAAGTGAGCCGGCGGCTACCCGGTGCCCGGCGGCCGGTGGCGTTCGGCGTCGTAGATCACGATGGTCTGGGCGCGCTCGCGCTTCGCCGCATACATCGCCGTGTCCGCCTCGTCCAGCAGCGCCTCGGGATCGGCCAGCGGGTCTGAGCAGACGACCGCTCCGATGCTGCTGCGCACAGGGAGCTCCGAGCCGTTGGTGCGGATGGGGCGGTTCAGCGTGCTCGCCACGCGCTCGCCGATCAGCGCGACGTTCTCGTCGTCGTGGAGGGCAGTGCACAGCAGGACGAACTCATCCCCGCCGTAGCGGCAGACCGTGTCGAAGCGCCTGGAGATGCCGGTCAGGCGCTCGGCGATCTGCACCAGCACGGCGTCGCCCACGCGGTGCCCGAGCCGGTCGTTGATCTCCTTGAAGTCGTCGATGTCGAGGAACAGGACGGCCACGCGACCCGGCTCGCGCTCGAGGCGCACCAGCGCCTGCTTGAGACGGTCCATCAGCGCCAGGCGGTTGGCCAGCCCGGTCTGGGGATCCTGCATCTGGGCGGTTATGTCCCTGGTGATGCCCCACGTGCCGACGATCTCGCCCTGCGCGTCGCACAGTGGCCAGCGGCTCGTCGACACCCATGCGGGGCGGCGGTCGGCGAAGGTCTCGCGCTCGGGCTTGTTGACGATCGAGCGGCCCGTGCGGATGATGCGCCGCTCGTCCTCGGCGGCCTCGGCGGCGTGCGGGTGGGTGAAGAAGTCGAAGTCGGTCTTGCCGACGACGTGCTCCAGGCTTATGCCGTGCCCGATGGCGGCCAGCCAGCCGTCGCTGACGAGCAGGAAGCGGCCCTCCAGGTCCTTGAAGAAGACACGCTCCTCGGGTGCGGTCAGGAGGTTGCGCAGGCACAGCTGCTCGATCTCGGAGCGCGATCCCCCTGGTCCGCTGGATTTCTGCGACAAACACAACCCCCTCTTCGAGCTCGCTCGCGCGGCATCCAGCCGGCCGATCCCGCGCGAATCTTTATCGGCTTTGCCCACCGTTGTCCAGGCTGGCGGACGGCCGTCGGGAAGCGAGCTTTCGGTCAGGCTTCGAGCACGACGGCCAGCCCCTGACCGACGCCGATGCACAGCGCCGCCACGCCGTAGCCGCCGCCGCGGCGGTGGAGCTCGTGGGCGAGGCCGCCGAGGATGCGCGTGCCCGAGGCGCCCAGGGGATGGCCGAGGGCGATCGCGCCCCCGTTGGGGTTCACGCGCTCGGGGTCGAGCCCCTTCCACTCGCCGATGTCGGCCAGGCACTGCGAGGCGAAGGCCTCGTTGAGCTCGAGCACCGAGACGTCGTCCCAGGTGATGCCGGCCCGCCGCAGCGCTCGCTCGGCCGCCTCGACGGGCGCGATGCCGAACACGTCGGGGTCCGCTCCGGCAGCTCCGCGCGCGACGATCCGGGCCAGCGGCTCGCGGCCGATCGCCTGCGCGCCCGCCTCGTCGGCGATCAGCACAGCGCCGGCACCGTCGTTCATGGGCGAGGAGTTGCCGGCCGTGACAGTCCCGCCGGGCACGAACGCGGCCTTCAGCTTGGCCAGCTTCTCCATCGAGGTGTCCGCGCGCATCGTCTCGTCGCGCTCGAGCTCGGTGCCCGGGACCGGGATGACCCACTGGCCGTAGAAGCCGCTCTCCCACGCCGCCACGGCGCGCTGGTGGGAGCGCAGCGCAAACTCGTCCTGGGCCTCGCGCGCGATGCCGTAGAGCCCGGCCAGCTTCTCGGCGCTCTCGCCCAGCGAGATCGTCCACTGCGAGGGCATCTCGGGGTTGACCATGCGCCAGCCGAGCGTGGTCGAGTGAAGCTGCTCGTGTGCGCGAGGAAAGCCACGCTCGGGCTTGAGCAGGACCCACGGCGCGCGGCTCATGGATTCGACGCCGCCCACGAGCACGAGGCTGGCGTCGCCGCTCTCGATGGCGCGGCTGGCCTGGATGGCGGCCTCGAGGCTCGAGCCGCACAGGCGGTTGATCGTGGCGCCGGGGACGCTGGTGGGAAAGCCGGCCAGGAGCGCCGCCATGCGGGCGACGTTGCGGTTGTCCTCGCCGGCGCCGTTGGCGTCCCCGAAGAGCACGTCATCGATCTGCGCGGGGTCGAGGCCGGGGCTGCGGGCGACCAGCTCGCGCACGACGTGCGCGGCCAGGTCGTCGGGGCGGACCCCGGCCAGCGCGCCGCCGTAGCGGCCGAAGGGCGTGCGGACGGCGTCGATCACGTAGGCCGAGTTCATGCGCCGATTCTCGCGGATCGGCCGTGCTGGCGGCGAAGCGGCGCTCAGTCGCCGCCCGCGGCGGGCGCCCCGGCGGCGGCCGCCGCGAGCCGCAGCTCGCGCGCCCGCGCCCGGCGCTCGGCGACCGAGGCGACGATCAGGCTGAGCTCGAACAGCACGTACAGCGGGACGGTCTCGAACAGCATCGTGACGGCGTCCCCGGGCAGCGCCGCGGCCACCAGCGCACAGGCCGCCACTGCGTAGCGGCGGCTGCGGCGCAGCCGTCCGGTGGACACCACGCCGGCCTGGGTGGCGGCCAGGATGGCCACGGGAATCTCGAACAGCAGGCCCATGGCCAGAAGCGTCGTGGAGGCGAACTTGTAGTACTGGCTCGCCTGCACGAGCACGTTGAACTGGCCGCTGTTGAAGTTCTGGAAGAACCGCACCGCCGCGGGCAGGACGACGAGGTAGCCGAAGGCCACACCGATGACGAACAGGAACGGCACGGCGGCGGCGAGCGGTCTCAGCCGACGGCGATGCTCCTCCTCGAGCGCGGGCATGAAGAACGCGTACGCCTGGCTCAGCAGAACCGGGAGCGCCAGGATCAGCGCGAACACGAATGTGACCGTCAGCGTGGTCGTGAACGGCTCGCCGATGCCCAGGGTGATCGGACGGTCGCCCTCGGGTGGGGCGGACAGCCGGGCGATGTCGCGATCGAGCGCGGACTGCACGCCATGCAGCGCGCGGGCGGCCGGCGCGCCCGGATGACCGGCCGCGAGCAGCGCGGCCACGCTGCGCAGCTGCACGGCCATGTTGCGCGCGCTGCGCTGCACCTCGTAGGTGGCCCCCAGCGGCCCATGCCCGGCGCGCACCTGGGCCTGGGTCTGGTGGGCCAGCGGCGCGTCGATCAGCTGCAGCAACCGGTGGTTCTGCCAGAAGCACAGGCCGAAGGCGACGACGAGCGCAGCCAGGCAGACGATGAGCCGCGTGCGCAGCTCATCCAGGTGCTCGACCAGGCTGAGCTGGTCCTCGTAGGCGATCGCGCGCGGCGCGCTCGGCATCCGCATCGAGGGGGCCTTCCGTAGGTTCCGGGGCGCCGATCAGGCGGCGGGCGGGACCGGCTGGTGCTCGGCGGCGGGCTCGGTGGCGCTCGGGCTCACCGTGGCCGCGTGCAACTGGGTGGGCGGGCCCTCACCGCTGATCGAATCCTTGAAGCCGCGCAGGCCGGCACCAAGCGAGCGCCCCATCTCGGGCAGGCGCTTGGCGCCGAAGACGAGCAGCAGGATGAGCAGCAGGAAGACGAGGTGCACGGGGTTGTCGAGTCCCATCATGGGGAGGCTCCAGTCGGTGGTAGGTGTGGCTTGGGAGGTGTTACGTCGTGGCGGTGCTTGTGGATCACTGGCCGGTCAGACGCTGGTCGAGATCTGCTCGACGAAGGCGCGGTACTCCCTGGCCGCGTGCTCCTCGCGGTCCAGCGCCTCGACATAGGCGGCGTAATGGAGCCCGCGGTCGGCATGGGCGCCGTTGACCCAGCGCCGGTAGGCGAGGTCGACATCGGCGCTCTCCTCGCGCCAGTTCAGATATCGGTCGATGGTGGCATCCACCAGCTCGTTCATGGCGGCGGCGGAAACGCGTGAGTTGGGCATCGTGGTGACTCCTGGGGTGAGCGCTTTCACTGCTGAAGACGTCGCGCCGGCCCGCTTCCTTCCGACCGGCCGCACCCACCCCGGGGGCGGACGCGACCCCGCTCCGTGAGATCGCGTCCGCCGGTGGGGGCTAGTGGAGGTTCTCGTTGCGCGCCCGGTCAGCCGCCTCAGCGAGCTGCCGCAGCGTGCGGAAGAACTCGGGCGGCTGTCCGATGAAGAGACCGCTCGCGGTGAGGAAGCTGACCACACCCATCGCCACGCCCTCTGTCTCGGTGGGCCGCACGATCGAGACCGGCGGGAACCGGCGGTTCAAAAAGCGCGTCGGCTCGGGCATGATCAGGTTCGTCTGGAACTCCTGCCCGCCGAAGGGCGGCGAGTTCAGGTCCGGGAACTCGAGCCCGTTGGTGGGATCCTTCAGCTTCGGCGCGTTCCCCGCCTTGTCGTGCCAGGTCTGGAAGTGCATCGCCTCGGTCGGGCCGATGCTCAGCAGGATCCGCAGGACCTCCGGGTTGGTGACCCGCTGGGCCAGCGACGGGTAGAGGCTCGTCCCGCCCTGCTCGATCGAGCAGAAGTGGAACGCCGCCGTGTTGGCGATGGCCTGGATGTGAACGTCGAGCTTGGTGTCATCGTCGGTGCGCGGGATGGCCGGGAACTGCCCGCTGGCCAGAGCGGGCACCGCGGGAGCGAAGCTGTCGCCCAGGTCCGGGTTCTTGCGGTCGGCCCGGTAGCGCGTCCAGAACGTGGTGTCCACGGTCAGCTGCATGAGGTTCGTCAGCCGCCCCTTCTGCGCCGCGCCGCTGGCCTGGCTCGAGGGCAGCCGGCGGAAGCGGTCGAGGTTCACCGTGGCCAGCCCGTGTGCGGCGAGGTAGGCGTTGAGGAAGTCGAAGTGGGTGAACTCGTCGTCGGTGTTGTCGTGGATGTACTGCGGCATGTCCGCATCGAGGACCGTCAGGTGGGCCGTGTAGCGCTTGTTGCCGCTGCCCCCCGGGACCTCGCCGTCCTGGATGCCGCCGAGCTCGTTGTACTGCTGCCACAGGTCGGTCTCGATCATCTCGGCCGCCGCGAGAAAGCGCAGGATGGCGGCATCACCCGCCGTGATCCCGGCCCGAGCGGCCGCCACCCCCACCTCGCCCAGCAGACCCGCCCCCATCGCCGCCGTGCCGGCGCCGATCAGGAACGAGCGCCGACTCGTACCACGTACGTAGTTACTCACTTTGTGCTCCGATCTGGTTGTCGCTGTGTTGACGCGGCGCGACGGCCGCTGTGGGGCCCCGCTGGCCGTCGCGCTACTCGGAGTGCGCCTCGTATTGACCCGTGACGCCGGCCGGCACCGGTTCCTTCCCGAGGGGGCGAGGGAAGAATCCGCACGCCGCCGGGGTCTATGTGCATAACCGCTGCGATTCAGATCAGCGAGCGAGCCAGACCGAAAGCAGGTAATTCATGTCAGTCATCACCGACAACCGACTGCGCGCCGGCGCCCTTGCCGCGGTGGGCGCCGCCGCGCTCTTCATCGCGGGCTGCGGGAGCTCGAGCTCCTCGGGCTCGACGGGCTCCGCGGGCGCGTCCTCGGCCCCCAGCGCGGCCACCGGCCCGAGCACGAGCACCACCAGCACCGGCTCCGGCACCGCCACGCCCGCGAGCACCTCGGGCGGCATGAAGATCGGCACGGCCAGCGGGCCCGAGGGCACGTTCCTGGTCGCCGACGGCCGCGCGATCTACCTCTGGGTGGCCGACAGCCACGGGCGCTCCACGTGCTACGGGGCGTGCGCGCAGGCGTGGCCCCCGGTGACCACCAAAGGCGCGCCAAGTGGCTCGGGGGGTGTCATGTCAGCGCACCTGGGCACTGTCACCCGCACGGACGGCACCAAGCAGGTCACCTATGACGGCCACCCTCTGTACTACTTCGCGGGTGACCCCGCTTCGGGTACGACGCACGGCCAGGGCAGTAACAGCTTCGGCGCCAAGTGGTGGCTGGTCGCCCCGAGCGGAGCGGCCATCACGAAGACCTCCTCGGGCGGGACCTCGACCGGCTCGTCGACCAGCAGCACGAGCTCGAGCGGCAGCAGCAGCGGCTGGGGTTAGGCCCCGGGCGCACGCTCGCCGACGCTCGCGGACTAGCATTGCCGCCGTGCCCGAGCTACTGTTCTTCACCGACTCCGACGAAGCCAACGCGCTGATCGCCACCGACCCGATGGCGCTGCTCATCGGCTTCGCCCTCGACCAGCAGGTCCCGGTGCAGAAGGCGTTTCTCGGCCCGCTCCTGATCAGGGAGCGGGTCGGGTCGCTCGCGCCGGACGCGCTGCTCGAGGCCGACCTCGACGCGATCTTCCGGACCAAGCCGGCGGTCCACCGCTTCCCCGGCGCGATGGCCGGCCGCGTGCGCGAGCTCGCGCTCCACGTGCGCGACGAGCTCGGCGGTCACGCCGAGCGCGTGTGGACGGAGGCGGCTGACAGCGATCAGCTACGGGCCAACCTGGCTGCGCTGCCGGGCTTCGGCGAGATGAAGGTGAAGGCGCTCGGCGCGGTCCTGGCCAAGCGCTTCGGCGTCAAGGCGGCGGAGGGGCTCGTGCCCTGGCACCCGACGCTCGGCGACGTCGACTCTCCGCAGGCGCTGGCGGAATACCAGGCAGCCAAGCGCGCGCACAAGGCCGAGTGGCAGGCCGCCCGCGCGGCCGCCAAGCGCTAGACCCGCCGGGTCCGACGCGCCGGCCTAGACGGTGCGGGCGCCGAGCGCCACGACGTCGACCTCGCGCGCCAGCTCCGCCGCCCACCGCGCGTCGAGCCGGCCCGCCCCGGGCTGATGGGCGTTGGCCGTGGCCGCGCCGAGCCCGAGCGCCAGGGCGGCGCGCCAGGAGCCGCCCTGGCAGAGCGCGCTGACCAGGCCGGCCAGGAAGGAGTCGCCGCTGCCCACGGGGTAGCGCCCGCGCGTGTACAGGCGGCCGTGCCAGGCCTCCCCGGCCGGATCGACGAGCACGCTCCCGTCCACGCCCATCGTCACCACGGCGGCGTGTCCCCGGCCACCGGCCCGCCGGCGGATCTCGGCCGCGGCGTCCAGGGCGGTCCCGGTGCCGGCGACGGCGGCGCCGAGCAGCTCCTCGGCCTCGGCGGTGTTGATCTTCACGAGCTCGGGGCCGGCCTCGAGGGCGCGCGCGAGCGGCTCGCCGCGCGCGTCCACGGCGACCGGGACGCCCGCGGCCCGGGCCGCCGCGACCAGCGAGGCGTAGCCCCCGGCGGGGCTGCCGGGCGGCACCGAGCCCGAGATGCACAGCCACGAGGCATCCGCGATCGTCTCGGTGACCACGCGCTCGAACTCGGTCCAATCCTCGGCCGTGATCGAGGTGCCGGCCTCGTAGAACTCGGTCAGGCGGCCGGTGCGGCGGTCGGCCACCGACAGCGACGAGCGGGTCTCGCCCTCAGCCCACGCGAAGCGCCCCTCGACCCCCTCGGCGGCCAGGGAGTCCTGGATCCAGCGTCCCACGTGCCCGGCCAGAAGGCC
>Ga0209810_1006148_pt1 | contig 10508 bp, 11 predicted proteins | sample Coa_R1_7_FD_187159 | JGI IMG/M metagenome (GOLD analysis project Ga0209810, IMG submission 187159) | Surface soil microbial communities from Centralia Pennsylvania, which are recovering from an underground coalmine fire - Coalmine... | ecosystem: Environmental > Terrestrial > Soil > Unclassified...
TTCGATATAAGTGCAAAAACTTCAATCAGATCGCTTGACATCGTACATGCGTTCGCATAAAATCTCTGCATCGCACACTAATCACGCGCGACGCGTGGTCTCAAACGCGCTGAAACTTTCCGACGCGCGCCACGTGCTCTGCTAATATCCAAGGAGGTGTTTGAAGGAAGGACTCACTCTGCGAGCGCAGGAAATCAGGAGCCGCTCTCCACAGCGGCGCTTTAGAATCAAGGATGTATTTACGTTGGCGAAGCTCAGCGCTTAATTCGTTTAATTTCTCTTGTAAGTCGATGTCAGAACTATTGTCGTACTCACGACCCCATGTCTTTCCTATCGGAGATTCGGCCATGCCTTCGATAATCTTCAGATCAGTAAGCGATAAGCATGAACGCCCTTCAGAACAACTACGGCACACGCGAATGTTGACCGAACTTTCAGCGGGATTGAATATAGCCTCGACACATAACAAGCCCTGCTGAAACGCGACGAGATAATCCGAGTGCACGGTGGGTTCAAACCCCTCTTGCTGAAGCCAAGCAAGGGCCGTCAGAGAGGTGCGCACAAATTCACTTTGTGTCACTGGCGTTTCGGCGGCAGACTGCGCGGCTTATACAATGTGCCCCGTTGATAATCAAACTGATACCCGCCTTTCCGAAGACTGTCCCGCTCAAGTTGTAGAAAGCTTTTAACATCGTCATCTAGGATAGTACCGGTCCTCAGATATGTTAATGTCGAGGAATGACGTTCCTTTTTGCATCTCGTTTTCTATCACGCGAATATTTTGCGCCGCATTTGCAGCGCGCGAGCCGAGGTCCGGAAGGCGGTCAAGGAGCGTAGCGCTCCTAAGACCTTCAATATCGGCCAATTTTTCAATGACTTTCAGGCCAGGACCAAAGTCGAAAAGGTTGGAGGCGAGCATCGCCCCCGCAACAATGCGGGTACCCAAAGCCGCGTGACGATCTGCGAGTGTCCGTAAATCGCTCCCGATTAGAGCGTCGAAAAGATTTGCTAGTTCGGTACCGATTTGAGTCGCAGCGCTGGAGCTGATGCATTGCTGATTTATCGACACGCATGCAGCCTCGTAACCCGTGGGATCGCTGTACACAACCGGGTTGTTGTTATTCCACATGTATGCTTTCTGCGACATCGGATCGTGCAGCTCGCCTTTGTATACGTCGGGCGTCGTCCACGCGTTTGTCATGGAATCATAGGTGGCGTGGCCTAAGTTTCGTGGACACGCGGTTTATGCAGCCTGATTCAATTCGAACTGCTCGGGGCTGACATAGCCGAGCGTCGAATGGCGACGTCTCCGATTGTACCAGATTTCAATCCACTCGAAAATGGCCGCTCGCGCTTGTTCACGCGTCTCAAATGTCGCATCCTCGATCAATTCGTGCTTGAGCGTGCTAAAGAAACTCTCGACGACAGCGTTGTCCCAACAATTGGCTTTCCGACTCATGCTGGCAACGATGGAATGCCGCTCGTGAAAGCGCTGCATCGCCTCGGCCGCATATTGCGATCCGCGGTCGGAGTGGAAGAGTTGGCTTTCTGCGACATCGGATCGTGCAGCTCGCCTTTGTATACGTCGGGCGTCTTCCACGCATTTGTCATGGAATCATAGGTTCGAACGCCTTGTATCGTCGTAAAGCCATCGGTTACACCGTCGGTTCGCGTCGACGCCAAAAGCGTACCGTGTCCTACGCCGATAAAGTCGCCGCTGCTGTCTTGAGACCAAGTCTGATTCCACATCATGCCGCTCGGGCAGGGAACGTTTGGATTGCTATTGCAGAACGGCCCGCTGGCACCTAACTCGCCGCCGTAGAATGCGCTATCCGCTCCGGCTGTGCGGCGTGTCTTTCGGTCCGCGGTCCGGATCCGTACAGCGATTCGTCAGACTGCGGTTCGGCACGAACTCGGTACGCAGTCCGCACATGCTACGAGCACCGAATGCCGGTCACGTACACGTGAACCTCGCCATGCTGAGGTCCGCCGGTGACGTGGTACCAGAACGAAGTATAGTTGTGCAAGGACTTAACGACAATCGTCTGCTGCGCCACATCCTTGCCTGGAGGAGGTCCCGTAATGCCGATCGGCGGGGCTTCTGGAAAGAGCGCGCGCGTGTCGTTCACGTTTGTTGGCGAACCGCTGATCGTTAGTGTTCCGCTCGCAAAACGGCCGGCCCACACGTCCACTACCAGTTCGCAGGCTCGTCTCGTGTCGACGTAGGCACCCTCGTCGTGCGCTTCAGATCCGGGATCACTGAGGTTGACGATCTCCAACGCGTCGGATTTGGCGGCATCGCGCGGGAAATGCAGCACCATAGGTGGCGGCAGACTCGCGATCCCGATTGCCGATGTCAACCAGAAGTAGGCTTCGAACACGGCAGCGGTAAGTGCAACGCGCGCCTGCCGACAAGTTAAAATGCCGAGGATCGAGGGCATCTCATCTCCGTGGTTGATGGCTACCGCGATCATTATATATCACAAATCAGATCCTCCCGGACTTCAGGCCGCCGGTTGACGCTATCGCGAGATGCTCCGACGGGCTCACCATGACGAGTCGTATGACGACTTTAGAGTGTCGCAGCCCATGTAGTCGCGAAGCGCTTGCGGAATGACAATAGAGCCGTCGCGTTGCTGGTAGTTTTCCATGATCGCAACCAGTGTGCGCCCCACCGCAAGCCCGGAGCCGTTGAGTGTGTGTATGAGTTCGGGTTTCGAGCCGGCATCGCGCCGGAAGCGAATCCCCGAGCGGCGCGCTTGAAAATCGGTGCAGTTCGAGCAGGAGCTGATCTCGCGGTACGTTTGCGCGCTCGGAAGCCATACCTCGAGATCGTAGGTCTTTGCGGAAGTGAAGCTCACGTCGGCAGCGCAGAGCGCGACGACGCGATACGGCAATTCCAACGCTGCGAGCAAATCTTCGGCGTGCGCCGTCAGTTCTTCGAGCGCTTCGAACGAGCGCTCCGGCGCGCTGAGCCAAACCAATTCCACTTTTTCGAATTGATGTTGACGAATCAGTCCGCGCGTGTCTTTTCCCGCGGCCCCCGCTTCTTTCCGAAAACAGGGCGTATATGCCGCATACCGTAGCGGAAGCCGATCGAAGCCGAGAATCTCCTCGGCGTGCAGGGCCGTGAGCGGCACTTCAGCAGTAGGAATCAGGAACAGATCCGCATCCTGATCCAAAAACATGGCGTCCGCGAATTTACTGAGCTGCCCAGTGTTCCACATCGTTCGGCGTGACACCAAAACCGGCGGCGCGATTTCGGTATAACCGTTGCGATGCGCGCGGTCCAGAAAAAATTGCACGATCGCCCGCGACAGCCTCGCGCCTTCACCGCGAAGCACGGAGAAGCGGCTGCCTGAAAGTTTTGTCGCGCGTTCGAAATCCAAGATGCCCAGACGTTCGCCGAGTTCCCAGTGCGCAAGCGGTTCGAAATCGAACGCGCGCGGCGTCCCGTGCGCGCGTACCGTAACGTTGTCGCTTTCGTCTTTGCCGTCGGGCACGGAGTCGTCGAGCACGTTCGACGATTGCGTGAGCAGTTCGCGCAGCGGCGAATCGGGATTCTCAGCGCTTAGTTCCCGTGCGCGCTGCTGCGCCGACTCCAAACGCTGCGAGAGCTCGTCCAGCTGCGGGCGCAGTTCGCGCGCCGCTGCGCTCTTGTCGGCAGCTTTCCCGATTTGCGCGGACAATCGGTTCTTTTCGGCCTTCGTCGTTTCCGCGGCGGTCAGCGCGGAGCGGTACTCCTCGTCCAGCCGCAGAATCTCGTCGACGAACGAAGGATCTTGTCCGCGGCGGCGTGCCGACGTTCGCACGCGATCGGGGTCGCGGCGAATCAAACCGATGTCTAGCATGGAAAATCGGCGCATTGGATTCCAGGCCGACGCGCTCCTCGCTCCGGGGCAAGCGCTGACGTTGTATTTTGCGCGCGCTGCGTTGCGCGAGCCGCGCATCGAATTCGTCCCGCTCGGACATGCGCTGCGCAGGGTCATCGCGCAGCGCGTCGTCACGGACCGCGCGTACCCGGCGGCGCCGCGATCGGCGATGGACGGGTTTGCGATCCGATCGTCGGAGACGCCCGGCCGGCTGCGCCTCGCCGGCGAAGTTCGCATGGGACAATCCTGGAACGGTGCACTGCCCCAACGTGCCGCGGTGCGCATACCCACCGGCGGCATGCTCCCGGACGGGTCGGATGCCGTCGTGCCGATCGAAGACGCGCGGTTGAACGGTGAGATCGTCGAGATCGCCGAAGCGGTGCCGTCCGGAGATTGCGTAACGCCGGCCGGTTCGGATATGCGCGCGGGCGAGGCGCTTCTCGAACCGGGTCGATGCGTCCGCGCGCCGGAGCTGGGTGTGCTTGCGACGCTCGGAGTCGCCAGTGTGGCCGTTTACCGGCGCCCGGTCGTCGGCGTCGTCTCGAGCGGCGACGAACTCGTGGACATCACCGCGCAGCCAGGGCCCGCGCAGGTTCGCGACTCGAACCGCTGGGCTGTGGCCGGAAGCCTCGAAGCGATGGGTGCCGCGGTGCGCCACCTGCCTACCGCTCCGGACGAACCCGCCCGGCTGGAAGCGCTGCTGCGCGAGGCCGTGGCGACCTGCGATGCGGTCGTGCTGACCGGCGGCTCTTCCGTCGGGGACCGCGATTTCACGCCCCAGATCGTCGCATCACTCGGCTCCCCGGGCGTCATCGTGCACGGGCTGCGCGTGAAACCCGGCAAACCGACGCTCCTGGCCTGCGTCGACGGCAAGCCAATCATCGGCCTGCCGGGAAACCCCACCTCGGCCATCGTGATTTTGGAAGCGGTGGCTGCCCCGATCATCGCTCAGCTGACGCGCATGCGCCGCGCCGAAAGCACCCTGCAGGCGCGTCTCGCGAGCGCTGTCCGTAAGCCGCGCGGCTGGACCTGGTACCTTCCGGTTCGCCTCGACGAGGCCGCCGGCGACTGCGCAGCGTATCCGCTGGAACTGCGCTCCACGTCGGTCAGCTTGCTCGCGCGCGCAAGCGGATTTCTGGTCTTGGACGAAACCGTCGAAAGCGTTCCGGCCGGCGCGCCGGTCGCGGTGACGCATTTTTTGGTGGGTGGAAACTGATTAACAAAGTCGTAGCCGACGCGGAGTTTCTGGCGGCGCCTCATATCGAGGCGATTCCGATTGTGACGCCGTTCATCGCTCCGGAACAACTCATGCGTGAAGGCGGTCACAGTTCGCTGCTGCGCCTGGGCGCGAATGAAAGCGCTTTCGGGCCGTCGCCCAAAGCCGTCGAGGCGATGGCGCGCGAGCTCCCGCGCATCTCGTGGTACGGCGATCCCGAATCGTACGACGTGCGATCGGCACTCGCGGTGCGTCACGACTGCGCGGTTGAAAATTTGTGCGTGGGTTCCGGCATCGACGATTTGATGGGGCTCGCGGTGCGCGCGTTCATGGGAGCCGGCGCGGTAGCGCTGACGACGCGCGGAACGTATCCGACGTTCGCCTACCATGTCACCGGCTTCGGGGGGCGGCTGGAAACCGTGCAATACCGCGCGGACGGCATGGTCGACGTCGACGCGCTCGTCGCGCGTGCGAACGAGCTGCGTCCCGCCATCGTGTACCTGGCCAACCCCGATAATCCGAGCGGCACGCTGCTTCCGCCGGCCGAAGTCGTGCGTCTGTTCGAAGCGCTTCCGCGGCAAACGCTGCTGTTCTTGGACGAGGCGTACGTTGACTTCATCGACGAACGATCCGCGTTTCCCCCGCTCCTGCACGGACGTCTGCTGCGCGTCCGCACATTCTCCAAAGCGTACGGCATGGCCGGCGCGCGCATCGGCTACCTCATTTCGACGCCGCGCAACGTCGTGACGTTTCAGAAAATCCGCTTGCATTACGGCGTCAATCGAAACGCGCAAATCGGCGCGCTGGCCGCGCTCGGCGACGTTGGATTCCACGAGCACGTCGTCAAACAAGTCGCCCAAGGCCGCGACGAGTACTACACGCTTGCTGTCTCGCTGGGGACGAGCGCGCTGCGCTCGCACACGAATTTCGTGTGCATCGATTTCGGAAACGCCGAGCGCGCCACTACCGTGATGAACAAGCTGCTGGCGCACGGCGTGTTCGTGCGAAAACCGGCCGCGCCGCCGCTCGATCGCTACGTACGCGTCAGCGTCGGCACGCCCGAGGAGCGGCTCGAATTTGGGACGCGTCTGCGCGCGGTGCTCGCCGAGGTCGATCGCTGATGCGCTACGCCGTCGTTTCCGACATCCACGGCAACCAAGAGTCGCTTACCCGCGCCTTCTCCCTGATGAGGCCCGACGATAAAGTGCTATGTTTGGGCGACATCGTGGGCTACGGGCCGAATCCGAACGAGTGCGTGCGCATGATCCGCGATCGCGCATCGGAAGTCGTGCTCGGGAATCACGACGTCGCGGCCGTCGACAACTTCGGCATCGAGTACTTCAACGCCGCCGCGCGTCGCGCCATCGAGTGGACGCAAACGGTGATCGATGCGGATCACATCGCCTGGCTCAACGGCTTGAGCTACGAGATTCGCCAACCGGAATATCTGCTCGTGCACGGCGCTCCGGTTCATTATTTCGAATATCTGCTCGACAAGCGGCACGCGAAAGCGGCGTTCGAACGCACCGATGCTCCGCTGGTTTTCGTCGGACACACACACATCGCCGAATACTACGCGCTCGAACCCGACGGCAGCATCTCGCACGACCACATGCAGCAAGGCGGCTCCATTACACTGCAGCCCGGAACGCGCTACATCATCGACGTCGGCAGCATCGGACAGCCGCGCGACCTCAACCCGCAAGCCTGTTTCGTGTTTTTCGACGACGAAAAACGCACCGTCGAATGGATTCGCTACGAGTATCCCATCGCGCAGGTCCAGCAGAAGATCGTCGATGCGGAACTGCCCCACGCATTAGCTGCCCGCCTCGATGTCGGCAGATAATCTCCAAGGTTCGAACATTGGCAGATAACGTGAGAGGGGGGCCGAAGGCCGGGGGCCCCGGCGGCTTTGCCGACGGGGGGCGTGCAGCGCGTAGCGCGGATACGCCTGTTCCAATGGACGACGGCCGCTGTTTTGCGTGCGGCCCGGACAACGCGATCGGCCTGCGGTTGCGTTTCGAAAAGGCCGGTGAAGAGGGGGTGCGCGCCCGTACCGTGCTGCGCGACGATTTTCAAGGCTGGAAAGGCATCGCGCACGGCGGCGTCGCGCTCGCGCTCCTCGACGAAGCGATGGCGCACGCCGCGGGCGCTGCGGGATATCGCGGCCTGACCGCGAGCATGAAGGCGCGTTTCCGCAAAGCCGTGCCTCTCGGGGTGGCGCTCGAGGTGGAAGGCCGCGTAAAATGGACGCGCCGCAACGTGCTCGAGCTGGAAGCGCGCGTGACGGATCCTTCCGGCACCATACTGGTCGAGGGCGAGGGGCGTTTCGTCGCGCAAGGCCGCATCGAAGACGTCGCGGACCGACGCAACCCGGATCTCGCGCGTGGCTAAATCCAAGACCGAACGCAAAGCGGCAAAAGCGGAAGAAGCGCGCAAAAACAACGCACCGGCGGTGGACAATCGGCGCGCGCGCCACGAGTTTTACATTTTAGAGTCCATGGAAGCCGGCATCGCGCTGACCGGAACGGAAATCAAATCGATCCGTCAGGGCGGCATCAGTTTGAACGAAGCGTATGCGCGCATGCGCGACGGCGAATTATGGCTCTTGGGCATGCACGTGCCGCCGTACAAACAGGGAAGTTTTTCGAACGTGGATCCGAACCGTCCGCGCAAACTGCTTCTGCACAAGGATCAAATCGCGCGCTTGGGCAGCCGCGCGGCCGAAAAGGGATTGACGATCGTTCCGCTGCGCTTGTACTTCACGCGCGGCAAGGCCAAGATCGAAATCGGCTTGGCGAAGGGCAAGAAGATTTGGGACAAACGCGAGTCGATTGCCAAACGCGACCTCGAGCGCGAGCTGGCCGGGCATTCATAATGCGAGGTGCTCGTCCCGAACGCGCGATGGAGCGGGCGGTCCGTCTGGGAGGCGTGGTTCGCGAGGGCGATCGCGTGCTCGTCGCGTGCAGCGGCGGCCCCGACAGCGTCGGCTTGGCGGCCGTTTTGGCGGCGAACGCCAAATCGATGCGGCTTGCGCTCACCCTCGCGCACGTCAACCACGGCGTTCGTTCTTCGTCGTGGCAAGATGAAGCGGTCGTCCTGCGCGTCTCCGCTGCATTGGATCTTCGCGTTAAAATCGCGGCGCTGCGATCGTCGCGCAAGGATGAAGCAGCGCTGCGCAAAGCGCGCTACGAAGCGCTCGTCGAGATCGCGCGTGAAACGGATTCGAACGTGGTTGCGACCGCGCACCATGCGGAGGATCAAACGGAAACCGTGTTGCTCGCTCTCTTTCGCGGTACGGGACCGCAAGGACTCGCGGGAATGCCGGCGCGACGCGAACTGGTGCCCGGAATCGATCTCGCGCGGCCCTTGCTGCGATTCGCGCGTGCCGATATACGCAACTACGTGCAGACGTTCGCGCTGCCGTACAGCATCGATCCCACCAACGCCGACGTCGCGTACCGGCGAAACGCGGTGCGCGAAGCGATTGCCGCGCTGCGGCCGCTCTTTCCGGGGCTCGACGAAGCGGTCTCGCGCGCGGCGCAACTCGTGGGTGAAGAATTGGGTGACACGCCGCAGGCCCATCTGCGGCGAACGGTCCGGTCCACGCTTCGCGACCACGAAGCGTTGCGCGGCGTCAATTTCGAACACGTCGAGGCTGCGGTGCGAGCGCTCGAACACGGCGGAAGCGGGCGTTTCGCCATGGCGCCCGGCGTAGAACTTACGATTGACAAGGGCGCGTTAACGGTACATCGGAGATGAGATGACCACGGGGTCTTACGACGGGACTATCGAGCGCACGCTGTTCGGCGCGGGCGAAATCGAAGCGGCCATCGGCCGTTTGGCGGCCCGAATCGCGGCGGACTACGCCGGGAAACCGTTGTTCGCGCTGGGGGTGTTAAAGGGAGCGCTGTACGTGACCGCCGACCTGGTTCGAGCGATTTCACGCGTTCCAGGCGGCCCCAGTGAAGTGGAAGTCGACTTTCTGGTCGTCTCGAGCTATGGGAATTCGACGAGGTCCAGCGGCGAAGTCCGCCTGCTCAAGGACGTCGACCAAAACATCGCCGGGAAGCACGTACTCATCATCGAGGACATCATCGACAACGGCCTCACGCTGCAGTACCTTCGCTCGTTGCTCAGTGGGCGAGGCCCCGCGAGCCTGCGATCGTGTGTACTTTTCAACAAGCCGTACAACCGGCGCGTCGACGTACCGATTGATTATGTAGGACTCGTGGCGCCCGATGAGTTCGTCGTAGGGTACGGATTGGACTACCGGGAACGCTACCGGAACCTGCCGTACCTCGCGCAGCTGCGTCCGTGGGTATTTTCAGAGTAAAGTTAATGTAAAGGCATAGTGAGCAAGCATCTTCGGGGCATCGTCCTCATCATCATCGCGTGCGTCGCGGTGTTCTTCGTCGTGCAGAAGCTGGTGCTGCCCGCAAGCGACAGCACGCGCTTGGACTACTCGGCGTTCTACCAGAAGCTGGAACACAACCAAATCCAGACGTTCCACGCCGTCGGCTACGACGTAAGCGGCGATCTGATCAGCGGGAACCACTACACGACGACGATCCCCAATCGGGATCAGGCCTTCGTCGACGACGTCATGCAGCACGTCAAAGGCGGCGTCACGTGGGATCCCCCGAACAACGCTTCGCTGGTGACCTCGATCGTCGGATTCCTGCCGTTCATCGTACTCGCGCTGTTTCTCTTCATTATATTGAGGCAAGCGCAGAACGGAGGGACCCAAGCCTTGTCGTTCGGCCGATCGCGTGCGAAGATGCTTTCGGAAAATCGCCCGAAGGTGACGTTCAACGACGTCGCCGGCGTCGATGAAGCCAAAGAGGAGCTCGGCGAGATCGTCGAGTTTTTGAAGTACCCGAAGAAATTCCAGGCGCTGGGCGCGCGCATTCCCAAAGGCGTGCTGCTGCTCGGCCCGCCGGGGTCGGGCAAGACGCTGCTGGCGCGCGCGATCGCCGGTGAGGCCGGCGTACCGTTCTTTTCGATCTCCGGTTCCGACTTCGTCGAGATGTTCGTCGGCGTCGGCGCCTCGCGCGTGCGCGACCTGTTCGATCAAGCCAAGAAGTCGGCACCGTGCATCGTCTTCATCGATGAAATCGACGCGGTCGGGCGTCAACGCGGTGCGGGCCTGGGCGGCGGACACGACGAGCGCGAACAGACGCTCAACCAGCTGCTCGTCGAGATGGACGGCTTCGACCAGAACACGGGCGTGATTCTCATCGCGGCGACCAACCGTCCCGACGTGCTCGATCCGGCGCTCCTGCGCCCGGGCCGTTTCGATCGCCAAATCGTGGTGGATCGCGCCGACGTCAAAGGCCGTCAAAAGATTCTCGAGGTACACGCGCGCAACAAACCGCTGGCCAAGGAAGTCGCGCTGGAAATCCTTGCGAAACGCACGC
>Ga0209810_1006154_pt1 | contig 10502 bp, 7 predicted proteins | sample Coa_R1_7_FD_187159 | JGI IMG/M metagenome (GOLD analysis project Ga0209810, IMG submission 187159) | Surface soil microbial communities from Centralia Pennsylvania, which are recovering from an underground coalmine fire - Coalmine... | ecosystem: Environmental > Terrestrial > Soil > Unclassified ...
AGCGGCGCGCGCACGCCGTGCTCGTCGACCACCTCATCCCGCCGATGGCGCGCGCCGAAACCTACGGCGACATCGCCCGATTGGAGCAGCTGCTCGACGAGCATGCCGCCGTCGCGGCGCTGGACCCGGGCAAGCTGCCGGCGATCCGCCAGCAGATTTGGACGTTGATCCGGGCCGCCAAGATGGACCACGACCTGGGCCTGACCGAACGCCCCGAAGACGACTCTTTCGACGAGCTGTTGCTCCACGTCGACGGGTGGCTGTGCGAGATCAAGGATGTCCAGATCCGTGACGGTCTGCACGTCCTGGGCCAAACGCCAACCGGCGAAGCTCAGCTCAACCTCGTGCTGGCGATCCTGCGGGCCCGCCAGCTGTTCGGCGGGCAGATGTCTGTGCCCGGGCTGCGCCAGGTGCTGGGACTCGACGAGGACGGCAGCGACGGGCGCATCTCCGTCGACCAGGCCGAAACCCAAGCCCGCCAACTGCTACAAGCACTGCAGGACAGCGGCTGGGATCCCGGCGCCGTAGAAAACATCACCGACAACGCCGACGTAGCAGCGGTGCTGCGCTTCGCCGCCACCGAAGTAGTTCCCCGGCTCGCCGGCACGGCGAACGAAATCGACCAGATACTAAACGCATTGGATGGCCGGTTCATCGCGGCTGGGCCGTCGGGGTCGCCCTTGCGCGGCCTGGTCAACGTGCTGCCCACCGGGCGCAACTTCTACTCCGTCGACCCCAAAGCCGTGCCGTCTCGGTTGGCGTGGGAAACCGGTGTGGCGCTGGCAGATTCGCTTCTTACCCGCTACCGCGACGACTACGGTCGCTGGCCGCGATCGGTCGGCCTGTCGGTGTGGGGCACGTCGGCGATGCGCACTGCTGGCGACGACATCGCCGAAGTGCTTGCTCTGCTTGGTGTCCGCCCGGTGTGGGACGACGCGTCGCGGCGAGTCGTCAACCTGGAACCCATCCCGGTGGCCGAACTGGGTCGCCCCCGCATCGACGTGACGGTGCGCATCTCGGGATTCTTCCGCGATGCGTTCCCGCATGTGGTGACCATGCTGGACGACGCAGTGCGGTTGGTCGCCGAACTCGACGAACCCCTTGACGACAATTATGTCCGCGCCCACGCGAAGGCAGACCTAGCGCAGCACGGCGACCAACGTCGCGCCACCACAAGGGTTTTCGGATCCAAACCAGGCACCTACGGCGCGGGGCTGCTGCAGCTGATCGACAGCCGCAACTGGCGGGACGACGCCGACCTCGCCCACGTGTACACCGCATGGGGCGGGTATGCCTACGGCCGCGACCTTGACGGCCGGCCGGCGGTCGACGACATGAACCGCCAATACCGCCGTATCGCGGTCGCCGCCAAGAACACCGACACCCGCGAGCACGACATCGCCGACTCCGACGACTACTTCCAGTACCACGGCGGCATGGTGGCCACCGTGCGCGCGCTGACCGGTCAGGCCCCGGCGGCCTACATCGGCGACAACACCCGTCCCGACGCGGTCCGCACCCGCACCCTCTCGGAGGAGACAACCCGGGTGTTCCGTGCCCGGGTGGTCAATCCGCGCTGGATGACCGCGATGCGCCGGCACGGCTACAAAGGCGCTTTTGAAATGGCCGCGACGGTCGACTACCTGTTCGGCTACGACGCCACGGCGGGCGTCATGGCCGATTGGATGTACGAGCAGCTCACTGAGCGGTATGTGCTGGATGCCGAGAACCGTAAATTCATGGCCGAGTCCAACCCGTGGGCGCTGCACGGCATGGCCGAGCGGCTGCTGGAGGCCGTCAGCCGCGGCATGTGGAGCGATCCGCAACCGGCTACCCTCGACGGATTGCGCCAAGTGCTACTGGAAACCGAGGGTGACCTCGAGGGGTGAGCTACGCCGGCGCTCCCTTTCCCAGATGTTCGCCGAAGAAGGCGAACACCCGAGCCCAGGCGTCCTCGCTGGCCGCTTCGTTGTAGCCGAACCCGGTGATGCGCAACAGCGGCTGGGCCGGCAGTTTGTTGGCAAAACTGTGCCCGGCGCGGGGATAGACCTTCACATCGTTGGGGATGCCTTTGTGCTCGAGAAGCCGGTGTAGCCGATTCGGTGCGCCGATCCCCAGCGGGTCGCGGGCTCCGAAGCTGGCCACGATCGGGCACGCGCCGTTGAGGGCTTCGTCGAGGTGACGGGGGAGCGGCGTGCCGTAGAACGGTGCTGAGGCGCCAAAACCCTTGGGCGCCATGACCAACGCGAACTGTCCTCCCATGCAGAAGCCGGCGATGCCGATCCGCCCCGAACACTCCGGCCGCGACTGCAGGTAGTCGCGGGCGGACAAGATGTCGTCAAACGCGGCGCCCTGCTTACTGAACAGATCGCGAAACACCTTCATCAAGCAGCGAGCCCTGCCGCCACGCGCGAACAGATTCGGTGTGATCGCCACATATCCGGCCGCCGCGATGTGATCGGAGATCTGCTGCTTGTCGGGCTCGTAGCCGATCGCGTCGTGAATCACGACGACGCCCGGCCACGGACCCTGCCCGTCGGGAACACTCAACAGCGCATCGATCGGACCGGCCGGGGTGTCAATCTCGATGGTGGTCATGACGCTTATCTAACTGCAGCGGCTGCCGGTTGTGGAACTTCGACGGCGCCGCCAGACGTTGGCCTCACATGGTGTCGCGGCTTTTTCTCGCCTACGTGCTAATCGAGCTTGCGGCGGTGGTGGCTCTGGCATCGACGATCGGTATCGGATGGACGCTGCTGATTCTGCTGGCCACCTTTGTTGCAGGCATCGCGGCCGCGGGTTCACAGGTCAAGCGCCACCTGGGCCGGCTGCGGTCACCCGGTGCGCTCACCGATGGCGCGCTCGTTGCGCTGGGCGCTGTCCTGGTTCTGGTCCCGGGACTGGTCACCACCGCGGCCGGACTGCTGCTTCTGCTGCCTCCCACCCGGGCGTTGGCACGACCGCTGCTGGCCGGGATGGCGGCCCGCGTTGCCGGGCGTCCGCTGATCATCTTCACCACACTCGCCGAGGAGCGGTCCCGCGCCGCGCAGCCGGACGTCATCGACGGCGAAGTCATCGACGTCAGCGACGTTGAGCCGCTCCCTCTGCCACCGCGAACCTCGTAGTTTTGCCGGTGTGATGCCGACTCCGGTACGGCTGCTGGTCAACGGCCGCGTCCACAGCCCGTCGCACCCGGAGGCCACCGCGATGGCGGTGCACGACGGCGTCGTGGCCTGGCTCGGCAGCGACGCCATCAGTCGCGACCAGTTTCCGGACGCCGATGTGGTCGATCTCGACGGCGGCTTCGTCGCGCCCGCATTCGTCGACAGTCACCTGCACGTCACTGCCACGGGTCTGACGCTCACCGGGCTGGATCTGCGGTCCGCGAGGTCGCTCCCGCATTGCCTGCAGCTGATCGCCGACTACGCGGCCGCACATCCGGGCCTTCCACTGTGGGGCCACGGCTGGGAGGAATCCGCATGGCCGGAAAACCAACCACCGACAACCGCCGACCTCGACGCGGCGGTAGGAGAACGGCCGGCCTATCTGACCCGCATCGACGCCCACTCCGCGCTGGCCTCGACCGGGCTGCGGCGGCTGATCCCGGCCTTGCCAGCCGTGGCCCCTCGTCCGGCCGAACAGCAACCGCTGACCGGCGACGCCCATCACCTGGCCCGCGCCATGGCACGCGACCTGCTGACCAACGCGCAGCTCGCTGAGGCCCGAGCCGCGGCGCTGGACGCCGCGGCCGCGTCCGGCATCGTCGGGGTGCACGAATGCGCCGGCCCCGACATCGGCGGCCTCGATGACTGGCAGCAGCTGCGCAACACCGCTCACGGTGTCGAGGTGATCGGCTACTGGGGTGAAGCCGTCACCAGCGCCGCCCAAGCCCGCGCCATCCTCGAGGAAACCGGCGCCCACGGGCTGGCAGGCGATCTGTTCGTCGACGGCGCGCTCGGTTCGCACACCGCGTGGCTTCACGAGCCCTACCACGATGACCCGGACTGCACGGGGGTCTGCTATCTGGATCCCGATGCGATCACGACTCATGTCCGGGCGTGCACCGAGGCGGGTGTGACGGCCGGTTTTCACGTCATCGGCGACGCTGCGGTCTCGGCGGCGGTCGGCGCGCTGGAGCGGGTCGTCGACGATCTCGGGGTCACGGCCGTCGCCCGCTGCGGGCACCGCTTGGAGCATCTGGAGATGGTGACCTCTGAGCAGGCGGCCAAGCTGGGCGCATGGGGGGTGATCGCGAGCATGCAGCCCAACTTCGATGCGCTGTGGGGCGGTGACGACGGGCTGTATGCCCGCCGACTCGGGCCTGACCGAGGCACCCGGCTCAACCCGTTTGCGCTGTTAGCATCGCAAGGCGTGCCTCTCGCGTTCGGCTCCGACGCTCCGGTGACGGGCTTGGATCCCTGGGCCACGGTGCGTGCGGCCACCGCTCACCGCACTCCGGGCAGCGCGGTGTCGACGCGGGCCGCGTTTGCTGCCGCCACCCGCGGTGGCTGGCGTGCCTGCGGCGTCCGGGACGGAGTCACGGGCACGCTGGTTCCGGGCGCGCCCGCGTCGTACGCGGTGTGGGAGGTCGGTGAACTCGAACTGAGCGCTCCCGACGATGCGGTCCAGCGCTGGTCGACCGACCCTCGCTCGAGGACGCCCGCATTACCACGGCTGGGCCCGACCGACACGTTGCCGCATTGTCGGCAAACGGTGCACCGGGGTGCGGTCATCCATGGCTAAGACACCCAAGTGGCTGCCTCGAGGAGCGCGGTACAACGACGTCACCGAGATCATCCCGGCGATCGGCGACGACGACACGGGTGCCACACACCTTGACGCCGACGACGATGCCGATACCGACACTGCCTCCGGCGACACCCTGGATGCTCCATACGATGCTGACGACGATTCCGCCGCTTCGCCAGAAGACCCGGGTCGGCGGCTAGCGCCGCGACACCGACTGGCCAACGTCCGGGCCACAAGTCTTGGTTGGCTGCGCGCCGTGCTGCTGCCGCGCTTAATCAAGGCCCTGCTGCCTCGGTTGCCGCGGCTGGCGATCACGATCGCGGCCGGTTTACTGCTGTGTGCCAGTTTCCCCAGTTTCAACTGGTGGTGGGCCGCGATCGTCGCGTTCGCTCTGCTGGCCTGGGTGCTTACCCGTCCGGCCACCACACTGCTCGGCGGCTTGGGATACGGGTATCTGTTCGGGCTGGCGTTCTATTTGCCGTTGCTGCCCTGGATCGCCAAGCTCGTCGGCGCGATGCCGTTGGCGGCGTTGGTCATCGTGTGCGCGCTGTTTCCCGCCTTTTTCGGTTTGCTGGCCGTGGTGGTACGGCGACTGCCCGGTTGGCCGATCTGGTTTGCGCTGCTGTGGGCAGCACAGGAGTGGGTGAAGTGCACGGTGCCGTTCGGCGGGTTTCCCTGGGGCGTGGTGGCTGCCGGCCAGACCGACGGACCGTTTTTGCCGCTGGTCCGCCTCGGCGGTGTGTCGGTGTTGTCGACGGCGATCGTGCTGATCGGTTGCAGCCTGACGGCGATCACGTTGGAGATCGTCGCGTGGTCTCGAGACAGCCGTGACACCCGCTCCACTGGTACGGCGGACGCGCCTCCGGCGGTGGTGTTGCCCGGGATGTGTATCTGCGTGGCGCTGTTGGCCAGCATCATCGTGTGGCCGCCGGTCCGGCACTCGGGGGCGGGAGCCGGTAACGACGCGACCGTCACCGTGGCCGCGGTACAGGGCAACGTCCCGCGACTCGGACTCGAATTCAACGCACAACGGCTCGCGGTGCTGCACAACCACGTCCGGGAGACGATCCGGCTGGCCGACGACGTCCATGCCGGTCGGGCCCCGCAACCGCAGTTCGTCATCTGGCCGGAGGACGCCTCGGAAATCGATCCGCTGCTGAACGCGGATGCCGCCCAGCAGATCACTGCCGCCGTCGACGCGATCGGTGCGCCGATCCTGGTCGGCACGCTCACCGACGTTCCCGGCGCGAGCGGCGCGAAACCGGCCGCCCGCAACACCGTGATCGTGTGGAACCCGCGAACCGGGGCAGGCGACCGGCACGACAAGCAGATCGTGCAGCCGTTCGGCGAGTACCTACCCTGGCGGGGGTTTTTCCGCCATCTCACCGCGCTGGCTGACTGGGCGAGCAATATCGTGCCGGGCGAAAGCACTGGAGTGGTGCACGCCGGCGGCGTGCCGGTCGGAGTGGCTACCTGCTGGGAAGTGATTTTCGACCGCGCGCTGCGCGAATCCGTCCACAACGGCGCGCAGGTGCTGGCGGTGCCCGCCAACAACGCCAACTTCAACCAGCGGATGAGCGAGCAGCAGCTGGCCTTCGCCAAGGTTCGCGCGGTGGAGCTCGACCGCTACGTCGTGGTCGCCAGCAACACCGGGATCAGTGCGGTGGTCGCGCCGGACGGCCGCGAGCTGGCACGCACCGACTTCTTCGTGCCCGCCTACCTGGACAGCCAGGTGCGGCTCAAGACCACGACGACACCGGCCGCCCGCTGGAGATCGATCGTGCAATGGATTCTGGTGATCGCCGCCGCGGCGGCAGTGCTCGCTGCCATAAGGCACAATGGGTGGTTCCCGCGTCCCAAGCGCAGCCGGTTGCGGCCCACACACGACGCCGCTGCGCCTGCGGACCGATTCGACGACGCCCCGCTCGACGACGGTGAAGACGCCGCGTCCCATGCGGGTGATGACGAAACCCCCGCCGAAGGCGGGCGACATGCAGCCCGGTCCGGGCCAGACAAAGGAGCGACATGACCACCGGCCAGTCGACATCCGGCGCTACGGGAGAGCGTCCCAGCCAGCGCACCCTGGTGATCATCCCCACCTTCAACGAGCGGGAGAACCTGCCGCTGATCCTGCAGCGGCTGCACCAGGCCCGCCCGGATGTGCACGTGCTCGTGGTCGACGACGACAGCCCGGACGGTACCGGGCAACTCGCCGACGAACTGGCGTCGACGAACTCCGACTGGCTGCATGTCATGCACCGCACCACCAAGGACGGTCTCGGTGCGGCCTACCTGGCCGGTTTCGGCTGGGGGCTGGCGGAGCAGTACTCGGTCCTGGTCGAGATGGACGCCGACGGCAGCCATGCGCCCGAGCAACTGCACCGGTTGCTGGACGCCGTCGATGCCGGAGCCGATCTGGTCATCGGTTCGCGCTACATCGACGGCGGGATGGTGCGCAACTGGCCATGGCGGCGAGTGGCGCTGTCGAAGGTGGCCAACACCTATTCGCGGCTGATGCTGGGCATCGGCGTGAACGACATCACTGCCGGCTACCGGGCGTACCGGCGGGAGGTGCTGGAGACCATCGACCTGTCGGCGGTGGACTCCAAGGGCTACTGCTTCCAGATAGACCTGACCTGGCGCACCATCAGCAACGGCTTCACCGTCGTGGAGGTGCCCATCACCTTCACCGAGCGCGAACTCGGCGTGTCGAAAATGAGCGGATCGAACATCCGCGAAGCGATCGTGAAGGTCGCCCAGTGGGGGATCAACGGGCGGCTGGACGGCCGATCACGCCGGGCTGCAATCACTGCGCCCAGCAGCCCTGAACGCTAGGGGATTGTGCCGTCAGCTACCGCGACGGCGCTGCCTGATGATTTCCAGGCGCTCCTTGAGCAGCTCGTCGAGCTCCTCGATCGTGCGCCGCTCCAGCAGCATGTCCCAGTGCGTACGCGGCGGCTTGACCTTCTTCGGCTCAGGCAAATCGCCCTCGATCAAAACGCCTTCCATACCGTTGCGGCACAGCCAGGTACCGGGGATTTCGGCGTCGTCGGCGAAGGGAACCTCGAACTCCTCGCCGTTCTCGGTGCGGTATCGCGCAATCTGGCGTGGCGCCAGGTCATGGTTGCGGTCAGTCTCGTAGCTCACGGCGCCGAGGCGACTACCCCTTAGGACGCGATCAGCCATGGGCCTACTCCTCCGAACTCCTCTGAGCTAATTCTCTTCGGCTTGACAACGCGCGGGCGGGCTCTTGCGTTCCCCGTGCCCGGACCGTCGCCCGCGCAACGCGACGCGACCACCCATGATACCGGGATTGCGATGCGCGCACCGTTACAGTCTTCAGGCGTGGCCCGTCGCAGCAGATCCCAGCCGTGCCGCTGGTGTGGTCGTGACGTCGCCGATACCGGGATGGGCCGGCGGCGACAGTACTGCCGGCAATCCTGTCGGCAACGGGCCTACGAGCAGCGGGCCTTGATCAACGGAGTTAGTGCGCTGCCAGCCGATGCTGTGGTGCTGTCGGCACGCGAGGCCGCCGAGCTGTCGGACCGTGTCTATCAGGTGCGCTGCGCTGCCGAAGACGTCGCCACGGCGCTGGACGAAGGCGCCGAGAAGGCCGAATTGCGGGAGTTGTGCGACGCGCTGCTGCAGGCCGTCGAAGCGGCCGATGGCTGGCGCTGAGCCCGGTTTGCCACCGCTGCCGCAGGACGTTGACCACGGTGACCGCTGACCGCCGATTACAGGTACAGTCGCGCCATGACGGCTGGGCGGTGCGGTTGGCCGTGGGCCTGGCCGGCGAATCGGGCGGGCAACACGGCGCGGCGGCACCGCGACGTGTATAAAGCCGGGGGATATCGGGAGTGTTGACGCATCGTGCCGAGGTTGGCCTTGCTGCTCACCAATGACGGTGTGGGTTCGCGGACCAGTCCGACATCGCTGCGTGTACAGACTCCTGTTGCGCGGTGAGCCCGCATTCACCGGACAACCAAGCGAGGAATAGCGACATGGCTGATCAGCTCCAGCATGCGACCGAGGCACTGCGCAAAGCGCTGGTGCAGGTCGAGCGCCTGAAGAGCAAGAACCGCGCGCTGCTGGAACGGTCGAGCGAACCGATCGCGATCGTCGGCATGTCGTGCCGCTTCCCTGGCGGCGTGGATGCCCCTGAGGCCCTGTGGGACATGGTGGCTGAGAACCGCGACGTCATGTCGGAGTTCCCCACCGACCGTGGCTGGGACTTGGACGGATTGTTCGACCCTGATCCCGATGCGCCACACAAGTCCTACACCCGGTACGGCGGATTCGTCGACGACGTCGCGGGTTTCGATGCTGGGTTCTTCGGTGTGTCACCCGCCGAGGCGCTGGCCACCGACCCCCAGCACCGAATGCTGCTAGAGCTGTCCTGGGAAGCGTTGGAGCGAGCCGGGATTGACCCGACCTCGTTGCGGGGCAGCGCCACCGGCGTATTCGCCGGCATCATCGTCCAGGGCTACGGCATGCTCGCGGAAGAGATCGAGGGCTACCGGCTGACCGGCATGACCTCGAGTGTGGCCACCGGCCGGGTGGCCTACGTGCTGGGGCTGGAAGGCCCCGCGGTGTCGGTCGACACCGCGTGCTCGTCGTCGTTGGTCGCGCTGCATATGGCGGTGCAGTCGCTGCGATCCGGCGAATGCGATCTGGCGCTGGCGGGCGGCGCGACGGTGAACGCAACCCCGACGGTCTTCGTGGAGTTCAGCCGACACCGCGGGCTTGCACCCGATGGCCGCTGTAAGCCCTACGCGGGCGCCGCCGACGGTGTCGGCTGGTCCGAGGGCGGCGCGATGTTGGTGGTGGAGCGGCTTTCTGATGCACGCCGGTTGGGCCATCCGGTATTGGCGGTGGTACGGGGCTCGGCGGTTAATCAGGATGGGGCGTCTAACGGGTTGACGGCCCCGAATGGGCCGTCGCAGCAGCGGGTGGTGCGCGCGGCGTTGGCAAACGCGGGCCTTAGCCCGGCGGATGTGGATGTTGTGGAGGGCCACGGGACCGGCACCACGTTGGGCGACCCTATTGAGGCGCAAGCCCTTTTGGCGACCTATGGGCAAAACCGTGCGCAACCGCTGTGGTTGGGTTCGATCAAGTCGAACATGGGCCACACTCAGGCCGCCGCCGGGGTGGCGGGTGTGATCAAGATGGTGCAGGCGATGCGCCATGGGGTATTGCCGGCGACGTTGCATGTGGATGTGCCCAGTCCCCATGTGGATTGGTCGGCGGGCTCCGTAGCGTTGCTGACTGAACCGCGGCCCTGGCCTGCCGAGCCGGCCGCAGGCAAGGTGCGCCGCGCGGGGGTGTCGTCGTTCGGGATTAGCGGCACGAACGCGCACATCATTATCGAGGCCGCTCCGCCTGCCGAGCCGCGCGAGACCGCAGTAAAGCCACCGGTGCTGCCGTGGGTGGTGTCGGCCAAGACCCCCCCGGGGCTGGCCAAGCAGGCAGCCCGGCTAGCCCAGCACCTCGCCGTACATCCGGAGTTGGACCCGGCCGATGTCGGATGGTCGTTGGCTGGCCGCACGGCCTTCGAGCATCGGGCGGTGGTGCTCGGTGGCGACGGCGACCAGTTGCTTGCCGGGCTGCGGGAGCTGGCCGAGGATACTCCGGATACCGCCGTGGTGCACGGTGCCGTGCGGCCGGCGGGCAAGACCGTGTTCGTGTTCCCCGGCCAAGGGTCCCAATGGCTCGGCATGGGTGTCGAATTACTCAATGCGGCACCGGTTTTCGCG
>Ga0209810_1006156_pt1 | contig 10501 bp, 14 predicted proteins | sample Coa_R1_7_FD_187159 | JGI IMG/M metagenome (GOLD analysis project Ga0209810, IMG submission 187159) | Surface soil microbial communities from Centralia Pennsylvania, which are recovering from an underground coalmine fire - Coalmine... | ecosystem: Environmental > Terrestrial > Soil > Unclassified...
TCTGTGATCTCGCTCGTTATGAGGAAGAGGCAGTGGCTTCCTGCTGGTAGAACCTGCTTCTCTTATTCTTTTGCTTTTCTCGCATTGGCTTTTCCTCTGTGTCTCTGTGCCTCTAGCGAAGCGGGTGGTTTATTCTCTGCAGGCTAAGAGCCGGTACACGCTCGGGTTAGAGCGAAGCGAGCGGGTGGTGAACTTATTTTGATAAGCTGTCGGTACGTACAGGAAATGGGCATAGCGAAGCGAGCGGGTGGTTTCTTATTTGACGGGGAGGGCGGTTTGTGAGTAGAATAGCGGGCGAGGGAGAGATAAAGAAGCGATGGAGGAACAAAGCAGCCGCGCCGCGGAGGGCCATTCGGAGCGCCACGGGGAGCGCGCAGAGCGCATCACCATGCCGGGACTGCGGGAGCGCAAGCAACGCGGCGAGAAGATCGTGATGCTGACCGCCTACGACTACCCGTCCGCGCGCCTGGCGGAGCGGGCGGGGGTGGACGTCGTCCTCGTAGGCGACTCGCTGGGCACGGTCACCCTCGGCTACGACTCGACCATCCCGGTGACGCTGGAAGATATTTTGCACCATGCGAAGGCGGTGCGGCGTGGGCTGCGCCGTGCCCTGCTGCTGGCCGATATGCCGTTCGGGACTTTTCAGGCCGGCCCGGAAGACGCCATCCGCAACGCCGCGCGTCTGCTGAAAGAGGGTGGGGCGCAGGCGGTGAAGCTGGAAGGGGGCGCGCCGGTGATCGAGACCGTGCGCCGGCTGACGGAGGCGGGCATTCCGGTCATGGGGCATCTGGGGCTGACCCCGCAGTCGATCCATATTTTCGGCGGGCATCGCGCCCAGGGTAAAGACCCGAATGCGGCGGAGCAGATGCTGGCCGACGCGCAGGCGCTGGAGGCGGCGGGCGCGTTCGGACTCGTTCTGGAGACGATTCCGGCGACTCTGGCCGCTCGAATCACGGCTTCGCTCTCCATCCCGACTATCGGTATCGGCGCGGGACCGGGCTGCGACGGCCAGGTGCAGGTGTGGCACGATCTGCTGGGTCTCACGCCCGGCAAGACCTTCCGCCATGTCAAGCGGTATGCGGAAGTCGGGGAGGTGGTCGAGGCCGCGCTGCGGGCCTTTGCGGAAGAGGTGCGGCAGGCGCGCTTTCCGACCGAGGAGCACAGCCTCTAGCGATGCACGTGTTCGAGCAGATCGCCCCGCTACGGGCTTCCCTGCGCGAGGCGCGGGCCGAAGGCAAGAGCGTGGGTCTTGTGCCGACCATGGGGGCACTGCATGAGGGCCATCTCAGCCTCATCCGCCGGGCGCGGGCGGAGAACGGCGTCGTGGTCGTCTCCCTCTTCGTCAATCCCACGCAGTTCGGCCCCAACGAGGACTTTAGCCGCTATCCCCGCGCCTTCGAGCGCGACCGGCAGTTGACCGAAGCCGAGGGCGTGGACGCGCTCTTCGCGCCGTCGGTAGAGGAAATGTATCCGCCGGGCTTTCAGACGTTCGTGGATGTGCCGAATCTGGGAAGTATTTTGGAGGGAGCGCACCGGCCCGGTCACTTCCGAGGCGTGGCCACGGTGGTGACCAAGCTTCTCCAAATCGTCCAGCCCGCCCGCGCCTATTTCGGACGCAAGGACTATCAGCAGCTCTGCATTATCCGGCGGCTTGTGCGCGACCTGGACATTCCGACCGAGATCGTGCCCTGCCCGACCGTGCGAGAGCCGGACGGCCTGGCGATGTCCTCGCGCAACGCCTATCTCTCGGCGGAAGAGCGCCGGGAGGCGACGGTCCTCTACCGCGCCCTGCAGTTGGCGCAGACGCGGGTCCGAGAGGGCGCCCGCGATCCCCTGGCGCTGCAGCGAGAGATGGAAACCCTCATCTCCTCCGAACCGCACGCCAGCATCGACTACGTCGCCCTGGTCGATCCGGATACCTTGCAGCCCGTCGCCGATCTGGCGGCATCACCGACGCTCGCGGCGTTGGCCGTCCGCATCGGAAAGACCCGCCTCATCGACAACCTGCTGCTCACGCCCTCTTGACAAACCGCCTGCCGCCGTGCTATCCTATTTTGCGCGCCATGCAGTAGGGGCGCGCGTTTTCACGTTCCCCGCTAGCTCAATGGCAGAGCGTTCGGCTGTTAACCGAAATGTTGGTGGTTCGAGTCCACCGCGGGGAGTTTTAACCCTTCCAGCGCGTCCGAGCCTGCCGCTCGTTCCCGGATTGTAGCGGGTTAGAGCATCTACTGTTACCCGCTATATAGCTGACAAATAGTCTACTCCAAAGCAGGACCGGAAAGCGGAAACGCTCCCGGTCTTTTTGTTTCCTGGACGCTAATGTCGAGCAGGTAAAATCAAGGCAGATGCCTACTCCAGATGAAAGGTCAACATCTTGGAACCATCCGATGATCTATCCCCGCTTGATATCGAGGCTCGCGCTCAGCGAAACGCCTGGCATACAGAACGCAAAAGCAGGAAAGGCGCCAGGGAGAAACCCGGATGGGAGCAGAGTGCTAAGGGGCAGGAAAGAGAATGCTTGGTCGCCGTCGTTAAGGGCTGTCAGAAGGGTATCCAAAATCAAGCCCCCAACGTCCATCCGGCTTATAATCAGACGTGCGCTGAGTTTATAGCTATCATCGTTGTCGCCTTCCTGCTCGCCGATCAGAATGGAAAGGACCCGATCTTGTTTGCATGGCAGGCATTTTGTGAGGCGGCGGAAACCCTGCCGGGACTGAACATTGCTCAGATTGCTTCTAGCAGCGACGAGATGGAGGCTAGTTGGGCCTCCGCTTCCCTAGCTGGCTGCCTTCATGCCCGGACTTTAACTTTTAGCCGGGTCCAGAACGCATTGCGGGAACTGGCGCCCTCTCAAAAGGGCTTGAGTGATCTCCTGCTGTCAGAACTGCTCAGCCTCGGCCCAATGGCCTTAGCACAAATGATGCCTGGTGAGAGTTTAGAGGACCTGCGCGACCGTGCCCTTGATTTTCTTACTGGCCAGGCCGGAGCATGGAACCATGAGAAGCAATGGCCGCGCGATCGAGAAACAGACGAACTTATAGAACGACAAGGAGACACGTCTCTCGATCCCCAGGAAATGCTGCGCGCGAAGCTGGAGGAAGAGCGACAAGACCGAATTACACGCTTCCATGCCAGACTGACCCCACGAGAACGCGAGTTTATTGATGTGGTGGATCGACTGCGGAGAGAGCGTGAGGCTGTGGACGATCCTACGCCTATTACCGATGCCGAGATTGCCCGGTACATGCGACCGGGCCGCAATGGTCAGCCGGTGACCGCCGGGACGATTCCTAACTGGCGAAGTCGGATAAAGAAGCGTTGGACAGACACCGCATAAAAAATTTCTGAAAATTTCTTCTCCATTTGTATAGATCAAGCCCTCCTCGGCTGCATAGCCGGCGAAAGGAGGGCTTTACAATGCCGGCAACAGCCTTCATAGCCCTGTTTTATGGAACCTCGGCGGATACCGCGCGCCTGGTAGGAACTTCTTCGGACAGAGAACTCGTCCGGCAGGCTGCCGACCGCATGCTTACAGATCCCCATTACGACCTGACCGATCCGGTTCTTGGTACGCTTAATCAGGGGCGCCTGTCGGCCCTGCGGATCATTCGGAACTTTCTGGAGGAGGACGCTCATGCCTAACAGCAACAGGGCGGCCTCTTCTGAGCAAGAGAGAACCGCCCCACAATCCGATCTATTCTCCTCACCATTATACCCGACCGGACAGCCCAAGCCTGCATACACGGAAGCCTGTCGTCTTGTTGCCGCCGGACGCTCCGTCTTGGCCGTCACTCAGGACAAACTTCCCGCCGCTTCAGTCCTGCCAAAAGACGAGAAGACCGGTAAGCCCACCTGGAAGCCTTTCCAGGCCCATCTGCCCACCGAGGGCGACCTGTCCCGCATGTTCGCTAACGGCTATTATCCTGCCCGCATCAATGGGGCCGTGAGCGGCAACGCCGAGACGCTGGACTTTGATGAGCCGGGCCTGTGCGATCGGTTCGAGGCAGCCTGTGACGATCACGGCTTAGGCGATCTGGTGCGCTCCCTGCCGCGTGTGCAGACGCCCTCCGGGGGAGATCATCTGGATTATCGTTGCGCCGAGCCGGTGGACGGGAATAAGAAGCTGGCCGAGCGATGGGGAGAGGTTCCCGCCGGAACGGAGAATGCCAGGCAGCGAGACGGCAAGTGGATCAAGCGGGAAACCCTGATCGAGACCAGAGGCGAAGGCGGCTATGCGGTCGCGCCTCCCACGACCGGCTACAGACTCCTGCGTGGTGATCTGGCGGACCTGCCGGTTATCACGGCGGCACAGCGGACAGCCTTACATCGGATTGCCCATGTCCTCTTCAATGAGGTTGTGGACGAGGCTGAGGTGGTGGATGCAGCCCCGCGAGCGTCGGCTGCTAGGTCCGCATCTACAAGCCGTCTGTTGCCAGGAGAAGACTACAACCGTCAGGCCGACCTCTACACCATCGAGGAGCTGCTATCACAGGCTGGTTGGCAGTGTGTGGGGCAGGATGGCATCAAGAAGTTTTGGCGACGGCCCGGTAAGACCAAAGGCTGGTCTGCGACTACCGGCTACGCAGACAAGGCGCTGCTCTATGTCTTCTCTACCAACGCCACTCCCTTTGAGCCTGACCAAGCGTATAGCCCGTTTGCCACCTATACGTTCCTGAAGCATGATGGCGACTTCCAAGCGGCGGCTCGTGCGCTTGCCGTAGAGGGATACGGCAGCCGGCAGCGAGCGGCCTGCGAGACTGCGGCCAGCGATCCGACCGGGGATGAGGAAGCCTCTGACTTGACCGGTGTGCTGCCGTCGGTAGCGAAGGCGCTTGCCGATCTACCGGTTACCGTGACGGCAAAGGGTCTCTGCATTGACCCGGCAGCCTCCCTTAAAGATCGGGAGCGGATTGGCCGGCGGCTGGTATCCCTTAACAGCGACACGAACGTGTGGTTTCGCTTCGCGCTTGGAGACTGGTGGTGCTCTCTGCCTGGGGATTATGGCGTCAAGAAGCGCAAGACCATCGAAATGTTCGGGGATAGCGGCCTCTACCAGCAACTCAAGAGGAATGGCTACGTCGCGGGTCATTGGCCGCTCCATCGCCGCCAGGAAGGACTGCCCTGGTCGTTTTATGAGGAGACGGCTTCCTTCACGGTTAGCGAGCAGGATACCTACCTCAAGCGGTGGCGGGCCGGCGGGCTGACCATCGAGAAGATACGCGAGGAGAAAGCCGCCAGCCGAAAGTATCATCCCAGCCAGCGCAGAGCCGCAGCAAAGCCTGCAGAGACATCCTCAAAGGCTGATCCATCCAAAAAGCGTCATTCCCGATGGTCTGCGATCCTCAAGGACCTGGAGGCCAAGTATGGACCTGATTACGTAGACCGGTTGCTGCAACAGGCGAGCACGGAACCGGAGGAAGATGGTTCCGACAATAAAGACTATGTTAACATAGTGTCGGAACCGTTCGAGGAGCAAGATGGTTCCGACGTCAGAACCATCTTCCAAGAAAATCAGCTTCCCGAACCGATCCTCCTGACGGTCACGCCCACGCAACGGGAGCACGCGCATCTGGTGGCGCAGGGCCGGCAGAAGGGAAAAAAGACCCGCAAGCCGGACGGGGATCTGGGCACTCCGGAAGCCAATTACGAGGCGGACCTGTGGGGCGCCTTAGCAGAGATCGCCGTCAAACACTGGATGGAGACGAATGGCCTGCGGCCTCAGTGGAAGCTTTTAACCGACTACTACGCCCCGGAACCGGACTGCCTCCTGGGAAACACCCGCTACGAAATCAAGACCTCGCCGCCGGGAAAGCCCTACCTGTGCATCAATCAGAAGCAGCACGACGATCCTGCCCGCCAGTGTGACTTCTACCTGCCTATACTGTTCCAAGACGAGGATACACTGCTCGTCTGCGCTCCTATCCCCCACGAGGAAGTCAGCAGTTGGGAAGTGGCGCGAGGGCATAGCGCCTATTATCGCTTCTGCCGGGATCGCCTGCAACCGCTGACCAGCCTGGAAGTTCTCCAGAATACGGAAGAGGCGCAGGCTTCCGAACTGCTCCGGTTCTATGCTGCGCTGATCTTGCTCGCCAGGAATGGCCCCTGGCTCTGGCCCCGCGAGGAGATCAACCCTAACGACGAGCAGCCTCTCATTTTCAATCCAAGAACGGCCGTACAGATGGCCGCGATGGACCTGGAGGCGATTATAGCCGGGCAGGGAGACAGCCGCTTGTTGCCACGTGCAGAGAGGGACCTGCGCGTGGTGGCCGATTGGCAGCAACAGAGGTGCGCAGAAGAGGAGGCAGCATGAACACCTTGAGCGAGATAGAAGCCCAACTCCTTGCCGGCAGCAGTGTCGTCTTCGTCCGCTGCCTGCACCTGAACGGCGAGACGATCTGTCTGGCAACCGATGACGTGACCTTGCCACTGGACGCCGAGGGACAGTATCAAGGCTGCTTAGTCTATCGGCTGAGTGAAATTCGCCGCTTGCTGCAGCAGAAGCCGGACCCGCAAAGTCTATATTCTTACCATACCAGCAAGCGTACAAACTCTGGTCGAGCCTGTTTTGACCACGCTAACCAGCATGTCCTACGAGGAAGATAAAATCACCATGCCCAGCTATAAGGATACCAACTTACCCAAGTGGCGACACCCTCCTTGTGGAGCGCGCTGTAGAGATGGAAGCCGCTGCATTGCCCCACCTGTGAAGGGGAAGCGGCGCTGCCGGATGCACGGCGGCAAGAGTACCGGACCCACGACCCCGGAAGGACGGCAGAAAGCCGTCCAGATCGGAGTAGAGAATCTGCTCCGATGGCACGCCCAGCGACGTACCTAAGCACCCCATGACGCGCACGCACGCGCCTGTAAAGTGTGTGCGTCCATGCGGAGCGCGCTTTCCGAGGCTTCTTTTCTGCCCTCGAAGCATATCAAGCGTAGCAGCAAGGATAACAAGCGCAACAGGAGGCGCTTATGCCGCAACCGAAGAAGTATGAAAACCGAGCCGCGAGACAGAAAGCCTATAGACAGCGCCTGAAGCAGCGCACACTGCCCGATGGCGTCGTCATTCCGCCCTGTCCACCGGGATGCATCGTGATCCCTGACAATGGGTTCGCCATGCGGGAGTACATGGCTCTCCGAGGCGCCAACGTCTCCCATGAAGAAGCGGCTCGGCAGGTGTTCGCCAAGTACCCGCCTGTCAGAGCGTAGCCCTTCCCTGTCGGCCAGGCTGACCCGGACGGCAGGGAGGGATGGGGGCTACTCCTTTGCGCCCGCCTGCTTAACCGGAATACGCAGCCAGAAGGTTGATCCTTTACCCTTTTCAATTTCTTCCCATATCGTTGCCTGAATAGCTTCCACTAGAGGGTCTATCACATAGAACCCTCCGCAACTACGTAGTTGCCGCCTCCCAGCTTTAAGGTTCCCTGTATCAAGGATGTCCTCAGCTGGATCCAATGCGCCGATTAATGCCGCCTCCCCCTCCGGCTCTAAGCGCCCGGTGATACGCACCTCGCTTCTATCAGACCTATTCCAGATGGGCTTCCAAACGCCTGGTGCGACCAAGCGTCGAAGGATGATTTGAAGCAGATCCGGGTTTGAATCGACCACGATGTGCTCCGGCTGGAAGTCAAGGATCAATTCATACTCAGGTTGCCAGTCTTGGCTTATAGGCCGCTCTTGTATGCTAGCCAGAACTTCCTCAGCAATGGTACGCAGGTTTACCGCTTGAAATCGTTTCTTTTTGCCGGCCTGGATAAGGGAGAGTTCGTAAAGGTCAGTGGTGATGTTCCGAAGTTCGGTGGTTGCGTGTTCGAGAAAGAAGTAAAACTCCTGACGATCTTCTTTCGTGAACTGCTCCTCAAGCTGACTATCTCGCAGCATACTGATATATCCATGCAAGATTCCGATTTCTTCCCGAATCGAGAAGCAGAAAAGATAGATATTCTCGGCAAAACGCCGGTCCTGTTCGGTTTGTTCCATGCCGCCGCCCTCCTCCTGCTTGCACTTGTTTAGCTAATCCGTCCTCTGCCCCTGACTGCTCCTCAGCAACTCCTGCTCTCCCGTGCCTACGCTGCCGCCTGTACCTCTCAGCAGGACTTTGCCCTGCTCCTGGGAAGGCTGCTCCGATCCCCTAACCAGCACTTCCTCAGCAGGCAAGGTGTCGGCGGTGACAGGGGGTACGTAGGGCAGTTGCTTGGCTGTCCTGTGGGCTTGGCGTGCTAGATAACCTAGTCGAAAGGATGCCACCCAGAAAAGTAAACACAAGACGATACAAAGAACACCTGCTTGCATATCTGTCCTCTCTATACCACGGAAAGCTGTGAAGAGATTTATAGCAGCAAGCATGAAAACGAGGCCCATAAAGACGCATGGCATCGTAAAGAAGGTAGCCAGGCTAGCCTTCGTATAAGCCCTTCCTTTTCGCTTCAGATACTCCCGCCTCTTTTGTATCCGCTCCTGTGTGTTGCTCATGGCAGGCTCTCCCCTAGTGTTACTTCACAATCTAAAGCCGGATCTTCTCCTGGACACTGCTTTCAACAACCCGCTGTTTAGGCCAGGCTGCCACACCCACGGAGAGAGCGACGCCGAGCGCGGCCATCATCAATCCGATCAAAGAGGTGCTGCCGTGGACTGGAACCGCATAGGCGCTGATCGCCAGACCACTCCAGAACAGCGCCGTGGCGGCGGCAGGAACGACGCCGAACATCCGCCAGATCGGCCAGGGAGGATAGCCCTGACCAGCGCACCTTTCATATCTGCCATCCGCGATGGACATCCCGCCCAGCAGCACGATAAACCCTATAATGATGCCCAGCCACTCAGGCCGTCCTGATAGGTGCCCGGCCAGGTTCCCAGCCAAACCGGGGATGACGGCGGCGGCTAGATTGGCTACAAAGACGATAAGTAGTAGCGGTTGTTTCGGAAACTTCATCGGCCTTGCTCCGTCTCGGTTTGTCTAGCCCAGATTATTCACGAGAAGAGTAAAAGGAGCACATTCTGTTGTATTCGTATGATGACCAAAACACTTCTTGATCCGCTCCTGTATGCTACTCATAGCAGGCGGTCCTCCCAATGCAACCATTCGCCCTGCTCAATAGCGATTCCTGCCAACCAGCCCAATTTTCAGCCCGTGCGTGCCTGACTCTCCGTCAGGCTCCCATTACCAAAAAATTTGTCCGCGAGGAGGGAATCACCAGGCGGGCGAAACGAGGCTACCCCCTCCCCTGACTGGCTTCCTGGCGCCTCATACGCGGGCGCGCAGTCCTTATAGCGCGTTCGTGTAGGGGATGGTATGCCGCCAGGATACCGGACGGAGTGTGTATCAACTTTTATCCCATTAGCCGAAGGATAGGCATATAATATAAGTGTGACAACCGAATACAGAGACGCCGGAGACGGGCTAAACCCCTCTACCTGTTATCAAGCAGGAACCCTCCGACGTGAGCAAGACCCCCCGGCCATGATGCCAACAAGCCATCTACCCTACTACTCCAAAGGAGAAACAACGATGACGCTACCGATCTACATTCCTGCGCCCAAAACGGTGCAGGAAGCCCTACAGCAGGCGCGCGTCAATGAGCGCGCCGCGACACTCTGGCAAGACGGCTATAGCTGGGAACGGGTGACCGGTTGCAAGGCCGGTCCCTGGTATCGGGTGACCGGCCCGGACGGGCAGACCTACAACGTGGACCCGCTCTTGAATTACCAATGCTCCTGCCCCTTCCGGAAGGAGCACAAGTTCTGCAAGCACGGCATTGCCGTCGCGAAGCTGGAAGCGGAGATCATCCAGGCAGAGAACGCCGCGCCCGATCCCTGGGACGCCATTGCCTGCGCTGCTGACCGTATCGAGCGGGAAGTCCGAGAGGCTGGATTTGCGGAGTTCTGAAACAAGACGGGCTTAGGAAGGCGGCAACCTCCCTAAGCCCCTTCCCTTGCGGGAGCAGGTAAGAATTGGAAACCCCTACCTGCTCCCATTCTACCACAGGATAGGATGGGACACAATGACCGTTCAAGGTTTCATCGTCCAGCGTGGAAGCATAGACACTGCTGGCAAATGGCCCTGCTGGAAACTGCTGGACGCCTCCGGTAAGATCGTCGGGCAGTCTACCGACCCGACCTATATCGGGGATCTAATCGCCGCGAAACACCTGGCCGCGCTGCTGACTTATAATAGCGCCCGCGCCGGTTTGCTCATAGTCGAACACGCCCGCTATCAGGTGGCCGAAGACTGCTTCAACGACCCGGACGGCATGACGGAGGAGTAAGCGGCCATGACCATTACCCGTTACCGCAAGACCCGCTTTTGGGCGCTGTATGACGAAGATGGGGAATTGATTTGTGTGACCGTCTACCGGAAGGGAGCAGAGGAAGTCAAGCGCCGTCTGCAAAGCCAGTAACACGAAGGGCCGGGTATGTGGCTGCATACCCGGCCTCTTGAAAAACAGGCAAGTCCCGAAATCGTGGAGAACCTGCGGAGGGCTCTTTTCTCTGCTTCCTCATTATC
>Ga0209810_1006157_pt1 | contig 10498 bp, 9 predicted proteins | sample Coa_R1_7_FD_187159 | JGI IMG/M metagenome (GOLD analysis project Ga0209810, IMG submission 187159) | Surface soil microbial communities from Centralia Pennsylvania, which are recovering from an underground coalmine fire - Coalmine... | ecosystem: Environmental > Terrestrial > Soil > Unclassified ...
TGTTGCTGTCCAGGGTCGCCCCGTTCAGGCTCACCGGGCCGACGTCGAAGACGCCGCCGCCCAGCACGGCATGGTTGCCGGCGACCGTGGCGCCGTCCACCTCGAGGGTGCCCTCGGAGTAGTTCATCAGGCCCCCGCCGGCCAGCGCCCAGTTGTCGAAGACGTCCCCGCCCTTCACGGTGACGTTGCCGAGGAAGTTGAGCACGCCGCCGCCGGCGAAGTTGGCGACGCTGTTCTCGACCACGTCGTTCACCAGCCAAAGGTTGGCCCCGTTGGCCACCCCGCCACCGGCGAACGAGTTGCCGTGCTCCACGCGCAGGTCCTTGATGGTGACCTTCTCACCGCCGGGCAGGACGGCGAACACGCGCGTCTTGCCGCCGCCGTCCACCACGGTGCCGGTGGGGCCGTTGCCGGCGCCCTCGACGGTCATCGAGGTCTTGATCTGGAGCGGGCCCTTCTTCGGGTCCAGGTTGTAGTGCCCGGCCGGGACGCTCACCAACGCTCCGGTGGTCTGGTTCGCCGCGTTGATCGCCTCGCGCAGCGAGCAGTGACCCGGAGCCGGCGCGCAGTTCGCGTCCGCCCAGCTGTCGTCGGTGGTGTTCACGGTGTAGGTGGCCGCCGCCGCCGGCACCACCGCCGTGGCCCCGGCGCCCAGCGCCGCCAGGGCTGCGGTCGAGCCAAGCGCCAGGGCCTGGCGGAACGATAACCGGATGTGTTTCGCGACCAAGGTCACTCCCCTCCGTCTCGTTGAAGTGGATTCGTGCCACGTAACGAGGCAGGGGAGGGACGAGTTCTGGGCAAAAGCATGAGTAAAACGTCCCGACCCCGAGACGGGGCCGGGAGCAAGGTTGGAGCAAGGTTCGGGTGTCGGACGCGCACGCGCGCCCAGATCTGGGAGGATCTGACGGCCCAGAGGGGGCTACGGGTGCGCGGGGTCGGACCGGCCCGGGTCCATCCCCGAGCCGCCGGCCGCCTCCGCCAGCAGCCGGCGGGTGGAGGCGGGCAGGGCCCCGCCCCGGAACCGGTGCAGCTCCACCCCGCGCTTGAAGAAGACCAGCAGCGGCACCTCTCGCACGCCGTGGCGCAGCGCCGCCTCCGGCTCCCGCTCCACGTCCACGGCCACCAGGCGGCAGACCGGCTCGGCCGACGCCCTCAGGCCCTCCAGATCCCGACGCAGCTCCCGGCAGGGCTCGCAGCGCGGCGACCAGAAGCTCACCAGCACCAGGCGCTGCTCCTCGCCCAGGAGCGCCTCCAGCTCGGCCGCGGTCAGGTCGGGGAGGCCGGCGCCCGCCGCCTCCGGCCCCATCAGCTCAGTCGCTCGATGATCATGGCCATGCCCTGGCCGCCGCCCACGCACATGGTCTCCAGCCCGTAGGTGGCGTCCAGGGTCTGGAGGTCGTTGATCAGCGTGCAGAGGATGCGGGCGCCGGTCATGCCGAAGGGATGGCCCAGGGCGATGGCCCCACCGTGGGGGTTGAGCTTGTCCGAGAAGGGATCGACGCCGATGCCCCGGGCGCTGGGGATGACCTGGGCGGCGAAGGCCTCGTTCAGCTCCACCACGTCGATGTCGTCGATGGTCATGCGGGCCCGCTTCAGCGCCTGCTTGGTGGCGTCGATGGGGCCCAGACCCATGACCTCCGGCTCCAGGGCGGAGACGCCGGTGGAGACGATGCGGGCCAGGGGGGTGATGCCCAGCTCCCTCGCCTTCGCGTCCGACATGATCACCACCGCCGCAGCGCCGTCGTTCAGCGGGCAGGAGTTCCCCGCCGTCACCCGCCCGTTCTCGCGGAAGGCCGGCTGCAGGGTGGCCAGCACCTCCATGGTGGTGCCCGGCCGGGGCCCGTCGTCGCGGGCGAACGTCTCCCCGTTGGGGAGCGGCACGGGGATGATCTCCCGATCGAAGAAGCCGTCCTCCCGCGCCTTCACCGCCGCCGTCTGCGACTTGACCGCGTAGCGGTCCATCTCCTCGCGGGTGATGCCGCAGCGGTCGGCCACGTTCTCGGCCGTCTGGCCCATGGCGATGTAGATGTCCGGATAGCCCTCGGGGTTGTCGGGCAGGAGGCGGGGGTTGCGGCAGTCGGGCGGGTCGGAGGTGCCGTTCCCGTAGCGAGAGACGCACTCCACGCCCACGGAGAGGAAGACGTCGCCCTCCCCCGCCTTGATGGCGTGGTAGGCCATCCGGGTCGTCTGCAAGGACGAGGAGCAGTAGCGGGTGATGGTGCAGCCCGGGCAGTCCAGCCGGGCCAGGACGCTGATGATCCGGCCCAGGTTGAACCCCTGCTCCCCTCCGGGCAGGCCGCAGCCGCAGATCAGGTCGTCGATCATCGAGGGCTCCAGGGCGGGTACCTTCTCGAGCACTCGACCGACGACGTGGGCGGCGAGATCGTCGGGGCGCACGTCGACCAGATGGCCCTTGAAGGCACGGCCGATGGGCGAACGCCCGGCAGCGACGATGACGGCTTCCGGCATCGCACGATCCTCCTGGAACCCTGCTGGCCGGCGGCCGGGAGATCCCCACCGGAGCCGTTTCGGCTCCCACCGCACGGCGCCAGAGCCAGTTTACGCACTCGGTCGGGCCGCTCCCGGACCGCGGCCCCGTCCGCGGCGCCCCTGGTCTGCCCGAGCCACGTGGACAGCCCTCCGGTTCCGAGGGATACTGGGGGGCGGTGAACGGGTCTCCCGCCGGGGCGACCGGCCCGGGGCGCCCGTCCGAGTTGGAGAACGGGCAGCACGAGGGGGTGATGATCCAGGGCGCGTTCCCTCCGCGCTTCTCGGAGGCGGAGTTCGCGCGTCGCCATCGCCTGGCTCGGGAGCTGATGGACGATCTGCTCCTCGACGGGCTCGTGATCTTCGGCTCGTCGGCCGAGGCGCGCATGCAGCAGGCCGATGTCTACTGGCTCTCGAACTTCGCGGGCATTCGGGAGAACTACCTCCTCTTCCCCATGAGCGGGGAACCGGTGCTCTTCGTGCAGACCCACAACCACGTCCCCCAGGCCCGGCAGCTGTCGATCGTTCCGGTCGAGCCCGGCGGGGGCGCCGGCACCTGGAGCGACGTCGGAGACCGGGTCGGGGAGCAGCTGCGGGCGCGCGGCCTGCGATCCGTGGGGCTGGTCGGCCTGGTCCCCTATCAGGCACACGCGCGCATGGCGGCGACCTCGCCCGCCTCGGCCTTCCGCGACGTCACCCGCGAGTTCCGCTCGCTCCGCGTGACCAAGAGCGAGGAGGAGCTGGAATGGCTGCGGCGCGGTGCCGCCTACACCGACGCCGCCCACCAGGCCCTGGAGCACAAGGCCCGGCCCGGCCTGCGCGAGTACGAGCTGATGGAGGTGATCCTGTCCGCGTATCCGTGCGCGCTGGCCGAGGCCCAGGTCGCCTTCCTCGGCTCCACCTCGATGCGAGAACCGGACCGCTGCGTCCCCGCCCAGTTCCCATCCTCGCGCCGGGTGGCCGAGGGAGACCTCTTCTTCACCGAGCTGAGCATCGCCTTCGGCGGCTACGGTGGCCAGTCGCTGCGCACCTTCACCTTCGGCCGGCCGTCGGCCCTGGTCGACCGCATGCACGAGCTGGCGCTGGAGCTATTCGAGGCCGTGCGCGCGGCGCTACGGCCGGGAGCAACCGCCGAGGAGATCCTGGAGATCGGCGACCTCGCCGGACGGCACTCGTTCGGCATGGTGGACGCTCTCCTCCACGGCTGGGGCATCGGCGTGCTGCCCCCGGTGCTCCGCAGCCGCTCGCGACCGTGGGCGACGACGGGGAACTCGTGGACCTTCGCCGAGAACCAGACCGTGGTCGTGCAGCCGAACGTGGTCACGCCCGACGAGCGACTGGGGGTGCAGGTCGGCGACCTCTGCGTCGTGACCGCGGAAGGGGCACGCCCCCTCCACTCGTTTCGCCGGGAACTCATCGTCTGCGCGTAGCGGGCCGCCCGGCGTCCATGGAGCCTCACCGGGGGCGTGCTCGACGCCCGGAGGACGATCGCATCGCTGCCCTGCCCCCGCCGCCCCCGGGAGCCCGCCTCACCCTGTCGGGTGGTGGGAGCTGGTCCGAGTGGTCCGGCCGTCGATCGCGACCCCATCCTCCGCGTCCGTCGAGCATCCTTCCCGGGCATACTCGACGCATGGGGGATGACCACGCCGCCGGCCTGGCCGGGCCGGCCGCCGAGGACCTGCTCCACCGCTTCCTGGACGGCCGGCCCGAGGCCACCGCCCGGGCCTACGCCGCCGACCTCTCCGACCTGGCCCGCTTCCTGGACACCCCGCTCCCCCAGGCCCTGGCCATCCTCCTCGGTGACCCCACCGCCGCCGCCCGCCTGGCCCTGGACTACGCCCTCCACCTCCGCTCCCGCTCCCTGGCCCCGGCCACCGTGGCCCGCCGCCTGGCCACGCTGCGGGCCCTGGTCGGGCAGGCCCGGGAGCTGGAGGTGGTGGACTGGTCCCTCCGCCTCCCCTCCCCGGAGGAGGTAGAGGCGGCCCGGGAGCGCCCCCGGGAGCCGGCGACGCCCTACCTCTTCCCCCGTCATCCCGACGAGGTGGACCGGTTGGACCTCCAGCACTTCGCCCTGCGCGAGGCCCTGGGGGCCAACTTCCTGGCCCCGGTGGAATCCCCGGTCCGGGTCCTGGACGTGGGCACGGGCACCGGGCAGTGGGGGTTCGAGGTTGGTCATCGGTTCCCGGGAGCCCTGGTGGTGGGCTTCGATCTGGTCCGGGGCAAGCCCAACCCGCCTTCTGGCTACCGGCACGTGCGGGGCAACCTGCTCCAGGGGCTGCCCTTCCGGGACGACGTTTTCGACTTCGTCCACCAGCGCCTGCTGGTCGCCGGCATCCCGGTGGCGGCCTGGCCCGAGGCAGTGGGGGAGCTGGTCCGGGTCACCCGCCCCGGAGGCTGGATCGAGCTGGTCGAGGGGCTCTTGACCAGAGGCCGTCGGCTCGGTCCGGCAGGTGAGCAGCTGGCGGAACTCATCCACCGTCGGCTCATGGGACCTCTCGGTCTGGACACCGCCGGATCTGTGCTCGACGTTCTGGACGAGCACCTGCGCCGGGCGGGGCTGGAGCGGGTCACCCGGCGTGAGATCGAACTCCCCGTCGGCGAGTGGGGTGGCCGGGTCGGCTCCTTCCTCGCCACCGACTTCCGGGCCGCCGGCCAGCGCCTCTGCGAGGTCCTGCGGAGGAAGTCCACGGAACAGGCCGAGGAGGCGGCCGAACTGCTCCGCCAGACCGTGGACGAGTTCGAGCGGCATCACACCACCTGGCCGGTCGTCATCGTCTACGGCAGAAGGCCGCGCTGAGTGGGGATCTCGACTGACCCCTCAACCGATCCACGGCGGCCTCCGCCGGCCGCCTCCGTCTGCTCGTGTCCAACGAGCCCGCGATCGGTCCCGTGACCCCGACCCAGGGAGGTTCATTGCCGATCGGTGTCGATCGACCGACGACGGAGCCACATTGTGATTTCGTCACCCACCGACCCAGGATCGCCCCCATGGTGGACGAAGCTTTTTGCCTCCACGAGGTGATCGTTCCCGAAGCGCCCTCGCTGTGGGGCCCAGCAGAGCGTTTCCCATTGAGCGGATCGAGCCGACGCCCGCTCCGCCTCCCCGACGGGGACGAGACGACTCCATTCGGACTGCGCCATCTCATCCTCTCCGGACCGAACCTCGACGTTCCTCTGGAACGTGTCCACAGCGTCTACTACCGGCGGCCCGGGCGGTTCGATCTCTCGATCCACCGGCACGACGACCTCCGGCGGTTCGTGGAAGCCGAGGCCCGGCAGGGCTTCGGAGGGGTCCTTTCCAGCCTCGACTGCACCTGGGTCAACCACCCGGCTCGGATGGCCGACGCGGAGTACAAACCATGTCAATTGAAAGTTGCAGCTGAGAGCGGGCTGCGGGTTCCACGCTCGCACCTCACCAACGATCCCCGTTCGGCGAAGATGTTCGCCGAGGCGGTCGGTGGGATGGTGGTCGACAAACCGTTATCCGCCCACCGGTTTTGGGTTGAGAATGGCCGATCGTTCGTCCTGCTCACGAGCCCGATCCAGCTCGACAGCATCTGTGATCCGCGCATCGGCATCACCGCCCACCTCTTCCAGGAGTGGGTCCCCAAGCACCACGACGTCCGCCTGACCGTGGTGGGCGGGCGGTTCTTCGCGGTCGCGATCGACGTCGGCGGCTCGACGGCGGCCTTGATCGACTGGCGTGCCAACCACCGTTGCCATCGCTACCTGGTGACCACGGTGCCCGACGAGGTCCGGGCGGGCGTCCGCAGCCTCCTCGACCGGCTGGGCCTGGTCTTCGGTGCGCTCGATTTCTCCGTCACCGAGGAAGGGGAGTGGTTCTTCCTGGAACTCAACCCCGGCGGCCAGTGGGGGTGGATCGAGGCGGCCACCGGCCTGCCGATCGCGAGCGCGATCGCCGACGCGCTCGAAGCCGGGTCGATGCGATGAGCGGGGCGTGGACGGACGAGGCCGGGGCGGCCCGGCTTCGGGAGGAGCTGGTGGCGGAGCTGGTGGCCGGAGGGGCAATCCGCTCCGAGTCATGGCGGCGCGCCTTCCTGGCGGTGCCACGCCACCGCTTCCTGGAGACCGTCTACCGGCGGAGCCGGGTCCGGGGTCAGGTCTGCTACGAGCTGGATCGGCCGTCGCTCGAGCAGGCGTACCGGGACGACTCCCTGGTTGTCCGGGTCGACTCCAGCGGCCGGCGGGCAACCAGCTCGAGCACCACACCGAGCCTGATGGCGAGCATGCTGGAGGCCCTCGACGTCGACCATGGCCATCGGGTCCTGGAGATCGGCACCGGGACCGGATACAACGCGGCCCTGCTCTGTGAGCGCCTGGGGTCGGAGACGGTGACCAGCATCGACCTCCACCCGGAACTGGTCGAGGCCGCCGGAAGGTGCCTGGCCGACCTCGGGTACCGACCCCGACTGGCGGTCGCCGACGGCCGTCTCGGCTACCCGCCGGCAGCCCCCTATGATCGCATCATCGCCACCTGCTCCGTGCGCCGGATACCGACGTCGTGGCTGGCCCAGACACGCCCGGGCGGGATCATCGTCGCCAACCTCCAGGGCGACCACACCTCGGCAACGGTGCGATTGGTGGTCGGAGGGAACGGCTCGGCCGAGGGCCGGTTCCTGCCCGATGACGCGGCCTTCATCGAGATCGAAGGCGAGGAGGAACGCACCCGCCTCTCGATGCAGGAGCTGGCCGATCGCTGGATCCGTGGTGAGGCACCGACCCGGCCGGCGCACGTCCCCGAGGCGATGGAGGACGGGCGATTCTGGTTCCTGACCCAGCGCCTCCTGCCCCACGTGGTGCTCTTCAGCACGGAAGGGAGGCCCTGGTGCCTGGTCGATTACCGGGACCTGTCCTGGGCGCGGGTCGAGGAGTCGGAGGCCGGCCCGGTCGTCGCCCAGGGCGGTCCGCAGCGGCTCTGGGATCGGCTGGAAGAGGCGGACGCCCTGTGGACCGGGAGTGGGCGGCCCGGCTTCGAGCGCTACGGCCTGACCATCGAGGGCGAAGGCCGACAGCGCCTCTGGCTTGATGCGCCCGAGAGCCACGGCTGGGACCTCTGACCGCACGCCTGGGGTCGGTCCGGTGGGCTCAAACCGAGATCCGCGGATTGCGGCCTGCCGGCACCATCCGTCGAGCATCCTTTCCGGGCATACTCGACGCATGGGGGATGACCACGCCGCCGGCCTGGCCGGGCCGGCCACCGAGGACCTGCTCCGCCGCTTCCTGGACCGCCACGCCCCGGCCACCGCCCGGGCCTACACCGCCGACCTGGCCGACCTGGCCCGCTTCCTCGGCACCTCGCTGGAGGCCGCGGTCGGCTCCCTGCTGCTGGGGCCGGAGCCAGCCTCTCGCCGGCTGCTGGACTACGCCCTGGAGCTGCGCCGGCGGGGCCTTGCCCCGGCCACGGCCCGGCGTCGGCTGGGCACCCTGCGCGCGCTGCTGGCCACCGCTCGGGAGCTGGGCCTGGTGGACTGGTCGCTGGAACTCCCCACCCCGGAGGAGGTGGAGGCGGCGCTGGAGCGCTCCCGGGAGCCGGGGTCGCCCTACCTCTTCCCCCGGCACCCGGAGGAGGTGGACCGGCTGGACCTGCAGCACTTCGCCCTGCGCGAGGCCCTGGGGGCCAACTTCCTGGCCCCGGTGGAATCCCCGGTCCGGGTGCTGGACGTGGGCACGGGGACGGGGCAGTGGGGCTTCGAGGTCGGTCACCAGTTCCCGGGCGCGCTGGTGGTGGGCTTCGACCTGGTGCGGGGGAAGTCGGGGGCTCCTCCGGGCTACCGGCACGTGCGAGGCAACCTGCTCCAGGGGTTGCCCTTCCGGGATGGGGTCTTCGACCTCGTCCACCAGCGTTTCCTGATCTGGGGCATCCCGGTGGAGGCGTGGCCGGGGGCGGTGCGAGAGCTGGCGCGGGTCACCCGTCCCGGGGGCTGGGTCGAGCTGGTGGAGATCACCACCCGGCCGCAACGGACGGGGCCCGCGACCCAGGCTCTCTTCGACCTCATCCATCGACAGCTCGCCGACCCGCTGGGCCTGGACACGACCGACGCCGTCTTTCGCTCCCTGGACGAGCATCTGCGGGAGGCGGGGCTGGACGAGATCGTCCGCCGTGAGCGCTCCCTGCCGGTGGGCGAGTGGGGAGGCGGGATCGGGGCCTTCATGGCCACCGACGCTCGGACCGCTGGCCTGCGGTTTTGCGAGCTGTTGCGGTCCAGATCTCCGGGCCTGGCCGCCGAGGCAGCCGAGCTGCTACGACGCTCCCTGGAGGAGCTGGATCGGCACCAAACGATCCAGCCGCTCGCCATCGTCTACGGCCGCAAGCCGGCCTGAGCCCGGGACCCGCCGGCCGTCGAGGGAGCGGGGAAGGCCCAGGCGCCGGCGGCGTCGATCGGTAGGGCCGGCGATCGTAAATCGTGACCGACGCGGTCCCGAAGGTTGGAGGTAGGACGCAAAGGGAAGGAGAGCAGAGCGACGAACGGCTCCCGCTCACCGCCGAGCCACTCCCTTCGAGCTCCCGCCGGCGGCGAGTGGTGGCAGGCCCGGCTGGAGTCGATCGGCTCGCTGTGGCCGAGGCGCCGTCTCAGCTCGGGTTCGAGCGCGCCCGGACCTACGACACTGCGGTCAAGCCGACCCGAGACGGTTTGAAGTCGCATCGAGCCCGGGTCGGCGCGGGCCGGGCGCTCCCGAGCCAGACCTGTCCACGTCGCCAGGCGCACGTCCACACCAGGGGGTGCAAAGGCCGGCCAACCAACGACGAGCCTTCCCGTGCAGGCTCGAGCGTGCAGATCGCACCCCGGTGCGATCTACAGACTCTCGACCCTTCGAAGCTCCTGATCCACGACCCGCTTCAGGACCGGTAGGTCGTGCTCGACGATCTCGTCGATCCTCGAGCGCTGCACCCTCACGTAGCCGTGAGCCAGCACGTTGCGGAACGCGGTCACCCTGGCCCAGGGGATCTCGGGATGTCGACGCCTCAGCGCCTCGGAGAGCCGCCCGGAAGCGTCGGCCAGCGTCTCCAGCCGCCTGAGCATCGCGTCCTCGGCCATCGGCCCCGAGTGCTTGCGGTACTCTTCGATCCGGTCGATGCTCTCCGAGATGTGATCGAGGAGATCCCGGTCGCGCTCGGTCTCGTTCACAGCGGGACCGCCTCACGCTCGATCCGCTCGATGATCCGCCGCTCTCGCTCCGGCACCGGCTCCGCGGGCACCTCGGCCACGTGGACCGGGCATCCCAGGAGCTCCTCCAGGTCCAGGTGAAGACCGCTCAGATCCATCAGCGAAGCCCCTGGCTCGAACTCGACCAGGAAGTCGACGTCGCTGCCCAGCCTGGCCTCACCGCGTACCACCGAGCCGAAGACGCGTACGTTGCGCGCACGGTTGGCAGCGGCCACCTCGAGGATCTCGTCGCGGCGCGCCCGCAGCTCGGCCAGCGTGGGTGGCCGGCGACGCTCCGAGCGAATCGCCAGCTCCCCTTCCGGACCGATCTCGAACCTGACCCCGAGCGCCCTGGCGAGCCGGCACAGGGTCCGCACCGCCGGGAGGAAGCGGCCCCTCTCCAACCGCGTGATGGCGGCCTGGGTGGTACCGATCCGCCTCGCCAGTTCGGCCTGGGTCAGGCCCGCACGCCATCGCGCCTGCGCCAGCGCACGACCGAAGCCAGCGGCGTCCGCACCATGCGACGAGGACACGAAGCCAACATATCATAAGTGCGTTGCATGCCTGCGGTCGGGGATCCAGGTGCCGGAGTCCGGATGAGACGTCCAGCCTGATCCTCTGTCGAGGCCGGCTCAGCGTTCGGCGAGCGGGACGGCTCGGCTTCGTCCTGCTGGTCGTCGAGCACCGAGCCATCCTGGCTCTCCGTGAAGCGTGGTCTCGGGGCATACTCGACGCATGGGGGATGAGCGCGTCACCGCCTCGGTCCCGGCCGGCGAGGCCGAGTCCCTGCTCCGCCGCTTCCTGGAGCGGGCCGCACCCGCCACCGCCCGGGCCTACAGCGCCGA
>Ga0209810_1006159_pt1 | contig 10495 bp, 11 predicted proteins | sample Coa_R1_7_FD_187159 | JGI IMG/M metagenome (GOLD analysis project Ga0209810, IMG submission 187159) | Surface soil microbial communities from Centralia Pennsylvania, which are recovering from an underground coalmine fire - Coalmine... | ecosystem: Environmental > Terrestrial > Soil > Unclassified...
GGCCAAAACACGCCGGCGATCGCGGCCACCGAGGCGCACTACGGCGAGATGTGGGCCCAGGACGCAGCCGCAATGTACGGCTATGCCGGCAGCTCGGCGGCGGCCACGACGCTGGCACCGTTCACACCGCCGCAGCAGACGACCAATCCGGGCGGACCGGCCGGCCAGGCGGCGGCCGTGGCGCACGCCGCCGCGACCTCGGCGGGTACTCATGCCCGGACAGCGGTGTCGTCGATGTCCACGGTGCCCCAGCTCCTCCAGGGGCTCGCGCAGCCGGCGCACTCGTCGTCGATGTCCGGCCTGCCGCAGATGGCGATGGGCGAAGCGGCGTCGATGACGACGTCTGGCGCATCCGCTCCGGCCAGCGCGCTCTCGGGGCTTACCGCCGCATCGGGCAAGGGAGCAGTCAAGGGTGCCGGCAACGGCGCCGGCCTGGGCGTGGCGGCAGCATCTCCGCTGGCTGCGTCCGGCGGCGAATCGATAGGCCTGGTCGAGGACACGGCCGGCCTCGGCATGGATGCGGTCGGTCTCGTCGGTCTGGACGGCGGCGGCGTCGGCCTGGATGTGATCGGCGTGGGAATGGACTTTCTGGGCGCCGACGAACTGACCGAGTCCGGTGGTTTGGGCCCGCTCGGAGCCCTGCCGGTGGGACCAACGGGGGGCTCGGGTGCCGGCGCCTCCGCGAGCATCGGTCAGGCGGGCTCGGTGGGCGCCTTGTCAGTGCCGCAGAGCTGGGGCGCAGCCCTTACGGGCGGGACGATGAGCCCGCCGAGTGCCATGCCGTTACCGGCTGGCGGCCTCGGTGCTTCCCCGGCGGCAGCGCCGGCCGGGCCGAGCGTGCCGAAGACGCCCGCGGCGACTTTCGCCGGACGCGGAGCTGACGGCGCTATGCACCAAATCGGGTTCCGCCCCCGGGTGGTCGGGCGTTCGCCGATCGCGGGTTAGATCCGGGGGTGTCCACAACGACGGCGGCCCGCACAGCCGATCGGCGTGCGGGCCACGTCTTGGTCGGGCAGCGAGGTTACGCCCAGCTGGAGCCGACGGCGCTGTCGGTGCTGGCCATGTTGCTGCTGGCGGTCTGCACCTTCTGGCCGTGGGCGTTGGCCTGCTCGTAGATCACCTGGAAGTTGCGGCCCAGTTCGGTGATGAACTGTTGGCACGCCGTCGAACCGGCGCCACCCCAGAAGTCACCGGCGGCCAGCACGTCACGAATGATCGCCTGGTGCTCGGCCTCCAACGCCGCAGCCTGCGCCCGAATCGTCGCACCGTGCGCGTCGACGTCGCCGAACTGATAGTTAATGCTCATGGTCTAATCCTCCTGAATTATCGGAAAGCCTTGGTAGCTAAGGTATTCGCGACTAGCTGCGCAGGATCTGCTGAGAGGCCTGCTCTTGCTGCTCGTAGTTGTTCGCGTCGCGGATCAGACCGTCGCGCACACCGTGCAGCATGTTGACGATGTTGCGGAAGGCCTGATTCATCTGACCCATGGTGTCGTAGGAGGTGGCCTGTGCAGCACCACTCCAGCTGGCACCGGCGATGTTGACCGACGACGCCCACATCTTGCGGGCCTCGTCCTCAACGGTCTGAGCGTGCACGTCAAAACGGCCCGCCATCGCCCGCATCTGGTCGGGGTCGGTCATAAAACGGGTGGGCATCGGATATCTCCTTATCTCGAAGTCTTCAATCGTCGGTGCGGCAAAGCCGCCCGGTGGACAGGGTAGGGCGTGGTGATTAACGCCTGGATTCAAGCAAGTTTCATGTTCCCCCTTTTTTCGTCATACCAGGACGGTTTTCGGCATCACGGTGGGTTTGAAGCCGTAGCGCGGCGCGCCGAAGCCGGCGCCGGCGCGGCTGGCTGAAGCCACCGAAGGCATTCCGGCCGGCATGGTCGCCACCGGCGGGGTTTCTTCGGCGGCAACGGCCCAGCCCGTGCCCTCCAACGCCGAGGCCGAGCTCACCTGTGGTGTGGCCGCCGACCAGCCGGTCGGCACAGACAACTTTCCGACCGCGGATGCTTGTCCCATGCCCGCCATCACCGGCGCCGCGCCGAAGCCGGCAGCACCCGCCGGCGCGGACGTGCCCGCCAGAACGGGGCTGGCCAAACCACCGGCGAGAGGAGCTTCGGCGCTCATCGCGCCAGCGGCGCCAGCAGCAGGGGCGTTGGCGTTCCCGAGCGCGTTCTGGAGCAGGATCATGTTCGGGATGATGTTCATCACGTTCCATGCCACAACGTTGTTGGCGCTGTTGATCGAATTCGACACGACCGGGATCCCGAAGAAGTCGTTGACCGTGCCCAGGATTCCCGGCGGGTCTGCGGGGGCAGCCAGCGGGGAGGCAAGCGTTTGCACGGCGCTGGGCAGGGTTGAAACAAGCTGTGGCAGACCGGCTTGCGAGCCCGTGGCGGTCGCGGCGGATTGGCCGACTGCGGCGGCTTGACCGACCATTGCGCCGGGGTTGGCGATCGGCGCCGGGTCGGTCAACGGGTTCAGCGTGCCGGCGCTGGCCGAGGAGGCGGCGTAGCCGTACATGGCCGCGGCGTCTTGGGCCCACATCTGCATGTAGTGGGCCTCGGTCGCCATAATCGCCGGGGTGTTTTGGCCCAGGATGTTGGTGGCCACCAGTGCCGCCAACTGTGCCCGGTTCGCCGCGATCACCGGCGGGGGCACCGTCATCGCAAACGCCGTCTGATAGGCAGCCGCCGATGCGGTGGCTTGTGCCGCCGCGCGCTCAGCGGCAGCGGCGGTGGAGCTCATCCACGCCACGTACGGCTGCGCCGCCGCGGCCATTGCCGCCGACGACGGGCCCATCCACTCGCTGGTCAGCTCGGCGATCACCGACTGGTAGGCGGCGGCCGTCGAGCCCAGTTCGGCGGCCAGGCTGTTCCAAGCCGCCGCGGCGGCCATCATCGGTCCCGAGCCGGGACCGGCGTATATCCGTGCGGAGTTGATCTCTGGGGGTAGTGCTCCGAAATCAAACATTTGTATTCCGTTCCTTCAAGCTGTAGTTCCGCTGATAAGTCGCTGGCTTCGAGCGCATTTCGCGTTTCGACCGTCAGACGACTTCCGGTTTTGGCATCACGGTCGGCTTGACGCCGTAGCGTGGCGCACCCAAGCCGGCGGCTTTGCCGGCGGTGGCCACCGACGGCATGCCGGCCGGCACGGCGGCCACCGGTGTGCTTTCCGGCGCTGCGGCAGTCCAGCCCACGCCTGCCAATCTCGCCGGTGCAGGGCTGGATACTGGGCTGGCCTCGCCGGCCCAACTGGGCGGCACCGACAGCCGGCCAACCGAGGAGGCTTGCCCCACGCCGGCCAGCACTGGGGCCCCGCCGCCTGTCGGGGCCGCCGGAGCCGCCTGGGCCGCGGGTTGGGTTGCGCCTGCCACCGCCGCGGTTTCGGCGCCCTCGGCGGGAACAGCGGTAGGACCGTTATTGCTGGGAAGAAGGCCACCGCCGCTTAATGACCACAAGTCCGAAGCGGCCGCACCCCACGTCCCGCCGTTGATGTTCAGAAGGCTGGCGGGGTTGTTCGACAACAGTCCGCCATCGGTGTATGCGGGTGTCCCGATGATCGGACTTAGCAGACTCAGAAGACTCGGCGGATCGGCCGCAGCACTCGTGGCGACCTGGTTGGCGGCCTCGGTGGTGCTGTAGGAACCGGCGCTGGCGCCGAGAGTGTTCACAAACGCCTGGTGAACCGCCGTGGCTTGGGCGCTGACCTGCTGGTACCAGGTGCCATACGCGCTGAACTGCGTCGCCTGCAGAGCGGACACTTCGTCCGCGGCAGCGGGAATGACGCCGGTTGTCGGCGCGGCGGCGGCCGCGTTCTGAGCGGCCAGCGCGGAGCCGAGAGCCTCGAGCTTGCCGGCTGCGGCCTCCAACGCTATGGGCAGTGTGGTCACGAATGACATCCGTCCTCCTCAGGGAAATAGGGGCCGGCCGTGGGCGGCACGGCCGCGGTGATCACAGGGGTGGTGTCTGACAAGCGGTTTCAGGTTGCTAACCATGGGTGGTCGTGTCCGGCGGTCTTAGGCGGATGGGGCCGTTGCGTCGTCGAGGTCAGCGGGGTGGATGGCCTCGACTCGGTCCCGGGTACCGATGCGAAAGCCAACGGCTTTGCGTGCCAGGCGATTCAGCGTCGTCGTAAGCGTTTTGCCCGGCGATTGCGCCGGCCAGACCCAGCCGCCTGCATCGGGTCCGCCGCGGCGGCCTCGGTCGCCGTTAGTGGGGAAACTTCGTCGGCCGTTGGGGAAACGACACCTTTGCCCCGGCTGCGGCGGCCAGCGCTAAGCCGATGCGCTGAATAGTGCCGGCGGCTCCCCTCCACACGCCCGGCTGTGTAGTCACGACGGACATTGGCCCCCTCCTAACGCGCAAACAAAGCCGACCCCTAAGTGGGTCAGCCACTGTCGTGGTGGCGTGCTAGCGATGCCACGGCTCCACGGTTACCCTCAGGCAGCGGTCAGTGAGCCGTTGTTAACGGCTTTTTAACGCGCGGGGCTGGTTTGCTGACATAATCATGACGCTCGGACGGATTTGCGGACGCCGACGCGATTCCCGCAAAGCGCCGAGTTGGCGGCCGCTGCTCCCGCTGTCACCGGCCCCGGCGGCAGCGCAGGCCATGCTGCGTTTCCGATGTGGCGCCCGAGGCAGGCCTTTTGCAACTCAAGTGAGGGTTCTTTAACCGCCGCTTAACGTACAGGCGGATCCAGGGACCCGGGCCGGTCGACGGCAGCGTCTCTGCGAGTCCGTGAGGCGCCGCAGCACGTTACCTCCGCGAGGCCATCACCAGCAATCTTCCCACCGCAGAGGAGTGGTCAACGATGACGTTGGTCACCTCCCGCACACCGTCCCGCCGCCGCGCTGGCCGTGAGTCCGCCCAGCTGGACACCGACCACAACGAGGAGCCTCGCCGCCGACGTGGTCATTCCGTCCACTTGTCTGGCGCCGCAAGGCTTTCGGCGGTATCGGCTATGGGTGGGTTCCGGTGGTCGGTTGAGGAGCGGTGTTCAGCTCGGGGCAGTAGTGCGCGACGGCGTCCGCCACAAAAAAGCTGGCACCTTGGGCACTCAGCTTCGAGTTTTCCGACTGGATACGGTTGACCAGCTCGTTCGCCGGGCGTCCGGCATGAAGGGCCGCGCAGACTTGCTTGGCGTAGTTGATGATCCGCTCCGGGTCTGTATAGGTGACATGGTCCTGATCAAGGGCATGCAGGAACGAACTGTCGGTCTCGTCGGCGTAAGCCGCGCCGGCGCCAAGCCACGTAATCGTCCCTACGGCGGCGATGCACAGCCCGGCGGCTGCTCGGTTCATGGCGAGATGCTACTGCCTTGACCGCTCTCTTCGCGTTGGAGCCGCAGCAACGAGTGGCCACGCTCTACAAAAGGCCGCACATATACGCTCTCAACTGCGATGCCCCCATAGCCCAATTGGCAGAGGCAGCGGACTTAAAATCCGTCCAGTCTGGGTTCGAGTCCCAGTGGGGGCACAGAGAAAGTGCAGGTAAATCGGCAAATGGGAGTGTTCGACTGAATAAGCTCGCTTGACAGTCCGCAGTCAGTCCGCGGGTGTAGCGTCGGTTGCATGAAGCGCGGCTCACGCGCGGGCGTGGAAGATCGATGGCACTCCTGAAGACGAAGTCGCTATTCCCGAATACTGACCGAAGATCGCGGAGAAGCTGTCTGCCGCGAGTGAGATTCTCAGCCGGCTGGCGCAATTGATCTAGTCTCGAATGGCGCCACTACCACGAGAACGATCGCCTTTGAACGCGGGGGATTTCGCGCGCGTCCTCAATGCGTATGGAGTTAGATCACGGGACCACCGCAAGGGCAAGCACTGTCAAGAAGGGCTACTACGCCGATGATTTGGTCGACTCCTGGCACCGTTATGTAGACGCTCGCCCAGACTCGCGTCGAGCGCTACATGCGCAACAGACAGTGGTGGCGCAGCGCCTCCGTTGCATTGATCGGAGCGGCACCTCGGATGTTTCCCCAGGCTCCTCCTGCGCCACGGTGTTACGTATTGCATCGAACTGGCGAAGGTTACCTCGGCCGTGTGTCACGCATCGAATTGACTGCATCATGCCTGGGGGAGTACCCGACCTTACGTTGCGTCGGAGACTCAAGCAGTGTCGCCGCATCCCCCTTAGCAAATTCGAGGAGCGGCTTGAAGGGGGTCCGCCTTGCTCAATGCAGGTCTTGTGATTCACCTTGGTACAACTATGAGCCGCGCTGTCCCACTCCCGGGACGTGGTGGCAACTGGTTCCACCGATCTTCGCTCACCACCACCGGTAGTTCGGTAACACTTATGCGCTGGCGGAAAAGCGCGAGCGTCTCACCTCTTTTCGTTGCAGCCTTAGCGATTATTCCGTGGTATTCGAGCTGGTGGGCAACAGCGGCGACGCGCTGGCACGCGTCGTAATCGCCCACTGGTGACTCCAGGTCCGCGCTTGTGAGGCCGACCTCCGTCAGAGCGTCGTCGGATCGAAGGTCGAGGATCTTGTTGGCTTGGACGTCGACGTTGTAGAGGATGCGCGCCTTCACGAGGTGTGCCGGCACACCCGCTTCGTCGACAAGGTGCCGATACGCCTCTTCTACGCAACTGTCGATCGGTCGACCTAGATAAATGACAGGTATTGCGGCACCCCACCGACCCCCATAGCCGCCAGCAAAGGCGTCACGCCCGGGCGCGGCATGGCGCATAAATCTCCCCGAAATCGATGTGCCGTCGATGCTGGCAACTCGCTCGGCGAGCGTCTTGTCGCGCGTCACGTTTTCGGTCCACCGGCAAGTCGGTCGACTGCCTCGAGGACGACGTCGAAACGGCCTTCCCGTAAGAGTTCGAGCGGCGATCGCCCCCCGAGGCTGCGCTGCCGGGCGTGAAGCCAGATCTCGATGCCCTCGTCTTCATAGACCTCAGATAGGCCTTCGATGACGTACTTGAGCTCAAGTAGTCGGTCCCTAGCCTCGCCTTCGGGCCGGCTCTTTCCCGAAGCCCAATTGTGGACCGACCGATCGCTGACGTTGGTGATGCCACCGATCTCGCTAACTGTTAGGCCACGCCGAGCATCGGCCACCACTCTCGTGTAGACGAGCGTGCGTGACTTGCTGGCGGCTGTGCTCATTGTGCCTTCTTTCCTAGTAGCTTCATACTTAAGTTCACACTGTACTTCGTGTATCCTTGCGTTTCAAGGGCGGATAGACGCCGAGGAGGAAACGTGGACCTGTTCGTTCGTGCTGGTCGGACCGATAATCGAGTCCTTGATGAGCTAGTAGCCCCAGCGACGGCTGGCATGCCATTTGGCGGACGACGAGTGCCAATGCGAGCGCTTGTCCTCGACGCTCCCACGGCCGCTGGCCAACCCGGATTGAGGGATTCCGCGCTGTCGGCAGGCCTTCCGTTGCTGATCGATCCGTTGACCTATCTTTTTCAGGATCAACAGCCAGCAGGCAGCGGTTGGGCATCTCTTGGCTTCGCCGACTTTCGCAGCTTCTCCCCGGGAGAGTTCACGTCCGACGCCGAGCTAGACAACCTCATCCATCGCACGCTGTCATTCCAACTCGACCATGGCGCCTCGGTGCTCATTCCGCCGTACTTCCACGCAAAATCCCCGGATGATCCGTGGTTTCAAGTGCAGCTTGCAGTAAATCGCAGGACTACTGCATATCTCCGGAGCGAAGGCATCAATGTCCCTACTGCGCCCGTCCTCGCAGGATCTTTGCGGGGATTCGGTAGTCGGGCTTCGTGGGCTGCTGGAGTTGACACGTTCGTGCGGAGCTTGAGCAACTTGAATGTTCGTTATGTACCGCTGGCGCTCTCATCTAGCCGCGCACAGCGAGGTGACACGGAGGATCGGCTCGGTGCATATCTTGCGACGGTGCACCACGTTGCTGGTACGGCAGACATCATCGCTTGGAGGCAAGGCCAGTACGGACTTGCCTCGGTTGCTGCGGGCGCGATCGGCTATCAGACGGGACTAGGTACAGATGAGCGGTGCGATCTCCCAGCGTTGGGTCGCGCGCGTCGCCCCAAACTGAAGAAGTCGTCCCCCCGGATGCCAAAGAGAATCTACGTAGGCCGGTTTGGTCGCAGCTTGTCAAGCACCGCTGTCGAGGCATTGATCGCTACGGGCTACTTGCGCGGCGCGCTAGCTTGTACCGATGCGACCTGTTGTCCGGACGGGACGTCCAGCATGTTGACTGATTGGCGGCAGCACGCGGTCAGATCGCGGGCGCGGGAACTAGATGACATTCGGGCGATGCCGAATGCGGCATGGCGTCTCAATCACGTTGCCCGGCAGGCAGAACGCGCTGCGGATGACGCGCGCGCCGCAAACGAAGTTCTTGAAAATGCCGAGATCGCCGAGAGGGTGCCTGAGGCGAGTTTTCGCGCTTTGACCGCGGTTCTCGACGCCATTCGGGAAGTAGGAGTACCGAGGGCTGGGTGAGGCGCAATACACTCCCGATTGCCCACGAATTGCCGTCTCGCTCTGGACTATTGTGGGGGTGGGTCCCACCTTGATTCGGATTGATTTGCGGCGTCGACCTCTGCCGAAGCGTCGTCTTTCTGCTGTCCGTCCACCTCAATCAGAGCCGGTTGTTCGCTGGACGTGTTATCGGGTGCGGGCGCTGGTGGGCGCATGGTCAGGTCACGCGCGATCTGTTTGAACGAGGGGGCCAGCTCTGCGGCGGTGATCAAGAAATTGACAGTGTCGAGCAGGAGTTTCGCCGTTATGACGTCATAGTCTTCGCCAGCTGAAACGTGAAGAGCCGTGCGCTTTCCGGCGCATAGCGTGGCAACAAGAACCTCGCAGTAACGCATAGCGCCAACGAACGAAGCGGGAAGCACATAGAGCCTTCCGAAGAGCTCGAGCAAGTTGGGGAAGTAGGCGGGCAGGAGGCTATCTCTCTTCGACCCAGTCAGATCCTCGAATACTTGAGCCAAGAGCTGCTTGCTTCTAATCCCGGCTTGACCACCGAGAAAGTATTCGGGGAGCGACAGTTCGGGATTGGTCGCATGCGACAAGCGGACATATTCTGCCGCGCGCGCTAGCGCTAGGAGATACAACCAAGCGCTGTCCCAGAGGAGAGCCAGGTGCGTAGGATCTTTCGGATTCAGGTTACGTGCTGCGCTGGCCAAGTTCGCCAGGAGGAGACCGAGATTGCTGGACGGCTCTTCGACCCAATAGTCGTAGCGCAGATAATCTCTAAGCGGAATCAGCCTACGGTCACCGGTCGACATCCGTTGTCGCTGTTGGGCTATGTCGGCCGCATTGAACAATCGATTGTATGCGCTGTGCTGCGGGATATGAACGTGATTATCAACTGTCAATTGCAGATTCAGATCGTCTCTATTCATCACGCCGATTCGGAGGCGCGCAGCAAGTTGGCGCGCTGCAGCGGTGACCTTTTGGTCGCGGACCAACCACGCCATGTCTGCATGAAAGAGGTCGGCGACACCTCGAAGCCAGAACGCCCGTTCGGTAGATCTTCGAGCGGAAGTCTTGCAGTCATAGATCGAGAGGCCCACTCGCCCTTCAGGATTAATGTTAACTGCAAGCACGTCCAGGTCCGTGAACTCCTCAAAGCCTGAAGTGCTTGATATCTGGTCGACGTAAACGCGTAACGGAACGTCTATCCGCGTACTGTAGCCGCGTTGCCAGCAGAGCCGTCGGGCTGTGGCTTTCAGGTCGAGATCTTTTTCGGTCATTTGGCCGCTCTGCCCATCAACGCCTCAAACGCGATGTCCAGTTTTGCCGGATCAATTGTGTTCGTACGCCGAGATCGACCGGTGGTCTGCAGGGGTCTGAGCGCCTTGGCGTCGAGATCTAGCAGATTGCGTACATCCGAGGAGGCTTCGCGACCAGCTTGAAGATCCTCGTTGAGCACTAGCGAGCGCGCGATTGCAACCGCCTCCAAGTTCTCCTCCGTCTTGATCAGAGCCGGACGCTTCCACCTCCCACCGGGCATGGTGTCGGGCAGAAATCGAATGATTCCCTGGTCACGTAGGAGCTTGTACTGCCGCTCATGCGAGCTGTGCGCAGCGAGCGACTCCCGATTTACGAGCGCGTCGAGGACAGCGACAACATTCGCCGCTCGCGTTGCACCGCCGAAATGCTGCCCACACCGAACGCAGGCAACGATTGCTAATGCCTTGTCCAGAATGGCTTTTCGCACAGTTAGCAAGTCGCGATCGACCGTGTAGGGCAATGCAGCGAACGAACGCAGGGTGCCGTTCGGAAGCGCTACGGAGGGGGCCGCCAGCAGGCCGAGTGCAACTGCGTCGGCCAGGACAGGGTCAGTGTCTGGGTCCACCGGAAAGCCTTGATACTGACTAACTTGCTGAATGCTGTCCGCAAGCTCGGCCGGCCCGTGATTCGTCAAGGCTGTCCTCATGGCCTCTGGGTCTTCGAATGCCGAATACGGTGAGTAAAGGATTGACCCGTCAATCGTGTCGACAATTCGGAAGAGGGCTGCCTTGTGGCCGAGGTGGTACAGGTG
>Ga0209810_1006161_pt1 | contig 10493 bp, 9 predicted proteins | sample Coa_R1_7_FD_187159 | JGI IMG/M metagenome (GOLD analysis project Ga0209810, IMG submission 187159) | Surface soil microbial communities from Centralia Pennsylvania, which are recovering from an underground coalmine fire - Coalmine... | ecosystem: Environmental > Terrestrial > Soil > Unclassified ...
CGCACATCGACATCTGCATGCACAAACGGTCCCAGGGGCGTGTAGGTGTCGAACGATTTTGGGCGACCGAATTGTTTTTCGCGCTGTTGCAACTCGCGATCGGTAATGTCCAGGGCAATCGCGTAACCAAACACGTGCCGCAGCGCATCGCGCGCTGCCGCATTTTTTGCCGGAGCACCGAGCACAATCGCCAGCTCCACCTCGAAATCGGTGCGATGCTCGGGAAAGGCGATTTGAATCACGCCTCGGTGGGGCAAGAGCGAACTTGGAGCCTTGAACCAGATGAGAGGCGTGCCCAGCTCCGTGCGTTTCATCTCTGCGATATGATCGGAGTAGTTGAGACCCACGGCGATCAACTTCGTGGGCGCCACCGGCACGTCGATTTCCAAGTCCGCCAGCGGAAACACTCGCCCCGTAAATTGCATCTCCAGCCAGTACGGCTGCGCCAGCTGATGCACCTCATCGCCCTTCACTTCGCCGTAGAAAAGCTCGTCGCCAAGTCTGAATTTGCCGAACGTTCTCACAACGAAGTGACATTACTTTACTTCCGAGATTCCGTCACTCTTGTGCGGATCGGCCGTCATTTCCAGGCAATTCATAATGCCGCCCAAAGGATTGCTGCAGCTCGCCGACATTCGGAACGCGATTCACCTGGGTATCACGGCGACGAAATCGCGCACCGGTTTCTGCTCGGGCACGGAATAGGCGCTGCCATTTTCGCGCGCGAACCAGAATGCGCTCGAAGAGCCACCGTCGAGGTTTATCGCCCGCCACACTTTGAACTCCGCGATCCCCTGCGGCGTGGCGAGCATTTTTGCCAGGTCCAGCAGCGACGCGCCCGAGCAAAAGCCGAGCGCGCCGCGATCGGCGTCGCCCAACAGCGCAAAAGTTCTTCGCGCGGTGCGTGTCGCATCGAGGCCGCGCACGCTTCGGCCGTTTTCCACCAAAAAGGGACCGCATTGCACCGCGGCGCTAAATTTTTCCTGGCGCTGAAATTCGCGCACCCGCAGGATTTGCATCCCTTTGCTGGAGACAGCCAGCACGCCTGTTATCAATCGCGCGCGTCGCAGCGGGGCAATTATCTTGCCATCGCTGATCAGTAATCCCACCGGCGCATAATCGGGATCAAAATAACCGCCGTTGACGCCAGCCAGGCAATGGCGCCGCTGCATCGCCTCGGCAAGATCCATGCGATCCGCCGACGGCTGATCAATCACTCGCAATGTGCACGATTTGGTCGAGAAAACTGCCAGATCAAGCGTCGTTCGGGAATTGTTTTGGGAGTTCTCAAGAACAATCTGCCGGTGCACGAGTCCCAGGCGACCAGGCTCCGAACTGGCCGAACGAATCGTCCATTCCGCATGCGCCGACGTAGCGGTAAAAAAGAGAAGCAGCGCGCATCGAAGCAGCGTCATTCGCATGCAAAGCGGCTAATCGATCGTGGAACGCATGGTCGGCGTCGCGGGAGAAAAGCTAAATTTTGCCGTATTTGACGAGCAACGCCTGAAAACGCGGATCGTCGCGCACAAAATCCCAAATCGGATTCACTCGTAGTATCTGCGTCGTGAGAGAACTGGGACGGTTTAACAAACCATCCACAAGTTCGATCGCCCGATCCTTGTCGCGCAAAATGGCGTACACCTCCGCCGCTCCCTCTGCAATTTCAGGGCCGCCGAAGGCGTCTTTACTCTCCGGACGCAACTCCATGGCTTTTTGCGCCGCGGAGCGAGCGGCATCTCCTTCGCCCAGCCACGCCAAAACCTTCGCGAGCCAGACTTGCGCGTCGGCGTCATCGGGGGTTTTTTGAAGCTGGTTTTCCAAAAGCTCCTTTGTCTTGAGAAAAGCAACACGCGCTGCATCCTCGTTGCCCAGGCCCTTTTGCGCGCAGCCAATGTAATAATATTTGGCGAGAAGATTGTTGGCCAGCGACGCAGGAATGTCGTCCGGCAGACTCTGGGCCTGTTTTAAGCCCTCCTCATATCTGCGTTCCAGGACGAAGATTTCCGTTTGAAACAGGCAAAGCTTGAGCTTCCCTTCCAGACTCAAGGCGATCGACTTGACGTTTTCAATGGCCTGCTCCGCCACTTTAAAATCGCCGTTCTCTGCGATGGCCAGCTTGGCCTTGATGCCCAGAGGTTCCAGCCCGTTTGGATCAAGAGCCAGCGCGCGATCGATGACGCCGTTGGCCGCATCCCAGTTCCGCAGCATCTGGTAATTTAAGGCCAGGTTCTGCAGCGGCCACGGATCCTTGGGATTCAGGTTGACCGCCTTTTGCAGATTGGCCGTGGACTCGGCCCATTTGCCCTGGCGACGCTGGATCGCCCCGATGTACAGATACAACTCTGATTCGTTAGGCAGTCCGCGCTTTGCAATTTCAAATTCCTTTAACGCGGCATCGTAGTTGTTATCGCCATAGTAATACCAGGAACCCATCGCCAGATGTGCCTCGGGCAAGCCCGGCTGCAGTTCCAGGGCGCGCAAAGCCAGTTGGCGAGCCTTTTCACGCCGCGCGGGGGTGTTTTCGCGGTCGTGCACAATCCAGCTTTCCAGTTGCGAGTAGCGGGCCATGGCCAGAGCAAAGTCGGGGTCCAGCTGAATGGCGCGCTCGTACAGCTGTTCGGCTTGTTTGAGCTTGTCGAAATCCACCACTGCATTGGAGAGATTGTGCGCCTGCACAAAAGCAAGGTAAGCCTCGCCGTTTTCGGTGGGTCTTTGCGCCATCTGCGATTTTTCCTCCGGCGACAGTCTCGCCTGGAGGGCATCGGTGATCTTTTGCGCCAGATCGCTTTGAATGGCGAAGACATCGGTGAGCTCGCGGTCGTAATCTTCCGCCCACAGATGCTCGTCGGTGTCGGCATTGATCAGCTGCACGTTCACGCGCACGCGATTGCCGACGCGTCGCACACTGCCTTCCAAGATCGTGCCGACCCCGAGTGCTTTTCCGATCTCGCGCGCGCTGATGGTTTTGCCGCGATATTGCATGACCGACGTGCGGGAGATCACCTTTAAATCGCCGATCTTCGACAAATTGGTGAGGATGTCGTCCTGGATGCCGTCGGCGAAGTAGGCGTTCTCCCGCTGGTCGCTCAAGTTTTCAAATGGCAGCACGGCGATGGATTTGTCCACCTTGCGAGCGGCCACGCGCGGCAGCAGGAAAAAGCCCGCCGCAGCGGATATGATAACGCCGGTCAGCGCCAGCATGAGGATGTTGCGGCGGCGGCGGCGCGTTCCGGGAACAACGTCCGGCGTGGCCCGAATGCCTTGCGCAGTGATGTCGAATGCCCAGGCGAGAATCAGCGCGATGGGGAAACCCAGCAGCAACAGAACAATCACCAGACGCAGCGCCCAGTTCGGCAGGTCCCACGCGGGAAATGCGGCGGAGGCAAGTTGAATGATGCCGGCTGCGGCCAGAACATACGCCACGGCGACGCGATACACCTTGCGCCGTTTCACCTCATCGAAAAAGCCGCTCACGTTCATAGCTCTGCCAGGTGACACCCTACGCCATCCGCCACTTAATGGACAGACTAAACACCCGCCTCGTTCACTTGACGCCGGTTGCAAACACGGTCTGGAAATGCGGGCTCTGTTTTTCTCGCGAGACTACGCTTACCTCAATGTGCCGAAATCCGGCTTTTTCCAGGAATTGATGCAGCTCCACTTCGCTGAAGCCCAGCCAGTGGTCGGCATAAAGTTCGCGCGCTTTTTCGAAGCGATGACTTAACAGATCGAGAATCACAAGACGACCGCCGCGTTTCAAGATGCGGCGCGCCGCGGCCACGGCGCGCTCCGGATGAAGGGCATGATGCAGCGCCTGGCTGAGCACCGCCAGGTCGATGCTGTTGCTGGCGATGGGCGGCTCTTCGATATCGCCCAGGCGATATTCCAGATTTTTGAACCCATGCTTTTTTGCCAGCTGCGAACCGAACTCGACCATTTTCGGCGAATTATCGACGGCGATGACCTTACGCGCTCTTTTCGCCAGCAACTGCGAGAGCGTCCCCTCGCCTGCGCCGAGATCGGCCACGCTCAGCGGCGGCAGCAGCGTGATCAGCGTGTGGGCCAGCGCCTTCCAGGAACGGCCGGGCACATAACCGCGCCCAAACCGGCCCGCCAGTTCATCGAAATACTTCCGCGCCTTGTCCTGACGCTTGTGCAGGATCAGCTTGAGCCCGGTGCGATCGCGAGCGCTCTCGGGCAGATCATGCGCCAGCAACCGGGTGATTTCCGCCAGACGCTCACGCTGGGCATTGCGCCGGCCGTGATTGGAGCCGTAGTACACGTTTTTGCCCACCCGCCGGTCCGCCACCACACCCGCGCGTTTCAACTGCGCCAGGTGACTGGAAATGCGGGACTGTCCCATGCCGAGGATCTGCTGCAGCTCGGCCACGGAAAGTTCCTCCTGCTCGAGCAAGAGCAATAACCGCAGGCGCGTGGGGTCGGCCAGTAACCGCAACAAATTAATGGTTGACGGCATGCGTTTGGCCAACGATATATCGACGCATCATGATTGGTCAATATGTCGCGACTGTTCCGGTCGAATTGTGGAAAGGTTGCACCGTCACGGTAGCGATGGCGATCGAACGTTCCAATCACCTGATTTAACCTTTTAACCTCTGTGACCCTTTAACGAATTGCTTCAAGCGATGCCGCGCCGTTACATTTTTTCTTCCGAATCGGTCGGGGAAGGCCATCCCGACAAAGTTTGCGACACAATTTCCGACGCTGTGCTGGATGCCTGCATCGCCTTCGACAAAACCAGCCGCGTGGCGTGCGAAACGTACGCCAAGAGCAACGTCGTGATTGTCGGGGGCGAAATCACCATCCCCCGGCTTCACGATCCGCGGAGCGGCGTCACCAAGCCGATCGACGCCGCGTTTAATATTGGGCAGTTGGTGCGCGACACCGTGCGCGAGATCGGCTACGTGCACGACGACGACGTCTTTCACGCTGACAAACTTTTTGTCAGCAGCCTGCTCACCGGCCAGTCCCCCGACATCGCTCAGGGCGTCGATGCCAGGGCCGCCGAAGGCAAGGAAACGGCCGAGCAAGGCGCAGGCGATCAGGGTTTGATGTTCGGTTACGCCTGCGACGAGACCGAGGAACTCATGCCAGCCCCGATCATGTTCGCCCATCGCCTGGGGCGCGAACTCACCCGCATCCGCAAGAGCGGCAAGGTTCCCTGGCTGCGCCCGGACGCGAAATCGCAGGTGTCCGTGGTTTATGAGGATGGCAAACCGGTTGCCATTTCGTGCGTGGTGGTTTCCACCCAGCACACGCGGGACGTGAAACATTCCGAGATCTGCAGCTTCGTCATCGAGGAAGTGATCAAGAAAGTGTTGCCGCGCGACATGCTTGCCGGCGCGAAATTTCTGGTAAACCCCACGGGCAGCTTTGTGATTGGCGGTCCGCAGGGAGACACCGGCCTCACCGGTCGCAAGATCATTGTCGATTCCTACGGAGGAATGGGTCGGCACGGCGGGGGCGCGTTCTCCGGCAAGGATCCCAGCAAGGTGGACCGCAGCGCCGCGTACATGGGACGCTGGGTGGCCAAGAATGTTGTCGCTGCGGGTCTGGCGAAAAAGTGCGAGGTGCAGTTCGCCTACGCCATCGGTTATCCCGAACCTCTCAGTGTGCACATCGACACCTTCGGCACCAACGCCGTGGACGAAGAAGCCATCGAACGCGCCGTGCGCGAGACTTTCAGTTTCAAACCAGCCGACATCATCCGCCAACTCGATCTGCTCCGCCCCATTTATCGGAAAACAACCAATTACGGTCATTTCGGCAAGGTAGATGACCCAGACATTACCTGGGAGAAAACCGACAAGGCCGCGGAGCTGAAGAAGGCGGCAAGGTAAGGATTCACCTATGAGCACACTGACGATCCAGGAAACAAGCGATTACGCAATCAAGGACATCAATCTCGCCGACTGGGGACGAAAAGAAATTTCCATCGCCGAAAAGGAAATGCCCGGCCTGATGGCGATCCGGGAAAAATACGCGCCGCAGAAGCCGCTGGCCGGCGTGCGGATCACCGGGTCGCTGCACATGACGGTGCAGACAGCGGTGTTAATCGAAACGCTGACGGATCTCGGCGCCAGCGTGCGCTGGGCGAGCTGCAATATTTTCTCGACACAAGATCATGCCGCCGCCGCCATCGCCAGGCGCGGCATCTCCGTGTTCGCCTGGAAAGGCGAATCGCTGGAGGATTACTGGCGTTGCACTTATCGAGCCATTTCGCATCCGGACGGCAAAGGCCCGCAACTGGTGGTCGATGACGGTGGCGACGCCACCTTGCTCATTCACAAAGGTTACGAGCTCGAGGAAGGCAGCGACTGGGCAAAGACCAAATCGGCCAACAAAGAAGAACAGGTGATCAAGGATTTGCTGCTGGAGATTCATCGCGAGAATCCGTATCGCTGGCACGAGATCGTGAAGGATTGGCGAGGCGTTTCGGAAGAAACTACCACCGGCGTGCATCGTCTTTACAAGATGCAGCAGGAAGGGCGTCTGCTGGTCCCGGCCATTAACGTCAACGATTCGGTCACCAAATCGAAATTCGATAATCTCTACGGCTGCCGACACTCGTTGGTCGATGGATTAAACCGCGCGCTGGACGTGATGCTCTCTGGAAAAGTCGCCGTGGTATGCGGTTACGGCGATGTGGGCAAAGGTTGCGCGCAATCGCTGCGCGGCCAGGGCGCGCGCGTCGTCGTCACCGAGGTCGATCCCATCAACGCCCTGCAGGCGGCGATGGAAGGTTACGAAGTCACCACAGTCGAAGAGACGCTCGGGCGTGGCGACATCTACATCACCGCCACCGGCAACATTGACGTCATCACGCTGGAACATATGCAGCGCATGAAGGACCAGGCCATCGTGGCCAACATCGGCCATTTCGATAACGAAATTCAGGTGGACGCCCTCAACGCCGCCAAAGGCGTAAAAAGAACGAACATCAAACCGCAGGTGGACAAGTACACCTTCCCCGATGGACACGAAATTTTCCTGCTCGCCGAGGGGCGCCTGGTCAATCTCGGTTGCGCTACCGGCCACCCGAGCTTCGTCATGTCCAATTCATTTTCCAATCAGGTGCTGGCGCAGTTGGATCTCTGGAAAAATCGCGACATTTACAAGGTAGGCGTGTACGTTTTGCCGAAGAAACTCGACGAGGAAGTCGCCCGCCTGCACCTGGAAAAAATCGGCGTCAAACTCACCCGGCTCTCGACAAAGCAGGCGGATTATCTGGGCGTGCCAGTGGACGGGCCGTTCAAGTCCGAACATTATCGATACTAATCAGACTGGCCCATTTGCGGCGAATCGCGCGCCAAAGGCGTGAGTTAACGCGGCGGCGGTGGCGGCGTCACCATGGATTCGGTAACGTGGAGACGAGTCACTCTAAGCTCGCCGATTTCGAGACGTTTGATTTTTGCGCGACCAATTGCCAGTCGGCCAATCGCAACCACGCCAAGCATCACCGCGCCAACAGCGAGCGCGCCGGCGGCTATCGCACCGATAGATTGAGCGCCAATCGCAAGCGCGCGAACGGCAACTGGGCCCAATTTTCCCGCTGCTTTCTCGGCTTCCTCTGATTTCACTTCGTTGCCTCCACGCTGCTCACTTGAACGTAACTACAGTTCGATTGTCCGCCGCGGCGCCATTTTCCCCGAATATGAACGCGCTGGTTTTTCTCCGCTGCATCAGTCAGCATTTTGGTTTCGTGCATGGGCGCAGCGAGCCAGACGATTGAGCCTGAACCGTGGAAGTTGAACATGATTTGCGGCGTGCACGGCTCGCCGGCAAACAGCGTAACCCGGCCCACACGATCGAACCGGGAACCGATGATCGCCGCCTCAGCCTGCGCTGGCGGTTTCTTTATCTGCGCGCAACCGGTCAGTGCGGCCAGCGCCAGCCCCGCGATGCCCAAGTGGGTTTTCATTCTTTCCATAAGCGATGGTACATGCTTCGCGCGAGTTAATTCGAGAACAGGTCTTATCGCTGCTGATCGGCGTGCAGACGATGCAGCATCCGATGCACAAACGGCGCCAGCAACACCGACATGATGCCGAGAAACGCCACGCCCGAAAACAGCGCGTAACACGAAGCGAAGATTTTTGCGCCATCACTCGGCAGCGGATCAACGGGGCCCATCCCGCCCAGAATCATCGAGGCGTTCAGGAGCGAATCGATCCAGCTCAAGCGGGCGACGAAATGGTAACCTAAAATGCCGATCCCAAGCCCGATTGCCAGGATGCCAAAGCCAACCAGCCAGTGTTTCGCGACGCGTCTGGCAAATTTCGCGGGGCTCAGCAGCGGCTGAGTTCGATGTTCATACATGGGCACAACGCATTATGCCAGCGTGCAACGTTGCGCATCAATGCCGGTTTTCGCCCCTTCTGCTCAACGCTGCTTGTACCGGCTCCGGGCGTGGGAAACCTTTCGCAGCGCCGCCCGTCTTGTTAATAGCAGTCTACTTAACAGAGAAGCTTGCGCTGCGGCCAAAGCCGCGCAGACTTCCACGGCTGCTTGTGTCGCGGGTTCACCCAACCCGCAGAGGCGATGGCGCTGCTGTCGCGCACGGACACGGCAGGTTGGGAAAAACCTGCGCTACCCGCGCGCAGGCGATGCTGCCATCGCGGGTGCAACCATCCAAGGTTCTCGCAAAATGCCAATGAAAAATCGCCCGGCTGCTCTGGTATTCATTTTCGTCACCGTCATGCTCGACATGCTGGCGCTGGGTTTGATCGCGCCGGTGCTGCCCAAATTGATTCTGGATTTCCTGCATGGGGACATGAATTCCGCCGCCAATTGGAACGGCGTTTTCGGCACCGTGTTTGCGCTCATGCAGTTTTTCTTCTCGCCGGTGCTCGGCGTGTTGTCGGATAGATTCGGTCGGCGCCCCGTGATTCTGCTATCGAATCTTGGCCTCGGCCTCGATTACATCGTCATGGCGCTCTCCCCGACGATTGGCTGGCTGTTTCTGGGCCGCATTATTTCCGGCATCACCGCCTCGAGCATTCCAACAGCGATGGCTTACATCGCCGACGTCACACCGAAAGAAAAACGCGCCGGCGCCTTTGGCCTCATCGGCGTGGCATTTGGACTTGGTTTTATCCTGGGACCGGGCATTGGCGGTCCGCTGGGGGACATCAGCATCCGGCTGCCGTTCTGGGTCGCCGCGGGATTCAGCCTGGCCAACTGGCTTTATGGTTACCTGTTTGTGCCGGAATCGCTGCAACACCGGAAAGAATTCACGCTGCGCCGCGCCAACCCGATTGGCTCGCTGGTGCTTTTGCGGTCGCATCCGGAGCTGTCGAAGCTGGCGGCGTTGCAGTTTCTTGCGTACGTAGCGCATGAAGTGTTTGTGATCTGGGCATTGTATGCCATCTATCGCTACGCGTGGAACCAGACCACAATTGGCGTTTCGCTGGCCCTGGTAGGCATATTCACCGCCGCCATTTCCGGAGGTCTCACGGGACGCATTGTGGCGCGGCTGGGCGAGCGCCGCACTCTTTACATCGGGCAGTTCTTCGGCGCGCTGGGAATGGTCATCGCTGGTCTGGCGAAAACTGGCGTTGTGTACATGGCTTCCATTCCAGTCATTTCACTCTGGAACATTTCCTTCCCCGCAGCGCAGGGAATGATGACTCACCGGGTGAGCGAACGCGAACAGGGCGAATTACAGGGAGCCATTCAGAGCTTGCGCTCCATTGCGTTTGTGATTGGGCCGTTTCTGTTTTCCGGAATTTTCGCCTGGTTCATTAATCCCAGGCATGCGTTTCACATTCCCGGTGCGCCCTATTATCTGGCAGCGGCGTTATTATTCAGCGCGATGCTGCTGGCCACCCGGGTCGAGCAGCCGAAATTCGAGGAGGCTCGCGAGAAACCTTTCACGCCGGCTGAAGCAATACCGATCGAAGAAATTGGTTCGGCCTCGGTGGCGCCGCTCGTGGAGCCGCCCCAAAAAAGTGGTTGAGCCGTCCCCGGCCATGAGCGATGAAAGCGGGCATGAAACCGGGGGTTCACCGCGCCGTGGCGGCGATCGCCGTTTGTTCGTGGCTCGCCCTCTTTAACCACTGCGCCTTCGCCGCCGCCGCGCCGTCGGCGAACTCCAGACAAGTTCAGTGCCCGTTTCACTCGAAGCCGGAAAAGAAAAGCGAACAACCGCGCGCGATGCAATGCTGCAAAATTCTGCGAGCCATTGTTCTTGGCAACATCAAGAGTTGGGCGCGGGACGATGCAAAATTTTCGCAGATTAATTTCTCCGCTGAACAATTTGCGGCGCCGGTTCTTTACCCCGCGGGTGCTGCACCGCGTTTGAACACCGGACCACCGCGCGCCCCTTCGTTCGCTGAATTGATTTTGCAGCGGAGCACTCTCTCCCACGCGCCGCCGACGATTGTGGCTTAGGACGCGCGTCATCGCGTTCTGTTTGCAGGGCAAGCCCGAACGCTTTCGGAGTTTGCCGTGTTCTCCAGTCTGGCAATCCG
>Ga0209810_1006162_pt1 | contig 10491 bp, 12 predicted proteins | sample Coa_R1_7_FD_187159 | JGI IMG/M metagenome (GOLD analysis project Ga0209810, IMG submission 187159) | Surface soil microbial communities from Centralia Pennsylvania, which are recovering from an underground coalmine fire - Coalmine... | ecosystem: Environmental > Terrestrial > Soil > Unclassified...
GCGCCGTATCGCACGCCGGGAACTCCGGAGATGGGCAAATTGGTCGCGGATTTGGTGGACAAGCACAACACAATCTTGATGGCGAACCACGGGGTCGTTTCCTGGAGCCACAACAACGTCGAGGACGCTTATTTCAAAATGGAAATTTTGGAGGCGTATTGCCGCACGGTGCTGGTGACTGCGCAATTGGGCCGTCCCGCGAAAACCATGACGCCCGCGCAACTGCAGGATTTGCTGAAGATCAAGCAAAGCCTCGGCATTCCCGACCCGCGCCACGGCTTGAAGGAATGTGAGTTGTGCGACAACAGCGACTGGCGTCCGGGAATGTCGTGTTCCATGCCCGCGAAACAGGAGCAGACGGTCGGGTTCGATGTGGAAGCTGAGGCCGCAGTGCAGGCGATCACGGATCAGATCATGGCGCAGTTGAAGGCGTAGTTTTCGAAATGAAAATCACCATCATTGGCGGCGGAGGACGAGTTGGTTCGTGCGCGGCTTTTGCATTGCAATGCGGAGGACTCGTCGCAGAACTCCAAATCCTCGATGCCAACCGGGAAATGGCGGAAGGCGAAGCTTTGGATTTGCTGCATGGGACCGCGCTCACGGGCGACCAGAAGATTTACGCGGGCGATTACTCCCGCGCGGCAGACAGCGACATGTTCATCATCACCGCCGGCCTTCGCCGCAAGCCGGATGAATCGCGTCTGGACCTTATCAATCGCAATGTCGCGTTGTTCGTGCAAATCCTCGACAGCATCAAAAGCGCCGGAATGAAACCAACCGCGCACATTTTCGTGGTGTCGAACCCGGTGGACATCCTGACGCATCTCGCGGTGGAACGGATGGGTTTGCCGCGGCAACAGGTTTATGGATTGGGGACGATGCTCGATACGTCGCGGTTCAGCTCATTCATCGCGGACGAACTCAAATTGCCATCGTCGCAGGTGAAGGCGTTGATCCTTGGCGAGCACGGCGATTCGATGCTGCCGATATGGTCGAGCGCGTCGGTGAACGGTCTGCCGTTGACCGGTTTGCCAGACTGCACGCCCGGTTTTCAAAATGCCGTTTTCGAGCGCACCAAAGGCAGCGGCGCGGAAGTGATCAAGAAAAAAGGCGGCGCCGGGTGGGCGGTCGGAGTGGCCATTCGGGACGTGGCGCACGCGGTGTTGCTGGACAAAAAAGCGTTGCTGCCGGTCTCGTCATTGGTGCAGGGCGCGTATGACGTGCGCGATATTTGCCTCAGTGTGCCGAGCATCGTCAGCCGAAAAGGCGTGGAGCGGCATGTGGAAATAAAACTTTGGCCAAAGGAATCGCTCGGATTGCAGCAATCCGCGCGGGCGTTGAAGGAAACTCTGGCGAAGGTGGCCGCCTGATTTTGGTGACCTTCTTTTTGAGAGTTTTCGCATTGTTGCAAAATGCAAAATCCTTCTCGGTTCTTTAACTTTGTTTGCCGTGCGCTTGTCGTTTATTAAAAGGCAAGTGTCTCAGAAAATGACATGGGTGGGTCAAAAAGAGGGATTATTTCTGGAAAGTTTCTCGACATGTCTCGGAGCACTTTCTTATTTTAGATGCAGATTTTCGCGCCGCCGACGCAATTGCCGTGACGATTGAGCCAAAACGCCTTATGACTGGTGATTCTTCCAGGTGGTGGTCTGTCGGGCTTGAGAATTGCTTTGTTGTCCAAGCATTTGAGTATTAAGCAGACAGTTTGTTGTTAAGATGAAGAAAATCCTGGTCATAGATGATGAAGAATGGTTGCGTGAAATGATCCAACTGGCCTTGCGCCAGAAGGGTTATGAAGTGCTCGAAGCGCACAACGGCGAGCAAGGAATCGAATTCGCCAGGAAAAATATTCCCGATCTCATCCTGTGCGACGTCAACATGGAACGCGTGGATGGTTACCTGACGCTTTCATCGTTGCGCAATGAGCCGGCCACGGCAGCCATCCCGTTCATCCTCATGACCGGCCTTGCCGACAATGCCGGCATGCGTCACGGGATGGAGCTGGGCGCGGATGATTATCTTCCCAAGCCTTTCACCATTGAGGCCCTTTACGGGGCCGTCGAAGCGCGGCTGAAAAAATCTCAGGCCGTGCGCGAGGATGCCGAGAAAAAAATGGCCGACTTGCGCGACAACATCACGATGATGCTGCCGCACGAGTTGCGCACGCCGCTCAATGGCATTCTCGCTTACGGCGAAATCTTGACCACCGACGCCGCGTCGCTTTCCGCGGCTGAAATCGCCGAGATGGGCCAGGTCATCCAGGATTCCGGCAAGCGGCTGGAACGATTGATCGAGAACTTTCTGATTTATACGCAGATTGAACTGCTTGGCTCGGACCCGCAACGGGTGAATGCGCTGCGAAAAAAGCAAACGGTTTCCCCGCGCAAAATTGTCGAAGCCCGCGCAACCTACCAGGCCGAAGCCGCAGGCCGCAAAAACGATCTCGCCCTGGAGCTGTCGGACAAGACGGTGGCGATCTCGGAAGAGTACCTGACCAAGATTGTGGACGAACTGGCGCACAACGCGTTCAAGTTTTCAAGCCCGGGCACGCCGGTGAAGGTGAACCTTTTCCCCGAGGACGGTCAGCTTGCGCTTTCCATTCGCGATCGCGGACGCGGATTGAACACTGAACAGATCAAGAAAATCGGCGCTTACATGCAGTTCGACCGCAAGCAGCACGAGCAACAGGGCCTGGGGCTGGGCTTGACGATTGCCAGAAAATTGACGGAATTGCACGGGGGCAGCCTGGCGCTGCAAAGCGAGCCGGGCATGGGCACGATGGTTCTGGTGAAATTACCCCTGGCATGACTGGGTTCCGGGTTCCACTAAGCAAACCGGGGTTTTTTGACCAATTCCATGACGAAATAGGAACACGCGAATCTTAAAACGGCAGCATGCGATAGTACCAAAGACGGTACCATGAGGGGTTTTCGGGCGGGTTGGTGAAAAATTCACAGACAAAAAACACCAGCGCAATGGCGATCACCGGCAGGAAATCCACCCTGCCCACCCGAAGCGGAATCCGTCGGAATGGAGCAAGGAAGTTGCGAGCGGTGACATTGATGAAATTCCAAAAAGGGTGGTTTCCAAAATAGATGTAGCTGCTGAGCAGATGGAGCAGCAGGATTCCCACGATCAAATATTTCCAACCCAGATAAGCCGCCCCGCCGATGACAGCGGCCTGCTGGATGAGTTGAAGAGGAGACTTGGATTTTTGAAGGATGGCCATGTGGCTGAGCAACGGGTGCAAGGCCAGCCAGCACAATGCGCCAATGAAAAAAGGAAGCAGAAGCTTCAATGCATTGGGCCAGGCTTCGAGCCATTTGATCTGCACCCGGACCAGTCTTTGCAACGGGTCGGTGTCCGGCACGTTCGCGTTCACGATAGAAAGCAAAAGCATCCAGAGATAGAAAATGCCCAGCGCCAGAAGAAAGCTCAGCAGGGAAAACAACATCATGCGTGTCAAATAATCGCTGCGAAAAGGAATGTTAATGACTTCCAGTTGCAGGATGGGCGTCCAGCGGAATGACGCGCCAAATTCCCAATAGACAATTGCGCGAAACACGAGCAATGCGAGCAGGGCCAGCAACAACCGCCAGCGTTTGGGGCCGGATTTGTCGGTCTTGCGCAGCGTGCCGATGAGGGTTGCGGCGGAAGTTTTGGCGAGCGGATCGTAACGGATTGACAACCAGTTCCACCAAAGCAGAAGCGCGACGAGGTTGAGAATGAAATCAATCAGAGCCATTTCAACCGCAGTTCGCGCGCGCACCCATGTTCATCATGACAACGGCCATGCAAGCACAGAGAGCAAGAAATGTCGCAAGCTGTCAAGCCGGCTGATTCGGATTTTCTTTGGATTCGAATTTCAAATCTGAAATTTGAAATGCAGCCCGGCAGCACGAACCTGCAATCCGTTGGCCGCGAGCAACGATTCACATCATCTTGAGCAGGGTATCGGCCATTTCGGATGGCGTGGGCGCCACACCAATTCCGGCATCACGAAATGCCGCAATTTTCGCCGCGGCTGTGCCTTTGCCGCCGCTGACGATTGCGCCAGCGTGGCCCATGCGGCGTCCCGGTGGCGCGGTTGCACCGGCGATGAATCCTGCGACAGGTTTTTTGCAGTTGTTCTTGATCCATTCGGCGGCTTCTTCTTCGGCAGACCCGCCGATTTCGCCGATCATGATGATGCCGGTGGTTTCGGGGTCGTCATTGAACATTTTGATGATGTCGAGGTGCGATGTGCCGTTGACAGGGTCGCCGCCAATGCCGACGCAGGTGGATTGGCCGACGCCGCGGCAGGTGAGTTGCCAGACGGCTTCGTAAGTCAACGTGCCGCTGCGCGAGACGACGCCGATGTTGCCCTTCTTGTGGATGTAACCGGGCGCGATGCCGATGCGGCAACCGCCGTAAGAATCCTTGCCGGTGCCGGGCGTGACCACACCGGGGCAATTCGGCCCGATGAGGCGGGTCTTTCTGCCTAGCATGGCGCGCTTGACCTTGACCATGTCGTTCACCGGGATGCCTTCGGTGATGCACACCACCAGGTCCAACCCGGCGTCAGCGGCTTCCAAGATGGCGTCACCTGCAAATGGCGGCGGAACGAAAATGGCAGAGACGGTCGCGCCCGTCTGTTGCGCAGCTTCAGCGACGGTATCGAAGATCGGGACCTTGCTTTCAAATAGCTGCCCGCCTTTGCCGGGGGTCACGCCGGCGACGACTTGCGTGCCGTAAGCGAGGCTGAGTTGCGTGTGACGCGCGCCAAAGCTGCCGGTGATACCCTGGACGAGGATTTTGGTTTGAGGAGTAACTAATATGGACATGATAGAAAATTTACGATTGCGATTTCAAAATAATTCGGTTTTATTTGCCAGTTTTTTCTTTGATTGCGTTGAGCAGTTTAACCGCGTCTAAATCCTTTGGGCGCCCAACGGCCGATTTTGCAACGATAAGCGCATCCAGATTCAACATTCTAAATTCGCCGTATGACAGGCTATGCGGAACTGATTGCTTCAGGACTTGCTCGTAATCGCCAATACCTTTCACTTCGCTTAAGCAATCCAAAATTCCCAGATCAGTGTTTAAATAAAGATTTTTCAAGCGATCACAAAGCTCATCCGTCAACTCCAACGGTAATTTGTTGTCCGTTAAACGGTGCCGCGGATGCAGACCTTTGACAGCCGATTCGACTCGACGAAGATTCTCGCGGCTGAATTGGCAGCAGATGTCCAAATCCAAGGTGACAAGCGAAGCGCCGTGCAAAACTCCGCATACCCCGCCGATAATGACGAATTCCACTTTTTTTTCATTGAGCCGCGAAAGCAACGCTTTGTCATTTTGCGGCATTACGTTCTCCCGCTTCCTTCACTGCAAGGATCAAATCCAATGCCCGCTGGTGTTGCTCAAGCCGCTGCTCTGGCGTCAATTGCAACGCATCCTCAACGAGAGACATGTCAAAACCATATTCCATTGCCGCGCGCCACGCAGGGCCGGCATCAGGTGGACAAACGTATTTGCCGTTCATCTGCGCCAGTGTCTCTTCGTCAATCATTGGGGGTCACTTTAAGCAATGTTTGCGAATTGGCAATTACTTTGCCTTCCGCTTGTGGATGCAAACCAGGTTGCCTTCGGTGTCGTAAATAAACGCCATGTGGCAAACGGGAGTGGGGAACGGTTCCATCTTGAACTTCACGCCATTGGCGCGTAGATGCGCGATGGCTTCATCGAAATTTTCAACCTCAAGGCCGACCGAGCAGCCATCTTCGCGCGGCGTCCAGTCCGGCGCGCCGCAACCGAGCGCAAGCGTCCCGCTGGCAATGTCGTATTCGGTCCATTGCAGCCCGCCGGGTTCGCCGACGACCATCGTTGGTTTCAAGCCGAGAACGCCTTCATAAAATTTCCGCGCCCGCGCCATGTCCTTGACCGGGTAGCAACTGAACGCGATTTCGGTGATCATAGTTTCTTGAACCGAGACTCGACGGTTTTGGGATTCATCGCGCCATGCACGACGCCGAGCATGCGCAATTCATTTTCTGCGATCCGATAATAAACCGCGTGTGGATAAATGCGCATCCGCGCTTTGCAATGCCACGTTTCCCGAACTTAGGATAAAGTTCAGGATAAATTTTCAATCGTTTTGCCAAAAGCTTGAATTCGATCCAAAAGTTGACACCGGCGCTGGGGCGCTCTTCCTCATAATATTTGACTGCTTCGGCAATTTCCAATCGAGCCGCCGCCACAATGACGACCTTAAGACTCACTTGCGGTTGAAAAGTTGTTTTTCCAATTCTTCAATCGTGCAGCCGGACTTGGGGCTGGCTTCGTGATCGGCGTCACGGTGCTCCATTTTAGCGAGTGTTTCCGGGGAAATGGAATCGTTCATATCTTGATCAATGCTGCGATAAATCTCGTCGGCCAATTTGATCCGTTCCGGAATCGGCAAACTCAATGCATCTTCAAGCAAATTCGTTTTCATGCGCATTAAATTATCATGTAACAAAAATGTTCACAATCTTTTGTGCCGCAGCCAAAATCGGGCCGCCTGCAACAAGCTTCTTCGCCCGAGGATCCACGCGAAGGTTCATTCCTTCCAATGTCCGTGCACCCAGAATTTCCAAGTCTCCCGGTTCGCCGAAAACAACTTCGTCAATGGTCACCGCATCGCCGACTCGAAGAATGGCAAAACCGATTGTCCGTGTAATCTCCTGCCCGGTTGCCGTAACGAATGTATAATTTTTCTTTTCCTTCTTAACGCCCACTTTTTTCAAGGTTTCCCCATTGATCCAGGTAAATTCCGCGCCGGTATCCACAAGGACTTTTGAGACTTCGGCTGATTTCTTTCGATCAATGTGATTTTCCACCCGGCAGCTTGTATAAAATGTCCCCATGCGCTTCTTCATGACCTAACATTATCATTTCCCCACAGCCTTGACCACTTTTTGCGCGGCGTCGGCCATGGAGTCGCCGCTGATGATGGTGAGGCCGGATTCGGCCAGCGTTTTCTTGCCGGCTTGCACATTGTTTCCTTCCAGACGCACGACAAGCGGAAGTTTCAAACCAGTTTCACGAACGGCAGCGACGATGCCCGTAGCGATGATGTTGCAATCCATGATGCCGCCGAAGATGTTCACCAAAATGCCCTTCACGTTCGGGTCGCTCAAAATGATGCGGAACGCGGCCGTGACCTGTTCCTTGCTCGCGCCGCCGCCGACGTCGAGAAAGTTTGCCGGCTTGCCGCCGAAATGCTGGATGATGTCCATGGTCGCCATGGCGAGCCCGGCGCCATTCACAAGGCAGGCGATGTTGCCGTCCAGCTTGATGTAATTGAGATTGAATTTGCTCGCCTCGATTTCCAGCGGCGCTTCCTCGGCAAGATCGCGCATTTCCTGGATGTTTTTGTGGCGATAAAGCGCATTGTCATCAATGCTGATCTTGGCATCCACAGCGACAAGCGCATCCTTGGCGTCGGCGCCTTCAACGATGCACAGCGGATTGATTTCAACGATGGAGGCATCGCATTCCCACCACGTTTTATAAACACCCAAAAGCAATTTCGCGCCCTGCCCGATCAAGTCGCCCTTAAGACCGAGCGCGACGGCGAGTTTACGGCCCTGGTATGGCATCATGCCCACAGCGGGATCAATCGTTTCCTTGATGATCTTTTCCGGCGATTTCTCCGCAACTTCCTCGATGTCCATGCCGCCTTCGGTGCTGACCATCATCAGCGGACGCGAGGTGGCGCGGTCGAGCAAAACAGCGAGATAAAGCTCTTTCTTGATGGTCGGCGCGCCAGCCACCAGCAATTTGCTCACCAGCCGGCCTTCTGGTCCGGTTTGTTTGGTGACCAACACCTGGCCGAGCATGGCCCTGGCTTTTTCGTAAACCTCCTCGGCAGATTTGCACAATTTGACACCGCCTTTAAAGCCACTTTTGAAAGTACCCTTGCCACGGCCTCCGGCGTGGATTTGCGATTTGACGACGACCACATTTTCGCCTCTGGCAAAAAGTTTTTCGGCGATCGCCTTGGCGGCTTCGGGCGTGTCGCACACTTCGCCGGCAGGCACGACGACGCCGTATTGGGAGAGGAGTTGTTTAGCTTGGTATTCGTGGATGTTCATCTATCTTCAGTTTAAAGTTTCATGTTTAAAGTTTCATGTTTGTCGGATCGCACCGGCTTTTTGAATTTCGAGCCGCGGATTTCAGATTGTTGCAAGTATTGCATAAAACCGGAAAGCATGCGGCTAATTTCAAGCGTGGCGTCGTAAAGCGAGTCGAATTGTTCTTTTGAGATGTATTGCTCATCCAAAGCAACGTAAGGCTGGTCGCGCACTTCGCCACACGAACCTTTGGAGTTCGCGAGGAACTGGATGAATTCGCGATTGCCTCCGCGCTCAAAGCCTTCGGCAATATTCGACGTGATCGAGACAGCGGCCCGCCGTATCTGGTCCTTTAATCCGAAGTCCGCGCCAAATTTACCATTTCTGCTGAGCGCATAAATAGCCTTCCTCAACTCACGTCCTTTTTTCCAAGCTTCAATATCTTCAAATCGTTGAATCGTAGCCACAGTTACTTAACTTTAAACTTTAAACCTTAAACTTTAAACTGGCATCAACGCTTGTTGATCGGCACAACTTTGAGTCCGACGGGTCCGGTGTAAATGCTTTGCGGGCGGATGAGGCGGTTGTCGGCGAGTTGTTCGAGCACGTGCGCGGTCCAGCCGGCGGCGCGGGAAATCGCAAAAATAGGCGTGAACAAATCGGTTGGGATGCCCAGCGAGTAATAAACCGTTGCGGAATAAAAATCCACGTTTGCGTGCAGATTTTTCTTTTGCAGCATGAGCTCGGCGATGCGTTCGCTCATCTGTATCCATTTCGGTTCGCCCAATTTGGCGCTGAGCGCCTGCGCCATGCGTTTGAGATGCGGAGCGCGCGGGTCGAGCGTTTTGTAAACGCGATGCCCAATGCCCATGATCTTCTTTTTCTGCTCGAGGCATTCGGCGATGTAATCGTCTACCTTGTCCAACGAACCGATTTCGCGCAGCATTTTGATCACGCCTTCATTCGCGCCGCCGTGCAACGGGCCTTTTAAAGTACCGATTGCGGTGGTCACGGCGGAATACATGTCACTCAGCGTCGCGATGGTCACGCGCGCGCTGAACGTCGAGGCATTCATCCCATGGTCGGCGTGCAAAACATAACAAAGGTCCAGCGTCTTTTCCTTTTCCGCCGAAGGTTTTTTGCCATCGATCAGGTAAAGAAAATTAGCCGCTTCACCGAGCGAAGGGTCTGGTTCCAACAACGATTTGCCCTGGCGCGCGCGATGGAAATAAGCGGTGACGATCGGCAGGCGCGCGATCAGCCGCAACGCTTTTTGCCGTTGCGCATCCATCGAATCATCATCACAAGCCGGGTCGAAGCAGCCCAAGGCGGAAACGGCCGTGCGGATGGCGTGCATTGGCGGCGTGTCTTTCGGGAGTGTCTTGATGATCTTGACGACTCCGCCAGGCAATTCGCGCGCGGCAGCCAGGCGTTCCTTGAATTCGTGGAGTTCCTTGCGGTTCGGCAAATGATTGTGGTGCAGCAGATGCACCACTTCCTCGAAACTCACCTTGCCCGCGAGTTCGTCGATGTCATAGCCGCAATAGATCAATTTGCCGTTCTCCCCCTGGACATCGCTGAGCCGGGTGTTCGCGGCGACAACGCCTTCAAGGCCTTTTGCGGGAGAAGCGGGAAGAGGATTCGTCATGAGTGAGCAAAACTAATTTTTAAAATTCAAAATCCATCAAATCAGCCTGAAAATTAAGAGGACAATCTAGGTTGCGTGTGAAGGTGAGTCAACGGTTTTCGGGCAGATTCGACTTACTTCCCGGACACTGACGAAGCTTGAAATTACTTTTATTTGAGCCGCCGATGATTCGCATGATACATATTGCTGCGACATGAAGTCCGCGCGGCTTTTGTTTTTTCTTCTGTTCTGCGCCAGTCCCTGGTGCGGGCAGCTTTTGGGCGCTCAACACAGGACGGCGCATCCGGCGCGAAGTGAATTTTCCACAAGAGGCTACGTGCGGTTGGCGGATTGGGCGCGCGCAAATGGATTTGAAATCCACTGGTCGCGCTCGGGCGATGCGTTGCAATTGAACAATCGTTATTGGCGCATGGTTTTTCCCAAGGATTCGCGCGAGGCGGAACTGGGCGGCGTGCACGTCTGCCTTTCTTATCCGGTCATCGTGCGCGACGGTGTTCCCTACATTTCGCAAATGGATTTGGAAACAACGATCCGGCCATTATTGGCCCCGCCCAAAAATGCGAAAGGCGCGCGTATCAGGAACATCGTCATCGACCCCGGCCACGGCGGCAAAGACCCAGGAAACATCATCGGCTCGCAACAGGAAAAAAAATACACGCTGCTTCTGGCCGAAGAATTGTGCGACCAACTGCGCCGCGCCGGTTTCAATGCCTCGCTCACGCGCACGACCGATTCATTCATTCCTTT
>Ga0209810_1006163_pt1 | contig 10491 bp, 7 predicted proteins | sample Coa_R1_7_FD_187159 | JGI IMG/M metagenome (GOLD analysis project Ga0209810, IMG submission 187159) | Surface soil microbial communities from Centralia Pennsylvania, which are recovering from an underground coalmine fire - Coalmine... | ecosystem: Environmental > Terrestrial > Soil > Unclassified ...
AGGATTTGGGCAGTGCGATGAGCGCAGTACTGATGACTAATACCATGAAAGCCGTAGCGACGAATGCCTTGCTCAAACCATTCGTAAGGGCCAGGATAAACTGCACTTTCCTGCAAGATGTGGCTATGGAATGCCGTGTCAAATACTGCAATCTGGGGAACGTTGCCTAGCACTCGTTCAACTGCCTCGATCCCTTCAAGGTTAACTGAGTTGTGTAATGGAGCGAACGAAGAGAGACGTTGGATTGCCTCTTTTACCTGTGGTGTGATGCGGACGCTCTCGCGATACTCATTTCCGCCATGCACAACCCGGTGTCCGACTATGGAAATCTCAGCGGCACTTGGAATGACTTGTGTTGGTCCGCTCCATAGCGTTTTGAGCATATGCTCGATGACGATAGGGCGCGAGTCTGCGGCTACTTCTTCCTCGAGCGTCTGGTTGTGTGCTGTTGTAATCTTGAGTTCTGCTGTGACTTTGTTTTTAGTCCAGTCGGCGTCGGCCTGCCAAATTGGAGTGGGCGGGAGATCAGGGAGCGAGTTCGTAATTTCGTAAAGTCTACTCTTTTGACTGCTCGATCCTGCATTGAGGACAAGAATTTTCATGATGCTTTATACTTCCCGTTGAGGTTAATAGCCTGACAAATCTGATAACTGTATGTGGTAAGATCGGCTCTGCTAATCTTACCACATACAGTTATCAAATTCACCAGAGTATCTATCAATGGCGAGTTGCCTGTATGATCAGGAGCCTGTATTACATCCCCCTAAAGTACTTTTGTTCCATGACCTCTTTCTTACAATGATGGCACCTTATACTATAAGCGAGTATGCTGAACGTTAGTATTTAGAGATTAACATCTTTGTTCTTGATAAAGGGATTGTAATATATGTCTTCTTCACGGAAAGTCTTCGTATTGGGTGTTCTCGCGCTAGTGGTTATCGTTGCCACCACTGTGTGGGCTGATTTTGCCGTTTTTACTCCGCATATCCATGTACATGCCGTGGCTCCTACCGCTTTACCCTACAATGCCACAGCTAATGGTCCCTATACAGTACAAGGGAATAAGATTTTAGGTGTTGATGGGAAGCAGTATATTTTTCATGGCGTTGCCCGTGATAGTCTGGAGTATAACTGTGTAGGCGATCAATTCTTCGATCAGCAGCATCTCGCTTACATGGGTTCCGGAACCAATACTGCTACAGCAACCTATTGGGGCTCGAATACAGTCCGACTCCCTCTCTCAGAAGGTTTCTGGTTGTACGGTGATGTTGCAGCCCCAGGGTCTCCAGCTCCTCCAGTTGCGTGCTCTAGTTCGCAATATCAATCGCTAGTTAAGCGGGTTGTTGATACACTCACGGCACTCAAGTTGAATGTCATTCTTGATCTGCAATGGACAGATGCTATTGGAACGAACGGGACCCTGCAGTCTTTGCGCGGCGGTGGCCCATGGTCCATGCCCGATGATGATAGTGTGAAGTTCTGGCAACAGGTCGCTCCTATCTACGAGAGCTATACGAACGTCTTGTTTGAAGTCTATAATGAACCGCATCCATCGGGATATCCGGCAGCGTCAGCCTGGTCATGTTGGGCAACAGGTTGCACGGTGACCAAGGATAACTCCTACTCAGCTGATTGTAACTGTATGAAAACTTTGTCGAGCGCATACAAGGGTGTGAGTATGCAGGCGCTGGTCAATGCTGTACGGCACACAGGTGCCAACAACCTTGTGCTAGTGGGCGGCTTGAACTGGGGCTATGATCTAAGCCAGATTGGTAATGCCTCTTATGCACTTTCAGGTTCAAATATCGTATATGATACGCATCCTTATTCAAGTTATACCGATAAGGCTCCCAACACGTGGGATGTCTCCTTCGGCAATGCGAGTGCAACCTATCCTGTTCTTTCTTCGGAGAATGGAGAATACGATTGCGGCTCTAGTTATATGAGCCAGTTGCTGCCGTATTTTGATGCTCACCAGATTGGCTGGGTTGCCTGGGCGTGGGTAGTGAGCAATGACCAGTGTGGCTACCCGCAACTGGTGAGCGACTATCAGGGGACTCCGGCGAGCCTTAATCAAGCTGCCACATACATCTACCAGTACTTGCGTTCGTATGCCCCGTTTACCAGTCCTGTAAGTAAGACGTGGTATTTTGCCGAGGGACGCGTCGGGGCCAGTTTCAAGGAATACCTGACACTGGAGAATCCTGATCCCGTACATGCATGCACAGCCACGATTCAGTATCTGCTAGAAGGTGGCAGCCCGGTCACTAAGTCAGTCACCATTACTCCAGCGACCCGATTAACTGAGTCCGTGAATGCTGATCTTAATGTTGCGTACAATCAGACGACAGGGGTTTCTGTCTCAACGATAGTGACGGTGGACAGTGGGTCGATGTGCCAGGGGATAGTGGTGGAGCGTCCAATGTACTTTTCCTGGCATGGTATCAATAGTGGTAGCGATGTAGTTGGAGCGACGAGTTTAGGTCAGAACTTCTACTTTGCCGATGTCCCAACCGGATCAGGTTATGCCTCCTTCCTCACCGTTTTGAATCCACCTGGCAATCAGCCTGCGACAGTGACGGCAACCTATTACCTTGGTGGGCACGCAGTAGGAAGTTCTCAGAGTGTCACAGTACAACCTGGTACCCGTGGTACCATCTCACCAAATGCAGCAGGTTTACCGATGCATGTAGCCGCAATCGTCACTGCTTCGCAGCCAGTTGTCGTAGAGCGGCCTGACTATTTTGGAAAAATCAATGCAGGCAATGCGCAAACTGTTTCAGGGGCGGCTTCGGTCGTTGGGGCGCAAGCACTTGCCAACGACTGGCTCTTTGCTGAAGGGTACACCGGTGGAAAGTTCCAGGAGTACCTGGTTATCGCCAATCTAGACACGAAAGCCAATACCACTGCCAATGTCACCATCACTCTTCAGGGAAGTAGTGGAGCCACTCAGACTGTTCCGCTCGCAGTCAATGCACTTGATCAGGTGGTCTGGAACGTCAATCAGCACACTGCACCAGGCCCGGTGTCTGTAGAGGTCGCTTCGACAGGGGCTCAGATTGTCGTGGAGCGTCAGTTGTTCTTCCAGTATAGCCACACCCTCTCCCAAAGTAATGGCTTTCAGGTCAGTACAGCAGGCGGGACAGATGTCATTGGTCAGGCTGGTCCTGCCAGTTTCGCGTCCTATACTTTTGCCGAGGGATACAACAATAAAGGCTACAACGAGTGGCTGACTGTGCAAAACCCGACTAGCAATGATGAGGCACTCTCGGTTACAATGATCAATGGTTATGGTCGTGTCTATGTACCAACTGGTATCGTGGTGCATGCACATAGTCGTTATACGATGGATGTTACAAGCCTGGTGTTACAATACCTGGTACAACCGGGAGATGACCACCGAGGCTATGAGGTCTCGCTAAGTGTCCAAACAAGTGGAACAGGGGCCTTCTTCGTTGCTGAGAGACCGATGTATTGGAATACAGGCTCCGGGGGGACGTCGGGTGGTAGTGATGTCATTGGCTATAGCCATTAGTGCATCATATTAAGCGAGAGTTAATAGGTAAAAGAACTTGCGACTGTATCGCAAGCTCTTTTACCTATTAACTTTCTTGCAACTCTGCAACATCTCCCTGTCCTGGTGGAGCGACATGTGGTTGAAGACGGCGGTAACGAAAGCTGTCTCACCGTTTTTCAGCGTCATTTACTGTATAGAATGCTGTGACTGAGCAAGACCAATTTTAAGGATATTTAACAGTGTTCTGACATGTTCTTCAGTGTTTTCGGAGGAAGTCTGAATACGTTCTTCCAGCACGGTTGTGCAGCGTTGATAATAGCGAAGCAGAGAACCAGGGTCGTGGTCTTCGTCTGGCTGTATTGAACGTGCCATAGTGAGTGCGATTCTGTAGCACTGATTAGCCTGCTCGTAGCAGTCATGAGCATATTCATGGGTTATTGCGGCGCGAGCGAGTTCCTCGGCAAGCTCACCTGCTGCAAAAAAGAGTTCGACGTAGACGATGGCACTGCATGTCCCTTTTTGTGTGCCTAGGTCAGATAGGCGTGGCAAAGAGGAAGACTGGTAGATCAGGTCGCTCATTGGTATGTGTATGGCTTCCTGTACAAGCGTCCTCAGAGAGGCATGGCCTGAAAAGATGTCAAGAACTTTCTGATAAAGATGAACTGCCTGAGAACGCTCACGATTTGCAGTGTCGGCGTATCCATCCAGGCGAGCAAAAGTTGCACGTTCTGTATATGCACGAATGAGGTAGGCAAGCGCCGTAAAGATCACAGTCTCTAATTCAGTAGACAGTTCACTTATGTCGGTGAGAGCATCCTGCCAGAGTATGAGTACCTGGTGACACTGTTCTTGTACTTCTTCGAGCAAAGTGACACTATTTATAGTGGACGATGGAGCGGCATTTTCGCTCTGCGCCTGCATGGTTTGTCTACGTAATGCACAGAGATCAAGTAAGATCATTGCTTGCAAGAGACGGACAGTAGACTCCCCCATACGATCCCCACTGATCTGGTAGAGGGTCCTGCTTTGCAAAAGATAGCTGATCGCACGTTGAAATTCACGTTCAGCCTCCTGTAATGGAAGGGGAGACATAGTAAGCGTTTGCTCGTAGGCTCGTGCATATGTACAATAGCCTAATCCCAGGTAAAGCTGGCCTGCTGTTCTCATATCGTGCGTAGCGTTGAGATGCTGACGTGCTCGTTCATAATGTGTGCGTGCCTGTTGATACGCACTTAAAGCACGGTAATCATTACCACAGTGTAGTTCCATCCGCAAATGTAATACAGAGGATCTATCGTTTGGCAACTCTTCTAGTGCGCGAAGTGCTCGTTCATGATAGCCTAGCGCTGCCTGATAGGCATGTGAGAGGTAATAGCAGTTTCCCAATTCATCAAGAATGGCAGGCTGATGTTTCGCTGGTGCAAGCGCTAAGGCTTGTTCGAGTGCATGCAGGGCTGTGGGAAAGTCCTTTTGTTCTTGAGCAATCAGTCCTCTGAGAAACGAGTAATGGGCCTGCCTCTGCGGAGGTAATGCTGCAATTATTTCTGGCGAGAAGGTAGGCAGGTCATGTGTGAGCGGGAAGTAGTGTTGTTCTGTGCCTTCGAGCAAGATGTCTAGCAAGTTCAAAAACTCTTCCTGGACATCCGGGTAGTCTCGCTGAGAGGTTTGTAGTGCAGAGGAAAACCATCCCTTTTCATCAGTATCTTGCCTGAGTTTTATGAAGTAGTCACTGGACAGGCCTAATTGCTCGGCAAAGAAGTGTAGCGCTTCTATAGAAGGGGTAATTTTGGTACGTTCTACAGCACTCACATACGACTTTGAGAACCGTGTTCCCCCTAATTCAGTTTGAGTTAGACTGCTTTGGCGGCGCAGTTGTCGAATAATCTCTCCTGTAGGTTGTTGCATCGTCATATTCCCTTACTCTAGCTTCTCTTTACTTATACAACCACTTTTTCGGGGGAATTCGCCAGTGGCGAGGTCCTCATTCTATGGAACTAGAATGCTATCTTGCTCATTGTATACGACTTGACTTGATGCGTCAAGGTCTACATAGCAAAGTTTTTGTGGGAATATTCCAGGAATTATTTCTAGGAGAAAGTTTTGTACTCGCTGACCGGTTAGGTCACCAAGGGGATTGACCAACCTGGCTTCCTCCTCATCTTCTGCACGGTGAAGCGTAAATGCCTTCAGGCGGCTACGTGTGGAAGATGCTAGTATCAGTTACGACGTTGTTGTAACACAATGATAAGGTCACTCAACACACCGTAGGCTGTTTGCGCTACCTTTGGTTCGTGTTCTACCAGGGTGATTACCCCCATTGCCTCAGTTTCCAGCGAAATAATACTCGTTGTACCTTTACCGATGTGTAAGACATCATCCGCATGGAGACGCTGTGGTGACACTTCTGCGAAGATGTTGCCATTTTGACGGCTAGCCTGACTAACGAGCCGCAAAGGAGTTCCTTGTGCTGCTGCTGTGTGGATCTCATCATTGGAAAGAGAACGGAGACCTTCTCGCTTGACCTTGAATGGTGTGAGCTGACCGCCTAATAGGTTGTTTGCGAGGATAGTGGTTTTCATGACTGCATCCCAACCATCAAGGTCATGCCAGGGATTAGCTTCTGCAACACCTATCTCTTGAGCTCTGTGGATAGACTCTTCAAGCGGATGCCCTTGCTCGATGAGGCTCAGGACGATGCTACTAGTGGTGTTGAGTAGGGCGCGAAATGAGCGTATGCCGACCGCCTGCAAAGTGAATTGTGCAAGGTTGATGAGTGGTAGACCATCCATCACAGTGGATTCAAAGCGCAGTTGCGCCTTCTGTTGCTGGGCTAGTGTCAGCAGTTCTGTCTGGGCATGAGCGATCGGTCCTTTATTGGCCGTGATGACATCCATCCCCGCTAGCAGAGCGGTACGAATGTGATCTAAGGCCGGTTGTCCATTCTGGGGTTGTAGTGTCGTAAGCTCGATAAGGATAGAGGCTCCTGCCACTTTCCCAGCTTGCAGGAATGCCTCTGCATTTTCCATCTGGTGAGACTTGCTACTAAACCAGTGCAGGGGGTCCGACTGGGCTAGCAGGGTTCTGGCGTCAATGCCTTCTGCGTGAAGAAAGAAACCATGCGTGCGTGTACCGATGCCACTGATAACGGGGCGAACGGAGAATTGCTGCACCAGCCATTCGTTGCGGGAAACGAGGAGTGGAAGGAATGCTTGAGCTACATTGCCGTATCCTAAGAGGAGGAGGCGTAGCGGAGGATGTGCACCCAAAGGAAAGACATCATTCATAGGTTGTACACAATCTGGGTACTGAGAGCATACCAATGCAGGCTAGTGTGTAAGTTAGCCTGTCCACCGTGATGGCTTAGTATACTGAGAAGCACAACCATCATAATGACCAGTAGCACCAGGATGACTGCCATAACGATCAGTGGAACCAGTCCCACCTTGAAACCGGGTGATGAGGATGAGCGCTTTGCTACCTGCGCTCCTGAGGAGTTATTTTCAGAAACTGATCCATTCTTGGAAAAGGATGGAGCCGGCTGCATCACTACTTGAGCCATGTTCCGTGCTGAAAAGGCGCTCGAAGGAGCTGGTCTTTGTAATGAAGAGCCAGGAGATAGATAAGATATCGATTGTGGTCTGTGGGTGGTAGATTGTTGCACCATTTGAGCGGAGGGTCCTGCTGGCCTGGGCTTTGTTGCATGGCTGGTGTTCCCAGTCGTACTGGCATTGGGCAGATGCCTATTTGAAGGGCCTCCCAATGGGGTGCCACACCGTGGACAGAAGGAAGCTTGCCGACCAAGCGGCGTATTGCAGCGCGGGCAGGAATAGGTGACTGGTGATGAAGGTGGTGAAGAAGGTCCTGGCACAGGAGCAGTATCCCTGTCAGGTGTGCCTGTATCGGTATTGCCTTGTGTGGCTAATAGTGCTTCATACAACATCGGCAAATCAGGTTGCGTGCTGTGGGGGTCTACCGGGCATGCTGTGGGTGCAGAAAGGGCTGCCATGACCTTTTGAAGATCGTTGGAGAACTCTGCTACGGACTGATAACGATCCTTTGGCTTCATTGCCATGGCTTTTTGGATGATCAGATTCAGTTGGTTCAGTAATTCAGGTGGCAAGGTATCAAGCTGTGCCAGATGGTACGAGTGGCGTGGTGCTGGTTTGCCTGGTTTGGTGACGCCTAACCGAAATTGTCGGATTGGGTCCGCTTGTGGACTGGTTTGAGGGGGATTTTTTGCGAGTTGATCTCGCAAGGTTGGCAAATCGGCCTGACCTTGTTGGATAGCTTGATTGCGGGCTGAGACACTGGGTGGCTCGTGGGTAGTGAGTGCGAAAAAGAGCGTTCCACCCAATGCGTAGACATCCGACCGTGCATCGGTGCCACTCCCACCTGGGTATTGCTCCGGTGGTGCATAGCCGGGTGTACCCTGATGGCGAATAAAGAAAAGAGTACGGGCCCCATCTGCTGTGGCCTTTGCGTTGCCCAGGTCTACCAGGACCGCGATGCCGTTAGGCGTAATACGAATATTATCAGGCTTAATATCGCGATGAATGACCGGCGGGTGCTGGCTATGAAGGAAATGAACAGCGTCGCAAACCGCTAGAATCCAGCCCATAATGCGTGGCAGAGGAACAGCTTCATTGCGACGGTTGGCTGAGCGAATGATGTCGGTCAGGTCGTTGCCCTCGATATAATTAAGGACAACGTAGTAGCGCCCACTCTCACTGAAGGCATCGTGGAAAGCAGGGATGTTGGGGTGGTGTACCTGACTAAGGACATTGGCCTCGTGTCTTCGTTGTTCCTGTCCAGTTGGACCAGTCACTAAATATTCTTTGATCGCGTACTGCTGATGCGTTGTTAACTCTACTGCTAGGTAAACATGACCAAAGCCACCACTGCCCAGGGCACGCTCGACACGATAGCGTCCGTTTAGTATCGTACCCGACGGAACTGTTTCTATCATCAGGAACTCTCTCCTTATACTGTTGTGCTGAACAGAGTATGCATGATGGCAATGTCTACAGCAATGTCCCGCGTCACAATTTAGATTGCTTTACGTGTCTGCATCTGCATTATACATCAGCTCGCAGCATATGTACATGTCTTACCACCTGGCAATACCAGATTCTGGCATCCACAAAGAATATCACATTTTTTATTGCCTAACGGTGGGATTATCCGCTCTTGCTATAAGCATTTCATGACCACATACTGTACAGTCGCTATCGCCTATATTGTATCATGTAAAAGGTGACAGGACTTGCCTGTGTCAAAGAACTGCTGTTTTTCACTGGGAAGGATATCTATGATGCCCACATCGCGCACTGGTTTGGTCTTCGATGAACGTTATCTAGCTCATGATACAGGGAAACAAACGACCGTTATAATGCGCAACGGCTCTTTTGAACTATCACCTGAGCCGCATCCCTCATCCCTTTATATCATACAACGCGTCAAGGAATTTCTCGATGGAGCAGGATTAACGGCACAGATGGTACCAATTCCAGCACGAGCTGCTACCGAAGATGAACTGGCCGTCTATCACACGCGTGAGTATATTGCAGGCATTCGTGCCTGTGCTGCTGGTGGACCAAAGCAAGGTGGGTGGGGCAGTGTAGATGAGGAGACTGTGCTTAGTCCAGGCTCGTTTGAAGCGGCCTTATATGCGGCTGGTGGTGCGATGAATGCCGTCAGTGCGGTGCTAGAGGGCAAGGTATACAATGCCTATGCCTTGCTACGTCCCCCCTGTCATCATGCCATGAAGAATCAGGCCATGGGTTTTTGCATCTTCAACAATACTGTCGTTGCTGCCCACTATGTGCGCAATACGTATGGCCTTGAGCGCATCATGATTGTGGATTGGGACGTGCATCATGGAAATGGGACGCAAGACGCCTTCTATCAGGACCCTGGTGTACTCTTCGTCTCGCTACATCAAGATAACTGGTATCCGGAACTTACTGGGGAGTTGGATCAAGTCGGAAGTGGTGCTGGTGCGGGCTACACCGTTAATATCCCCTTGCCACCTGGAACGGGGGACAGAGGATATCGTGCCGCATTTGAGCAACTGGTTCTCCCCATTGGGCTGCAATACCGTCCGCAGCTTATCATCATCACTGCCGGGCAAGATGCAAGCTGGCTCGACCCGTTGGCACAAATGATGCTTACTATGGATGGCTATCGCCACCTGTCCGCGCTCATGGTCGATCTGGCAGAAGAAGTGTGTGATGGACGGCTGGTAATGCTGCAAGCTGGTGGATATAGTGCTGCCTATGTACCATACTGTACAGTTGCAGCTGTTGAAGCATTAATGGATGTCGATCTTGGTATCGTCGATCTTTATGCCGTTTCCCCAGAACTGGAACGCTGCAAGACCATTATGACACATGACACGGAGCAAGCGTTGTTGGCCGCGAGGGACTGGCATAGGCATTGGTGGAATATTTAGCGTAGAATGTTCAAGCGTAGGCCTTCTAGAACTTGGCCTCTCTGAATAACGTGCAGAAGAGCTATAGCGTTCTCGGCTAAACTATGTTAAGATTTCTTGTGTCCAATAGGATGTATCCGAGGAAGGAAAGTTCAGCAAACAAGGAGTATAGATTTGACGACACATGAAAGACGGTATGTCATTATAGGTAATGGAGTAGCGGGGACGACAGCCGCCGAGACACTACGTAAAAACGATCCTAATTGTAGTATTTATCTACTCACTAATGAGCCATATCCGCTTTACAATCGTGTATCGCTACCACGCTTTTTGCAGGGCGTGATTACTGAGCAGAAAGTGATGATCCGCAACTTTGAGTGGCACGAGCAGCGCAATATTCGACTGGTCGTAGAAACATTGGTGACCGGTGTTCATATGGATGAGCGTGTGGTGGTGACTGACAAGGGAGAGCATCTGCCCTATGATGCTCTCTTGATAGCTAGTGGTGGTTGGGCTAACCCACTACGTGTGCCGGGGGCAACGG
>Ga0209810_1006164_pt1 | contig 10491 bp, 15 predicted proteins | sample Coa_R1_7_FD_187159 | JGI IMG/M metagenome (GOLD analysis project Ga0209810, IMG submission 187159) | Surface soil microbial communities from Centralia Pennsylvania, which are recovering from an underground coalmine fire - Coalmine... | ecosystem: Environmental > Terrestrial > Soil > Unclassified...
TGGTGGGCCGCTCGAACGTGTCGAACCCCGAGGTGTTGAACCGATGGATCCACAGGTACACGGTATCGACGTCGCACGCCACGCGATCGGCAATCACCGAGGCCGAGCGGCCGCGGGCGGCTTCCGCCACAATCCGATACCGTTGATGGAAACGAACGGGCAGGGTCGACGTACGGAGCTTGGTCTGCAGCAACTGTCGTTCGTTGGGTCGTATGCGCCGAAGGGTGAGAGGATGCATGGGTGCCTCCGCTGCGACGATGAATGCTGCCATGACCAGTCGCCCCCATCATATCGCACCCTGTCAATCAAGTTGGATCGGCACTAGCTCGGCGCCAACTAGCCGACGGAGCTGCTTCGGACTCGAAGCGCTGCGCTCATGCAGCGACAGAGCGATGCTGGCTAGTTCCTCGCAAGAAGAAGGAGGTGCGTGCGGCGGTATTTCCTGTCACGTCAGGATGGCTAACGTAAGCAATTTCGCAAGGCCTACTACTTGACAAGTGATCTTTCGAAAGATATCTTTGTAATATGGCGCGACCGAAGTCGGTGCGTCTTACCGACCCGCGTGCGTTGCGTGCATACGCCCACCCGACCCGGCTCGCGCTCGTCGGGGCATTGCGGCGTGAAGGTCCTCTGACCGCGACGCGCGCAGGCGAGCTAATCGGCGAGAGCCCCGCAAGCTGCTCCTTTCACCTGCGGCAACTCGCAAAGTACGGAATTGCCGAAGAAACGGGCGGCGGCACGGGGCGCGAACGCCCGTGGCGCGCTACCGCCCCGTACACGCGATTGCCCGGTGTGGGCGGTACTCCGCAACAGACAAGCGCCTCGGGATTGCTCTATCGGGTTCTGGCCGACCATTATTTCGAGCAGGTCCGGCGCTGGCTCGCCGCGCGGAACCTCGAGCCAAGAAGTTGGCAGAAAGCGGCGCACTTCGGTGACGACGTGTTGTACCTGACGGCCGAAGAACTTGCCGACCTCAAACGACGGGTTGGCGATCTCCTCGCCTCGTACCGCTCGCGGACGACACAACCTTCGCGACGTCCCGCGGGCGCACGGCGTGTCACGGTCCTTCGCCTGGCCTTTCCAAGCCAGGATACTCGAGACCACGTCGTCGCAAAGGGGCGTCGAAAGCGCCGCCGCCGGTAGCGTGCAACGAGCTCGCCGAACTCGATTGATCCCCCGGCTGCTTCGGGAGAACGGCCCTTTTCGTACGTTTTGGGCCGGTGAAATCATCTCGCTGTTCGGCGATCAAATCACGCTGCTGGCGCTGCCGCTCTTGGCCGTGTTGCTCCTACACGCGGGGCCGAAGGAGATGGGATATTTGACCGCGGCGGGACTTGTCCCGACGCTGTTCTTCGCTCTCCATGCCGGCGCGTGGGTGGACCGGCGCGGCCGGCGCCGTCAAGTGATGATCGCTGCCGACGCCGGACGGGCGCTACTCCTCCTGACCATCCCGGCGGCGTATGCCATGGGAAGACTGACGATGGCTCACCTGTACGCTGTGGCGTTCCTCGTAGGCGTGCTCAGCGTTCTATTTATGGTCGCCTACAGCGCGTTGTTCGTGTCCCTCGTGCCGCGCGACCGGTACGTTGAAGGGAACGCGATCTTGCACGGCAGCCGCGCGCTGTCGTTCGCGGGCGGTCCAAGTCTCGGCGGGTTCCTGGTGCAGACACTGTCGGCGCCGTTCGCCCTCGTCGCCGACGCGATTTCGTTTCTCGCCTCCGCGTTCTGCCTCGGCCGGATCTCGCCGGTCGAGCCGCAGACGGCGAAGGACGAACGCGGTCACGTGACTGCGGGCGCCCGCTTCATCGTGCGGTCGCCCATCATTCGGGCCTCGATGGCCTGGGGCGCGACGTGCAACTTCTTCAACTACATGTTCTCGGCGCTGTTTGTACTCTACACGACTCGGGCGCTGCACGTGCAGCCGGCGATGCTCGGCGCGGTGCTGGGCGCTGGCGCCATCGGTGCGGTGTTCGGGTCGACAATCACCGGATGGCTGGCGGGGCGTCTTGGCATCGGTCCGACCTACATTCTCGGCTGCATACTGTTTCCGGCGCCGCTGATCCTCGTGCCGGCCGCCGCAGGACCGGCCTCACTCATCCTGGCGTTCTTGTTCGCCGCGCGATTCGGCTCGGGACTCGGCGTGATGGTGCTCGACATCAGCATCGGCTCGATCTTTGCGGCCCTCATCCCGCACCATCTACGCTCACGCGTCTCCGGCGCGTTTACCGTCGTGAACTACGGCGTGCGCCCCGTCGGCGCGCTCGCCGGCGGGTTGCTGGGCGGCGCGATCGGACTCCGGCCAACACTTTGGATCGCGACCGTGGGAGCTGTCGCCGGGTTCCTCTGGTTGCTCCCGTCTCCCATGCCCCGCCTTCGGACGCTCGAACCGGCTGGCGATAACATGAACGAAGCGGACCCCGGCGTGGAAAACGACGGATATTCGAGAGGACATTCGACGAGCCAGCACCGTACGCTCGCTCGCTGAAAATGCAGGCCCAAGAAGTTGGGCGGACTGCGCCAGTAGGAATGGCCAACTCTCCCGGTCAACAGGACCCCTCCGTGCGCGTCCGGCCCAGTGTCGACTGAGCGCATACGCTCGGCCCTCGCCGCGCTTGTCCCCGATCCGGCCATCACGCGGATCGCGGCCTGCGTATTTCGCTGATCGTGATCACTGATTTCGCTCCATCGTGATCACGCGTTTCAGTGGTCATGATCGGAGCGAAGCGACGATCCCGGAGCAACGCGACGCTGGGCCGGACGAGCGACGATCACCTCCTTTCGGCATTATAATTCTGCATGGCGTTGGCGAAATCGTTCCCCAACCATGCGAGTATATAAATACGTCCGCGACGGGTGCGCGGAGGACGTCGTCGACGTTGGACGCCATTTTGGTGTCGAGGATGATGCCGTTTTCGTTGCAGGGTAGCGTCATATTGAACGCCGGACACACGATGACCACTCCCTTCGTGTGGTCGTGCGGAGACTGATTGGCGCCCGCCGGGACGTCGGTGCACTCCCGCGACGGGACGCCCCCGCACGCGTACGCTGACGATTCCCGGGACCGATTCCGGCCACCTGCGCGACGGTAGAGGGTCGAAACCCGTGACCTTCTTACCGCAGCTCCTCCAGCACGTTCCCTGCGCGCGTAGCCTTACGCATTCAAATGGTAACGAAAACGGGAGCGGGGTGCTCAATCGAGAGGAGTGGCAAGCCTGGATAGAGCCGGAAGGCGTAACCTGTGAGGTGCCCCTGCGTGAACCACGAGTGGGCGGCCGGTATCGCCTCACCATGAACTTGCCTGACGGGAAAATGTTACCCGTTGCCGGTGTCTACCGGGCGATCGACGAGCCGCGGCGCTTGGTCTTCACCTGGGGACGGGAGGGCGATGAGCATTGGAAACCTCTACCTTCTAAACTAACCCGGCATTGACAAAGTAAGTCCTCGCTGTGGGGTGCACCCGTTGGGTTGGTTGAGGAGGCGCGGGCCGGGCGGCCGAGGAGATCGGACCGCCGGGACTCCCGCGGGACGCCTCAAGCCCCGTTCAAAATTTCTCTGATGGTACACGCGATGCCTGTGCGGGCGTGATCGTGATCTTGCTGTATGAAATTTCCACCGTTGATCCGAGTGAGGGGATGTTGATGTACTGATAGGTCAACACCCACGCGTCATTGACTGCTGTATAGTCCTGCGCCAAATCGATGGCCCCCGCAACGTACTGCATGGTTGCGTCGACAACCAACCCCCGATCATAGTCAACCCACCCGATCATCGCCTTCGGATCCTCCGGGGATTCCCGAGCCTTCCCCTGCACAAGATAATACTGGCGGCCGTTGGCGACTTTCAACCCGAGCACCTGGAAGTCGAAGCGTGAGAGAAGGGTTGCAAGCGGCTCAGTCCCTTCGAACAGCCTGCCGATGATGGTTCGCCTGAGGGCGAAGCACAGTAGTCCCGGCGTGAGGTGGTTGACGGCCGCGAAGCGGTGGCCCGCTTGAAATTTCACCGTGCCTTCAAACACGCAGTTGGGCGGAGCGGAGAGCGGTTGCCTGACCCGCAGGTTCGCGACAAAATCCATTGAGGCGATGTGGGGAGCATTTTGATTCGCACTGAGGATCCGGTCGATGATCGCTTTCGGGGTGGGGACGGTCTGGACATGGGAGGCGATCTCCTCAGGGGTGGGCAGGCCCCCACCACCCACCGTCCAAACGTCGTTGGCAACTCGTTGGGCCTCCGCGCTCGGTGGCCCGGCTAGGACCGCGCTTGCGAGAACGAGCAGTATCGCGTTGCGCGCGCACACCGTTGTTCGGATCACGGTCCTACCACCTCATGACGACGGCCGCCCCCCCTGGCGAAGACCAGTTACTATTTCGGCATCTTCGAGATCTTCGACCCCTCCAGGGTCAGGTTGTACATCAGGCCCTCCTGGCCCACCACAAATCCCACGATCGGCTGATTGAACTTCGTGGAGTCGATGGACGCTTGAGCCCCCAGGTTCACGAGCACCACCGATCCATCGACGCCGGCCTGCCAGCCGTTCTTGGCCCGGAAGTCCGTGAGCGCCTTCTGCTGCAGGAACACCAGGATGATGTCCTTCTTCTGGGCGCCGAACTGAAACCCGAACGACCCGGCCTTGATGTTGTAGTACGACACCGTCTTACTGTGGATGCGCAGCGCGCCTTCGCCGTATTCCGCCCCAACCCCGAACCCGGCCTGATAGACGTCCGCCAAGACGAGGACACCCTTGGCATCCTGGAGGAACTCTTTCGCTCCTCGCACTTGGTGCGTGAACCGGGCCAACGCTGTATTCACGCTCGCGTCAATCTGGTACCCCGTTTTGGCCTGGGAGACGCCCGGCAGCAACAAACTCCCCAAGAGAGAAAGACAGACGGCCCCGACTAGAGCCCTGCTGAATCTCCGCGTTTCCATCGCTGTTGCCCTCCTTCGAGATCGTGTGCCATCTCCAGGTGTTCAGCGCCCGGAGATCCTGGTCGGTAAGGTTAGGCCACCACTCGCGGATGTTGCGCGCGATTCGCGCCCCGTGCTCAGCGGTGGCGTCCGGTTCCGGTGCCTCCATTGCGGTGTCTCCTCATCAGCGGCCGCCCGTGTACTACCGGTCCTGAGGACCGCTGGTACCATCCAAACGTAGCATGGTCCGCAGCGCCCGGCTGTGCAAAAACGCTCACATCCCCGGGCCTCCAGTGGAAAACGCCAAGATAGACGCACATTGGTGCACACCCGACTCGGGACACGTAGTTCATCGACGCGCTGAACGCTGCGAGGTTGGGGACGCTCGGGTACTGTTGCGCCGACGCGGGCGATGGCTCCTTATTGTGGGCGCGTCGTTGTTCGCATGCATGGCCGCGGTGGCGGCGGTTCCGTTCCTCGTCCCGGCCGATTAGTTCCGGCCGCTCGTGATGCATTTACTCACGACCAGCAGGAGGTGGTGCCGATCCCGCCCGCGCTGGTCGGAGCTCCGACGCCACCGAGAGGAGCAGCGTCGGCAGAAGACGCTTCTGGCCGACGAGTACGAGGACCACGGCCTCGTCTTCTGTCAGCCGAACGGCAAGCCTCTCCATGAGCGCAACATAAGCTGTCATACGCTTCTCCCTTTCGCGCTACAGCGATGTTCTTCGACCGCCGCCTCGCGCGCGCGGGCCCGCTTCTGCCCGGGACCGGGTGGCGCACTCCTCGTGCGCCACGCCTCCAACGGCTCAGTGCGCGTCCTCGCCGGCATAATAGAATGTCGGTGAGTTGAGCCGTTTCAGCGCGTCTTCCCAGTCGAGCGAGGCCTCCGAGCCGGGCCATCGGACGAACGCGGCGCCGGCTCCGGCCCATGCGGCGAAGTGTGCGACGGCCGTTCGGTGCGGCTCGGCGCCGACGAAGGCGCGGACCGCCTCGGGATCCGTCCACACGGAAAGCGTCCAAAATCGCCGGCGAGCGATATCCGCGCGAACGCCGTAGCGGATGAGTCCGGGCGATTGTTGGAGCTGCGCCTCGATGCGGGCCGACATCCTCAGAAACGGGACGACGAACCGCCATCGCCGAACAGGCAGAAACGTCGCTTCGCGAAGAAACGCTTGGGCGCCGGCGGCATCGTCCGGGCGCACGTCGACGTGCCGGTAAAATATGCCTCTCCGTACGAATACGGTCGTTGCCGGAGCCATCGCCCTACCTCCCGTCACTCCGCACTTCGCATTCCAGACGGCACTTACAGATGGACGAGGGAACAAGCCGGCACAGTCCCCATGCCCGGGATGTGAAACCCGTACATGCCGGGAAAGCCCACGTTTCAGAGTAAGTAGCGGCAGGCCGCGAGGGCCGGACTAGGTGCGAACGGGGATCTGCTGCACCGACCAGCCATTTCCGTCCGGATCGCTGAAGAAGACGAACTTGCCCCAAGGGAATTCCCGAACCTCGCTGACTCGGACTCCGCGCTCGGTGAGTTCCGCGCGTGCCGCGTGGATGTCTGTCACGACCAACTGCAACCCCTGGAGCGAACCAGGCTTCATGTCGTTGCCAAGTCCGGTCCCGATGGCGATCGAGCAGGCGGACCCACGAGGCGTCAGCTGCACGAAGCGAATCGTGCTGCTGACCCGGTGATCGTGGTCCGCATGGAACCCAACTTGTTCGGTATAGAACGCCTTGGCGCGGTCCACGTCGGAAACGGGTACAGCGACAAGTTCAAGTCTCCAGTCCATCGACGCCCCCTTCACATCACGCAAACTGATGTCCCGCGTGAAAGATTTATCGGAACGTAATTCGCCGTAGAGACAAGCGCCCTCCGGCCACAAAGACACCACCAGTCGCCGCGAGGAACACGAGCTGCAGAAGCGCCCGCAGCAGTAGCGCTTCCACCGGCCGTCCGGCAATGCTGAGGTGCAGTCGAGCCGCATGAACATTCGCAGGGAAAATAGCCAGCAGCATCAAACACTGACCCAACGCTGCGTACGGCGCCGTTGTCGGTAGTATCAGGCCGATTGCTCCGATAATCTCTTATACACCGGTCATCGTGACCAAGAGATCAGGTCTCGGGAAAGCCGGAGGAACCATCGCAATAAGGTCGCGACGCCGGTTTCCCCCTTGCGCCGACGCAGTCAACAGGAACATCCTTGCCAAAGCCAGGCGCGGAGACACCAGCCAATCAAATCGCGTCGGGAGGCCACGCCTTCCAAGCAAGAAGAAAGGCCCGAACGATGCGGTCAAGACGCTGAAAGGAACCATAACGAAGCTTTTCCACTCCCTTGATTGGGATTCGCAGCTCAGTTGCATAACGCTTTGGCGATGTAGCTTCATGATCACGATATCTCAACAGGAAGCGGGCGTCTTGAACGAAGTGGCTGCGAAATTCGTGTTTGGGAAGCGGATGTCCATGTGGGCGGAGTGTACGCCATGCTGATCCGCGCTGTGCCCGGCGCTCTCATGTGGCCTGCCGCAATGTTTGTTTGGGGGCCCGGCTACATAACATCTGAACACGCGCATCATTGCGTTCAGCTCGTCCTGTCCTTACGTGGAAACCTGCGCGTGCGTGGCATCGGCGCGCGCTGGGTTCGTTGCGCGCCGTACTGGTGAGACCCGATGCCAATCATGAAGTCCACGCGCGAGATACAAGCGTCCTAATAGCGTTCGTCGAGCCCGAGAGTGACTTCGGCGCAGCACTAGCCGAGCGACTGACGCGGGACATTGTGCCGATAAGCACACGAGAAGTCGCTCGCTGGCGTGCCGCCCTTGGGAGCGCCACGTATTTGAAGCGGTCACGCGTCGAAACGTGGGTGCGGAGAGACTTGTTGTGTGGAAGGAAGACACCCATGATCCATCCAGGAGTCAGACGCGCGCTTCGTTCCCTGCGTGAACAGCTGGGAAGTTCGCAGCGCTTTTCGCTGATAAATCTGGCGCAGATTGCCGGGTTGTCTCGCTCCCGTTTCATGCATGCCTTTACGGAATCGGTTGGTGTTCCCGTTCGACCTTACGTATTGTGGTTGAGGCTGCAGCGTGCCTGTGGGTTGTTAATGAGGGGAGCAAGCATTACCGAAGCGGCACATTCGGCCGGATTCTCGGATGCGGCGCATCTCGCGCGAACTTGTCGCCGGATGCTCGGAACCACTCCGAGCGAGCTAGTGCGTCGTCGCGAAGCACGGGGCGACGCCTTCGTGCCATCCAATTAACGCCGTGGATCGAGGCCTTTCGGAACGCGAGTCTAGAAGCATGTAATGGGATGTTGCCTCGCCCGGCAACTGTGCTATCGTACGGTCGTTCGACGTAGCATTCTCGATGCGGAGCGGATCCGCGCGGTGCCGTCGGCCGAATTGGAGGCGGCGACCGGGCTCACCCGCTGCGATCGCCCGCCGGTTCCGCATCGCGCTCCGCCCCAGCCCGCACTGATACGCGCGACGCGATGCACGAAGCCCGCCCGCTCGCAGAGGTCGCGGGCGAGGCGGGCTTCGCCGACCAGGCGCACTTTACACGGACGTTTGCGTCGGCCTTCGGACTTACCCCCCGACGCTATCGGGCGCTGGGGCGTCCGCTCGATGAGTCCCCGCGCGGCCGTACACTACGAACACGGCGAGGAGGCCCACCGTCGCGGGGACCAGGGCGCTGAGTCCGCCGCCCACGAATAGCGTGAGCGCGGTGGCGCCGATCATGACGACAGTGAGGCCGGCGGCGGCCATCGGTGTGAGCTCCTGGCGGATGCGCAGGACGCCCGGGAGGATCAGCCCCAGCGCGCCGAGGACTTCGGCCGTCCCGGTGAACCGCAGGAACCAGCCGGGAAGCGGCATCTGCTTGGTCATGACCTCAAGCGGCAGCACGAGCTTCATGCCGCCGGCAAACAGGAACACCGCCGCCAGCAGCGCCTGAACGACCCACAGGATACGGTTCATGATCGGTCTCCTTTCATGTCTGCGTCTCGGTTTCACCCCATAGTCGAAGACCCCGAGCCGGAATCGACAGGGCCCCGGCGGCCGGGTGCCCAACTCATGTCACGCTCGCTCGGCAACCCAGCGCCGAAGGCCGCCGCCTAATAGTGTTGCCGCTCGCGGTCGCGTTCCGGAATGGGGTTCTGGTACACGAGCGTGCCGCCCAAATCAAAATTTGTGTCACCGCCGGTGGTAAAGGGTGGTTACAACATTAAGGTCCAGCACCTCTGGTGTAGAGTGGGCGAGAGTCCACACCTGGAGGTGTTGTCGCAGTGGGCGATCTTGTCGGTGAGTTCACCGCTGACCTCAGTCGTCGCTTCCCTGGGACCTCAACCGTTGTCCACTATAGTAGTGATGTCCGTCTCTTTCTGCACGGGGGAAAAGGCGGCGGCTACTACGGCTGCATTGCCGCGACGAAAGACGCCTGCGACAACAAACTGCTGGTCCGGCGCAGCCTCGTCGAGCGCATTGTCCTCGGCGCCGTGCGCACTCATCTCTCACACCCTGAGCACATTGAGTACATCCTCCAGCGCGTCGAGATGGAAGTCGGCAAGCTCTCCGCGCATATCCCCGAGTCCATCCGGCTCAAGAAAACGGAACTCACCGCCGAGCAGCGGCGGCTGGCGAATTTCGTGGACTTCATCGGCGAAGGCCGCGGCAGCCGCACGCTCGCGCAGGCCCTCCTGGACACGGAACACAAGGTCGACGCGCTTAAAGAAGAACTCGACGGCCTGCACCGCAGCCGCGAGAAAATCTTTCGAACTCCGCCCAGAGCATGGGTAGAGGAGCGCCTGGCGTGCGTCAACGAGATCCTCGAGCGCAACACCGACCGGTCCGGCCCCGTCCTGCGAAATCTTCTCGGTCAGGTTCGCCTGGAACCGGCGTGTGGCGACATCGGCCGACCCTACTACGTCGCCCGAACGTCACTCAACACCTTAGCGCTCCTGGAAATGCCATCCGAGAGTGCCAGGGGGGATACCGGCTCGAATTCTTTGCAATGGTGGAGACGAGGGGATTCGAACCCCCGACCCCCTGCTTGCAAAGCAGGTGCTCTCCCGCTGAGCTACGTCCCCATGTGTACGCGGGTCTTCGGATGCGCCGGCGATGCCGTTTCTGTCCGATCAATTGTCGCACCTCCCACCTCGTTCGTCCAGAGGGGTTGCGCTGACACGGCCGCCCAACGTCATGCCCGCCGCAGCGAGGCTTCCCTCCACGTTTTGCAGTGCCTGGGAAAAGGTTCCCATCGCGCACGCAGGTCTCGAGAATCCTCCGTTGCCAGCACGAGAGGACGCCACGTGGGACCGTAGTAAAGCGCCGTCACGGCGATGCTGCCGGAAGCGGTCGCGGCGATCCTCGGCGCCGGGCGGGCCAGGACTCCTCTGACCGTCCCCCGAACTTTCGGGCGTGCATCCATCGCAATGAGCGAGCCCCCGCCGTCTTCCGCGCCGGCCCCCGCCGCGCGAGCGCAGGGGCCGCGCACTCGTCTCTCGCCGTTGGACCTGCGCGTCGCACTCCTCGGCGTCGCAGGCTTTCTCATCGCCATCTCCTGGCAGTTCGTCCTGCCCATCCTCCCGGTCCGCCT
>Ga0209810_1006165_pt1 | contig 10490 bp, 11 predicted proteins | sample Coa_R1_7_FD_187159 | JGI IMG/M metagenome (GOLD analysis project Ga0209810, IMG submission 187159) | Surface soil microbial communities from Centralia Pennsylvania, which are recovering from an underground coalmine fire - Coalmine... | ecosystem: Environmental > Terrestrial > Soil > Unclassified...
TGCTCGGTGATCCGGCGCTCGCCGAGGATCCGCGATTCGTCACGGTCCCGAGCCGTCTGCGCAACCGCGCTGCGACCGATGCCGCGGTTGCGGCAGTGTTCGCCAAGCACGACGCCGAACCCCTCATAAAATCGCTCGACGCCGCCGACATCGCCTTTGCGCGCGTGAACGACACGGAATTGCTCAGCAAACACCCCCACCTGCGGCGTATCATTGTGGATTCGCCGAGCGGGCCGGTAAGCCTTCCGGCCCCGGCGGTCCGGCATGCGGAAGAGACCCGGCGCTACGGTCCAATTCCGGCGTTGGGCGAGCACACGGATCTCGTGCGCAAAGAATTTCTATCCGCCGACAGCTCTACCACGGCGCGAAATCTCTGATGCGGGGCGGATTGCAGGCGCGCGGCTGGTGTCGTTAGGACGGATTTCAGTGATATTGAACCGCCATTGCGAGCGAAGCGAAGTCATTCGCACGCAAAAATGTCCGTTATGGTCTCCTTGGTGACCCTCGCGAGGCTCCTCGCCCTGACCGCGCCGATTTCCATCCGATCGGAACCGCTCAAGCGGCAATTTCATTGCGTGATTGCGCTGTCGTACGGCGCAGTCAATCGACGACCACGTCGGCGGTCGTTGTCCCGTTTTGTGCACGCCGCGCCGTGCTGATGATGAAAATCAACGGGATCATCGCGAAGGTCAGAATCATCAAAAGCTTGTAGTCGTTGACATAGGCGATCATCGTCGCCTGCTGCGTCACGATCTGATCGAGCAGCGCGCGGCCCCGATCGGTGTGCAAATTGAGAAGGGTAGTGACACCCGGCATCTGCAGTGCATCATTAAATGGGGTAACGTTCTCAACCAGCCGTGCGTGCATTTCGATCGTCTTGTCGGTCAAATTGGCTATCACCATGGAGATCCCGATCGACGATCCGATATTGCGCACCAACGTCGTGATGGCCGTGCCGCTGTTGCGCAGATGCCCAGGCAGCGTCGAAAAAGCCACCGAGCTGATCGGTACGAACAGCAGCCCCAGGCCGATCCCCTGCACGATGCTGGTCGTCACGATCATCCATTGGGTCGTATCAAGCGACCAGCCGGTCATCACGGAAAGGGTTCCGCCGGAAAGCATCAGGCCGAAAAGTATCAGATATCGGGATTCGACCATGCGCATCAGCCGCGGCGCCGCCATCATCGTGAGCAGAGTGCCGACGCCGCGCGAACCGAGCAGGAAGCCGGCAGTCTGGATTGGATAACCCAGCAGCGTCTGCATGAATGGTGTGATCAGCGCCATGGTACCGAACAGCACCACACCGATGACGACCATGAAGACGCAGCCGGAAACGAAGTTGCGATCCTTGAACATCTCGAAGCGGACGAACGGATCGTCCGTCGTAAGGGAATGAGCGAAGAAATAATAAAATCCAACGCCGGAGATGATCGCCTCGATCCAAATCTCATCGGCGTCGAACCATCCGACCTGTTCTCCACGGTCGAGCAGCAGTTGAAGCGCGCCGATGCCGACGGCCAGGGCGAGGAACCCGAACCAATCGAAACGCATGTGTTCATGTCGCGGGGTCTCGCGCATGAACAAGGCAAGGCCGATGCTGGTGATGATCCCGATCGGGAGATTGATGAGGAACACCCAATGCCAAGAGTAGTTGTCGGTCAACCAGGCACCGAGTGTCGGCCCCATGATCGGCCCTAGCATCACGCCCATGCCCCAGATCGCCATCGCCGCGCCGCGTTCCTCGGCGCTATAGCTATCGAGCAGCACCGCCTGCGACAGCGGCACCAGCGCCGCGCCGGCCATGCCCTGCAATAGGCGGAACAGGACGATCTGCTCAATGTTCTGTGCGAGCGCGCACAGAAGCGAGGCGATCGTAAAGCCGATCACGCAGATGATAAACAGCTTCTTGCGGCCGAAGCGATCGGCAAGCCATCCGATCGGAGCCGTCATGATCGCTGATGCGACGATATAGGAGGTCAGTACCCAGTTGATCTGGTCGAGCGATGCGGAGAGCGAACCCTGCATATAGGGCAGCGCAATATTGGCGATCGTCGTGTCAAGCGCTTGCATGATGGTTGCCGTCATCGCACAGACGGTAACCAGTGTGCGCAGTATTCTCGGTGAAAGAGCTGCAACGCGCGGGCTCATTTTTCACTCGAAGAGCAGAGAAATGCGGGCAGCCGGCAATGACCGGTATCGATATCGACCACGACGCTCATTCCCGCACGCAGGAGATGCGTGTCCTGGCCGCCATCGAAGGCGATGCGCACCGGCACGCGCTGAACCACCTTCACCCAGTTTCCGGTGGCATTCTGAGGCGGCAGAATGGAGAACTGCGCGCCCGTTCCGGGGCTGACCGCGACAACGGTGCCGTTGAACACGCGATCAGGAAAGCTGTCGACCGATATCGTCGCCTTTTGTCCGACGCGGAGATAGGTGATGTCGGTTTCCTTGGGATTGGCATCGACCCAAGGATGCGCGTCATCGATGATGCTGAATACCGGAGTGCCGGCAGCGATGTAGCGTCCCAGTTCGATGTTGTCGACCTGAGTCGCAGTGCCGGATATCGGCGCGCGCACGATGGTGAGCCGCAGATTGCGCTCAGCTTCGTGAAGCGCCGCTTTTGCCTGTGCGTATTCGGGAAATTGATCGAGCGGCAAATCGGGATTGTCCAGCAGCTGGCTTAGCGTGGTCGCGCGTTGCTGCTCCGCAAATTGTGCCTGCAGCTGCGCGGTGACGAGTGCGGCCACCGCCGTATCGACATCGGCCTGCGATCCAGCTTGATTTTTGAGCAGTTGGGTCTTGCGGTCGACATCGCGTCGTTTCAGTGCAACGTTCTTTTCGGCGAGCTCGGCAAGCTCCGTCACTGACTTGAGCGTCGCCTTGAGCTTGTCATAGTCCGCCTGTGCCGCGGCAAGCTTGGCCTTCGCGCCTTCGAGCGCGAGCCGGTAGGGCTCCGGATCGAGCGTGAAGAGCTCGTCGCCCGGCCGGACATGCTGCCCTTCCACCACGGCGACATGCACGATCTTTCCGGAAATGTCGGGCGTGACCAAAATCTTCTGGGCACCGACATAGGCGTTGTCGGTCGAAACATAGCGGCCGCCCGACAGATACACACCGAGGCCGATCAATCCGATCAAGGCCGGTAGCACCACCAGCAGCGTCAGGCGCAGCCGTCGGCGGGCGGGCGGAGCCGCTTTCTCGGGCGCTTTGTTTTCCGCCGCTCGTCCCGCTCGGACCTTGCCCTCGGGTTTTACAACGACTTTCAGCGTATTTTCACTCATCGTCCTAGCCACCAGTCTCAACCGTTGGCCGCCTGCCGCTGTGGATCGCCGCGGTTGATGGCCGTCCTCAGATTGTTCTTAATGCCAACGAGGTCGCGCAGAAGGCGCGCCTGGGCCCTCTCATCGAGACCCTCCAGTACGGTTTCCATCATCTCCGCGCCGAGCCGGGCGAGTTCGGCAATAAGCGGCCGCGCCGCAGGCGCCAGGTAAAGCCGATTGGCGCGTCGATCATGGGGATCGGGGCGGCGCTCAATCAGGCCGTTGTCGGCCAGTCGGTCGAGCAGGCGGGAGAGCGATATCGGTTGCAGATCGAGAATTTCAGCGAGTTCGGTCTGTTTGAGGCCCTCGGCACGTTCGATCCGGACCAGCACCGCCCATTGCGCTCGCGAAATGCCGAACTGGCGCGCACGCTGGTCGGCATAGGTCTTGAGCATTCTGGCTACGTCCATGATTGTAAAGGCGATTTCGCGTTTGACCGGGATCGGCGGCATGTCTCGGCCCCCGTTATGAAAGCAAGCATATAATAAGCATGCTTATTATAAGTTCAATGAGTTTTTGCGGTCCTGCCGCGCGTGACGACGAGGCGCGCTTGGGGCAATGTCGACACCGCATAGTCTCGTCGCGGCAAGGCTTGCGAACGTCCCCCTTTGAACAGCCCGCTCACACCAAAAAGAGGACTGCATGGAGATCGGCTTTATCGGCTTGGGCAACATGGGCGCGCCGATGGCGCGGCGGTTGATCGATGCAGGGCACAAGCTCGTGGTCTGTGACGTGCGCACGGAGGCGGCGCTCGCGCTTGGTGCGCTCGGTGCCGAAGTCGCGACGTCTCCGCAGGACGTCGCCGATCGTGCGGAAACCGTGATGGCGAGCCTGCCCTCGCCGGCGGTCGCGAAGGAGGTGGCGCTCGGAACGGGTGGCGTCATCGAAGGCAAGCGCATCAGGCGCTTCGTGGACCTCTCGACCACCGGGTCGCGCGTCGCCGCGGAAATTTTCGCGGCACTCGCGAAACGACGCATCGTTCAGATCGACTCGCCGGTGAGCGGCGGCGTCGCAGGCGCGAGGAAGGGCACGCTTGCGGTGATGGTATCGGGGCCGCCGGATGACGTTGCGGCCGTGAAAGACCTGCTTGGCATTTTCGGCCGCGTGTTCGTCGTCGGTGAAAAACCCGGCATGGCGCAAACCATGAAACTCGCGAACAATTTCCTGTCCGCAACCGCCATGGCGGCGACGGCCGAGGCGGTCGCGATGGGAGTCAAGGCAGGGCTTGATGCGGCCGTGATGATCGACGTCATCAATGCAGGGTCCGGGCGCACCACGGCCTCTGACGGAAAGTTCCCGCAGGCCGTTCTGCCGCGGTCCTTCGACTATGGTTTCGCCACCGCGCTGATGCTCAAGGACGTACGCCTTTGTGCAGAGGAAGCGAGGGCGCTCGGCGTGCCGGATAAAATCATCCGTGCCGTGCTTGACCAGTGGGAAATCACCAACTCCGAATACGGCGGGGAGTCCGACTTCACGACCATCGTCAAGATGGTTGAAAATCGTGCTGGCGTCATCATCGGAGGCAAATAATGAGCGACGACGTCCACGAGGTCTATGCCGTGGCTTTTGCAAGCCATGCCCGAAAACGAAGCGAAAACTACATTTTTGGTGACCCGCATGACGAAATGACCGCCATTGCCTACTATGTGTGGGTCATTAGGGGCGCACACGGCATTTTCGTGTGCGATACCGGCTTTGATGAAGCCGCAGCGCGCGAGCGCGGCCGAGAAATCATCCATCCGGTCGGCGAAGGCTTGAAAGCGCTCGATGTCGAGCCTGAGAAGGTCGACCATGTCATTGCCACGCATATGCATTGGGACCATGCCGGCAATCACGATCTGTTTCCTAATGCGCGCTATCACATCCAGGATACCGAGATGGCCTATTGCACCGGCCGCTGCATGGGCCACCGCATGTTGCGCATTCCCTTCAGCGAGGGCGACGTGCTGGCGATGGTCAAGAAGGTCTACGCCTATCGCGTCGAATTCCATGACGGCGTCGACGAGCTGGCCCCGGGGATCACCGTGCACAAGATCGGCGGCCATTCCAAGGGCCTCCAATGCGTGCGGGTCAAGACGCGGCGAGGCTACGTGGTGGTCGCTTCCGACGCCTGCCACCTCTATTCGCACCTCGACGAGGGTCGGGTTTTTCCGATCACGTACAGCGTGGGCGCGACACTCGAAGGCTACAAGACGCTGCTGAAACTCGCGTCCTCGCGTCATCACATGGTACCTGGGCATGACCCGGAGGTGCTGAAGGTCTATCCGGCGGCCAAGGCGGGATTGGAGAACTGGATCGTCAGGCTCGACGTCGATCCAAAGGCCTGAATCAGCGGTCATGCGCGCTCGACGCGCGGCGGCCGCGTGCGATAGAAAACGGGTCAGCAGAAACGGGGAATGCCCGCAGGGCGGGGTCTGCGCGGCCCGTCGCGAGGTGACGCGGCTGGGATGGCCGATGCGGTATTCCGCTCATCCTTGTTTCAGCGTCCTTGCAGCATCGCTTGGCCGGAGCCAGAAGCGGCCGTGACCGGCGGCGGCGAGCGCCGTCAGCGCCTCGCCGAACATTCTCGCGCTGCTGTTGGCCGCCGCACTGATATGCTCGAAAGCGGCCGCCGTCTGACCGAGCTCGAGGAGGCAGACGCCGAGACCGAGGCGGGACGCGGCGTCATCCGGGGCGAGCGCGAGCACGCGTCGGTAAAGTTCCGCAGCGCCGGAAAAATCGCACTTGGCCTGCGTAAGCTGCGCCAGCACGAACAGCGCGTCGGGATCGCGGGGCTGCTCCGCGAGCCCGCGTAGCAGCCATTCGCGCGCTTGGTCGCTCTGCCCGCGCGCGGCATGGACGAACCCGAGCTGCACCGAGGCTTCGCCCATGCGGGGGGCGATGGCGACCGCCTGCTGCAGCACTTCGATGGCCTCGTCGCTGCGTCCCAGCGCTGCGAGCAGGTTTCCCAATTCGAGGTAGGCGGGCGGAAACGGCGGCCGGCGCTTGACCGCGCGCGTCAACCGCGCGAGCGCCTCCTCGTCTCGGCCGGACTGGCGCAAGGCCACGGCAAGCTGTGTTTCCACGGCTGGGTCGCGGATGCGACGCGCGGCCTGCTCGAGAGGCCCGATCGCCTCCTCCGCGCGCCCCTGTAGCAGCAAGGCGTGGCCGAGAACATGCTGGGCTCGCGCATCGGAAGGATTGGCCCTGACTGCTTCCGCCGCCAGCCATTCGGCCTGATCCGCATGCCCTGCATGCAATGCCGCCACGGCCTGCTGGAGCGCCCGTTCCGCGAGGCCCGATCTTATGGAGGAACGCCCCGAATTCATGCTGTGTGACCCGAAACCGCACGCAGGCTAGCATCGAGGTGCGCGATTGACCAAGACGAGGCCGAACGCGGTGAGCGCAACGGCGGCGAGAAACGGTCCGGTCAAGGGTTCGCCGAGTACCAGGTGGCCAGCGGCGACGCCGAAGAGCGGGGTGAGAAAGGTGAACGCCGAGAGCCGACTCGCCGAATAGCGCGCAATCAGCGCGAACCAGATCACGAAAGTGACGCTCACCACCCAAATGGTTTGATAGCTCAAGGCGCCGATCGCCAAGGCGGACGGCCAATGCGTCACGCGCTCGCCGGCGACGAACGCCGCCCCCGCCATCATGGGGCTGGAAACGACCAGCTGATAAAGCATGACCTTTTCTGCCGCGATGCGGCTGAGTGCGCTGGCCTTGATCGTCAGCGTGGTGGCCGCCCAGAACAGGGCGGCGGCCACCATCATCGCATCGCCGAGAGTTTGATGCGGATTGTCTCCTCGAATCGATCCGCTGAAAGCAAGCGCCATCCCCATGAAGGAGAGCACAAGCCCGAGCCACTGCGCCGGACTGAACCGGTCGCCCGGCAGCACAAACCTAGCGCCGAAAACCACGAAGAACGGGGCAAGATAAATGAAAAGCGTCGCGCGGCTCGCGGCGGTGTAGAGCAACCCCTGATAGATCAGGATGAACTCACCGCCGAAGAGCAAGCCGGCAACGATGCCCGGAACGAGCGTTCCGTCCCGAACACACAGCTTGATGCCGCGCGTCTTGCACCAGAGAGCAATAATCAGCGCCGCGACGGTGGAGCGGACGGTGGCCTGGATCAGTGGTGGAATATCTGAAATTGCGAGTTTGGTGGCGACCTGATTGAAGCCCCAGGAAAGGCACAGGACCACCACGGCCGCGGCAGCGAGCGGGTCAAGGGGTCGGACGATGTGACGGGCGTGGGCTACGGGCGAATCGGACATCTGAGCAGGAGGGGGACAAGCCAGGAGGGAGGATAAGCAAAGGATCCTTCAGGGCGTGGCTCCGAAAAAATGGGAGCCCTTTTCCGAAAAGATCATGCGCCGGCATGATGTCAGCGTAGCAAGGCGAGTCAATCAGACGCATCGCGTGCAAATGTGAGGACCGAGCTCTCGCTATCCACCGGCGCATCGGCGCGGTCCGCGCGGAAAAGGAACAGCCGTGACATGCATCATAGACGGAACGCCCGCCATCAGGCGGGCTCGGGGCATGCATCCCTGGCACGTGACCCGGCACTCGCGCCTCGCGCCGGTCGACCGCACCGATGCCACCGACGCCGACCATGTCGGATCCTACGGATATGAGGCGCGGACGGCGTTCGTACCATTCACGCCGCCCTACAATGGGCGCACATGCCCGAAATCTCGATCACTGGCGTCTTCGGAGTAAATCCGGCAGCGCGCGAGGCACTCCTGATGGTCGCGGCCACGGCCGCGCCGGCGGCCTCGCCCACCGCGCCGCACTTTTCGCAGATCATGAAGACGACGGGATCGCCCTGTGCGTGATTGTGCACGCAGGCCACGAAGGCGTTGCGGCTCTCGATGCGGTGCACCAGCCCCTGGGCGCGCAAGAAATCAAGCGCGCGGTAAATCGTAATGGGAGCGGGCCGCCCGTCACCCTCCGCCAGGCGGTCGATCAGCTCATAGGCGCCCAGAGGCTGATGCGTGGACAGCAGCACCCGCAGCACGGCGCGCCGGATGGGGGTCAGGCGCTCGCCGCGAGCCGCGCAGACCGCCTCCGCATGCGCAAGCGCATCGTGTGCGCAACGGTCGTGGTCGTGACCGGGAGCCGGAAAAACCGCGTGCGGACGTCGCGCCAAAGCCTTCTCCTTCCATCTTAGAGTCTAGTGATCCGCCGGCGGATTCGCGAGACACGGAATCCTCCGGTCACGCGACACGAATGCATATTGCATTGCAACAAAAATGGCGGCAGGGTCGGACTCGGTTCCCATCGCAACGACGAGTACGCCCATGTTGAAAGGCAAAACCGCACTCATCACCGGCTCGACCTCTGGTATTGGACTTGCCATTGCCCGATCCTTCGCCGCGGCCGGTTGCAATGTGATGCTCAACGGTTTCGGTGACGCCGGCGAAATCGAACGGCTGCGCGCCGGCCTCGAAAACGAATTCGAGGTTGCGGTGCGTTACTCACGCGCCGATATGCGCAAGCCCGTCGAGATTGCAGCGATGATTGCCGCGGCCGAGGACGAGTTCGGGACGCTCGACGTACTCATCAACAATGCCGGCATTCAGCACGTGGCCAGCGTCGAAGACTTTCCCGTGGAGAAATGGGACGCGATCATTGCCGTCAACCTTTCGTCTTCCTTTCATACCATTCGCGCCGCATTGCCCGGCATGAAAAGACGCGGATGGGGCCGGATCATTAATATCGCATCTGCCCACGGTTTGGTGGCGAGCAGTCAGAAGGCGGCCTACGTGGCTGCGAAGCACGGGCTCGTCGGCTTGACAAAAGTAGTCGCGATCGAAACGGCGAATGCCGGGATCACCTGCAACGCCATCTGCCCGGGCTGGGTTTTGACGCCGCTGGTACAGGCGCAGATCGAGGCACGGGCGAAAGAACGAGGTACCACGGTGGAGGTGGAGAAACTCGCGCTGGTCGCGGAAAAGCAGCCCATGCATCAGTTCACCGCGCCGGAGAATATCGCCGCGCTCGCTGTCTTCCTTGCGAGCGACGCCGCATCGACCATCACCGGCTCGGCCTATTCGATCGACGGCGGCTGGCTTGCGCAATGACTCTCCGTCTCGTCCGGCGTTCATGGTCGTCCTGCCGGCGCGGTGGCGGTCCCCTGCGGCATGATAGTATATTGGGTGCATGACCGAACTCACCGCCGAAATCGGCAAGACGCGTCTTGACGTGATTGTGGCCGACATCACGACGCTCGACGTCGACGCAATCGTCAACGCGGCCAATCGCTCCTTGTTGGGGGGCGGCGGCGTCGACGGCGCGATTCACCGCGCCGCGGGGCCGGAACTGCTTGCCGAATGCCGCACGCTAGGCGGCTGCGAGACCGGCTCGGCAAAGATCACGCGCGGCTATCGCCTGAAAGCGCGCTACGTCATCCATGCGGTCGGGCCGGTTTGGAGTGGCGGCGGCAAGAACGAGGAGGCACTTCTCGCGGGCTGCTATCGCGCCGCTCTTGAACTTGCGGCGGAATACCGGCTCAAGTCGCTCGCCTTCCCGTCGATTTCGACGGGCGTTTACCGCTTTCCGGTCGCGCTGGCTGCGCGCGTCGCCGTCGGCACTGTGGCGGCGGAAATCGCGGCTCGGCCGCGCGGCATCGAGCGTGTCATCTTTTGCTGCTTCACTCAGGACAGCGCAGAGCAGCATAAGAACGCGTTTGCCGATCTGGGATTGGTCTGACGACAGCTCTGTCTCATGGCCACGATGGGCCGCGGCGGAACATCACGATGTAACGCGTCGTCTGCTTCTCATCGCGCGTGATGATCTCCGTTAAGCCCGAATGACGCCTTTTCCTCATTGCCGGGGTCAGGTCGGAAACTTGACGCGATGGTCAACACAGCGGGCGATTGCAGGCCGCGAGCCGCCTCCGATCGGATAGAAGCGGTCCGGTCATTGCAAGGGGCTCCGGAGAGTGAGACGAGGCAATCGCGAGCCGACCTAATCGATTCCGGTGGTTTTGCTCCACTCGCCTTGACGGGCGAACATGACATCAATTCGCTCTATCTTTTGCCGGCGCGAAACCGGCGACGATAGATTCCTGTCTCGCGCGAGATCGAACGCGAAAGATCGCGTACCCGCATGGCGTCTTCGTCCGACAGCACGTCGACATTTATGGTCCAGATTTCGCGCTTGACCGGGATGCATTGTGCGACT
>Ga0209810_1006170_pt1 | contig 10479 bp, 9 predicted proteins | sample Coa_R1_7_FD_187159 | JGI IMG/M metagenome (GOLD analysis project Ga0209810, IMG submission 187159) | Surface soil microbial communities from Centralia Pennsylvania, which are recovering from an underground coalmine fire - Coalmine... | ecosystem: Environmental > Terrestrial > Soil > Unclassified ...
GGAATCGCGGCGGCGAGCGCGACCTCGACCACATCATCCTCGCCGCGATCCGCGGCCTCGACGTCGCGAGCCTCGAGTACCGACAGGTGCGCGCCGGCCTGATCCTGATGATGGACCGGACGTTCACGCCGCGGCAGAACGAGATCATCGTCGAGAAGGCGATCCGCTGGGCGCCGCGCGGCGTGGTGGGGATCGACATCGCCGGACCGCGGCCGGGCGGTGGCCGGTACGACTACTCGCAGGTGCTGCCGATGGTCGAGGAGGCGCGCTCGGCCGGCCTCGGCGTGACGATCCACGTCGGCGAGGAGGGCGAGGAGATCGGCCGGGAGGAGATCGGCGAGGTGCTCGAGGTCCTCCGCCCGGACCGGATCGGGCACGGCATCCTCGCCGCGGGCGACGCGGAGCTGATGCGCGAGCTGCGCGACCGCGAGGTCGTGCTCGAGATCTGCCCGACGTCGAACCTCCTCACGAAGGCGCTGCCCGACGAGGACGCGGTGCGCGAGGTCTTCCGCACCTTCGTCGAGCACGGCGTCCCGTTCACGATCGCGACGGACGGGCCGGAGATGATGCGGACGCACCTGCGCGACGAGTTCGACCTGCTGCTGCGGGTGGGTGCGCTGACGCAGGAGGAGCTCGAAGAGGCGAACCGGCGCGGGCACGAGGCGAGCTTCTCCCGTTCGCACGGGGCCGCCGCGCCTGCAGGCTGACGGCCTAGGAGGACGGGCCCTGGTCGAACGCCGTCTGGAGCGTGACGACCTTCGGGTTCCCCGTCGTGCTCAGGTCGCGAACGATCACGGTCACGACCTTCTCGTTCCAGCTCGTCGCGGTCGGGTTCGCCATCGTGCGGATGAACGTCTCGAGCTTGTACCTGTGGCCGTCCCCGCCGGTGACCGTCTGCACCGGGACGGACTGGGCCGGCAGCGACGTCGTGCACGTCGAGCTGCTGTAGGTGGCGTCGGTGCCGGTGCCGGAGAGCGACGCCTCGTCGGTCGAGTACGTGCTGTCCGTCGCCTTGGTCGAGGTGAGAACGGTCGGATCGAGGGCGATCGCACAGTAGGAGAGGGACGCGTAGAGCTCCAGCTGGTTGTTCGCGACGATCCCTGCCGACGAGTTCTTCGCGCCCGAGTGCAGCGAGAACCACGCCTGGTCGTAGGCGCCGAGCAGCGCGAGCAGGGCGACGGTGATGATCACCGTCGCGGCCAGCAGCTCGATGAGGAGGAAGCCGTCCTCGTTCCGGGGACGCACGGGCATGCGAAAAAAGAATCGGCATGCGGGGGAATGGCCTAAAGACCCGTCGGCGGGATCCCGATAGGGACGGAGAGGGATCGTGACCATCTCCATCAGCCCACAGATTCGGGTCGTCGCGCTCATGGGCATGCTGCTCATCGCGCTCGCCGGCGGCTACCGCTTCTACCTGCACCACCACGCGGCGGCGAACGACGTGATCCCGCCGACGGTGCACAAGCCGGCGCCGGCGGCCGGGCACTCGAAGACGCAGGCCCACTCGCAGACGAAGACGCACAAGCCGCTCGCGCCGGGGACGAACGCGGCCGCGGCGTCCGCGGCGAAGAGCGCCGCGAGCCAGGTGCGCCTGAACCCCGTCGACCCGCAGCTGCCGCCGTCGCTCCGCTCCGCGCTCGAACGCCACAAGATCGTGGTCGTGAGCCTGTGGGATCCGCAGGCGCCGGTCGACTACATCTCGGTCGCCGAGGCGCACGCGGGAGCGAACGCCGCGGGCGCGGGCTTCGTCCTGATCAACGTCCTCGACAACAAGGTGGCCGGCCGGCTGACGGCGCTTCTCCCGTCGGGCGACATGCTTCCCGACCCGGGAGTGCTCCTCTACAAAGCCCCCGGCAAGATCGTCTACCGCTTCGACGGCTTCCTCGACCGGGACTCGGTCGCGCAGGCCGCTGCGAACGCGAAGGCCGGCCTCGACACCGCTCCGGCGGCCGAGGCGACTCTGCCGTGACCCAGGTGGAGACGGGGGTGGCGGGCCGCGAGCTCTTCGTGCGGCACGCGAAGCGCGACGGACGCTCGGTCGCGCGCTTGCGCGCGGTCGACTACGGGAGCTCCTGCGTCGTCGAGGCGGAGGTCTTCCCGCCCGGCTCCGACCAGCCTGTCGAGGCGGGGCCGTACACCTTCGGCGACGCCGGCCAGGCGACGGCGTTCGTCACCGAGGCGGTCGAGTCGCTGATGTACCTCGGCTGCGACGTCTACGCCAGCTAGCGCCTCGTCGCGCGTCGCCGCAGGCTCTCTCGAACGCGCCTACTCTGGAGCTCCATGCGGGCTCTCCTCGCAGCCGTGCTCGCGGCGCTGTTCGCGGTGTCCGCCGCCGGCGCATCCGCGTCGTCGCGCCCGCGCCCGCGCTCGCCGTACGCGGGGCTCGGGACATGGCTCGACATCTTCGCGACGCCGTCCTGGTCGAATCCGCGGCGCGAGGTGGCCGCGATGGCCCGGGACGGCGTGCGGACGCTCTACCTCCAGACCGGCAACTACGAGCAGCAGGGCGACCTCGTACGCCCAGTCGCCCTGGGGCGCTTCGTCGACGCGGCGCACGCGGCCGGGCTGCGGGTGGTCGCGTGGTATCTGCCGGCGTTCACGGATCCGGCACAGGACGCCCGGCGGGCGCTGGCGGCGATCCGCTTCCGAAGCGCCCGCGGCGAGCGTTTCGACGGCTTCGCGCTCGACATCGAGGCGAGCTTCGTCAAGCCCGTGACGCTGCGGAACCGGCGCCTGCTCCAGCTTTCCGCCTTGCTGCGGCGGGACGTCGGCCCCGGCTATCCGCTCGGCGCGATCATTCCCTCGCCGGTCGGGATGCGCAGGCACCCCGGCTACTGGCCGCGCTTCCCGTACAGGCGGCTCGCGCGCTCGTACACCGCCTTTCTGCCGATGGCCTACTTCACGGACGCCGGAATCCACGGCGTCGAGCGGGCGCGCGCCTACCTCGCGAAGGACGTCGCCGACATCCGCGTCCGCACCGGCGATCCGCGCGTCCCGATCCACCTGATCGGCGGGATCGCCGGGACGATGGGCGCGGCGGACACCGCCGGATTCATGCACGCGGTCGCCGACTGCACGCCGCTCGGCTACAGCCTCTACGAGTTCCCGCTGACGAGCTCGGCGACCTGGAAGGCGCTCGACGCGCCGCCGCCGGCCGGCGGCCGCAGATCCTGCACCTGAGGGCTAGATGGTGACCCGGGCGAGCTCTTCGAGACTCGTCAGCCCGCTGGAGACCTTGGCGAGGCCGTCGTCCCACAGCGTCCGCATCCCGGCGCCGAGCGCGGAGCGCTCGATCTCCTCGCGCGACGCCTTGGCGGCGGCGAGCGACGCGAGCTCCTCGGTCATGGTCAGCAGCTGGAAGATGCCGACCCGGCCGCGATAGCCGGACTGGTTGCAGCGCGGGCAGCCGCGCTTGCGGTAGAGCGCCATCCCGTCGCTCTTCGCGGCGACGTCCGGCGAGACGCGCGCCGCGAGCAGCTCGTCCACCGACGGCTGGTACATCTCGCAGCAGTGCGAGCACAGCTTCCGCGCGAGCCGCTGGGCGAGGACGCCCGTCACGGCCGCGCCGGTCAGGAACGGCTCCACGCCCATCTCGTTCAGCCGCGTCAGCGCGCTCGGCGCGTCGTTCGTGTGCAGCGTCGAGAGCACGAGGTGGCCGGTGAGGGCGGCCTCGATCGAGATCTTCGCCGTCTCGCCGTCGCGGATCTCGCCCACCATCACCACGTCGGGGTCGGAGCGGAGGATCGAGCGCAGGGCCGCCGCGAACGTCAGCCCGGCGCGCTGGTTGATCTGCACCTGGTTGATCCCCGGCAGGCGGTACTCGACGGGATCCTCGACCGTGATGATGTTGATCTCCGGGCGGCTGACCTCGCTGAGGGCGGCGAAGAGCGTCGTCGACTTACCGGAGCCGGTCGGGCCCGTCACGAGCAGGGCGCCGGTCGGGCGCCTCACGATCTCGAGCAGCTTGGTCTGCATGTCCTCCGAGAGCCCGAGCTCGACCAGCGTCGGCGGCTTCTTCGACTTGTCGAGCAGACGCATGACGACCGACTCGCCGTCGACCGTCGGCAGGGTCGCGACACGGATGTCGAGCGTGCGGCCGGCCGCCTTCGCGGTGACCGAGATGCGGCCGTCCTGCGGCTTGCGCCGCTCGGCGATGTCGAGCTTCGCGAGCACCTTGAGGCGCGTCGTCACCGGCCCGATCAGCCGGCGCGGGATCCGCTGGATCTCCTGCAGGACGCCGTCGATCCGGAAGCGGACGAGGAGCGCGTCCTCCTGCGGCTCGAAGTGGATGTCCGAGGCGCCGTCCTCGGCGGCCTGGAAGAGCACCGAGTTGACGAGCCGCACGACCGGCGTGTCGGAGAAGCCGTCCTCGGCCTCGAGGTCGGTCTCGCCGCCGAGCTCCTCCTCCGCCTCGGCGACGACGGAGAGCGAGTCCTCGTCGATGCCGCTCGTCGCCGAGACGCGCATGAGGCGCTGCAGCTCGGTGACGATGTCGTCGCGGGAGGCGACGCCGATGTCGATCTGGTGCCGGGTCGCGAGGCGCAGCTCGTCGATGCCGTGGACGTTCGCCGGGTCGGCGACCGCGATGCGCAGCACGTCGCCGTCGAACTCGTACGGGATCGCGGTGATGCGCTCGAGGACGTGCAGCGGCACGGTCTCGACGGCCTGCGGGTCGATGCCGGTCGCGGCGAGGTCGACGAGCGGCAGCCGGTGGCGGGCGGCGTGGCGGCGGGCGATGCCCTCGCTCGTTGCGAGGCCCTCCTCCACCAGCGCGCGGGAGAACGAGCCGGTCTGGCGGGCGCGGCCGTGCGCGAGCGCGAGCTTGTCGGCGGGGACGATGTGCGTCGCCGCGAGCAGGTCCACGAGCAGCTCGACGGCCTGCGAGACGCCGAACTCCTGCCCTCCGCCGCCGAGGATGCCGCCGCCGGAGCCCGCGCCGGATCCTTCCGCGGTGCCGGACTCGGAGCCCTCCGCCTGCCGCAGGGGAGGCAGGTCGTTCTTGCGGTCGCTCACCGGCGCACCGCCTCGGGCGGGTGAATGGTGTCTGGCGTCACGTTCGATCCCTCGAACGAGGTATCGGCATTCGGACGCCGCGGCGTTAGCGCTCTAGCGGGCTACCAGCGGGCTAGTGCAGGTGGAACAGCGACCAGTACCGGCTCAGCAGCTGGGGGCCCCAGAAGAGCGCGATCACGGCGCCGATCGCGAGGAAGGGGCCGAACGGGAGCTTCGTCTTCCGCGCCGCGGCGCCGTGCCGCAGCAGGAGGTAGATCGCCGGCACGAAGGCCGCGAACATCCCGAGCAGCAGCGCGACGGACACGGTCTTGCCGAGCATCGCCCCGAGCAGCAGCGCGAGCTTCACGTCCCCCATGCCCATCCCGCGCGAGAGCAGCGCGGCGGCGAAGAGGAAGCCGGAGGCGGCGAGCGCCCCGATCGCCCACTGCGGGCTCGGCCGCAAGGCGGTCTGCGCGGCGAGAACGACGGCGGCGGCGGGCAGGACGATCCGGTTCGGGATGATCCCGTGCTCGATGTCGGTCGCCGAGACGGCGACGAGCGCGAGGCAGAAGAAGGCGGCCACGAGCGCCTCGGAATGGAGGCCGAACTTCCAGACCGAGCCGGCCACGAGCAGCGCGGACACGAGCTCCACGGCCGGATAGCGCGCCGGGATCGCGGCGCTGCACGAGCGGCAGCGGCCGCGCAGGACGAGCCAGGAGAGGACGGGGACGTTGTCGTACCACGCGATCTGCGTCCCGCAGCTCATGCAGGCGGAGGGCGGGCTGACGACCGAGCGCCGCAACGGCACCCGTGCCGCGACGACGTTCAGGAAGCTGCCGAAGACGAGGCCCGGAGCCAGCGCGAATGCCGCGAGTGCGAGGTCCACGGCTTTCCTATCGGCAGCCGGCGCCGGCGGCTGGAGTCACGAGGCGCTGAAGTAGACGACCGACTGCTGGGGCGCCATCGGGACGACCCTGAAGACCGGCGTGGAAGGGGCCGCCGCGGCCGGAGCGGCGGACAGCAGCGTGCGGCTGGGCCCGGGCGGCGGGTCGCCCAGCAGGCTGCGGATGTAGCTCCACATGACCGCGCCCTGCGGCTTGGCGCCGTGGGGATCCGGATAGAGCGGCGCGGCAGGCGAGCCGTCCGGGCCGCTCGCGAAGCCGACCTCGATGTACGGATAGCTGCCGCTCGCGACGCCGAGAGTCTCGCCGCGGGTGAGCTGCTGGCCGACCTGGACCGTCGGCCTGAAGTTCTCCATGACGTAGACGTAGCTGCCCGCGTACGGCCCCTCTTCGAGCTGGTAGGCGACGACGGGGTAGCTGCCGCCCTCGATGATCTGCTCGCTGCGGACGTCGGTGACCCGGCCGGCGGCGAGGGCGGGGATCGCGCCGCCGCCGGTGAAGTCGACGCCCTGGTCCGTGCCGGCGTAGTTGGAGCTCGAGAAGACGCCCCAGCCGCCGCCGGCGAAGTCTGCATAGGGCGCTCCGCCGACCAGGGGCTGCGAGGCCGCGGCGAGGGAAGCCGACTGCGCCTGTGCCCGCGCCGCCGCCTTCGCCTCCTGCAGAGCCTGCTGGGCCTGCTCGAGCGTGGCGCGCGCCTGGGTCGCGCGCGCCTGCGCGGCCGGCAGCCGCTCCCGCAGCCGGCCCGCCAGCGCCTGCATCGCGAGCCCGGTCGAGAGGAGCGTCACGTGATTCGAGCGCCGCTGGAGCCGCGCGATCCGCGTCCTGAGCTTGCGGAAGGACGCCTCCGCGGCCGCGGCGCGCGTGCGCGCGACACCGACAGCGTGACGCGGCGCGCTCAGGTCCGGCTGGGGCGCGGCGGGCGTGGCGGCCGTGAGCGTGACGCCCTGGCCTTGCGAGAAGGTCTGGGCGATCCGCAGCACGTCCTGCACGTACCAGCTCGCATGGTTGTAGGAGAAGATTGCGCGCGAGATGTCGGTCGTGCCGCCGGACGCGGCGAGATAGCGCGCCGCCGCGTACACCGCGTCGTACGGGTTCCACGGGTCGGCGACGCCGTTGCCGTCCGCGTCCACGCCCCACTCCTGCCACGTCGACGGCATGAACTGCATCCAGCCGATCGCGCCGGCCGAGCTCGGCCCCATGTTGCGGCCGAAGCCCGACTCCACCTCGTTGATCGCGGCGAGCACCGGCCAGGGGACGTCGTAGGCCGCACCGGCGCTCTGCCAGAGCGCGAGAAGCTGCGTCTGGTCGAGCGTCATCGGCTGCGCGGGGGGCTGCGAGAGGTTCGGCGGGAAGGCGACCGAGCCGGGGAAGTTCGGGAACGAGGCGCTCGGGAGGTTGCTTCCGGCCGCGCTGCCGCTGCTGTTGGGCGCGGCTCCGGACTTGACCACGATGAACGTGTCGGCTCCGGCGCTCGAGGCGAGAGCGGACGCGGCGATCAGGACCGCGAGCGGCAGGAGGAGCCGCGACCTCATGACTACTCCGCGGGAACGAGGCGGAGCCCGGAGAGGCCCACCTCCCCGGCCTGCGGCTCCTGGACGACCGGCTCGGCGACCTCGGCGGCCACGTTCGCGGCCTCCTCCGCGCGCCGGTGCTTCTCCGAGCGCTCGAGCGCGACGAGGAAGTCGTGCCGGTTCGTCGCCGCGTTCGCCGCGAGCTCCCGGTCGACGAGCCCGGAGAGCACGAGGTCGATCAGCGCCTGCGTGAACGTCTGCATGTGGAAGAAGTCGCCCTCGGCGACCGCGTCCGTGATCTCGTCGGGCCGGCCGTCGCGGATCAGGTCGGCGATGCGGGCGTTGTTCACCATCACCTCGACGGCCGCGACGCGCCCGCCACCGACGCGCGGCAGCAGCCGCTGGCTGACGACGCCGCGCAGCACGCCGGCGAGGATCGAGCGGATCACCTGCTGCTTCTCGGGCGGGAAGAACTCGATCAGCCGGCCGCACGTCTCCGCTGCGTCGATGGTGTGCAGCGTGGAGAGGACGAGGTGTCCCGACTCCGCGGCCTGAAGCGCGATCTGCGCCGTCTCGGCGTCGCGCAGCTCGCCGATCAGGATCACGTCCGGGTCCTGGCGCAGCGCGCGGCGCAGCGCCTCGCCGAACGACGCCGTGTCGAGGCCGACCTCGCGCTGGCTGACGACGCAGTTGTGATCCTCGTGGAGGATCTCGATCGGGTCCTCGATCGTCACGATGTGGTCGTGCCGCGTGCGGTTGACGTGGTCGACGATCGCGGCGAGGGTGGTCGTCTTTCCCGAGCCGGTGGCGCCCGTGACGAGCACGAGGCCGCGGCTCTCGGTCGCGAGCCGCTCCACGCCGGGCGGCAGCCCGAGCGAGGTGAAGTTGGGGACGAGCGCCGGGATGACGCGGAAGGCGAACGACGTCTTGCCGCGCTGGCGGAAGGCGTTGACCCGGAAGCGCGGGAGTCCCTCGTCCTGGTAGGCGACGTCGAGGTCGCCGGTGGCGCGGAAGGACTCCGCCTTCTCGTGGGTGGCGACAGTCGTCAGCGCCGCGTCGAGGTCGGCGGCGGACAGCTCCCCCCAGCCCTCGAGCTCCTGCAGGTCGCCGTCGCAGCGGACGACCGGCCTGCGGCCCGTCTTGAGGTGGATGTCGCTCGCGCCCGACTCGACGGCGCGCCGGAGAAGCCCGACCAGGTCCATCCCCCGGATGATCGGCGCGGGATGCCTATTTCTTTAGGTTGCCGCGCGCGAGATTGCGTAAATCGCACGGATCGCGACGCGTTCCACCCCACGTGCCGCGTGCGGCTCGGGAAGCTCGCCGCGGAGCAGCTTCTCGAGCGCGCGGAAGGTGATCGGCACCCGCGCGAGCGCGTACGTCGTGCGCGGGAAGCGCTCGAACGCCCGCTTCGCACCCCAGCCGGCGCGCGTGAGCGGCGTGATCCGGCGCTCGACCGCCTCCTGGTACGGCTCCAGCGTCTCGGCCCGGCCGGCGAGGACGTCGAGCGCCGCGTCGGCGACGAGCTTGGCGGAGAGGAACGCCTCGTACATCCCGTCGCCCGAGAACGGGTCGACGAGGCCGGCCGCGTCGCCGATCACGGCGGTCGTCCCTCGCGCGAGGGTCGTCCCGGGAAGTCGCATCGGCAGCCGGTAGCCGCGCGTCTCGGCCGCCGCGTCGGGATCGATGCCGTACTCCTCGCACAGCCGCCGCAGCTCGGCGCGCAGCTTCGGCCCCTCCTCCGCGTTGCCGCCGACCCCGACGTTGACGTGGTCGGCCTTCGGGAAGACCCAGCCGTAGCCGCCGCGGATCACCGCGATCTCGAGCAGCATCGCGTGCGCGAAGCGCGCCTCGTGGGGGAAGTTCGCCTCGAGCGCGACGCCGTGCACGATCCCCTGCGCCAGCTCCAGCTGCTTCGCGGACGCGCCGTTGCAGCCGTCGGCGCCGATCACGATCCGCGCGTCCTGCTCCCGCGCGTCTGCCGTCACGCCCTCGCGCACCTCCGCTCCAGCGGCGGCGGCCCGCTGCAGGAGGAAGTGGTCGAGCCGGCGCCGCTGCGTCATGTACGCAAGCGGCCCGCGCGCCGTGCGTGTGAAGCGGTGCCGGTAGCGGAGCCCGCAGTCGAGCCGGTCGACGGTGTCCTCGACGACGGGCTCGAGCGAGAACGGGAGCAGCCGGGCGGCGCGTCCGGTGACGCCGCCGCCGCACGGCTTGTCGCGCGGGAAGGTGGCCCTGTCGAGGAGGAGGACGCGCACGCCGGCGTTCGCGAGCCGGTAGGCGGCCGTCGAGCCGGCCGGCCCCGCGCCGACGATCGCGACGTCGTAGCTCGCCACGGGCACAAAGCTACAATGGCGCCCCACCGCGGGGGTGTGCCCGAGCGGCCAAAGGGAACGGGCTGTAAACCCGTCGGCTCAGCCTACGGAGGTTCGAATCCTCCCGCCCCCACTAGCGCAGGATGTTGACGGCACGCGCGACCACCATCACGGCGAGCGCGAGGCTCAGCGCCGACTGGACGAGCATGAGCATCTTCGCCCAGCGGCTGAGCGGCAGCGTGTCCGTCGGGCTGAAGGCGGACGCGTTCGTGAACGAGACGTAGAGATAGTCGAGGAAGAGCGGCCGCCAGCCGCCCTCGAGCAGCGCCGGCTCGGTCTGCTGCGGGAAGAGGAAGTCGCGCTCGGCCGGCGCGCAGCGCGGCCGGGCGAGCGGCCCGCCGCCGTCCAGTTGCCAGTACCAGAGCGCGAAGAGCAGGACGTTCACGACCCACATGTGCACCGCCGCGCGCAGCAGCAGGGAGGCGTGCGCCTCGGCGCCGTTCAGGAGGAGATGGATGAGCAGCGCGATCGACGCCGCGTTCGCCGCGCTGACGACTCCGATCGCCGCCATCGCGAGCCAGCGCCGCGTGAGGTGCAGCCGGCGGAGCGAACCGCGTGCGGGAATCGCCGCGATGGCGAGGACGACGAGGACGGTCAGTCCCGGCACGACCCAGCGGACGACGCCGAAGGCGCCCGCGTCCGGCCCCGCGATGAACCGCGCGGGCAGGTCGGCGTAGAGGACGGCTGAGGCGACGATCGCAGCGG
>Ga0209810_1006171_pt1 | contig 10478 bp, 7 predicted proteins | sample Coa_R1_7_FD_187159 | JGI IMG/M metagenome (GOLD analysis project Ga0209810, IMG submission 187159) | Surface soil microbial communities from Centralia Pennsylvania, which are recovering from an underground coalmine fire - Coalmine... | ecosystem: Environmental > Terrestrial > Soil > Unclassified ...
CAATCGCGAAAGGAGAGGAGGCGATCACCGACGATCGGGATGCCATCGTCGAAGGGGACACGGTCCTGCTGGTCGTCGAAGACGATCCGCACTACGCCCGAATCCTCCTCGGACTCGCCCGCGACAAAGGTTTTAAGGTGATTGTCGCCAACCGGGGTCAGGCGGCGTTGTCGCTCGCGCGGCAATACCGACCGACCGCGATTACGCTTGACGTTTTCCTGCCCGACATGTTAGGGTGGACCGTCCTAAACAACCTGAAGCTCGACCCCGCTACCCGTCACATTCCCGTTCAGATGCTCTCGGTCGAAGAGGAGCGTCAGCATGGACTCTCTCACGGCGCCTTCTCCTATTTGATCAAACCGACGACGACGGATGAGCTCGAACGGGCGTTGGATCGGATCAAAACCTATGCGGCGCGGCAGAAAAAGCGGCTTCTTGTTGTCGAGGACAACGATATTGAGCGCCAGAGCGTGGTCGATCTGTTGAGCTACGACGATATCGAAGTGGTGGCCGTCGCGACCGGAGGCGAGGCGCTGGAGGCCCTCGGCGAGGACCATTTCGACTGCTGCATCGTTGATCTGCGATTGCCCGACATGAGCGGCTTTGAGCTGCTGGAGCGGCTTCAAAACGATGAGACGATGCGGGAGCTGCCGGTGGTCGTCTTTACCGGGAAGGAGCTCTCGGAAGAGGAGGAAACAAAGATCCGGATGGCGGCAAAGAGCATCGTGCTGAAAGATGTGCAGTCGCCGGAGCGGCTCTTTGACGAAACCGCCCTCTTCCTGCACCGGGTGATCGCCGCGCTGCCGGAATCAAAACGGCAGATCCTCCAGCGGCTTCATGGATCGAACGAGGTGCTGCGAGGCCGCAAGGTGCTGGTCGTCGATGACGACGCCCGAAACATCTTCGCGCTGACGACCGTTCTCGAGAACCATGAGATGGAGGTGCTCAGCGCCACCAACGGCCGACGGGCGATCGAGCTGATTCAGGAGACGCCCGATTTGAGCGTGGTCCTGATGGACATCATGATGCCGGAGATGGACGGCTACGAAGTGATGCGGGAGATCCGCAACGACCCCAAGTTCAGGACGCTGCCGATTCTGGCGCTGACCGCGAAAGCGATGAAGGGAGACCGCGAAAAGTGCCTCGCGGCGGGGGCGTCGGACTATATCGCCAAGCCGGTCAACACCGATCAGCTTCTTTCGTTGCTGCGGGTCTGGCTGTACCGTTGAGCGTTTTTGCTTGATCATGGAGAGAGGTGCCCTGAAAACGTCGGAGCTCCCCGAGATATTGATCGTCGATGACGAACCGACGAACCTCAATGCGCTCGAGGCGATGCTCGAGGGGACCGACTGCAAACCGGTGCGGGCACATTCCGCCGATGAAGCATTGCTCCTCCTGCTGGAGCACGATTTCGCGGCGATCGTTCTCGATATCAAGATGCCCGGTATCGGGGGGATCGAGCTCGCGACCCTGATCAAGCAGCGGAAACGTTCGCAGCATATCCCGATTCTTTTCCTCACCGCATACCTGATCGATCAGCCCGATATTTTGCGCGGCTATGGCGCCGGCGCCGTCGATTTCTTGAGCAAGCCGATTGACGCCGGGATTCTCCGATCCAAAATCGGCGTCTTCGTCGAGCTTTACCGCAAGAGCCAAACACTCCGAGAACTCAATGAAGTCCTGCACCGCGAGATTGCCGATCGGCAGCAGGCGCAGGAAGCGCTGCAGCATGCGAACGAGGAGCTCGAACAACGGGTGCAGGAGCGAACCGCGGAGTTGACCCGCGCGCACCAAGGGGTTCGGGAAAATGAAGAGCGCCTGCGCATGGCAATGGAGGTGGCTCGAATCGGCGCGTGGGAGTGGCATCTCGCCTCCGGGCGGATGACCTGGTCGACCGATCCGGAGGCGCTGTTCGGTTTTCCTCCGGGCTCCTTCGGCCCCGAGTTGCGACCGACTCGGATGCTTCATCCAGACGACCGGAGAGCGCTCGACCAGGCGGTCACGACCGCGCTTGAGAGCGGCGTCTACGAGGTCGAATACCGGTCGGTTCGCCCGGACGGCAGCATCGTCTGGCTCACCGAGCGGGGACGGGCCGTGGCCGACTCGGCGGGGAAGCCGGAGCGGATGGTCGGGATCACCCGCGACGTCACGGCGGAGCGGGAAGCGGAACAGGAACGGGAGAGACTCCTCCGGGAGGCCCGGGAGGCGCGGGATGAGGCGCAGCGGGCGAGTCGCGCGAAGGATGAATTTCTTGCGATGCTCTCCCACGAATTGCGCAACCCGCTGAATGTCATCGCGGGAGGAGTTGCGATTCTCGACCGTCTCGGCCCACCCGACAATTCCGCCGCGCAAACGCGCCAGTTGATCGGACGACAGCTGCGCCATCTGACGCATCTCATGGACGACCTGCTCGACATCGCTCGCGCGACCACCGGGAAAATGGTTCTCCACCGACAGCCGATCGATCTGGGCGCCACCGTGGAGGGATGCCTCACAACGCTCAAGGAGGCCGGCATCCTTACTCGGCATCTCTTCCGCCACACGATCGAATCGGTCTGGGTCGATGCGGACGAGACGCGAATTCAGCAGATCGTCACCAATCTGATCGGCAACGCCGTGAAGTTCACACCGGCCGGCGGGGAGGTCCGCGTCTCCGTGAGCGGCGACGGCCTCGACGCCCTGTTGCGTGTTGCGGACACCGGGCCCGGCATCGCGCCGGAGCTGCTGCCGCATATCTTCGAGCCTTTCGTGCAGGGAGAACGCACCCTCGATCGCGCGCTCGGCGGACTCGGATTGGGCCTCTCTCTGGTGCGGCGCCTCACCGAACTGCACGGAGGGACGGTGACGGTTTCGAGCGAAGGGATCGGACGCGGCGCCTCCTTCACGATCCGCCTCCCCCAGATCGCCCCCTGTGCGAAAACAATTCCGATTGTTTCTGCATCGGCTTCCGCCCCGGCGCCGAGACGCATCCTCGTGGTTGAAGACAACGCGGACGGCCGCGAGATTCTGCGACGGCTGCTCAAAATGCAGGGACATGAGGTTCACGAAGCCGCGGACGGGGAGACGGCGATCGAGCGGGCGCTCACCCTGGAGCCGGACGTGGCGATCATCGACATCGGCCTCCCCGGAATCGACGGATACGGCGTGGCCGCAGGGATTCGGGCCAGCGAGCGCGGCCGGCGACGGATGCGACTGATCGCCTTGACGGGATACGGGAGCGAAGAGGATCGACGCCGCGCGGCCGAGGCCGGATTCGACGCGCACCTCCTCAAACCGATCGATCCGAAACGATTGGTGCAACTGTTGAGTCTTGAAGAAATCGCAAACGCGCAGAAAAAATGAACCGGCACAATCACCGCAAGGAACCGCAGCCCCGTTGAATATTAAAAGATTAAAACGGTCCAACTCCTCTTAGCAATTTATTCACACCCCCACCAACATCATACCCGCGAAGCGGTATCCAGAGATCTTAGAATCTAATACAGACGTAAGATTTGTTGTTATCTGTTTTCGTAGGGGCGATCCTTGTGATCGCCCGGATGAGGGGGCGAATACACGATAGAACAGTGCAGGCACGATGGAACAGTGCAGGCAAGATTCTCCCCTACACATAACGGAACACCATTTATTACGTCTGTATTAATTCACTGGATTCCCGATTAATTATTCGGGAATGACAAAATCAAACTGACCCACGACCGAATTTCCGGATCTCTTTATTTTGAAGTTTTATTTGTGTTATTTTTTTTATGTTTTTCCGAGTCGATCGGAGCGGTCATTGACACTGCGAATCGGTAATATTGGAGCGATCTTCATTGGCGGGTGACGGAATACCGCAAGAGGTAATCAGGACAATGAGAATGATGGCTATGTTTTTATCATCCGATTTATTGCCTTCCTCCTGATCTTGTGGGCCATCATCGACAAGAACCGCTCTAAACAAGTCTCTAAATAATCGATCATGGCGTTCCGACCCGACAAGAGCCCCCGATTCTTCGGAGCCCCTTTTGTGGGGTTGCTCTTTTTCGCGCGGCGGCTCAAAATAAACAAGATAGGTGACCAAGCGCTCCTCTTCGAGGCGGTTGAGAAGGGGAGGCCGAATAGTGGAACTTGCGAAGGGAGTCGATTTGATGTCTTCGAACACCAGCGCCCTTTTGACCGATCTCTATCAACTCACTATGCTCCAAGGGTATTTCGACGAAGGGATGGAGCAGACCGCCGTCTTCGAGTTTTATATTCGGAAGAAGCCGCCCCAGCGCAATTTCTTCATCGCGGCCGGGTTAGAACAACTCCTTCTCTATCTGGAACAGTTGGAACTCTCCCCCGATGAGCTGGAATGGATGGCCGGGACCGGCCGGTTCAGCAGAGGTTTCATCGATTATTTATCCCGGCTTCGATTTACCGGCGATGTCGACGCGATGCCGGAGGGAACGATTTTCTTCCCCAATGAGCCGATCGTGCGGGTCACGGCTCCGCTACCACAGGCCCAGTTGATCGAGACCCGTCTGATCAATCTTCTTCACTTTCAGACGCTGATCGCTTCGAAAGCGGCCCGATCGGTTTTGGCGGCGCCCGGAAAGCTGCTGATCGATTTCGGACTGCGGCGGGCCCACGGCGCGGAGGCGGGATTGATGGCGGCCCGCGCCGCGTATCTGGCGGGGTTCGCCGGAACCTCCAATGTTCTTGCCGAATATCTCTATGGTATTCCGGCGTATGGGACCATGGCGCACTCCTTTATCCAGGCGCATGACGACGAGGCGGACGCGTTCATTCAATTCGCCCACGCCCAACCGAACAATGTGGTGCTCCTGCTCGACACCTATGACACGGAAGCGGCGGCGGCGAAGGTCGTTTCCATCGCTCCCCGGTTGAAGTCGGCCGGAATTGAGATCAAAGGGGTTCGTCTCGACAGCGGCGATCTCGGCGAGCATGCCAAAAAGGTTCGAAAGATTTTAGACGAAGGAGCATTGCCGGAGGTGAAGATCTGGGCGAGCGGCACGCTTGATGAATATCTCTTGCGGGATCTGCTCGCCTCCGGGGCGCCGATCGACGGATTCGGCGTCGGTACCCGCCTCGACACCTCCGCCGATGCTCCTTACCTCGATTGCGCCTACAAGCTGCAGGAATATGCGGGGAGGGCGCGCCGCAAGCGCTCCGAAGGAAAGGCGACCTGGCCGGGACCCAAGCAGGTCTATCGCCGAAGCGGCGCCGACGGCGGGTGGACGGAAGATCTTCTGACCCTCATCGAGGAGGACGATCGGCCGGAAGGGGAAGCGCTCCTCCAGCCGGTGATGCGGGGGGGGAAACGTCTGACGCCCGCTCCCTCGTTTACCGAAATCCGAAAACGGGTGACCGATCAGATCGCCCGCCTTCCGGAGCCGATGAAGCGGCTGGAAGAAGCGCCCCCATATCCCGTTCGGCTCTCTGCCGCGCTTCAACAGCTTGCTCGAGAGGTGGATGAGAGGAGCCGGTAAGGAACAGTGATGCCTGAAAAAAGACAATCGATCCGGAGGATTCTCATCGTTTTGATTATAGTGGCCGCCGCGGCGATGGGGTTCAAGTTCTATTTCCTACGCGGCCCGTTTCTATATGCCGGAACGCTGGAGGCGACTAAGGTCGATCTCTCCGCGCGGCTCTCTTCCGCCATTCGCGCGGTGAATGTCCAAGAGGGGGCGCATGTCGCAGAGAATCAGGAGCTGGTGCTCCTGTCGTGCGAAGATATTAAAATCGCCGCGACGTTGGCCAACGAAGACTATCGGCGCGTCGTCCGTCTCTTTCGAGAAGGGTCGGCTTCTCAAGCGATGTTGGATCAGGCGACAAACCGAAAAGAAGACGCCGATGTGCGGGTGAATTGGTGCTCGGTCCGATCGCCGATTCAGGGAACGGTTTTAAATCGTTATCATGAACCGGGGGAGTGGGTGAACCCGGGAACGAAGCTGCTCACCTTGGCGAACATCCGGGATATCTGGGCGTACATTTACGTTCCCCAGCCGGAGGTCTCACGGCTTCAGGTCGGGATGAAACTGAAAGGCTATCTGCCTGAACTGAACAATCGGGAGTTCGACGGGAAGATCGTCAAGATCAATGAAGAGGCGGAATTCACCCCGAAGAATGTGCAGACCCGGGCCGAGCGGACGCGCCTGGTCTTCGGCGTGAAAGTCAGCTTTCTGGAATCGAACGCGGAAGAGATTCTCAAGCCGGGAATGACCATTGAAGTGAAATTGCCCCAGGATCAGTAAAGATGTCGGAATCTTCTGTCTCCATCTCGGTTCGGGGAATTCGGAAGCGCTTCGGGAAAAATCTCGCGCTCGACGGTGTTACGACCGAGTTCGCCTCTGGCCTCATGCATGGAGTGATCGGCCCCGAAGGATCGGGGAAGACCACCCTGCTGCGGGTGATCCTCGGACTGATGAAACCGACCGAGGGAGAGATTGCGTTCTACCGCGATGGGACCCCGATCGATTTTGAAGCGATCCGCGCCGCCCTCGCCTACATGCCGCAGCAGCAGAGTCTTTATCCCGATCTCTCCATCGGAGAACACCTCGATTTTTTCAGAGAGCTCTACGGCATTCCGGACGACCTCTATCGACAACGACGGGAAGAGTTGCTTCATATCACCCGATTGGAAGCGTTCGTCGATCGTCCCGCGGGAAAACTCTCGGGCGGGATGTACAAAAAACTCGGATTGATGTGCGCGCTGCTCCGCTCCCCCACGGTGATGCTCTTGGATGAGCCGACGACCGGGGTCGATCCGATCAGCCGCCGGGAACTCTGGGAGCTTCTATATCGACTGCTCAATCAACAAATTCTGATCGTGGTGACGACGTCCTATATGGACGAGGCCGAGCGTTGCGGCGCCGTTCATCTGATGGAGAACGGGAAACTCGTCGCCGAAGGGGAGCCGCGAGCGCTGCTGAAGCGGGAGGGGGTGCCGAGTTTCGACGCCCTCTTCCTGAAAAGAGGGACCCATGCGTGAAGTCGCAGTGGAGGTGAAGGACCTCACCGTCCGATTCGGCGATTTCATCGCTGTAAATTCCATCTCCTTCCGCGTCTTTCCCGGAGAGATCTTCGGATTTCTCGGCGCCAACGGCGCCGGCAAGACCACCACGATCCGGGTCCTTTGCGGTTTGCTCCGGCCGACCGAGGGAGAAGTGCAGGTCGCCGGGGTCGGTTTCGAGGATGGGGGAGAGGCGATCAAGACCAAGGTCGGCTACATGTCCCAGAAATTTACCCTCTATGAAGATCTGACGGTCGATGAGAATCTCAACTTTGCCGCGAGTCTTCGCAAATTGGACCCCGCCGTCTATCTTCAGCGGCGGCAGGCCTTGTTCGACTTTATCTCGTTTGATCAATCGGTCGACACCCTGGTCCGCAATCTCTCGGGCGGGATCAAGCAGCAGGTCTCGCTGGTCGCCGCGCTGCTGCACGATCCGGAAATCATTTTTCTCGATGAACCGACCGCCGGCGTCACCCCCGCGGCGCGCAGCCGCTTCTGGTCGCTGATTCGAGGACTCTCCGAGAGGGGGAAAACGGTCTTCGTCACGACCCATTATATGGACGAGGCGGAGCAGTGCGGCCGCATCGCCCTGATGCGGGAGGGGAAGATCATCGCCCTCGACACACCCGAGGGTCTGAAGCAATCGACCTTCCCGACGCCGGTGCTGGAGTTTGATCCCAAGGTCTCTCTGACCTTCTCGGAGGTCTCGGCGATGGCGCGGAACGACGCCTTTGTTTTTTTCGAGCCTTACGGACTGCGGTTTCACGCGGCGATCCGGAGCGAGAACGAGTGGGAAACGGTCCGTCCTCAATTTGAAGAGAAATTCACCATCCGGCGGATCGCGCCGTCGCTGGAGGATGTGTTTATCCGGACGGTAGAAGGAGGGGCGAGATGAGCTCCTTTGTCTGGCGCCGCGCGGTGGCGATCGCCCGGAAAGAGGTCTTCCATATTCTTCGCGATCCGACGACGCTCGGGGCCGCCCTGGCGCTCCCGCTCTTCATGGTCATTATGTTCGGCATCGCGATCGAGTTCAATGTGAAAAACGTCGCGCTCGCCGTGAACGACCAGGACAAAACACAAAGCTCCCGAAGATTGCTCGACACCTTCGGAAGCTCCCGCTACTTTCTGCTCCACTCGGTCGCATCGCCGCTCGATGCGATCACCGATGTGTCGGCGGAGCGCGCTCGCGCCGCGCTGATCATCCCACCCCGGTTCGAAAAAGATCTCTTCGCGGGGCGAGGAGCCGGAGCGCAAATCTTGGTCGACGGCTCCGACAGCTCGACCGTCGGCCCGGTCCTCGGCTATGTGGGGAGCATTCAGAATATCGCCTCCCGAAGAATCGGCGATTTTAATCCGCCCGACCTCTATGCGCTGCGGACACGGTTTTTGTTCAATCCGGAGCTGAACAGCCGCTGGTTTGTGATTCCCGGCCTGACGGTGGTGGTGATGGCGATTCTTTCGATTCTGTTGACCGCGCTTACCGTCGCGCGGGAATGGGAGAACGGCTCGATGGAACTGCTTTTGTCGACGCCGGTGCAGCCGATGGAGATCATCGTCGGGAAGCTCGCCCCTTATGGCGTCCTCGGAATCATCGCGGTGACCTTCGTCTATGTCATCGCCCGGACCGTCTTCGGGGTCCCGTTCCAGGGGAACCTCGCCGTCTTCGGACTCGGCTGTCTTCTCTTCCTCGTGACCTACTTGGCGCAGGGGCTTCTGATTTCGGTCGTCACCCGCAAGCAGACGATCGCCATGCAGCTCGCCATGATGTCGGGAATGCTTCCGTCGAATCTCCTCTCCGGCTTTATCTTTCCGATCGAAAGCATGCCGGTCTTTTTTCAATACTTCACGATGATTTTCCCCGCCCGCTGGTTCATGCGGATCGCCCGCGGCACCTTCTTGAAGGGGGCGAGCTTGTTGGAGCTGAGCGGTCCGTTTCTGGCGCTTTCGATCTCCTGCGCGCTGATGATCTTCATGGCCAAGCGCCGCTTCAAAAGAGACCTCGAACCATGAACCGGACACTGATCGGATTCATCCGAAAAGAGCTGACACAGACCCTTCGAGACCCAAGGATGCGGGTCCTCCTTTTTGTGGTGCCGATCATCCAGTTGACCCTCTTCGGCGTGGCGATCTCGAACGAAGTGAAGAACATCCGGCTCGCCGCCTTCTTCAATCCCAACGATACTGTTTTAAGGGATATTTATGAAAGAAGCATCGCCGGCGGATGGTTCATCCCGGCGAAGAGTCGAGCGCAAGATCCCTATATGATGATTGAAGGGGACGAGGCCGATGCGGTGCTGTTCCCCCCGCCGGGTGGGTTTACCCGCGACCTCGGCCGCGGCACGGCCGAACTGCAGCTTCTGGTGAACGCCACGAACGTCCTGCAGGCGCAGGCGGTGGAGAGCTATCTACAAAACATCATTCAGCGGACCCTTCAGGACGATCTCAAGTTGACGTGGCCGACCCCTCCCATTCAGATCACCACCCGCGTGCTGTTCAATCCGGCGCTCGAGACGTCGGTCTTCATGGTCCCCGGCACCATGTGCACGATCATGATCATCTCGACGCTGAGCCTGGCGAACATCGCCATCGTTCGGGAGAAGGAGATGGGGACATTTGAAATGCTCATCTCCGCGCCGGTCTCCCGCTCGGAAGTGATCTACGGGAAGACAATTCCCTATGTGATCCTCGGCATGTCGAATTTCCCTTTTGTCCTCGCGGTCGCCATCTTTGTTTTCCATGTTCCGATGCGAGGCTCCTTGCTCGTGTTGCTGATCGCGGCGTTCGCTTTCGTCTGCACCGCCGTGGCGCTGGGAACATTGATCTCCACCTACTGCCGAAACCAGCAGCAGGCGGCCCTCGCCGGGTTTCTCTTTCTCTTTCCGATGATCATGTTTTCAGGACTCATGTTTCCGTTGGAAAACATGCCGACCGCGATCCGATGGATCTCCTATCTCGATCCGCTGGCGCATTTTATGGGGCTTCTCCGCAACATCATGTTGAAAGGAGGAGAGGCCGCTTACGTTTTCACCCACATTGCCTTTTTGGCGATCATCGGCCTCTTCAGCATCACCGCCAGTTTCCGAAGATTCCACACGACCCTTCAGTAGTTCAAGCCGCGTGGTATCAGGAAGAGGGATCCTCAACAAATTGAACGGCAAAAAGAAAGGGATTCACCAGTGTCCCGGTTAATCCCTTTTGCTCTGAAAGGCTCTTCAGAATTTAATGTTGTGCCGTCGCCGGCTCTGTATCAATTTTGATCGCCTTAAAAACATCTGAAATTATACCATATAGGAATGTATTGCATCTGATGGAATCAATCGGGGATGTTCCGGCTTTTACTTGGCAGAATAATCTGATGTGAACGCCCAATCAGGTCCACCGGGCAGCCTGTCAGGCCCTTTGACAGAGCGAGCATACGTTGGTACATTTTCCATACTGTATTTAACCTTCCCTTACACGATCGGAAGGTGGAAAACCTGAA
>Ga0209810_1006172_pt1 | contig 10478 bp, 10 predicted proteins | sample Coa_R1_7_FD_187159 | JGI IMG/M metagenome (GOLD analysis project Ga0209810, IMG submission 187159) | Surface soil microbial communities from Centralia Pennsylvania, which are recovering from an underground coalmine fire - Coalmine... | ecosystem: Environmental > Terrestrial > Soil > Unclassified...
CGTACGTGAGCACGACGGCCATCTGCAGGATGATCTTCAGCTTGTCGCGGATCGCGTTCGCGGAGAACGCCTCGAACGACTCCGCGCAGTCGCCCGCGTGCAGGACGAACCCCCCGCCTTCCGACACCGCCGCGAGCGCGTCGGTCAGCTCGCGCGCCTCACCGGCGAAGACGAGCGGCGGCAGCGCGCGCAGCTCTTCGAGCGCCGCGTCCAGCGCCCGAGCGTCGGGCCAGTCGGGCTGCTGGGCCGCGTGACGGTCGCGCCAGGTCCCCGGCGCCCAGGCAGTGCTCACGTCTCCCCGCGTCTCACAGGTACGCGCCCGGTCCGGGACGCTGCGGAGCGCCGCCGGCCTCGATCATCTGGCGCTGGCGCATCTGGTCGAGCTGACCCTGCGCGGCGAGCTGCTGGGTGAACAGCGTCGCCTGGATCCCGTGGAACAGGCCCTCGAGCCACCCGACGAGCTGAGCCTGCGCGATCCGCAGCTCGGACTCGCTCGGCGCGTCCGAGGTGAACGGGAACGTGACCTCCGCGAGCTCGCTGCGCAGGTCGGGGGAGAGGATCTCCTCGAGCTCGGTCAGCGAGCGGTCGTGGATCTCGCGCAGCATCCGTCGGCCGGCGTCGTCGAGCGGCGCGCGACGGACCTCGTCGAGCATGTTGCGCACCATCGACGCGATGCGGATCAGCTTCGTCGGCCGCGTCACCTGCTCGTTCACGTCCGCGCCGTCCGCGCGCTCGTCGTCGCCGTCCACGACTTCCGGCTGCAGCGGGCTCGCCCCGCGGGCCGGGCCGGTCTGGGTCTGGCCGTCGATGTTCGTCACGTCACTCACTCCTCACCACGATAGGGCGCGCGACTACCACGCAGACCCGGCGGCACCCGCCCCTCGGCGCCCGAACGCGGGCCGGGGACGTCGTGGAACCGGTACGGCTCCGGGTCGCGGCCGGGCTGGCACACCCAGCACTCACCGGTCCGCCCGCCCTCGATGATCCGCGCGACCGCGTCGGCGATCTGCGACGGCGGCATCAGCGGGAAGTGGACCTGCGCGAAGAGCTGCTTCGTCTCCTCTCCGATGATGTTCGTGTCCGTCATGCCGGGGTTGACGGTGTTGGCCGTGATGCCGAGCGGCTGGAGCGTGGGCGCGACGCTGCGCACGAACCCGACGACCGCGTGCTTCGTCGCGTCGTACACGGGGTCCGGCGGGAACGGGATGAGCCCTGCGAGCGACGACGTCGCGACGATCGCGCCACCGCCTCGCTCCCTCATGACGCGGACCGCGGCACGCGTCCCGAACACGACGCCGTCGACGTTGATCCGCATGATGCGCCGATAGACGTCGTCGGTGAGCTCGGTCACGTCTCCGACACCGATCGCGATGCCCGCGTTGAGGAACGCGATGTCGACGCCGCCGAGCTCGTCGACACACCGCGCGAACGCGGCGTCGACGTCGCGTGCGTCGGCGGCATCGGCGCGCACGAACGTGCCGCCGTGCTCCGTCGCGACGCGCTCGCCGCCGGGCGCGTCGACGTCGACGACGCAGACGCGCGCGCCGTCGGCCGTCAGCCGCTCGACCGTCGCCCTGCCGATGCCCGACGCGCCGCCGGTGACCAGCGCGACCTTCCCGTCGAAGAGCCCCATGGGCCGGACCTTACGCGCTCACGCGCGCACGAGCAGGAGGATGACGGCGTAGTGGCACACGGCGGCGACGATGCCCATCGCGTGCCACAATTCGTGGTAGCCGAAGACACGCGGCCGCGGGTTCGGACGGTTTCTGACGAGCACCGCGAGCCCCGCCGTGTAGAGGACGCCGCCGCCCGCAAGCAGCCCGAGCTCGACGTGCGTGAGGTCGCGCATCAGTTGCGGTGCCGCCACGATCACGAGCCAGCCGAGGATCACGTACAGCCCCATGCCGACCCACCGCAGACGCGGCGACGCGAGCACCGTGAGCAGCACGCCGACGACGGCGCCGGTCCACACGATCGCGAGCAGGGTGACGCCCCACGCCGGCCGCAGCGCGAGCAGCGTGAACGGCGTGTACGTCCCGGCGATGAGCACGTAGATCATCGAGTGGTCGAGCCGCTGCATGACGCGGCGCGCCCGCGGCGTCCACTTGCCGCAGTGGTATGCGGCGCTCGTGCCGAACAGCAGCGTGAGGCTGGCGGCGAAGATCGCCGCGCCGACGTGCGCGGCCACGCCGCGGCTCAACGTGACGAGCGCGACCCCCGCCGGGATCGACACGAGGCACGCGATCTGGTGCAGCCGCCCGCGCAGGAGCGGCTGCAGGATCTCGGGCTCCCTCACGATGCGCTCATGCGTGAATCGCTCACGTCCTCCGCTCTCGGCCCTTCGGGCCGGGCCGCTCGGGCCCTGCTCATGGTCGCACTCGCTGCTCGGCGGGATACCCGCCTCGCGGACGCTCGTCGCTCCGTGCTTCCGCTCGCCTCTCGGCTCGCTCGCTCACGGCTGGATCACGACGAGTCGTTCCTCCGTCATCTCGCGTATCGCGTAGCGCGGACCCTCGCGCGTGTTGCCACTGTCGCGCACACCGCCGTACGGCATCTGGTCCGTGCGCCACGTGGGAACCTCGTTGACCAGGACAGCGCCGAAGTCGAGCTCGTGTGCCGCGCGCAACGCCGTCTCGAGATCCGGCGTGTAGATCGCGGCCTGCAAGCCGTAGCGGGTGTCGTTCGCGAGACGGATCGCGTCGCCGACGTCGTCGTACCTCGCGACACCGACGACCGGGCCGAACACCTCGTGCGAGCACACCTTCATCTCGGGCGTGACGTCGACGAGCACGGTCGGCTCGAGCATGCCGTCGCGCACGTCACCGCCCGCGAGCACGGAGGCGCCGCCGGCCACGGCGTCGTCGATCCACGACTTCACACGGTCGCGGTCGCCCGTCGTGATCAACGCGGACACGTCCGTCTGCTCGTCGAGCGGGTCGCCGACGCGCAGCGCCTGCACGAGCGGGACGAGCGCGCCGAGGAAGTCGTCCGCGACGGAGCGGTGCACGAAGATGCGCTGGGTCGAGATGCACGACTGTCCCGCGTGCGAGAACCCCGCGACCGAGACCTTGCGCGCGGCCGTCTCGTAGTCGGACCCCGGCTCGACGATGACGGGCGCGTTGTTGCCCAGCTCGAGGCCGACCTTCTTGCGCGGCGCGCGCTCCTTGATGCCCCAGCCGACCTCGGGTGAGCCGGTGAACGTGATGAGCGCCACGCCGTCGTGCTCGACGAGCGCGTTGCCGACGCTGCCGCCTCCGCCCGTCACCACGCTGAGCTGGTCGCCGGGCAGGCCGCACTCGTCGAGGAGGAGCTCGGCGAGCTTGATCGCGGACAGCGGCGTCTGTGACGCCGGCTTCAACACGACCGGACAGCCCGCTGCGATCGCGGGCGCGAGCTTGTGCGCGACGAGGTTGAGCGGGAAGTTGAACGGCGAGATCGCCCCGACGACGCCGATCGGCAGCCGGAGCGTGAACCCGAGCTTCCCCTCGCCGACCGCGCTCGCGTCGAGCGGCACCATGTCGCCCGCGAGCACCCGCGCCTCGGCCGCTGCGAACGTGAACGTCGCGACGGCGCGCTCCGCTTCGATGCGCGCCGTCTTGATGGGCTTGGCCGCTTCGAGCGCGATCGTGCGCGCGAAGTCCTCGTTGCGCTCGGTGAGCAGCCGCGCCGCGATGTCGAGGGTCTCGGCGCGTCGCCACGGCGGGAGCGCGCCGTGCGACATCGCGTCGCGCGCGGCGCGCACCGCGCGGTCGACCTCGGCGGGTCCGCACTTCGGGACCCGGCCGAGCTCTCGGCCGTCGTACGGCGCGATGACCGCGATCGTGTCGTCGGTCGTGACCCGCTCACCGGCGATCGGCAGCTTCTCGATGCTCATGCTGTTCGAGCTCATGGTGTCCGATTCCTCCAAGGCGAGCCGCACCGCTGGTCCCTAGCGTGCCCCTCGAGAGCGTGACTGTTGCAGCGAGAGAGGAGAACGCGATGACGGTTCCCGCACGCATGAGCGTCGTGACGCTCGGCTACCGTGACCTGGCGACGATGCGGTCGTTCTACGAGCGGCTCGGCTGGAAGAGCCGCTCGGACGACGACGAGTTCGTCCGCTTCGAGGTCGGCGGCGGCTCGCTGACGATGTTCCCGTTGCACCTGCTCGCGGGCGAGGCGAACCTCCCCGTGGCCGAGCCCGACGGCAACTTCCGCGGCTTCACGCTCGCGGTCGTCGTCGAACGCCGGGAGATGGTCGACGCCGCGATCGCGGACGTCGAGCGTGCGGGCGGCCGGGTGCTCGCGCGTCCGGTCGATCGCGACTTCGGCGGCTACTCCGGCTACTTCGCGGACCCGGAGGACAACGTGTGGGAGATCGTCTGGGCGCCCGGCATGTCGTTCGACGAGCGCGGCGGGCTGATCTGGCCGGAGTGAGGACGCGAGCAGGAGCGGTCAGCTGCCGGGGACGACGCGGCCGGCGAGCTCGCTCGGTCGCGTGCCGCCGAGGGCGCGGCACTCGTGCGCGAGGTGCGCCTCGTCGCTGTAGCCGGACGCCGCGGCAAGACGTGCGAACGACGCGTCCGTGGCGCGCGCGGCGCGCAGGAAGCGCTGGAAGCGGAGCACGCGGTCGAGCGTCTTGGGGCCGTAGCCGAACGCCGCGACGCAGCGCCGGTGGAGCTGCCGCTCGCTGAACGCGAGTGTCCGCGCCGCGTCGTGCACGGACGAGCGGCCCGTGGCGAGCATCGCGACGAGCGGCTCCACGACGTCGTCGGCGTCTGGCGCGGTCGGGACGCGCTCGAGCATCGCCGCTTCGAGGAGGCGTTCGCCGTCGTCGGCCGTGCGGGCGTCGGCGAGCCGATCGGCGAGATCGCGCGCGTCGTCGCCCAGGACGTCGTCGAGCGACAGGCGCGCGTCGGTGAGCTCGGACACGGGCACGCCCAGGAACCGGCGCGCGTGGCCGGGCCGGAACCTGATCCCGACGATCGAGGACTGCGGCGACAACGGCGTGAGCACGGGGCCCGTGTCGGGGCCCGCGAGCTCGAGTCGGCCGTCACGCCAGAGGACGTCGACGCAGGCGTCCGGGACGACACGGTGCTCGTAGGGCGCGGACGTCGTGCCGACGTGCTGGGTCCACACGCACGCGACTGCGGGGGCGAGACCGGCGACGGGCGGCCGCTCCCGATACGTCGCTGTCATGACGTCATGCTGACACGCTCGGTGGGCGAGTTGGTTAGCCCGACCACCGAATGCGGGTACGTGGGCCGCAACGCGCGATTCGTCACGGGGGGTCCCATGGGCAGGTTCCCGGTGGCGCGGGCCCGGGTGAGGTCCGCGCTCCTCCGCACGACCGGTGCGCTCGCATGCGCCTCGGTCGCCGTCGTCGGCCTGGCGTTCGTGGTGCCGATCGCCGCCGGCTCCGCATCGGTCCCGGCGGCACCGGCCGGCGCGACGTCGGCATCGAGTCCGGCAACGGGCGTCACGCACACCGTCACGGCCGCGACGAAGTCGGTCACGAGCGCGACCGTGCGCGTACCCGTCACGACGCCGCCGGTCACGACCCCGCCGGCGACCACGTCGAAGGTCGCGGCCGCAGTGAGCACGCCGCACGTCACCACGCCGCCGGTGACGACGCCCTCCGTGACGACGCCCCCCGTGAACGTGCCGAAGCTCGCGACACCGAGCATCACCACGCCGACGGTCACGACGCCCACGGTCACGACGCCGCCCGTGACGACGCCGACGGTCACGACGCCGACGGTCACGACGCCGCCCGTGACGACACCGCCCGTGACCGTCCCGAAGCTCGCGACGAACGTCACCGTCGCGGGTGCGTCCGTGCCGCAGGTGAGGGCGCCGTCCGTGTCGGTTCCGTCGCTGCCGCCGCCGACGGTCACGGCACCGACGGTCACGGCGCCGGCTGTCACGGCACCGTCCGTCACGGCACCGACGCTGTCGTTGCCCTCGATCCCGCTGCCGCCTCCGCCGGTGAGCGCGCCGTCGCTGCCGGCCCCCTCGGTCACGGTCCCATCGGTCCCGGTGCCGACGGTGCGCGTGCCGTCGGTGTCCACACCGCGCGTCACCGCGCCACCGGTGTCCGTCGACCCGATCTCCGTGCTGCCGTCCATCCCGGCGATCCCTGCGTTCTCGTTGCCGCCGGTGACGACGCCGTCGGTGAACGTGCCGTCCGTGTCGACACCGTCGATCACGACGCCGTCCGTCGTGTCGCCGTCGGTCCGGGTCGCGGCGCCCGCAGCGCCGGTGGTGCGGTCGCAGTCCGTGACGGTGCCGGGGTTCTTCGGCGTGCTCGACCCGCCCGCAGTCGACCCCGCAGCGGCCGCGCTCGCGCCGTCGAGTACCCGCCGGTCCGCGAGCGTGGCGGCCGATCCGGTCTCGGGCGGGGCGGTCGGCCCGCGCGACGTGACGGCCGCGGCGGTGGCCGCGCCCGGCGCCCCGACGCCTCTGGCCGCGCCCGGCGCGCCCGAGCGATTTCGGGTGGCACCGGGCTGCGCGAGCGGGGTCGCCGCGGTCGGACCCGACGGCGCCACGCTCTGCGTGCCCGCGACACCCGCGGCACGCGCGCAGGCCACCAGCAGCGCGCACCCGAGCGGGGGAGCGGCACTGTTCGACGTGTTCGGCCTGCCCTTCACCGGTGTCGACGCCGCCGCCGTGCTCGTCATCGGGATCTGCGCGCTCGCGCTCGGTCTCGCGTTGCACCGCCGGCGCGCGCGGCCGCGCGGCATCGGCGGCGCGTGACGGAGCAACGATGCGCCGCTGCGCGTCCGCGCTCGCATGCGGACTGCTCGTCTGGTCATTCGGTTGCGTCGCCGCGGCTCGCGTCGCGACCGCGGCACCGCAACCGCCGCGTCCGCAGCCGGACCGCGCGCACCCGACCCTGAACCCGGCACTGCCGCAGGGTACGCGCTTGCTCGTCGTGCGCACCGTCCCGCCCGTGGTCGGTGCGGCGTTCACGTTCGCGTCGACGCCGTTCACCGTGACGGACGAGACGGGGACGGCCGCGTTGCTCATCGCGTCGAGCGAGCGCGACGTGGTCGCCGCGAACCGCAATCAGGTCCTCGTCGTCGCGAGCCCGACGGTCGACATGTCGCCGAACACACGCGCGGTGTTCACGGGCTGGTCGGGATCCGGGACGTACCTGAACGGCGTCATGACCGAGACCGCGACGTTCCGCACGGACTACCTGACGCAGCTCCGCTTCGTGAACCGTCACGGCAGCCCCGTTCCCACGTCGCGCGTCGGCGCCGTCGAGCTCGCCAACACGTCGGGCGCGACGGTGGACGTACACGGCGGCGACGCCGTCTGGCTGCCCGGCCAGGAGATCACGAGCGGGCCCGACGGTCCGACGACGAGAGCAGTCACGTACACGGTCACGAAGGTCGACGTTGCGGGCTCGAACGTCGTGAACAGCGGCCAGCAACGTGTCGTCCCGAGCATCGACCCCCGGCCCGCGGTCCGCCTGCTGTTGTACACGGTGCGCTTCGTCGGTCGCGACGCGCTGCTGCGGTCGCACGCGGGAACGCGCGTGCACCTCCGCCATCCCGACGGCTCGGTGACGGAGGTCGCGCTGCACTCGCACGGCGGCGTGGTGCGCGATCTCCCGCGCGGCGACTACGACGTCACGATCGAGGGCGGCACGTTCCATCTCGCGCACCCGCTTGCGATCTCGCGCGACCAGACCGCCGACATCGACGCGGTGTCCTACCTCGACGTGATCGTGCTCGCGGTCGCCGTGACCGTCGTGGCGGCGGGCGTGCTGCTCATCGGCCGGCGTCTCCGTCGCGCGCGCCGCGTCACCACGTGGACCGGAAGGGAACCCGAAACCGGCCGCTCGTGAGCGGCACGTCCGTCGCGCCCTCGGCAGGATTCGAACCTGCGACACACGGCTCCGGAGGCCGTTGCTCTATCCCCTGAGCTACGAGGGCGGAGCGTGCAGCGTATCTCGCGGCGTTCGCGTCGCCGCCGGGCGCGTCAGGCGGAGTCGCCGCGCTCGGGACCGCGTGTCGCCGCGATCTCGAGCGCGATCGATCGGTTCAACGCCTGCAACGTCGCGCGCGCCGCGGCTTCGATCGCGCTGCTACCCGACGCGAGACCGTGACGCGGCGCGTCGTTCTCGGGACCCGAGAGGCCCGCGGCGACGAGGAAGCCCTCACCCGTGCTCGTCTCGAGCGTGCGCGCCCACGCGGGTTGGTACGCGAGCCCGGGGACGAACGCAGCCAGCGCGTCGAGCGTCGCCTCGACCGACGCGAGCAGGCCGCGGCTCGCGGCCGCGCGCCCGATCGTCCGGCGCCCCTGCAGGGTCAGGTGCACCTCGAGCTCGTCGGTGTCCGGGAAGGTCAGCACCGCGAGCAAGCGGACCCGGTCCTCGTCGGGACCGGATCCCGACCGGCGGTTCACGCGCGCGGTCTCGGTCGGCGCGGTCGCCGGGCCGGGCGCACCCGTCGCACCGGTGGTGGGCCCGGTCGCCGTCGCGGGCTCCGGCGTCGCGCGCGGCGGCTCCGGTGGCGCGGCTGGCGGTGCCGGCGGCGGCGCGGTGTCGCGACGTTCCGACGACGGCGCGGGCGCGGGCTCGGTGCGCGGCGGTGGCGGAGGAGGCGCGGGCGGCTCGGTCGCGCGCGCGCCGGTCGTCGCGACGGGCGGCGGCTCCTCGATGATCGGACCCGTCGCGACCGTCTCCTGCGTTCGCGGCGACTCGGCGCGCACCGCACCGGACACCGTCGGCTCGGTGGTTCCAGCTGCTGTCGCCGCGAGCGACTCCTGCGCGGTCGGCGCGGCGACGTTCGCGCCGGCGGCACCGGCGCGCGGTGGCTGCTCGCGCGTACGCCACCGGACGAGCTCGACCGCGACCGGGCGATCCGAGTGGCGGTACGCGATGCGCGTCGCCTGCAACGGCAACGTCGGCTCCGTGTACTCCTCGCCGACGTGCACCTGGACGAGCAGGACGTCCTCGCGCTCGGTGAACCCGGTCGCCCGCACGCCGGGGAGCTTCCGGAGCTCGAGCTCGAGATCGTCGAGCGTCGTCATCGACGACTCTCCTTCGCCGCGTACAGCCGTTCGTCGGCGAGGCGCACGAGCGTCTCGGTGTCCTCGGCCTCGGCGGGGCACACCGCGAGACCGTACGAGAAACCGGGGATGTCCGCCTCCCCGAGGGCGGTGGTCCCGACGCGCTCGAGCAGCGCGGGCACGTCCTCGGGATCGGTGTTCGGTAGCAGCAACGCGAACTCGTCGCCGCCGATGCGTGCTGCGTTGTCGCCGTAGCGCAGCACGCGGCGCAGCCGGTCGCCGAGCGCGCGCAGCGCCTCGTCGCCCGCGGGATGGCCGAGCGTGTCGTTGAGTCGCTTCAACCCGTCGAGATCGAGCAGCACGAGCGTGAACGGCCAGTTGTACCGGAGGCTGCGCGCGGTCGCCATGTCGAGGAGGCGATCGAAGCTGCGCCGGTCGTACAGCCCGGTGAGCGGGTCGTGCCACGAGTCGTAGCGAAGGAGGTCGAGACGCAACGCGACGGTGCACAGGCTCGTCAGCATCGACGGGTCGAACCGGCGCGCGTCCAGCGGCGGGTCGGTGTAGAGCCCGGGCTCCGCGGTCAGGAGCTCCTGCTCCTCGTCGTCGTCGAGCGGACGGCGACCCGCGCAGAAGACCTGCCGCGCCATGCCGGGCTCCTCGATGACGACCGCGGCGTCGCGCAGCTCGAACTGGCGGACCAGGCCGTCGAGCGCCTTGTAGATCAGCGACAGGCCCGACTCGTTGGTTGCGAGCTCGGCCATCAGCTGGCGGCTGAACTCGGCCATCGCGCCGGCGCCCTCGCCCGACGGCGGCTCGACGTAGTGGAGGTGGCCGTGCTCCTGGGCCGCGGTGGGGAGCAACGCCGCGAGGCCCCGACCGAGCCCACTCCGTCGCGTCACGTCGCCCTCCCCGAGCGCGGCGTTCCGCCACGCTCCGCTGTCTCCTGCCCGGTCCCGCCTCGCTGCGTCACCGCCCGGACGCGTGATGAAACCACCGACCCGTCCGATACCGGAACAATAGCGGGCATCCGGTGCAGGGCCAATCCTCGGTGCTGATCAGGTACCTCGTCGTGCGCACGCCATATGGGATGCTGGACCGAGCCGGGCCGACCGCCGCGACCGTGCGCAGGCACCCGGCGACCACGCTGCGTGATACGTGACGCCCTCACCGACGCCCTGCGCGCCGCGATCGGCGCGGCCGGCCTCCCCGAGCCGGCCGGTGGTGGCGCGCTCGTCGAGCCGGCCCGCCAGCGCGAGTTCGGCGACTGGCAGAGCAACGCGGCGCTGCGCCTTGCCAAGGCGGCCAAGGCGCCCCCGATGGAGGTCGCGGAGCGGATCGGGGCGGCGTTGCGCGCCGCGCCGCCGGCCCACCTCGAGCGGGTCGAGGTCGCGAAGCCGGGGTTCCTCAACCTCTTCCTCGCGCCGACATGGCTCCACGACGTGCTGCGCGACGTCGTCCACGCCGGCGACGAGTACGGCCGG